>Ga0081527_100003_pt1 | contig 308386 bp, 255 predicted proteins | sample HotLakmasection5_FD_70992 | JGI IMG/M metagenome (GOLD analysis project Ga0081527, IMG submission 70992) | Hypersaline microbial mat communities from Hot Lake, Washington, USA - Section #5 (SPADES assembly) (version 2) | ecosystem: Environmental > Aquatic > Non-marine Saline and Alkaline >...
CGGGAGCGTCCCCCCCCCCCCCGGCGTTCCCCCCCCCCCCCCCCCCTGCCCCCGCCACGCCGACCCCCCCCGCCGCTGCGACCCCCGCCGCCACCGCCACGACGATCACCCCCGCCGCTGCGACCACCGCCGCCGCCGCCACGGCGATCACCCCCGCCGCTGCGACCACCACGACTGCTGGCCCCATCGCGCGAACGGGCTTCTTCAACCGTCCAGCCTTCAAGAACAGCCTGACGGCTGAGGCGGACGCGCCCGGTGTTATCGATATCGGTCACCATGACCATGATTTCATCATCAAGGTTGAACTCGTCGCGCACGCTGTTGACGCGGTAATCCGCCAGTTGCGAAACGTGTACCAGACCTTCCTGGCCGGGCAGGAACTCGACGAAGACGCCATAGTCCTCAACGCGGGTGATCTTACCGGTGTACACCTGGCCGAGTTCGGCCTCTTCGACCAGCGCGGCGATCTTATCGCGCGCCTGGTAGACGGAAGGACCATCATCGCCAGCGACGAACACGGTGCCGTCTTCGGCAATATCAATCTTGACCTTGCAGCTATCCTGGATACTGCGCACCATCTTACCGCCTGGGCCAATCACCATGCCGATTTTCTCGGGGTCGATCTTCAGGCTGATCATGCGCGGCGCGGATTCCTTCAGGTCTTCGCGGGGTTCCACGATGGCCTGCGACATGGCTTCAATCACCTGCAGGCGCGCCTGACGCGCTTGCGCCAGCGCCTGCCGCATGATGTCTTCGGTCACGCCGCTGATCTTGATATCCATCTGCAGTGCCGTGATGCCTTCGACTGTCCCGGCGACCTTGAAGTCCATATCGCCCAGGTGATCTTCCAGGCCCTGGATGTCAGTCAGCACGGCGACCTTGTCGCCCTCTTTGATCAGGCCCATGGCGATGCCACCGACATGCCGCTTCAGCGGTACGCCGGCATCCATCAGCGCGAGCGTGCTGCCGCATACACTGGCCATCGAAGTACTACCATTCGAGCTGAGCACTTCACTCACCAGCCGGATCGTATACGGGAACTCCTTCTCCGGCGGGATCAACGGCAGCAGCGCGTTCTCCGCCAGGACCCCATGACCGATTTCACGGCGTCGGGGTGACCCCATACGGCCCGTTTCGCCGGTGCTGAAGGGCGGGAAGTTATAGTGATGCATGTAGCGCTTGGATTCATCCAGGGTCAGATCGTCGATCAACTGCGAATCACGCGGCGTGCCGAGCGTCGCAATCGTCATCACCTGCGTCTCGCCACGCTGGAACAGGCCGGAGCCGTGCACGCGCGGGATTAGGTCAACCTCTGCCGAGAGGGAGCGAATCGTGGTGTAGTCGCGGCCATCAGGACGAATACCTGCGTCGATAATGCGCTCGCGGATGACCGACTTCAGCACATCGTTGAAGGCCTCTTTGACCAGTTTCAGATCGACCTGGGCTTCTTCGCCCACCGTTTCGTTGTAGGCTTCGAACTCAGCGCGCACCGTCTCACGGAGTTCGTCGACGGCTTCGTTACGACCTTGACGCTCGGTATTCTCTGCGACCAGTTGACGCAGCTCGGCCTCGGCACGCTGACGCACACGCTCAACCAGCGCATCGTCGGAAGGCTTCGCTTCGTACTCGGCCTTCTCTTTGCCGAATTCGGCACGCATCTGTTCCTGAATATCGGCCAGCGGCTTGATTGCACCATGGGCCATAGTCAGGGCGCGCAGCATCGTCTCTTCATCGACTTCGTTCGCGATGCACTCCACCATGTTGATGGCTTCGACAGTGCCGGAAACGCGCAGATCAAGCAGGCTTGTCTCCATCTTCGAGATGGGCGGATTGACGACCAGTTCGCCATCGAGCAGCCCGACACGCACCCCAGCGACCGGCCCATTCCACGGGATGTCGGAGATCATCAGGGCAGTACTCGCCGCCAGGATGCCGACCATATCCATGTGATGTTCCTGATCATGGGAGAGCGACGTCAGGATGATCTGCACGTCGTTGCGCATGTCCTTGGGGAACAGCGGGCGCAGCGTGCGGTCCACAACGCGGGCCAGCAGCACAGCGCGGTCTGTCGGGCGGCCTTCGCGCCGCATAAAGCTGCCCGGGATACGCCCGGCAGCGTAAAGGCGTTCTTCATAATCAACAGACAGCGGAAAGAAATCAATGCCTTCGCGCGCAGTGCGGCTCATCGTAGCCGTCGCCAGGATCATCGTATCACCCATGCGGACGGTACAGGAACCACCAGCTTGTTGGGCCAGCTTGCCCGTGCTGATGACTACTTCTTCCCCGCCGATCATCGTCGTGAATGTGCGGGACTGTTGTTGCTCTAAAACCATATGAGGTGTCCTCCGTGCGGCCCCTTCGCCGGGGCCATAAATAGTGCTACCTGGTACAGGGATTGGCGCGTGAAGCGAGCTATCTTCACAATACCTAACCTCACGCCCCAATTCCTGTGATCCAGGCAGACATGTCGTTGAATGTTGTCAACAAGAGGCGGTGCCACACTGCGGGCACCGCACTCCGCTTCCCTGTGTCTAGGAATAACCTGTCACCGACGCATACACCGAGTTTTGAAATCATCAATACGTCCCGGGTACGCACAGGCAGATTATCGGCGCAGACCCAAACGGGCAATCAGTTCGCGATATCCCGCTGGATTCTTGCGATTCAGGTATTTCAGGTGGCGGCGACGCTGGCCAACCAGCTTCAGCAGGCCGCGCCGTGAATGCTCATCGTGCTTGTGTGTGCGAAGATGATCCGTCAGTTGCTGGATACGGCGGGTCAACAGTGCAACCTGCACTTCCGGGGACCCGGTATCGCCGGGGAAGCGCCCGTAGGCTTCCATGATTTCGAGTTTTTCTTCGGTAGAAAGTGGCATTTGCTGCGTCCTCATTCATTGTCGCCAGGCGGGTTGGACAGCAAACCCACCGGCCTGTTTGGATAAGATAGCGTCTGACTTTAGTGGTCAGCCTATAAGCATTTTAGCAGAGGCACCATACACTGCCAATGCTGAAGTCAAAGCCACTGTTAAGGCTTATCGTCAGACTTGATGATTGATGAGAAGTGATGGGCGCTTATTCCAGCGCGTCGCCGGCAACAATCTTGACCGTATGATGCGTCCGGAACAGGCCATACTGGCCGGCACGCCCAGGAAGTGCATTCAGGACGTTCTCCGTCTCCATGATTGAAATCCACAGCGGGTAATCCCAATCACGGTCGGAGACTGCCTGTAGGGACTGCCTGTTGATCGGTTGATTGTTCTCGTAAAGGAACAGCAGTATGCGCACAAAGTCATCGCGCTGTGCCAGCACCGCCTGCGCATAGGGTGACTCCGTGTTGACTGAGATCCCCTTGGTTTTGTACTCGCTCAACGGATTCGCATACTCGTCCACGACGACAACGTCATTGGCTTCCAGATACTCCACCGAGCGCTGGAAAGCCATACCAGAATCGAACTTACGCAGGCGCTTGTGCAAACTCCCGAGTGGGCACCACACAAAACTGCGGAAGCTCGTAAACTGCTGCACGCTAACGATGATACGCACCGTCATCGCGGCGGCCGTTGGATCAACGGCTGCGAGTTGATCCACACTTTTCCCGGCCCAGTCTTCGACGATCGGCACGCCATTTGGCATGATATACTCGTCGTCGTCCAGTCCATCAACTTCGTCACCGTCCGGCAGGCGGATGACCGGCACCAGATCGTCCGGGTTGTGGCGATGTGGGACAAGCTCGCGGCGCAGCACCTGCTCGCGCACGAGGCTATCAATCCAGTGAGAGCGCCATTGATCGTTCTCGTTCATGCCGGGCCGGATGATGTCACGCTCCATCTCAAGGCCCTTCAGCAGGAAGCCGTAATTGACGTACTCCCACCCACGCACCTTGAGCGTGTTCGCCACACGACGTCGGATCGACTGATAAATCATACGCGTCTTGTTGACGACCGGGTGGTCGCTGTTAACCGCCACCTGCCGGTCGCCGTTGACGCGCAAAATGCCGATTGACTGCGCCTGGTTCACCAGATCGCGGCCACGCTCGTCATTGACGACAGCACCGACCTGCCGCAGCTGCTGCACGAGTTGATCTGTGCTGATGCTCTGCGTTTCCAGGCGTTCGGCGAGCCGGTCAAACTGAATGACGACGCTCGACCACTGCGACGGCACGAACGTCTCGGCTGATTCATCTGAAACGGCCATACCACCCATTGACGAGTGCCGCACCAGATTGGTGAAGTCTTCGATGTATTCGATAGATACCGCGGGATGTTTCTCCAGCATGCGGCTGGTTGCGCCGCGCACACCCCAGATCACGACCTGCTTACTGCGCTGGACGAGTGCGTTCAATACCTGGTTGAAGTCACGATCGCCGCTGGCGACAATGTAAATATCAGCCGCATCAGCGTGGCTGGCATCGGTGATGACGTCGCGCGCGATGCGAATATCGGCGCTGTTCTTGCCGGGCAGGTTGAAAACCGGGTCGATGTTGGCCAGCGCCAGACGTGAAGGCGCATCATCGGCGATCTCGCGGCCTGCTGAATCAACCAGCGGCGGCAGCGTCCCGCGCTGCCCCCAGGGGGCATAGGCGGCCATCTTGGCAATCTGGCCGTGTCGGCTGGCCTGGGCAACAAATGCCTCGATCAACTGGTCGAGGTTGACCACAAAGCCCTGTTCGTTCAGGCTGATGGCGATATTCTCAAAGTCAATGTAGACGGCCACGTACTTCGACTGAATGCCGAGTAGTGTTTCCAGCGGTTGAAAGATGATCTCTTCGGCGAACTCAGTCCCCTTAAGGACGTCCTCGGAGCCCCACATGCGGATGCGTGCGCTGCGCGTCGTCTGAATACGACGGATCAGCGGCAGCAGGTCACGGCTGGTCGTCACCAGGATAAGCTCATCGACGGGTTCAGGATCGTAGGAGAAGTAGTGAATGATGAGGATATCCGCCAGGCTGTCGCGATGCGGGACGTCAAAGACATCAAACCCGGCATTGCGAAAGACAAGCTGGGGATCTATCGCGCCTGGTTTGGGACGGTAGCTGCTCCAGTTGGCAACAGCGATCGCCTTCAGGCGATCCGCACTGACCAGACCAGCCGCCAACGCCGCCGCCCCGCGCAGGCCGACCGCCATCTCCTGGAGATTGACGGACATCCCACTGAGGCGAAAACGTTGTAGAAGATCATCAACATCGACAATCAAATAAGCTGCCATACTAAGTCCTAATAACGCCCGTTACGCCGGACTGTGGGCATGAACCAGGTTTTTGCAATCGTGATGAATTTCTAAAAAGCCCAACAACATGATATATGCGTAACATCTCTTGAATAAGTCTAGCATTCGAAAATACGGGCTGCAACACCTGATGCAATCGATTTCTTGTACTGTTTGTACATTTAATCACAAACTGTATGGTTTAGCCAGTCCAAACCCGGAACCGTTTCCATACCTGACTACGCGACTTTACCGAAGAAAATGCAGCGCAGTATGCTTTCAGGAAAACGTTTACTTGAAAACTATACTGAACTTATGAAAAATGTACAGGGGTATCCTCCAGGATACCCCTCCTCACCAGACGTTCTTAGTGCCACCAACGGTTTAATACGCCTTGGCAAATAGTGCGACGCGCTCAGCACGCTGGTTCGTGTAGAAGCAGGTACCACCGTCGCCTGCGGGCTGTTCCAGCGGATAGCAGCGCAGCGTCGCGCCTGTCTCTTCCTTGACGCGCCGTTCATCATCGTCACTGCCCGTCCAGTAAGCGCGTGCCCAGCCGCCCGCTTCAATTACCTGCTTGAAGGCGTCATAGCTATCAATCGGGTGAATATTGCTATCGCGGAACTCCATCGCCTGCTGCAGCATGCTCGCCTGAACATCATCCAGCAGATCGCGTACTGTATCGACCAGACCAGCCTGCTCAACAAACTGCTTGCCGGCCTTGCCGCTAACATCTCGCCGCACGAGCACCGCCTTATTGTTCTCGACATCCTTCGGGCCAATCTCAAGCCGCAGCGGGACACCGCGCATTTCCCAGTCGTTGAACTTAAAGCCGGGGCTTTGGTCACGGTCATCGAGGTGGACGCGCATACCAGCCGCCTGCAGTTCGGTAACGATCCGCGTGATGGTTTCCATGACCGCGCCCTTATCATCCTCAGTGCGATAGATGGGCACTGCCGCCACCTGTATCGGCGCGATGCGCGGCGGCAGACGTAACCCCTGATCATCGCCGTGCGTCATCACAACGGCACCAACCATGCGCGTGCTGACGCCCCAGGATGTCGTCCAGCAGTACTGCAGCTCATTACGCTCGTCCAGATACTTGATGTCAAACGCCTTGGCGAAGTTCTGGCCGAGGTTATGGCTTGTGCCGGATTGCAGCGCCTTCTTGTCGCGCATCATCGCTTCGATCGTATAGGTACGCAGCGCGCCTGCGAAACGCTCAATATTGCTCTTCTGTCCTTTGATGACCGGGATCGCTGCTTCATTGATCGCGAAATCGGCATAGATATCGAGCATTTGCAGCGTTTCCGCCTCAGCTTCGTCATGGGTGGCATGGGCCGTATGCCCCTCCTGCCACAGAAACTCCGTCGTACGCAGGAAAGGCCGCGTGCGCAGCTCCCAGCGGACGACGTTCGCCCACTGGTTGATCAGCAGCGGCAAATCACGGTAGGACTGAATCCACTCGCTGAATGCTTCGCCGATCACCGTTTCTGACGTGGGCCGCACAACGAGCGGTTCTTCCAGCGGCTTGCCGCCAGCAACAGTTACGACGGCGAGTTCCGGGCTGAAGCCCTCGACGTGCTCGGCCTCGCGCCGCAGGTAGCTCTCAGGGATAAACAGCGGGAAATAAGCGTTCTGGTGGCCGGTCGCCTTAAAGCGCCGATCCAGCCCACCCTTGATCGCTTCCCAGAGTTCATAGCCATACGGCTTGATGATGATACAACCGCGCACTGGCGAGCGCGCCGCCAGGTCTGCGCGATAGACGATTTCGTTATACCATTCGCTGAAGTTCTCACTCTGCGGGGTGACACCCTGCTTCGACATATATCCTGTTCCTCAGTGCATTTCTGTTCGGCAAGTGGGCGTATTATAGCAAGGAATCCCCCATACTGGCGGGGGCACCTGTTTGCTATCGTTACGGGAAAAATTCAGAATGGAGCCAGCCGTCAGGCAGCCAGCGATTATCAGCGCCGGGGGGAGGGGCGCGTGCAAGGCATCTGCAAAGCCGGAAGGCACACCAGAGTCATGAAAACACCATCAGAGAGAAGTTACTAAAGGTCATTATAGACCACAATACGCCGTAGTGCAACTTAATGGCCCAGGTCAATCCTGATCCCACGTGCGCCGATAGTTCTTATCGAGTTTGGCCATGACCGCCTGCCCCAGATCAATCTCACTCAGGCTTGCCAGTTGCAGCAGATACAGCATAACGTCTGCCAGCTCTGACGCCAGTTCCTCACGGTCGGCGGCAGCATCCCCCCATTGAAAGTGCTCCAGCACTTCGGAGGCTTCCAGCACCAGCGAGATTGCCAGATTGCGCGGCGTCTGTGGCCGGGGCGAGTCTGGCTCATACCAGCCCTTACTGGCGACGAATTTATGCATCGCCTCTTCCAGCGTTTTGATCTCCACAGGCAGTCCTTATCAGCACTCGTTTGCGGGGTCAGGCGTTATTGTGTTCAGTAGGCATTGCGGCTGCGGCCAAACAGCGTCTGCATGACCGTCCAGAAGATGATCTTGATATCCAGCCACAGCGACCAGTTCTCGACGTACCACAGATCATACGAGGTCCGCTGCGCGATGGACGTATCACCACGCAGCCCATTGATCTGTGCCCAGCCGGTCATGCCCGCCTTCTCACGGTGGCGTTCCATGTAGCGTGGGATCTTCTCGCGGAACTGCCGGACATACTGCGGCTGCTCCGGGCGCGGCCCAACCAGGCTCATGTGACCGAGCAGCACATTGATTAACTGCGGGATCTCATCCCAGTTCGTGCGACGCATGAAGCGACCGATACGGGTTACGCGCGGGTCGTTCTCGACCGTCCAGTCAGCAATCCGATCAGCATCCAGCCGCATGGAGCGGAATTTAATCATCGGGAACGGTCGGCCATCAAGTCCCATACGGACCTGTGTGTAAAATACCGGCCCGCGTGATTCCAGGTAGATGAGTACGCCGGTCAGCATCAGCAGCGGCGAAAGGAACACCAGCCCACAAAGCGCCCCGAAGACGTCCAGGCCGCGCTTCAGGCTGAGCCTCCAGCCGCGCAGGGCGATGTCACGCACAGTCAGCAGCGGCGTGCCGCCCAGGTCGTCGACGTTCAGATCACCGGCCATATACGCGAAGATATCCGGATAAATCTTGATGTCGACCTCACCGCGCTGGCACAGCGTCACCAGCTCAACCAGTTCGGCGCGGCGGGCATCCGGCAGGGCAATGATGATCTGATTCACGTGATACTGGTCGATCAGGTCGGGCAGCATCTCGTAATTGCCAACAATGGGTACGCCGAGCATCTTACCCTGATGACTGTCCCGGTCATTGACGACGCCAACAACGTTATAGCCGAGCTGTGGCGTGGCCTTGACCTTGTTGAGGATGTCGCGCGCGATCTTCCCTGTACCGACCAGCAGCAGATTATCCGCGATGATGTTGCGCTCGCGCAGTTTGCTCAGCAGGAAGCTATACAGCTCCCGACCGAGCACAGAGAATAACATGCTGAAGAACCACACATATGTAAACGTGCTGCGCGGGTAATTCACATAAAGATCCGTATTGCGGAAGATGAACTCCTGCATACCGTAAACGATCAGCGCACCGATCGTCACCGCGCCGACAATACTCCGCACGCGGTCAAAGCTGCTGAACGTCCGGCGGTGATGGTACAACTGCGCAAAGTAAAACATAAACAGCGTGACGATCACCTGCAGCAGCATCGTCGGGATATAGCTGACGAACGCGGGCTGGCCTTCCGGAATGGCGAACAGCGGCAGCACAGCGCGCGCCTCATAACCGGCGATGAATGCCAGCACCAGCGCCGCAATATCCAGGACGAAGCGCAATATAGCCAGCAGACCTTTTACCCGCTGCGACCGCTCCAGATGCTGAAGATTCAGGCTGGCGTCAGCGGTGCTGATGGCTGACGTATCTCGCGCCATAAACCGCTGCCTCCTTTCACCAGCAGCCCCATCAGTATCAGACTGTGCAGCCATAACGGGGTCTGTTGACGGTAATGTTTGCGATAGAAGATCAGCATTGCCCGCCAGAATTCGAACTGTGCTTTGCGACTTTTGCGGCTGGCTGCGCGCTTGACGTGCAGCACCGTCACGGATGGCACATACCAGACACGCCACCCGGCCTGTTTGATCCGGTAGCACCAGTCGATGTCTTCAGCATACATGAAGAAGACTTCGTCGAGCAGACCGACCTGTGCTACCGCCTCGCGCCGCACCTGCATATACGCCCCGACCACGCTATCGACTTCGAGTTCTTCATCCGGATCAGCAAAGGTCATGTTGTAGCGACCAAAACGCTCGCTCCTGGGGAACAATCGCGCCAGACCCGAAAAATGATAGATGCTGACGGCAGGGGTCGGGAAGCCACGGCGGCAGGCTTTATCGAGGCTGCCATCAGGCAGGACGAGCTTCGGCCCTGCAACGCCGACTTCGGGGTGCTCATCCATAAACTGCACCATCTGACACAGGGCATCGGTTGGCAGTTCGGTATCCGGGTTGAGCAGCAGCGCATAGCGCGGCGCATCCGTATTGACATCTGCCTGCCCACGATAACCCAGGGCACGCAGCCCGATATTGTTCCCACGGGGATAGCCGACATTCTCCGCGCTGGTGATCACCTGCGCCTGTGGATACTTGCTGCGGACCATCTCAACGCTGCCGTCGTCGGAGGCATTATCGACCACCACCACCTCAAATGTAACATCCTGGCTGGCGAAGACCGTCGCCAGACAGCGATCGAGGTAGTCGCGCGTATTCCAATTGACGATGACAATGCCCAGATCGATCATGACGCTCCCCTGGCTCGATGCGGCTGAATTTTACCGCAAAATCAATCGAACTCAACCGATGCCTGCCCCACTGCACACGCCCGCTCCGTCAGGCAGTAGATGTGAATTGCAGGATGGTGCCAGTAGCTCAGGTTGTTGGGCATGATCGTATCACCCCACCAGCGCGGACGCGGCACCACATAAAGCTGCGGCAGCGCCGTATAGTCCGACCAGAGCTGTGCCAGCGCCTCACGCTCAGCCTGCGGCAAATGCCCCAGCCGCGCACGGAAGAACGCCAGCGCATCGCTGACGACGACGATTTCAAAGCCCTCTGCACGCAGGTCCTCCGGCGATGGGAAGTCGACAAAACGCTGCTCGACAGAATAGGTTTCCAGGTTCAGTGGGACGTTGTAAGGCCCCAACAGGAAAATGCGCGTTCCTCCAGGCACATGGTCACTGATCCACCGCTGCGCCTCGTAGCGCGTATCCATCGTCGTGAACAGCGTAACCGCCGTCAGACCGAGCATCACCGGCATCACCAGCGTTCCGACCAGCAGGATGCCGCGTGCATAACGCCAGCGCAGCCGCCCCGTTAGTGCCACCAGGCCGGCTCCCGCCAGCACGATCCACGGAGGCAGCGCGACCACAGTCAGCTGATCGCTGATTTCGGGAACGGGTGTATCTAGCACGACGATGCTGTAAGGCACGATGAAGGCCAGCAGCAGCGCGCTATCGGCCCAGCGGCGACGGTCTGATGCGAGTGCGCCAAGCCCGATCACTGCCGCCAGCGCCCCGGGTATCCCCAGGCCAAACAGGATGATATAGCGATACTCGTAGTACAGCGCTTCGAAAAAGCCGACCGCCTCGCCAAAAGAATAGCGGCTGTAGATGAAGGTAAACTGCCGCCAGAACTCGCTGAAATCAAAGAGGATGCCCGGTGTTGTCAGCAGGAATGTCAGCGGCAGGGCCGCCCAGCCCAGTCCGACGGAGAGGCGGGCACCGGGCACCCGTCGCCATAAGAGCAGCAGCCCCGCCACGAAAACCGGCAGTGCATATGCCGCCGCATTATAGCGTGAGCCTGCCGCCAGCCCCCCCATGATAGCCGCCAGTACGTACAGCCACCGATGGCGACCCTCTGTGCGGAGAGCCGCCAGCGCCGCCCACAGACTAACAGCACCGAAACCAGTTGCGAGACTGGTCGTCGTTGTGTAGTGTGCATGCTGGATCAGCGGCAGGCTGAAAGCTGCGACCAACCCTGCCGTCAGGGCCGCCCAGCGGCCAGCCAGCAGCCGCGCCGCCGCCACCGTCCCGGCGACCGCAAGCAGCCCGCCCAGCACACTATACACACGCCCAATCACATACAGAGGAAACGGTGCCAGTTCTCGCAGACTGCGGCTCTGCCAATCAAGTTGAGCGATGGCGCTTACGTTGTCACCCAGGGCATAGGTCAGGTAGTTGGCGTAGATCAACAGCGAGGGATTCTCGTAGAACTGAGGGTTCAGCCGGCCCTGCAGGTGCATCTGCAATGGTATCGACACGTAAAAGTATTCATCAGGATGAATGGGCACCTGCGCATTGAGGAAGGGCGCGCCGCCGTCGCGTTCCGGGGCGACAGGCTGACCGTAGTCAATCCCGGCGATGCGCAGCCCAAAGGCGACCAACAGCAGCAGCACGCCCCATCCAATGACCTGACGCGCCACGTATCAGCTCCCGGTTGCCGTCGGCAGCGTGGCCAGCGGCGTCCCCAGAAGCGCAGCACGCAGCGCCTCGCGGTCGTCCCAGGGATACTCGATCGTGCCGAAACACATGCTCTGCTCGTGGCCTTTACCACAGGCGATGACCACATCGCCAGGTTGCGCCATCTGACAGGCTTCATACAGGGCCTGCCCACGATCCGGCACGCGGATAAATGTTTCTCCCTCAATGCCGCCATGTTTCAGGCAGCCTTCCGCCATCATCTGTAGGATGTCGTCCAGCGATTCGGTACGGGGGTCTTCTGCCGTCAGCACGCTGATATCGGCCAGTTGTGCGCTGACTTCAGCCATCAGCCGACGCTTTTCGACGTCGCGCAGGCCCGCGCTCCCGAAGACGGCGATCACCCGACCGCCGTCACCGACCATCTCGCGGGCGGCTTCCAGCGCACGCTTGAGCGCGTTCGGCGTGTGCGCGAAATCAACCATCGCCAGAAAATCCTGCCCGGCGTCGATCCGTTCCATACGGCCACTGATAGCCCGCACATCAGCCAGTCCCGCCGCTGCCGTCGGCAGATCAACACCCAGGGCGCGGGCCGCACCGATTGCCGCCAGGGCATTCGCCACATTGAAGGCACCCAGCAGACGCATCGTGAAGCGCTGGCCCTCGACGGTGAAATGCGTCCCATCCGCGCCATAGACGATTTCCTCCGCCCTGAGCTGCGCCTCTGGCGACACGCCGAAGCCAATGACCTCATCCGTCTCGTAAGCCGCGTAATAGGCGAACGAGGGATCATCCCGGTTGATCACGCTGACTTTGCGCTGATTGCCCTTGCGTGCGCTTGCGTGCAGACGATCGAACAAAATGCCCTTCGCCGCTCGGTAGTTCTCCCAGGTACCATGATAATCGAGGTGCTCGTGGGTGATGTTGGTCAGAACGGCCACGTCAATATCGACGCCGTTCAGGCGGCCCTGATGCAGTCCATGACTCGTCATCTCAAGGACGACATGCGTCAAGCCAGCGGCAGCCATCTGCGCGAGGTAGCCCTGCACCTGCGGCGCACCGGGCGTCGTCACATGCAGACCTGTATCCTCTGTATGTGTGCCGAAATCGGCGGCAATCGTGCTGATGAAGCCAGTCCTCCCTGCCGTCGCCTGCTTGAGGATGCTGTGCAGCATATGGCTGGTCGTGGTCTTGCCATCCGTGCCGGTGATCCCGGTTACGATCAGTCCGCGCGACGGAAAATCATTGTAAGCCGCTGCCAGATAGCCTGTCATCTGCTGCGCATCACGGACCTGAGCATAGGGCACACCAATCTCTGCCAGCGCTGCCGGTGGCACTTCGCCAACGAAAGCCACTGCGCCCTTCGTCAGCGCTGCCGGGATGAAGGCGTGTCCATCCACACTGCGCCCTTTGCGCGCCACGAACACACCGCCCGGCCGCAGATCTGTATCTGCTTCTACTACAGGCGCGGTAACAGCCGTGTCGAGATCGCCGCTGTGCGCCAGCAATACACCAGGTGGCAGATGGTCCAGAAGTTGTCCGAAGGTCTTTGTCATGCTACAGATGCTTTCCCATTGGCAAAGTAACAACACGAACAAAAGGTTCCACAGCGGGCGCGCCACAGTGTAGCCGAATCATATCCACCCCGCCAGATTGAGCCGATTGGCACCGGTTGCCTAACAAAAAACGCGCCGGTTGCCCGACGCGCTTTCCTATCTTCAGATTAACCGCGTTAATCTAGTTCAGGCGTCCCGCGAGATCGCTCAGATTGCGGCGCACGCTGCCATCGATGACGCGATCGGTGCCACGAACAACCAGACCGCCCAGGATGGCTGGTTCGACGCTGAAGACAACTTCTTCAGCACCCAGTTCCTGACGAACCCGGGCCTGTTCGCTGTCACTCAGCGGCATGGCGCTGATGACTTCTACGGAACCAGAGATATTCTTGGCATCCGCAGGGACCTGGCTGAAGAAGTTACTGACCAGGTTTTGCTGATTCTTGGCGTCGATGGATTCGCCCAGGATGCGCCCGGCAACCGCGACCGAAATATTGATCACCTGATCGCGCAGGCCGGCCAGTTCAGCATCGCGGGCGGCCTTGGCATCAGCCAACGCATCTGCCTTGATCTTTTCAGCTTCCTGATTGGCATTGGTGCGGATCGAGCTGGCGACTTCATCACCACGACCGCGCGCTTCCTCGATGACCTTAGCGGCTTCCGCACGGGCAGCTGCCAGAATTTTCTCGGCTTCTGTTTCCGCGTTTTGACGCGCCTTGGCCGCCGCAGCGGCGTCTTCCAGGCCCTTCTGGATGGTTGCGGCACGGTTATCCAGGAAGTTCACCATCGGGCGCCACAGCACCAGCGAAAGGATCACTGCAATCAGGATGAAGTTGAAGGTCTGCACGAACAGCAGACCACCGTTGATACCGAGCGGTGTCAGGGGGCTGGTCGCCTCTTCTTCGGCTGCCAGTGCGACGCCCGGGAAGGCGGCGAAGATCACCAGCAGCACGAGGGCAACGGGCAGCAACCGCCGTAGGGTGGTTTTGCTCATCATAACGTCAATCCTCTCTGCGCTTAAAGCACGAACAGGACGACGAGCGCAACCACGAGGGCGTAAATGGCCACCGCTTCAGCAAACACGATACCCAGAATCATGTTGGTCTGGATCGCGCCTGCCGCATCCGGGTTGCGACCGATACCCTGCAGGGCGCCCTGCACCATCAGACCGATGCCAATGCCCGGGCCAAAAGCGCCAACCATCGCCAGCCCTGCACCAATCGCTTTCAAACCGACGTCGAGTCCTTCCATGAGGCGTGTTCTCCTTATCTTGAGTATTTATCAGGTTTATGTGTCAATCGTTCACTTTGGTCATGATGACCGTTACACCTGCCTCGCGGGCGCTGCCCATCGGCAAGGTGGCGTATTTACTTTAGTGATGAGCCTCACCGTGTTCTTCGTCGTGGTGATGGCTGACCATCGCCTGCGCGCAGAACAGCATGGTAAGAACAGCGAAAACACCCGCCTGCGCCAGACCTACGATGATTTCCAGCAGCAGGATGATCACAGGGATCGTCGTACCCGTCAGGAACATGATCACCGCGTACAGCACCGTACCCGCGAACAACGCACCGAAGAGACGGAACGACAGACTGATGATCTTGCCGAACTCCGAGATGATCTCGAACAGGCCGACCACGAAGTCAATCGCACCTAGCGGCTTCTTGGAGAGGTTGCCGAGCGCGTGTACGTTGATGAACTTCTGGAAGTAACCCAGGCCCAGTTCGCTGACACCGAAGGCCTGGATGGCGAAGAACGCCAGCAGCGCCAGACCAATCGTAAAGCTCAGGTCGGTGCTGACACCACGGACGAAAGGCGCAACCGTGAAGATCTGGTTGTGCAACGTCGTCGCCTGTGCACCGAACAGCTCAGGCCGAACGACAATCGTCTGACCGGCTTCCAGAGGCGTCGTCGCGGTAATCAGCGTTTCGTCGAGGTCTTCTTCAGCAGCGGCAGCTTCGCCCTCAGCAGCTTCTGCTTCGGTGGCTTCGTCGTTTGCCTCAGCAGCGACCAGATTGACCGTGCCATCATCAGCGGTGTTGGCCGCAAGGATGGTTGCTGGGGCGATATCGACGGACGCGTAGCCTGCGTAATCAAGCTCGATGTAGTTGGTGCCATCATCGATTGTTTCAGGATCAGCTGTCAGCTCAGGCAGGACTTCGTTGTTGTAGTAGTCAGCGATGCTCTCAAGCGTATCGCCTTCCTGCACAACATAAGTCACTTCCTCATCCCTGAAGGGATCCATGAGCGTCGGCAGGTACCCTTCTTCGATGTAAGTGTTCACGCCGAGCATTGCCTGACACTGGCGATAGCTATCCGACGTGCCGGGGGTACCCGTATTCAGGGGCGTTTCGTTGCGCAGCACGAAATAAGGCTGGCCCGTGACCGACCCCTGCTCAAAGACCGGGAAGCCGTTAAACGCTACCGGTTCATAGACGGCGCAGTGCAGCACCCCGACAGTTTCCACACCCGGCAGCAGCTTACCCAGGTTACCCGCAAGCAGGAACAGGAAGATGCTGGCGACGTAGGGGAACAGAATATATTTGACTTTGGGTTTGGTACCCGCTTGTTCGCGGGTCAGGCTCCACCAGACGCTGCCGATCAACTCGACAAAACCCTGGAAACGACCGGGAACTTCTTTGGTCCAGCCCTTTGACGCGCGCCAGGCGAAGAAAGCGATCAACAATACGATCACATTCGCCAGCAGCGCACCGCCCAGACTGTTCACCAGTTGGAAATCGGGGAACACGGCCTGGATCGGCGCCAATGGTCCGGCCCAACCTTCAACGTAGTACTCCGCCGGCACAGTGATGACCGGCAGCGCAACTGCCGTACTCCACTGCGGCAGTACGATGAAGGGGAACAAGAAGCACCCGAAGAAAGCAAAGACGACCAGACCCAGCAGCACCAGCAAACCACGCTGATTTGTACTCATCCGGCATCCTCCTCTCTACTGGTAAGCTTGGTAAAACGTTCCTTCAAAGGACTATTCCTCCTTATTCATCGATGGTTCTGATCCAGTACCAGCCGATGCGGACCCACCGTCTTGCGGTTCGTGCGCACCGGATTGACTATCCGATGTGGCCGGGTCGTCCCGCACCGAGACGTCAGGCACGCCCAGTTGCAGGCGACCTACCAGCCCAAGTGCTATGCGGATCATCAGGTAAAGGCTTACCGGCACACTCGCCACCAGCAGACAGATCGTAGCCGGACCACGTTTGCCCAGCAGACCATCAATCCACAGCCCGAGCACGAGCGCCACCAACACCACCGCCAACGACACAAACCCGGTCAGTGCAGCAATCCCGGTGATCGTGAGGTTATGAGAGCGAGGGGATCGCTTACGGGTAAAATGTGGTTTTCTTGTCATGGTGCCTGGTCAACGCTGTATGCCGTCAGATGACCCTCAGCGGTTGCGCATTCTATCACAAACTCAGCAGCATTACCACAAATCGCCACAAGATCGGGCAGCCGTTTTTGAACTCTTAGAAAGCTGTTAACCGCCATGCCCGATCCATGTCAGAATAGTGCTTCTATAATCCGGTTATGACCCTGCAATGATAAGGGTTGCCGCCCGTGCGACAGCCTCCGCACCGCCGCGCGCCCAGTCGAAGATAGGCGTCACAGCGATCGTTCCCAGCAGCAGGACGGCAAGTGCTGAAATCCCCAGCACCCATGCATAAGATGGCGTGATGGCGATCGCCTTGTCATCATCCGGGCCTTTATCCACGTACATGATCTTGATGACCACCAGATAATAGTACAGCGCCACGATCGAGTTCAGCACGCCGATGATCGCCAGCGCAACCAGGCTACTTTCGACAGCCGCCTGGAACAGGAACAGCTTGCCGAAGAAGCCCGCCGCCGGCGGGATACCAGCCAGCGACAGCAGACCTATGGTGATCCCCAGCGCCAGCCAGGGATTGCGGCGCTGCAGGCCCGCGTAATCCTTCAATTCCTCGCTGCCGATCGCCTCCGTCACAACGATGATGCCGGCGAAGATCAGCAGGTTGGAGAAGGTATACATGAACATATAGAACGCTACGGACGACAGTCCGAAGATCTGCCCCAGATTGAAGCCATTCTCGACGGTAGCCCCACCCTGCAGCGCTGCGAGACCGATCAGGGCATAGCCTGCCTGCGCAATCGACGAGTAGGCCAGCAGGCGCTTGAAGTTGCTCTGACGCAGCGCCAGCACGTTACCTAGCGTCATCGTGATGACCGCCGTAATGGCGATCAGCGCCACCCAGAAGTCCTGTACGGCGCGCCCTTCAATGACGACCGTCTCCGGGAAGACAGCCACCAGAAAACGCATCATGATGGCCAGGCTGGCTGCCTTCGAAGCCACGCTGACATAGCCCGTAACCGGCGTCGGCGCGCCCTGATACACATCTGGCGTCCAGAAGTGGAAGGGCACAGCACTCACCTTGAAGCCGAAGCCGACGACCACCATCACCAGCGCGAACAGCACCGGCACGATCGACACGCCCTGTGTCAGACCTGCGGCGATCGCGTCGAGGTTGGTTGCCCCGGTAAACCCATACAACAGGCTGAAACCATACAGCATGATCGCTGAAGCGAAGCTGCCAAACAGGAAGTACTTCACACCACTTTCAGCGCTCAGGCTGTCTGTGCGACGGAAGGCCGCCAAAATGTACAGCGGGATCGAAAGCGTCTCGATGGCGATGAACAGCATGATCAGGTCAGCGCTGGAGACAAGCAGCGTCGCGCCCAGCGTGGCGACCACGATAATCAGGTGGAACTCACCCTTGTGGTTGACACCGGAGTCATCAATGGCCATCAGGCAGGTCAGAGCCGCCCCGATCAGAATCATCACCTTGAAGATCTGGGCGAAGGCATCGAAGCGGATCATGCCGCCCCAGTACAGCCCCTCCGTCTCAGGCGTCGGTGCCCAGAAAAGCGGCGTCAACGCCAGGAAAGCCAGGCCAACCGCCGCCACGTAGGCGATGTTGCGTCGCTGATCGGGCCGCAGGTACGATTCCAGCAGCAGGATCACTACAGCCAGGATCGTCAGCCCGATTTCCGGCGCAACAGCCGGCAGACTGCCGAGGAAATCGAATTCAGGCATGCTTACATACCCCCTATCAGCATGATGACGGGCCTCAGACCTTCAGCGATCATCGGCGCCATGATCTGCGGATACAGGCCCAGGATGATCAGCGGCGCGCCCAGGATGATCAGCACAATGCGGTCCACAATGGCGATATCGCCAACATCCGGGTAGCGCTTAGCGTCGAACTCGCCGAAGAAGACCTGCGTCGTCACCCGCAGCACGTAAGCCGCCGTGATGACAATCGCCAGCGCCGCCAGGATGACAATCGGCCCGTAGTAGTTCGCCAGGGTGAAATCACCGATCTGCAGCGTGACCTTGCTTGAGGCTTCCCACATTCCCTGGAAGATGGGGAACTCCGCAACGAAACCACTCAGACCGGGCATACCCATACTCGTCAGGCCGCCGATGATAAAGGCGACCCCCACCCACGGCATCTGCTTGATGAAACCGCCCAGACTTGGAATATCGCGCGTATGCGCCCGATCGTAGACCATACCCACACAACCGAAGAAGAGCGCCGTCATCGCACCATGGCTGAACATCTGCAAGCCTGCCCCGGTCATACCGGTCAGGTTCATCGTCGCCCAGCCCATGCTGACCAGCCCCATATGGCTGACCGAACTGAAACCGATGACGTACTTGAAGTCGCGCTGACGGAAAGCGATCAGCGCGCCGTAAACCACATTGATAAGCGTCAGGAAGACGATCCAGGGCAGATGCACCTGTGCCGCTTCCGGCATGAGCTGTACGCCCGTCCTCAAGGCGGCGTAAGCACCGAGCTTCATCAGCACGCCCGCGTGGATCATAGAGACAGCGGTCGGCGCGGCGACATGACCATCCGGCGACCAGTTGTGGAACGGGAAGACGCCCGCCAACACCGCGAAGCCGATGAAGATGAACGGGAACCAGAACGTGCCAAACGTCAGCACTTCAGCGCCCAGGTAGCCACCAATGCTGAACAGACCATTTTCCGCAGCCAGCGTAAGCTGAATCATGTTGAAGCTGTAGGCCGGGCTATCGACCGGGAGCAGGCCGCTTTCGATACCAGCTTGCAGCAGCGCCTGACCCTCTGGCGTATTGGCGAAGAAGTGCCCCGCCGTGAAGTACATCGCGATCGCCCCGACCAGGGCCACCACCGACCCGATCAGAATGTATAGCGTCAGCTTCATACTGGCGTACTCGCGCAGGCGCACCCAGCCCCACCCCGCGATCAGCAGATACATCGGGAAGATCGCCAGCTCATAGAAGAAGAAGAGCATGAATAGATCGACCGCGACGAAAACACCCAGGACGCCCGCCACCAGCAGCATGAAGAACGCCATAAACTCGCGCAGGCGATCAGCAATATTCCACGAAATCAGGACGCCAGCGACGGCGACCATACCCGTCAGCAGCACCATGGGCGCGCTGAGGCCATCGACACCGACATGCCACGCGATACCCAGCGACTCCACCCAGACATAACGCTCCTCAAAGACGAGCGCTTCTTCAAACATCTGCGTAGCCTGGCTGGCACCGATGCTGGCATCAAAGGCTGGCTCACCACTATAGAGGCCCGCGCCATCCACCAGCGCGTTGTAAGTGAAGAAGACCATCAAGGAGAGCGCCAGCGTCGCTGCCGCCGCCGTGATCGCAATACCACGTATGATGTCCCGCCGGTCGGGCGCGACAAACAACAGGATCACACCGGCGATGGTCGGTATCGCAATAATGAGACTCAGAACCGGAAACCCAAAGTCCATGCTATCCTATCCCGTTCATGATCGCGGTCACGCTGCCGTTGATGGTCAGCAGCACCCAGTTCGGCAAAATGCCAGTGATGAGCATCAGCGCCATCAGCGGCGCAATCGCCCATACCTCATTGCGGTCGAGTTCCAGATGCGTATCGCGCCACCTCAGGTTGAACGGCCCATGCAGCACAGCGCGTATCCCCTTGAGAATGTAGCTCCCCGTGAACAGCAGGCCGATCATGCTGAGAATTGTCAGCACTGTGAAGACTGGCCATGCGCCACGCACAATCAGGAACTCACCGATGAACCCGTTCAGACCGGGCAGGCCCAGGCTCGCCATACTGGTGAAGATGAACACCCCGCCGAAGAAGGGCGCTTTCACCCACAGGCCACCGTATTCGTCCAGATTGCGCGTATGCGTCTTGTGGTAGATGCCACCCGCCAAAAGGAACATACCCGCCGCGCTCAGGCCGTGATTGAACATCTGCATGACGGCCCCGTTCGCGCTGATGATGGCATCGCGCATCGCATCAGCACTCAGACCAGCGGTAGCGGTCTGTGCCGCCTGCCACTGCTGACCGTACATCAGCGCCATGACGGCGATGCCCATCCCAACGAAGCCCATATGGTTGACCGAGCTGTAGGCCACCAGTCGTTTAATGTCGTTCTGGCCGAAAGCGGCGAAGGCCCCCAGTACAATGCCGAGCATCGACAGAATGGCGAACAACGTCGCGAAATCCACACCGACAAAGGTCTGGCTGATCCACACATCCGGGAACAAAGGCACCACCAGCCGGATGAAGCCATACGCACCCAGCTTCAGCATGACGCCCGCCAGCAGCATTGACCCGGCAGTCGGGGCTTCGCCGTGGGCATCCGGCAGCCAGGTGTGGAAGGGCCAGATGGGCACTTTGATCGCAAAAGCAACGAAGAAGCCCAGGAAGGCCAGCGCCTTGACCGTCTCAATCGGAGCACCGAGGAAGGTCACCCCCACGCTGTTCGTCAGTTGCGGCCAGATCACCGACAGTGCTGCGATGTTGTAGGTGTTATCACCGGCTACGAAGCCCGGCAAGATCCCCTGCACCTGAGCAACCATCTCCGGCGTCGCCAGCGATGATGACCAGCCGATGAGCTGGGTCGCCAGCAGCATGCCAAGCGTGCCGCCGATACTATAGATCATGAACTTGGTCGAGGCGTACAGACGCCCGCCGGGGCTGCCCCACTGATTGATGATGAAGTACATCGGCACCAGTGACAGCTCGTAAAACAGGAAGAAGATCATCAGATCCATTGCGGCGAAGACACCCAGACAGCCTGTCGCGAAGAACAGCAGCAGCGCCAGATGCATCGCCGGGCGATCCGTCACCTGCCAGCTCACCAGAATCGCCAGCGGGGTGAGGATGCCCGTCAACAGGATCATCACTGCGCTGATGCCATCGATCCCGAAGGCCGCATCAGAGCCTAAGATACCAAACCAGGGCACCGGCTCGCTGAACATCAGATAGCCGTAGTTGACCGCCTCAGCGTTAGTCTGGTAGATGAAAAAGACCGCAATCGACAGTACCAGCGTCACCAGACCGAAGGCCAGCGCGCCAATCCGTGCAAGCCATGCCTGCCGGAAGAAGGCCGCCACGATAAACGCGCCCACCGCCGGGAAGACGATCAGGACTTGCAGCGGGTCGATCCCGAAGATATTGAAGTCGATCATGCTCATCTCCTACGGCGCAGCTACCGCGCCACCGCCTGCGGTCAGCGCGAAGAACAGGCCGATGACGAGAACCACAACAAGGACTACCAACAAATACTGCTGCACGCGACCAGTCTGCGCGCCGCGCAGCCAACCGCCGAAGTCGAAGATCGCACGCGGGATGCCGTCGCCCACGCCATCGATCAGCCAGCTATTCAGCACCTTAAACAGATCGCCCAGCCAGGTGAAGAACCGTGCGGTAAGGTGCAGCAGTCCGTCGATCAGGCCGCGATCCAAAAACACATTGACCTGCCTTGCAATCCACTTGCTCGGCGCGACGAACAGCATGCTATAGAGTTGATCCAGGTAGTAACGATTCTGCAGCGTCATGTACACCGACCGCCCCAGAATACGGATCATCGGGTCTTCTTCGCCCGCCTGCAGTGGTCTGCGCCAGTACATGCGCCAGCCGAGGTAGATACCGCCCAGCGCGACACCAAACGACGTCAGCACCGGAACCCAGCTAAAGGGCGGCTTGACCGGTGCCAGCGGCTCGATCTGCAGCAGCGAGTATTTGACGAAGTCGAAGAAGGGATTGCCCTCCGGCGATAAGATCGGCCCCAGAATGGGGAATTCCGGCGGCACGCCGACAAACCCGGCGAACAGCGCAAAGAAGACCAGGATCACCAGTGGCAACTGCATCGCAATGCTGACGATGCTGCGCGGGCCACCCAGTCCGGCGTGTTCGGCAATTTCCGTACGTGGTTCGCCCCAGAAGGTCAGGCCAATCTGACGCATGGTGTAGAAGGCCGTCAGGAAGGCCGCAATCGCCAGCATGAAGAAGACCAGCGCCTGCGGGCCGAAGCCTTCACTTGTGCCGAGCCACGCATCCGCCAGAATTTCATCCTTCGACCAGAAGCCGGCAGTAATCAGCGGGAAGCCCGCCAGCGACAGCCCACCCGCCAGGAAAGCGTAGAACGTCACCGGAATCTTACGGGCGAGGCCGCCCATGTTGCGCATGTCCTGAGGATCAAAGTGGACATGTTCCACCCCCTCAACATGCTGAATATCCGTATCGACGCCGTGCTCGGTCATCATGTCCGCTGTGCCTGCGGGCAACTCGTCATGTGCGTCGTGATGATCGTGATCGTGCCCATGACCGTTACCATGTGGCAGCGCATGATGCCCGTGATGTTCATGAACGTGATGTTCGCCATGCTCCATCGCGTGAATCACCGAGCCAGACGCCATAAACAGCAGCGCCTTGAAGAAAGCATGCGTGATCAGGTGGAACGTCGCAGCGATGTAAGCGCCGATGCCCAGAGCGGCCATCATGAAGCCGAGCTGAGAAATAGTCGAATACGCCAGCACCGCTTTGACATCATTCTGAGCGACGGCCATCGTCGCACTGAACAACGCTGTGAAGCTGCCGACAATCGCCAGCAAAAGCAGCGGCTCATTGAAGACACCATGATGCGGGTCTGCCGTGCCGAAGGCGTCCCCGGCCCCGACAAACAGCGGATACATGCGGATGATCGCATAGATACCCGCCGACACCATCGCCGCCGCATGAATCATCGCGCTGACCGGCGTCGGGCCTTCCATCGCGTCGGGCAGCCATACATGCAGTGGGAACTGCGCCGACTTACCAATCGTGCCGATGATCAGGAAGACGCTGATCAGGCCAGCCGCACTGATGCCCCAGCTACCCAGGATGATGGCTGGTGTATTGGCGATCTGCTCAAGAACGGCCTCGTTATAGAGGATGTCGCGGAAGTTGAGCGTCCCCGCCACGCTGAAGAGATAGACAATCCCCAGCAGCATGATGACATCGGCGATGCGCGTCACGGTAAAAGCTTTGATCGCGGCCTGATACGCGCTCTTCTTCTCGTACCAGAAGCCGATGAGCATGTATGAGCACAGGCCCATCACTTCCCAGCCGATGAATAGCAGCAGCAGGTTATCCGCCAGTGTCAGCGTGAGCATGGCCGCCGCGAACAGCGAGATAAGCGCGAAAAAGCGCGACTGACGCGGATCATGCGCCATATAGCCGATGCTATAGATGAAGATACACAGCACCGCGATCGGCACCATGACCAGCAGCGTCAGATTCAGCGGATCCACCAGCACGCCGATGCGGAAAGGCACGTCGCCCAGCGCCATCCAACTGATCGCACTGGCAAAGACCTCTTTACCAAAGACGCCTTCGCCCAGGGCCAGGCCCTGCCCGACCAGATTCAGGCTGATGAGCAGCGCCATGACGACACCACTCATGCCGACGGTAATGCTGGCGACCCGGCTCCAGTCCGTGACGATGGGCACAGTCATGCCATCATAATCAGGATGGTGACTCCCATAGTGCGGGTCGGTGGCGGGTAGCCACCTGGCCCGGTTAGTAATCAACGTGATGATGAAGAATGCCAGCAGTGGCCCCAGGGGGATCAACCACCCCAGGGTATTCGGATCGTTTATATCAATGATCGGCAGCTCAAGACCAGTCATACGATGCTAACCCCTCAGCGTATCGGCTTCTTCAGGAATGACCGAGCGCCGATTGCGATAGACCGTGATAATGATCGCCAGACCAACTGCGGCTTCCGCAGCGGCCACGACGAACAGAAACGCGGCGAACACCATACCATTCAGTTCGCTGGGCAGCGGCGTGGTCATGTCGGCAATCGTGGTGTTGTAGCGCCAGAACGCCACCAGATTGATGTTGACGGCATTCAGCATCAGCTCAATGCCCATCAACACCGCCACACCGTTGCGACGTGACAGCACCGTGAACACGCCAATGCAGAAGAGCGTGGCCGCGACAACCAGATACATCCACAACGGAACCATCTACTGCCTCTCTTCTTCTTCGTCGGCGTCGCGGGCGATGACAATCGCCCCGATCATGGCCGCCGTCAACAGCAGGGATGCGACCTCAAATGGCAGCACAAAACCCTCACCCGCCAGCAGCACCACGCCCAGATCAACCGTCGTACGCACCACGTCCGATGCGGGCACGTCGTAGGCGTTCGTACTACCCCACACCGGCCAGATCACGCCGACGACCAGCAGCACAAAGAACAAGCCTGAGACAATCGCTGAAGGCCACAGGCGGTTGAAGCGGTCGGTGAGGCGCGTCAGACTCCGTGTGAGCATCACCGCAAAGGTGAAGAGGATCGCAATCGCGCCGATGTAGACCAGGATCTGCACCGCCGCCAGAAAAGGCGCGCTCAGTAAGACAAACAAACCGGCCACCCCAAACAGGCTGACTATCAGCCAGATTATGCCCCGGAACAAATTCCGGTTCGTCGCAACGCCCAGTGCGCCGCTGATAGCAATCAGGCTGAAGATAAAAAAAGCAATCGTGGAAAAATCAAACTGCATCAGCAAACGTCTCCGTCAGTGTATGCGCGACTCAACCCGGCAGGGACTAATCCCCCGCCGGGGTCAGGGCCAGACGCTGGCGCGACCGAACTTCAGCCGCCTCGCGCTGCTCACGACCGATGCGCCGCAGCCGGTTGAAGATCGGCAGCATGATCAGCACGTTGGAGGCGAACAGGACGACCGTCATCGGCAGCAGTTCCAGCGTCGTGCCGAGTTGCAGCGCCATATTCCCGGCCACATCCAGCGGAACCCAGCCTATTTCCTTCATAACCATCACCAGCAGCGCCGTCACCAGCAGGTTGAGGATCGACACCGGCACGAGGAAGAACCAGTTGAAGCTCATGACCTGATCGATGCGCAGACGCGGTACCGTGTTACGCAGCCACAACGAGATGAAGTACAGCAGCGACGCCTTCACACCCAGCCAGAAGAAGCCAATCAGCGGCTCCTGCCACAACGGGAAGAACCACGCCCCCATAAACAGCACCGCCAGCAGCACCGCATTCGTGAAGACATGCAGGAACTCCGCCGCAAAGAACATGCCGAACTTCATGCCGGAGTACTCAATATTGAAGCCAGCGACCAGTTCTGATTCCGCTTCGATCAGATCAAATGGCGCACGGCCCGTCTCCGCCTGCGACGAGATGAAGAACAGCACCATCGCCAGGGGGGCCATGAAGACAAACCACATCCCCGCCTGCGCGTAGCCAATATCGACCAGACTCATGCTGCCTGCCAGCAGGACCGGCACCAGCAGCGCAAAGACCAGCGGAATCTCATAGCTGACCAACAGCGCGACCACACGAAACGCACCCAGAAGCGCGTATTTGTTGTTGCTGGCCCAGCCGGCTGTCATGATCGCCAGCGTCCCGAAAGACGCCACCGCGACGAAGTACAGCGCGCCAATTTCCAGATCAACGCCGTAGTGATACGGTGTGAAAGGCACCACCGCCCAGATCAGCACCACCGACGCGAAAGACACAATCGGGGCAGCATTATAGAGTAGACGATCCGCCGCCGCCGGCGTGATATCTTCCTTGATGAGTAGCTTCATCAGGTCAGCGAAGGTTTGCAGCAGACCAAGCGGGCCCACACGGTTGGGGCCGATACGGTCCTGGATGCGAGCGGCGATTTTGCGTTCCACCCAGATCAGCAGGATGACCGTCAGCAGCGGCACCGTCGCCACAAGCACAACGCCGAAAAACAAAGATATAAATTGCGCCAGTCCGGCATCCATGCCGCCCTGCACCAGTAAGTCACACAGGCCGGTACACGCCATAAGCATCCTCTCTAAAAGTGCTCACGTAAGAGTACAACATGCCAAGATAAGCTAACGCGCCCCTGCTGGATCAGCGCCACGCCATCACGCCTTTGCGCCAGGCGTAGATCAGGGCATCTGCCAGTAAGAAGATGAACAGGAAACCCGCCCCAAACGCAAACAGATCCAGCCGGTGATAAGCCACCGCCCAGGGGAATAAGAAGACCATTTCCACATCAAACACCAGGAAAACCAGCCCATAGATGTAGTACTGCACACGGAACTGCACCCACGTGTCACCGACCGTCTCTACACCACATTCGTAGGTCTGGCTCTTCAGGACGTTGGGTTTGTGCGGGCGAAACAGATACGCAGCGCCAATGGGCAGCATGGGGAAGATCGGGGCTAACACGGCTAATACGCCGATGAAAGCCCATTCGTTGAGTACATTCATGGAGCTATCACTCCCCGTCAGGACAGTCGCTTGTAACCAGTAATGCGTCAGGCTGTGTCACGCGCAAAATAGGACAATTTGCACTATTTCTCACAAACCGCCTTAGTATAGCATCGCCGACGAACGCTGGCAAAGGGTTAAGCGCAGATGAAAATCGCACCACGGACACAGGATCGATTGTGCCAGTCAGCCCCCCAGGCAGGTACCGGATCAACGGTAAACCCGGCGCGGATTGTAGCACATCCGCAGGTCAGACACAAAGCAACCAGCGCCCATTTTCGGCGGGTTTACCGCAGTATGACAATCAGTAATTCAACCGCAAGACAAGCCTGAGCATCCCCCATAAATGCAGCGAAATCGAGACCGGCCCTTGCCTTTATGCTCTGACTGGCCTACAACAGCGCCATGTCTGATGAGCGCCCATACCTCACCTCCGTCACACCCGCCGAACCCGCCCCTGCCGATTGGGACGCTTATATTCGGCAGCACCCACGCGGACACATTTTGCAGCTTTCCGCCTGGGGGACGCTAAAAGCAGCGTATGGCTGGCAGGTCGCCCGCACGGCAATTTTCGAGGGTGGGCGCATCGTCGGGGGTGCGCAACTGCTGTTCAGAAGGCTGCCGCTGCGACTGGGCACGCTCGCTTATCTGCCCTACGGCGGCTGCGTCGATGACGAGGCACTGTATCCCGCGCTGTGGCAGGCTGTCCGCCATACGGCGCAGCGGCGGGGTGCCGCTTTCCTCAAATGGGAACCCGGTCTAAGCCTCGATGGTCCAGGCCCCGAACCAGCCCTTTGGGGATTTCGTCCCAGCCCGCAGACTATCCAGCCGCCGCGCACCGTCATCCTCGACATCAGCGGCGACGAGGACGCCATCCTCGCACGGATGAACCAGGGCACGCGCCGCAAGATCCGCCAGAGCCTGAAAAACGACGTGCGCTATTTTGAGGCGACTGCCGCCGATGTCGAACGCTTCACGCGGATTATGCAGATCACCGGTGAGCGCAACGACTTCGGCGTCCACGAGCCAGATTACTACGCGATGCAGTACGGACTGTTCGTCCCTCAGGATGCCGCTCTCATCCTCGCTGAACATGAAGGTGAGGTGCTTTCCGGCGTTTTCGTCTTCACCACAGGCGCTACAGCGCAGTACATCAGCGGCGCTTCATCGAATCAGAAGCGCAACCTGATGGCCAGCTATGGCGTGCAGTGGCAGGCGATCCGCTGGGCGAAGGCACGCGGCTGCCGCTATTACGATATGTGGGGCATCCCGGACGAAGACGAAGCCACACTCGAAGCGCAATTCCAGGAACGCAATGATGGGCTGTGGGGCGTCTATGGCTTCAAGCGCGGCTGGGGTGGCCAGGTGGTGCGTTCGGCTGGCACCTGGGACCTGGTGTACAATCCTCTCATCTATGCCGCCTATCGTGCGGCCCTGCGCTGGAGAGAGGCCACCCCCACATGAAGCCATCCCTGCACCCCTGGCTGAATACCAAACGCAAGCGCACATGGCTCACGCGCCTGCTGAACCGTCTGCGCGCCGCCATTGGGCCGCTGCTGGCCCTCATGTGGATCAGCGCGACAGTTGGCCTCGCTGCAGGTGTGCTGTGGGTCTGGTTACTGGCCCTCAACTGATAGATGATACGTTTACGATGACCATTCACGCTGAGAACATCACCGACCGCGACCAGTGGAGCGCGCTGCTGAGCGACCTGCCAGCGGCCCACATCCTGCAATCATGGGAGTGGGGCGATTTCAAGCAGGCGACAACCGGTTGGGTGCCCTACCGCTATGCGTTCCGGCGCGGCGGCCAGATCGTCGCGGCGGCCAGCATCGGCGTGCGACAGGTCGGCCCGTTTCGGCTGATGTATGCGCCCAAAGGTCCTGCGCTCGATTACACCGATGGCGAACTCAGCAAGCAGGTCATCGACTGGCTGATGACCTACGCACGCCAGGAGCGCACCGTCTGGTTGAAGATCGACCCGGACGTCGCCCAGGCCACCGGCGAGCCAGGCAGTGATGAAGACACGCTGTATTTGCCGGGGCAGCAGTTGCAACAGTTGTTGAGGCAGCGCGGCTGGTACTTCAGCGATGATCAGGTGCAGTTCCGCAATACCATCGTCATCGACCTGAGGGCCAGCGAAGACGACCTGCTCATGCAGATGAGCCAGAACACCCGTCGCAAAGTCCGTCAGGCGGAGAAGAAGGAGGTCAGCCTGCGCCCGGCGACCCCGGACGACCTGCCTGTACTGTATCAGCTCTACGCGGAGACAGGCCAGCGCGACGGCTTCCTGATCCGGCCCTATGCGTACTATGCATCGCTGTGGCGCGATTTCATGCAGCGAGGGCTGGCCCATGCGATCATCGCCGAGTACGCGGGCGCGCCCATCGCTCATGTGATTCTGTTCAGATTTGGCCAGACATGCTGGTACTTCTACGGGGCCTCGTCCGAAGCGGAGCGTCAGCGGATGCCCAACTACGCGCTGCAATGGGCCGCGATGCGCTGGGCCAAAGCACAGGGCTGCATACGCTACGATATGTGGGGCGCGCCGAATGACTTCAGCGAGAGCGACCCCATGTGGGGCGTCTACCAGTTTAAGCGAGGCTTTCGAGGAACCGTCGTGCGACATATCGGCGCATGGGACTACGCGCCTTACGGTATGCTTTACCGGGCATACACCCGGGGCTGGCCACGCCTGCGCGGCTGGCTGCGTCAGCGACGCACGGCCTCAGCCTGACAACCCGTAGTATGATTCAAACAGAAACAGGCGAAAGGTAAACCTGATGATGAGCAGTGTCTATGAAATGCACTACATCCGGGCGAATGGTGTCCTGCTGCATACGGTCATCGCTGGCCCGGCTGATGGCGAGCCGATTATGCTGCTGCACGGCTTCCCGGAATACTGGTATGGCTGGCGCGCTCAGATTGACGTACTGGCTGCTGCCGGGTATCGCGTCATCGTGCCGGATCAGCGCGGTTACAACCTGAGCGACAAGCCCAAAGAGGTCAGCGACTACCGCATCAGCATTCTCGCCACGGACGTCGTTTCGCTGGCGGAAGCGCTCGGCTACACGCAGATCAATCTGGTTGGCCATGACTGGGGCGCGGCGGTCGCCTGGTGGGTAGCGACGATGTACCCGGAACGCCTGAAGAAACTCGTCATCCTGAATGTGCCCTATCCGTCACTCATGCGCGATGAACTGCTCAGCGGCAACTGGCAGCAGATCATGAAGAGCTGGTATATCGGCTTCTTTCAGATTCCCTTCTTATCTGAGGGCGTGCTGAGCTTCAATAATTATGAAGGGCTGGCGGATACGCTGCGTCGCACCAGCAACCCCGGCAGCTTTACCGAAGCAGATATCGAGCGTTACAAACGAGCCTGGGCGATGCCTGGCGCGATGACTGCCATGCTCAACTGGTATCGCGCGATGGTCCAGCAGAATCTGCCGCGCATTGGCGGCGGATCACCATCAAGCAGCGGCGAACGACCGCCAGCGCGCATCCGCGTGCCAACGCTGATGTTGTGGGGAGAAAAAGATGTTGCGCTCAGCAAAGAGCTGGCGCAGCCAAGTATTGATATGTGCGACGACGGTCGCCTCATCTTCTTCCCCAATGCGACGCACTGGGTCCAGCATGACGAAGCAGAGGCGGTCAACCGTCACATTCTGGAGTTTGTCAGCAGCTAGCTGTTGCACACTTCCGTTACTGCACCTACTGCACCAGCTGCAGGGAGCTGCAATCACCCGCCCCCTGGTTGATAGCACTCACCTGCATTGTCCATACTGAGCCGACGGCTACACTTCGCCAGCGCGATTCCGGCATGGGACAGCGGTACGTCTCTTGACCGTCATCCTGCCGGAACTCGACCCAGTAAGTTTCGCTGAGATCAGCGCGCTGACAGCCCGGTCGCCGCTGATTCTCACAGTCCAGCTCGATCTGCGGCCAGAAAGGACTCAGGCCGCTGCTGAACTCCTGGAATTCATCGACGGGTACGTAGCGCTGACCCGTCCACTGGCACCAATCGTCGTAAACTGGCTCAGAAGCATAACGCGGCTGGCAGACTTCACGCTCACTGAACGTGCCGTCGCCGTTGTCCTGGCGCACAATCTGACACGTCTCACCGACCTGTATCTGCCGTGTAGTCCGTTGACGCTCCACACAAACACCGGTAATTTGCACGTTATCGCCGAACGGCGGCGCATCGCGCCAGCCGTTCTGGGTAAAGGTGCGGTACTCCTCAACGGCGACCGAGCGCGCCCACGTATGCCCGGTGACGACAACCCGCGTCTCTTCCGTCCGCGTGAAGAACCAGATCGCCCCGGCGATCAGCGCAAACGCCGCAATGATGCCGACGATCATTGTTGCATTCATACCGCCAGCCGACTGGCCGCGCTTTGGCTTGGCACCGACGCGCACCATCTCCGCATCGAAGCGCTCTTTCGTCACATCGCGTGATCCGCTGGATTCAAACACCGCGTCTTCAGCGCGCATCTCCGCAGACAGCGTCTGTGCGACTGCGCCACCCTCAAGTGGTGAACCGCAGTTCTGGCAGTAGGTAGAGCCACCGCTGTTGAGCGTGCCGCACGCCGGGCAGGTTACGTCCTTACCGACGAAGACGTGATCTTCAACAGCGACCTTCTCTTCATCTGAAGGATAGTAACGGCTGGCGGGGTTCTGCGGTGCGCCGCAGTTCGGGCAAAAACGGTGAGTCTTGCCGAGCAGCTTCTTGGTGCCGCAAAACTGGCAGTCCCACAGCATTTCGTAGGTTTTTTCAGCCATTGCGATGATCCATATTTGCAGCGATAACCGATTTCATTATAACGCCGATTACGCTCGGAGATCGTCCAGGGTGGGTGATGTACCCACCCTGGACGACAATGCATTCTTAAGGCTGTTGCTGGGGGCTGTCCATGCCTATTCCTCGGCGGGCAGCACCCTGAAGATCGACCCCGCACCACGCCCGTAGACTTCGGGGAAGTACGCTTCGTAGCCTATGGGTGGGATGACGTTGTACGTGCCTTCCAGGCCGGGTTGCAGCGCATAGACGTATTCATATGTCCCTGCTGGCAGGTAGTCGCTGTACATCACGACCTTCTCATCACGGAATTCGATCTGGCTGAAGTACCACCAGCCCCAACCATAGCTGAGCGGGTCGCTGGCATCGAGTTCTGGCCGCGTGCCGATCTGCTGCGCGATTTCCAGGTCCGGGTTGATCGCATCGGCACCGGCTGGCAGCGGGTCCTCAATGACGACGTAGTGCAGGTCATTGGGAGCGATGACCGTCAACCGCACCTGCACGACCTGCCCAACCTGCGCCGAGGTGATCGGCGTCTGTTCAGCATCATCGATCAGGTTGTACGTGCGCTGAATGATGATGCCCCGGTTAAGTGGCTCGACTTCCGGCACGGGCAGGTAGGCGCGCAGATGCGCTGTGTAGTACAGCGCCCCGGCCTCACCTTCCCAGGTGAACGCCAGACGGTTCGCCTCGCTGCGCAGCAATTCGCTGACGTCAATCAGCAACTGCTGACCTTCGCGCACGTTATCCGGGGTGATTTCTGCTTCCGCCAGTTGCTCGCCGTTGAGATCAACAGCATAACGGTAATCCGGTTGCAGTTCGCCGGACTGCGCCAGCCAGTCGGCAAGGACCAGCAGCACCCAGGCCGTCTCGTGCCGTGTCTCCCAGGTATCGGCCTGCCGCTGCACCATCAGATGACGCACTGCATTCGGCAGCAGATCGCTATCTGGGCGCAGTTGAATCAGCGTGCGCAGGACGATCGCTGACGTGCGTGTATCGGTATTCCAGTTGAATCGATCGCGGTTGTCTTCCTGCCAGTAAACGCCGGTCGCACTGGCGATGGACGCGCTGACCAGTTCGTTGGCGAGCGCATCCAGCCGTGCGCGATCGTCCGGGTTAATCAGGTGGATCGTCTGCGCCAGCAGCGCTTTCGAGTAAAGCCGCAGGAACTGCCGGTTGTCGTACATATTGACGGTACGTGCCACGTCCGGCGCGCCAGATTTCGCCAGCGCGTACAGGATCAGGGTCTGTCGATCGAGACGCCAGCGCTCGACACTCGGCCCGGCGACCACGAACTGCATGTTGAGATACCCCTGAGCCCGGTCGATCACGTCCTCGGAGACCGGATACCCAGCCGCCTGTGCTTCAGCCAGGCCGATGAGCGCATATGCCGTCACCAGCGGATCGCTTCGACTGCTGCGAACAAACCAGCTCCAACCGCCGTCTGCCTTCTGCTCTGAGTAGAGCTTCTGCAGCCCCATGCTGACCGTCATCTCGACATCGGCGCGCAGGGCGTCATCAGCAAGACCGGCACCATCCAGCGTGCGCAGGATAGCGACCGCCGGCAGGAAGCGGCTGATCGTCGATTCAATACTGCGGTCAAGCTGATCATCGAGAGCAGCCAGCCCATCGAGCACAGCAGACGCCAGCGAGTAATCCATCTGGACGCGCAGCTCGCCCTGTGTGACTTCGAAGCGGCGCGGCAGCACAATGCTCTCCACGCGGGTATCGTCGCTGCGCAGTACGCCCGCCGTGCCGGCTGTCTCCGGCACTTCGTAGCGGTAGACCGGCAGCGCACCGCTGTCATCCAGGCTGACCGGCGAAATGCTGCCATCACTGAACTCGCCTGCCTGAGCGGTAAACGCCAATGTGACCACTTCAACCGGATTGACGTTCACCTCCCAGGTGACGCGGGCGCGCCCGCCTGCCGGGACATCAACAGTCTGTACGGTACTGTCGGCCACATCGACGCCGCTGCTCTCAAGGGTGACAGTGACGGTCTGATCCCTCTCCGTGTTGTTGTTGACCACAGCCGCCAGCAGCACCTCATCATCCACGACGAAGAAGCGCGGCGTCACCGGGCGGATCAACAACGGTTTGGTACTCAGCAGGTCAAACGTATCCTGCCCGACCAGCGTTTCGCCATCCGCCCCACTGGTGACGGCGCGGGCATCCAGCCGCCACGTCGTCAGATTGTCCGGCAGGCGCACCTCGAACTCAGCGCGGCCATCCGGCCCGGTAACGATCGAGGGGTTCCAGTACGGCGTATCCACGAACTCACCGCGCACTTCGATCAGGCCATCGCCGAGACCGCCCCCACCGCCACCCTTGACGGTATCGAGCGTCTCCTGCGTGATCTGATCGACGTTGATCGTCAGCGGCGAGGACGTCCGCACGCCCAGGCTCTGATCGCCGTAGAAGAAGTTCAGCAGCGGGCCGCTGTTAGGTGCCGCCAGCGACAGTGCCGCCAGGTCTGTCAGGCCCACGCCGACCTCCGCATCGACAGGATCGCCGGCATAGTCCGTCACGGCGACCGTGTAGGTTACGGTCTGCTGCGGTTCAGCGCGTTCAACGTCGCTGCTGATTTCGACATTCAGTTCCTTGCGCTCGATCTCGACGCCAAGCTGGACGTATCCGGCCCGGAACCCGGCGACGGGGTTGTTCTCGTCCACGCCTTTAACGATCATCGCGCCAACGTAGATGTTTGGGGCGAAGTCCTCCGTGATCGGCAGGCGGTAAATAAGGCTGTTGCTCTCCATCGTCACCCGCTCGACCTGCAGCACGTCGCCGCGCTCGACGGTGATAAGCGCCTCGGCCTCGCCCTGGAACGGCGACGTGATCAGGATCTCGGCCACATCACCGATTTCGTAGTTCTCGCGATCCGCGATCAGATCAATGCGATTGCTGTTCTGCTGTCGCCAGGAGACGTACTCGCGGTCGCTGACCCACAGCGTTGTGCTGGCCATCACGCGATTGCCGCGCTCATCCTGGCTGGTTACAGTCGCCTTGTAGACGCCACCGTAAGGCGGTGTGAAGACGTAGCGCGCCATGCCGTCGGCATTGGTCGTCACGCTGCCCTCACTGACAGGAACCTCTTCGACTTCCCACATCCAGGTAGTGCGCCCGAGTTCGTCGCGCTCCTGTACGCTCGACCACCGCCGCTCGAAGATTTCAATCTCGACCGGCTGATTAGGTACGGTATCGCCCTCCCAATCAACGCTGATGAGTTCCAGTGCAGCTTCTTCGCCAGCGACGCCCACATAGCTTTCGGGCCGCACGCCAATATAGACCGCGCCCTGATGCACAATGACCTCAGTCCGCCCTGCCACAGATTGATTGCTCTCGTCAGTGACGACAGCCTCAATCGTGAAGGTCTGGCTCTGGCTGGCGTCTTCCAGTTCCGCGGGCACTTCAATGACGAACTGGCCATCGGCATCAGTCGTCGCCTCGCCGCTGGCGATCTGCCCTGACGACGTGCCATAGAACTCACCCGGCCCGGCATCTGCATTGAAATCGATGAAGTCGTAGCGTGACGGGCCATCCAGATCAGGCGAGAAGAAGTAAGGGTTAGCGATGACGTTATAGCTCACAGTCGCATTGCTGACTGCCCCGCCAAAGAAATAGCGGCTGTCGATCGCCACCGCGACGGTATCACCCTGTACGACTTCGGGTTGCGCCGGGCTGAGTTCAACGCTGAACTCCGGCAGGCGGTATTCCGCCACGGCGAAGCTGACGCCACCGCCTTCGCTCTGATACTCCAGATTAGAAGGCAGCTCTACGGACAGGTAGTAGTTGCCCAGGCTGGCATCCGGCGCAAGATCGAGCTGGCCGCTAAAGGTACCGAACGGCGTCAGCGGCAGGTCACGCTGATAGACGATCTCGCCGCTGCCGTCACGGATTTCGACCGGTACTGTCTGGCGGTCGGGCAGGGTATAGGTTACGTCGTCCTTGTCGCGCAGTACGCCCCGGAAGTACACCGGCTGACCGGGTCGGTACACTGGGCGATCAGTGTAAGCGTACAGCCGGTAACGGCGCGGGAAGAAATCCGCACTCTGGCCAAACATCCACGGATCAAGGCCGTTCGTCCAGTCCGTGTAAGCCATGCCGAAGGCGTCCGCTGTCTGCAAAACGGCGACACGTGGCATATAAAGATCAACCTCACGCGGCACTGCCATTGATAGCAGGCCGTCCGCATCGGTCATACCTTCCGCGATCACGTTGTAATCTGTGTCATAGACGACAATCGGCGCATTGGCGATCGGCTCGCCGGATTGGACATCCGTCGCCCAGACCGTCACGCTGTCGATGGCGGATTTCATCGTCAGCACCGCCGTGGAGACGACCAGCACATGCCGCTGTGGTTCCCAACTGCGCGCGGCCATTTCCGGGGCCTGCACGCTCAGCCAGTAGACGCCCGGTGCCAGCCGACCCTCATCATCAGCGGCGACATTGATCGCGGTCGTCTGCCCCGGTTCGCTGACTTCGATGAAGTACTCGTCATCCAGGCCCTCAGCGACCCAGGCGGTTGTGCCGTCCCGCAGTTCGATCTCCCACCACAGCAGGTTGCCACCCGTACAGACTGGCCCGCCGACGATCGACATCTGATAGTCTCTGTACAGCAGCTCAACGATCTCACCTTCACCCGGCACAGATCGAGCGCGCAGCGGGCCTGACTCGGTGATGACGATCGCCAGATCGCCCACGCTCATGCGTGAGGGCATGGCATTCGGGCAGGCCGCCTGCGCATTGACGCTCCCCGCACCCAGATTCAGCAGCTCATAGCGCAGCGCGTTCTCCGGTGCGATGGATTCAACCGTCCAACTGCGTAACAGGTCAGACGCCTGCGGGCTGTAAGCAGAGGCCGGATCATAACGATCCTCGTCCAACAGGAAACGTGTCAGCGTATCGAGCGGCATGGTGTGCAGTTCAACATCGAGGCGCTCAACGTTGCGATGCGTGACGAAAAGCTGCGTCGGGGCGCGATAGGCATTGTAGAACCCAATGCGTCCCGGAGTCTGGAATGTGAGCTCTGGTGAGTAAGGAGAAGTCCGATACCCGAACCGATAAGGCGCATCGATCGTATTGCCGTAGACATCCGCCATGCCCGGCGCGATGGTGATCGTATAGTTGGTGCTGGGCTCCGTCGGGAACGAAACGCTGTAGGCGTTTTCCCAATCGCGCCAGTAGAATTCCGGCTCGCGCCGTGGTTCCGGCGATATTGTGATCTTGTCCGCCAGAGTGTCTACTTCCATCTCAGAGGCGAAGTACAGCGTGAAGCCACCATAAGGCGGGGCATCCTCGGTATTGTCGCGGGGATCCGTCTGCACGATTTCGGGCAGCGGCACCGTGACGAAGTTCCAGGTCGGCGCGGCGTCAAACGTCATCTGACCGCCGCTGGCTGCCAGCGGTGCCACATCGAAGCCAACTTCGTACAGCGTGTCGATGGTCAGCAGATCGTCCGGTACAAAGCGCATACGCGCGCCGTCCTCGCTCCAGTCGAAGCTGCCTGCAACGCGACCGCCATCCGCTGATGGAACGGGCCGCAGGAAGAAGTTCGCCTCGACACTGGCCTGGTCCATCGGCTGACTGAACTGAAGCTGCACGTCTGTATCCAGCGGGACACTGCCAGCATTAACGCTTGGGACGTATTCTTCGATGACCGGCGTCAGCGTGGTGAACTGCCAGGAATACGCATCCGACAGCACGGCACCATCGCTGGCGACCAGCGCAGGATCAACCTGGATTGTATACGTCGTCGCCGCTGCCAGACCTTCATCCGGCGTGAAGACATATATTGATGTGTTCAGCCACTCGCCAGACCCCGCCGCAGATGGCGAGATCGTCAGCGGCGACGACAGCTCGGCCGTGTCTTCAACGATGCCGAGCGGCACCACCGGTCGATTGAATATGACCGTTATCCTGGTATCGGGTGCGACCGAGGCGTTCGCCGCCGGGAATGTCTCCATCACCTGCAGGAAACCCTGAGAATCAAAAGTGAGGTCAACCGGCGCGACGAGCTGCGCGCCATCAGCACCCAGCAGGCTCTCCTGAAGGATCAGTGTGTACGTCGTGGCGCGCTCATAATCAACATCGGGCGTGAAGGTCAGCAGGTTACCCTCACAACTGAATTGTCCCACTATTTGGGGCGTGATCTGCACAGCAGCACTGACCGTGTCACAATTCAGCTCACGATCAAAATACACAGTGATCGGCGTGCGCAGGCCGAGTTCCTGACCCGGCAGCGGCTCGCTGTCGATGACCTGCAAGACGCGCGGCCCACCGATCGAAGCCTGCTGACCGCTCGTCGCAGGGGCTGAAATTGTCAAAATGGATAGCAAAGAGAATAAACTAAACAACGCGAACCAGCGTCGCATTCGCATAAGTGTGTCCCCTCCTGCACCTTGATGGACTTAAGCTCATTATACGCCAGTTCATCGCGTGCGGAGCACTTCGGGGATGACTGTCAGCCAACGGCCAGCCGTTGACTCACCGGTTGATGTCCGACATCAAAAAGGTGGGAAACGTGTAAAGGGCAGACCTAGCAGGTCCTTGGGGATTTGCCAGTGCCACGCGATCACCTCGCGCAGTATGGATTGCGTGTAGGTAGGACGCCCGCGTATCAGCGCCGACGATACAGGGCTGAACGTCGCCTCAACACCCACTCGCCGGAACAGGTATTCAGCCCGCAGCATGTGGTAACTATCGCTGACGACAACTGCCGTCTGCCAGCCCTGCGCCGCCATAAGCTGCTGCGCATAGATGGCGTTTTCTTCTGTACTGAGGCTGGTTTCTTCCAGATAAATTGCGCTACGCGGGACACCAGCACGCTCCGCGACTTCGCGACAGGCATCGGCCTCGCTGCGCCATTTATCCGGCGCGATGCCGCCCGTACAGATGAGATTCGGAGCATATCCCTGCTGCCAGAGATGTGCCGCGTGCTCTGTGCGACGTGTCAGCGCCCAACCAGCAGAGCCATCCCATCGCAGCCCGGACCCCAGCACAATGATGACGTCCGAGCGCTGCGCGCTGTCGACGGTGCCCATATGATGTGTCGTAGCGATCAGCGCCGCGACCGCCATCAGCCAGGTAATCAGCGCCAGGGCGAGTATCATCAGCGTGCGGCGCGGCCAGCGTGCACGATCTGTCGGTTTGGGGGCGTTTGTGTTTTGATCCATGCTGGGCAGTATACGGGCATTTTTCGGGGCGCAAAGGTCACGTCGGCTGAACGTCAGGAAACGCTCAGGTAAAGCTCAGACAAATTGATGAAAAACGGGGCGAGCAGCGCCCACCCCGTCATCGTTTCGGTTAGCATTCGCTGTAGCCGCAGGTCAGACACTTGCGGCAGCCCTCAGCCCGGATGAGCGTACCCGTACCGCATTCGGGACACATATCCGCACCCACCACACGTGTACTATCGACTTTGTCCACTTCAGACGGTGCAGGCTCAGCTTCTTCCTCATGATGCCCGTTGCCATTGATGGGCAGGCCGAGTTGTTGTGGCTGCGCCTCACTGAAGTAATGCTCTTCCAGCGCGCGGGCGACCGCATCCGGCAGAGACAGCACGCGCTGCGGTCCAAAGCCCACCGGGCGCGCCCCACCAATATTCTGCAACTGGTCCACGATCAGCTTGAGCATCTCACGGCGGTTGTGCGGGGCCGTGGTGCGCAGTTGCAGCGAGATCATACGACCGAGTGCCTCGGCATCCGCCTGAATATCGCTGCCCGCCTTGCCCACCGTGATGAACGTCTCAAACGGGTTGCCGTGTTCATCGCTGTTCATCGTGATGTACGACTTGCCAAACGGCGTATTGAACTTGATGGTCGTTCCATTGAGGCGATCCGGGCGTGGGTAAACGCGGTGCGGCGTAGCGACCGGCTCACTGTCGGACTTCTTCACCTCCGCCTTGCCGGAAGACTTGATCTCGGCCATTTCGCTCTCGGCGCGTTCGTCGCCCTTCTGCATCAGGACCTGTTCGTCACGGCTGCCGTCGCGGTAGATCGTGCCACCCTTGCAGCCCAGGTCGTACATATACTCATAGAGTGCCGCTACCTGTTCGACCGTGTAGTTGTTCGGCACGTTGCAGGTCTTGCTGATAGCGCTGTCGATCCAGCGCTGGAAGGCTGCCTGTACCTTGACGTGATCGTCCGGCGAGAGGTCCATGGCCGTCACAAAGTAATCCGGCAGCGCTTTTTCGTCCGGGTTCTGTGCGAAGTACTCCGCGACAATCGGCACCTGCTCCTCATGCAGGCCCAGGCGACTCTTGCGGTAATACACCCAGGAGAAGAACGGCTCGATGCCCGTGCTGGTATTGACCATGGTGCCCGTCGTACCCGTAGGTGCCTGCGTGAGCAGCGTCACATTGCGGATGCCCTTCTCAGCCACTGCCTGCCGGACGTGATCCGGCATTTGCTGCATGTACCCACTCTCAAGGAACTTCTCCGCGTCGAATCTGGGGAAAGACCCCTTCTCTGCAGCAAGCTCGCTCGAAGTCTCGTAGGCAGCAACCGCTATGGCTTTGTACACCCGATCGATGAACGCCACCGACTCGTCGCTGCCATAGCGAATCCCCAGGCGCAGCATCAACTCAGCGATGCCCATCGTCCCCAGGCCGACGCGCCGCTCACCGAGTTGGACATCACGGTTCTCATCGAAGAAGTAGGGCGTGTCGTCGATCACATTATCGAGGAAGCGCGTTGCATAACGGACGGCCTTGTCCAGATCATCCCAGGCGACGTCGTTATTCTCTTCGTCGTAGAAGCGCGCCATATTCAGCGCACCCAGGTTACACACACTGAACGCGCCTAACGGCTGTTCGCCACAGTTATGGACGACGATGCCGTTTGCGACGAAAGAATGCGTCAGCGGTTCGGTCAGGTCAAAGACTTGCTCGACCCCTTCGGCGGTGATGGCCTCGACGGTCGCCAGGAAGCGTTCCTGATGTGGCCCCTTGACGTATTCGCCCAACTTGCTGAGAAGCGCCGCCTGCTTGGTTTCCAGCAAAAAGCCAATCTCTTCAGCAAAGACCGCCATATTCGACTTTGAAATTACCAGTTCGTGCTGAGGCTGAGTCACGTAGTCGCTGTAGCCGTCTTTGCCATGCGGCAGTGAGGCCGTCCCCGGACCACGATGATGCGTGTAAATGCGCGAAACGATCCCGAAGTTACCCAGCAGCTGCTGAACGCCTTCCAGCAGTTCGATCGCATTGGCGGCCAGACGCACGCTGAAGGGCTTTTCAAGCGTACCCTGAATGCTGCCATCGGCTGTAAAAAGCGCCTGAAGGAAGCCGCGCTGCATCGCCTCCGTACCCTGGAACACGACCTCGGGCACCTGATGCTTGTTCTCACGCAGGCCATACTCAGCGACACGCGTACGCAACCTCTGTGATTGTACCTGCGCTTCATCACGACCTGTGACTTCCGCTACGCCAACCGGATAGGTCCGCACGCCAACAGTCAGCGGCTCAACCAGGTCATGGACGTATTGCGCGAATGCAGGCGCGAGTTGGTGCTTCTCTTCCCCGAAGAAAGACAACACGGCACGGTCAGACTCGATTGTGCCGTCACCGATCAGCCAGCCCAGCACTCGCCCTTCCTCAAGCGAGCCTTGTGTACCAAACCCGCCCTTGCGATTCAGAATATGGATGACGTCACCCGGGTTCAGGTCCTGCAGTTCAACCCAGCCCTGCGGTGTCATAATCCGGTGATCTGCGGTCGCACGCAGGTGATAGCCTTCTTTGGTTTGCAGACGATAGACCTGCTTCTCACCCGTCATGAAAACGCGGCTGGCGATCGTCGTCCGTCCTGATAGGCCGAAGCGCGCATCGGTCGCCACTTCAATTTCAGTCTCATCGTCGAACAACTCAACGGCACGGACCAGCCCCTTATCCGTGTAGACGCGGGTGTCACCCGTCACACATGGATTCGTGCTGATAAGTGGATTGAAGTACCACGAGTTCGCCATCTTGTTGCTGCGCTCACGGAACCACAGGCCGGGTTCCGCACTGGCCCAGGCGCTCTCGATGATCGCGTACCACAGCTCACGCGCTTTGATGGTGCGATAGGGCACCACCTTGCGCCCCGCTCTGATCCAGGTATCCAGATCACCATCCCACAGTTCATCGTAATCAGGATCGCTGGTATCAGGGAACATCAGCGTCCAGTCTTCATCCGCCTTGACCGCTTCCATGAGCTTATCACTGATGCCGACGCTGATATTGGCATTCGTGATTTTGCCCATCTCTCGCTTGCTGTTGATGAAGTCGAAGACGTCCGGGTGCCAGTCATTAAGTATCAACATCAAGGCACCCCGTCGGCTCCCACCCTGCTCGATCAGGCCGGTGACGAAGCTGTAAAGCGCACCCCACGAAACAGAACCACTGGAGCGACCGTTCACACCTTTGACGTAGGCGTGACGCGGGCGCAGCGTGCTGATGTTGATCCCAACACCGCCGCCACGCGACATGATCTCCGTCATCTGGGTGAGGGTCGTCATGATGCCCTCGCGGGAGTCGTTCGGCGAGGGGATAACGTAGCAGTTGTAGTACGTCAGGTCCTGATCCGTGCCCGCCGCCGTCAGGATGCGACCACCCGGCACGAACTTCCAGTCGTTCAACAGCCAGCGGAAGCGCTGCGTCCAGGTCTTGCGCTTTTCCGCGTTCTTCTCAACCGCCGCGATACCCGCCGCCACCCGATCCATCATCTGCTCGGGTTCTGTTTCCAGCGGCTTATCGACATGTTCCAGATCGCGTTCGACCACTTCACCATCATTGAGCGTGACAGTTACCTTTGGCAGTTCCAGCGCGCTGACTTTGCCGATCTCACGCTGCCCGGTCGCTGAATTGATAACAACAATAACCGTATCGCCTACCGCCAGCGTGTCGCGGGTCATATCCTTCTGCGCATAACGATCCAGGAAAATCTTGTACCCCAACTGATGGAGTGCGTTTTTCTGTTGGGTCTGCGGTTGAGCCATGGGCGTCTTACCTCTCTTTACACTCACTCAAAAACCGTTTTACGCCTATCTTTATGATCTGATCTGCCACTTGCAGAGCCAACCACTGAGTATCAGGCAATATTAAGCATGTCGCTCGATGGAATATCCAGCGTAAATACGACATTTTCCCACGTGATTTGGCTTTTGTGGCAGATGTGTTCTGCGATGCAGAGCGCGGTCCCGATTGAGGATTTTCAAATGAGAATCGGACAGAAACGGAACCTGTTTGCTACTGCTTTTATATCACGTTGTAGAACGTCTGTCTACTAAAATCCAAGCATAGATTGGTTAGAAAAACGTTTCTTCGTGTAACACAATCCAGACAATCACTGCTTATTACAATCAAACTGACGTGTTCGCGATTGCGGCAACGACCTCAGGTTAGGCTGCTTCAAACCATTTTGTTACAGGCAGGATGCACGCCGCAGTGCGATTTCCCCAGAGATGTAAAAGGGAAGGCACATGGCCTTCCCCCGGGTTGTCGGTCTTGACGTCTCAGTCGTTCTTGCGACGCCGCAGGAAGGCCGGAATGTCGTCGCTGTCCTCCCAGACACGGGGTTCGCTGGGGGCGCTTGGACGCTGCTGCGGCGGAGTTGGCGGCGTATTGGCCGTCGGTGGCTGCTGTGGTGGCTGGGTCGGCGGGCGCTGTTCTGGTTGCTGCGGCTGCACCGAGACGGGTACCTGCGGCCGCGGCTGAGCCTTGGGCGGTGCCGGCTGCGTCTCGCGGATGCGCCGTTCGGCGCGGCTCTGCTCGAAGCCGGTCGCCACGACCGTGATGCGGACTTCGTCGCCCATGCTGTCGTCGATCTGCGCACCGAAGATCATGTTGACTTCCGGATGCGCGCTGTCACGGATGATTGCCGCTGCTTCGTTAACTTCGAACAGCGTCAGATCCGTACCACCCGTAATGTTGAACAGGATGCCGCGTGCACCATCAATGGTGACATCCAGCAGCCCGCTGGTGATCGCTTTTTCGGCGGCTTTGCGAGCACGATCGTCGCCTTCTGCACGACCTACGGCCATGAGAGCAGCACCACCTTCGGACATGATCGTACGCACGTCAGCAAAGTCGAGGTTGATCAGCGCTGGTACGGTAATCAGTTCGGAAATGCCCTGAATACCCTGACGCAGCACATCATCCGCCAGCGAGAACGCCTGTTGCAGCGTGGCGCGCTTATCGGCCATCTGCAGCAAGCGATCGTTAGGGATCACAATCAGCGTATCAACCTGGCTCTTCAGCGTTTCGATACCTGCATTGGCGTACTGCATACGACGCGCACCCTCAAAAGTGAAGGGACGTGTCACAACGCCGATCGTCAGCGCGCCAAGCTCTTTTGCGATCTGCGCGATGACCGGCGAAGCACCGGTACCGGTACCACCACCCATACCACAGGCGATGAAGACCATGTCAGCGCCACGCAGCGATTCATAGAGGTCATCCGCACTTTCTTCGGCGGCCTTGCGTCCGATCTCCGGGTTCCCCCCCGCGCCCAGACCACGCGTCAGCTTTTCGCCAATGCGGACACGCATCTCCGCTTTAGACAGCATCAGCGCCTGGGCATCTGTATTGACCGAGATGAATTCGACGCCACCAAGGCCCTCATTGACCATGCGATTTACGGCGTTGCCACCGCCACCACCCACGCCAATGACCTTGATCCGCGCAAAGTTCTCAGCCGGTGAAAATTCCAGTTCGTCCATCATAAACGATCTTTCCTCGTTGATCCGGCAGCCGCCCTTCGTAGCAGCCTTGATGTTAACCATTGTACGCAGATCGGGCTTACATGCAAACAGTACGAAAGCCACAGCCTGTGCGCTCAGCTTTTACTCATTTAATCTTTGATCATTCCTGACGATCATCTGGCAGCAAACGCCGCAGGAAGCTCCCCAGCACGGTCCCGAGGCCCGGACGCGGTAGCCCGCTGCCATTCAGGCGCGTTTCCGGCACGCGATCCAGATGAAGGCCCAGTCGCAGCAGACCGATGCTCGTACTGTAGGCCGGGTTGCGCAGCGTATCCGCCATGCCCGTCAGACGCTCCGGTTTAGCCAGCCGGACCGGACAGCGCAGCACCTCAGCAGCCACTTCCTGGATGCCTTCCAACTGCGAGCTGCCACCGGTGATGACCGCACCCGCCCGCAGCAGGCCCTCGTAGCCGCTGCGCTTGATTTGTTTGTGCACGCGTTCAAAAATCTCTTCGACCCGGTATTCGATCACCATAGCCAGGTCGCGCCGCGTGATCTCGCGCGGGGCACTATCACCAAAAGGCTCTACCAGAAACGTCTCCAGACTGCTGACGACGCGCTGACGTGCGTGCCCATGCTGGATTTTTACCGCCTCTGCCAGATCAAACGGGGCATTGAGCAGATAAGTAATGTCCTGTGTAATCAGGCTGCCCGCGATGGGAATAACCGCCGTATGCCAGACAGTCCCCTCAATGAAGATAGCGATGTCAGTCGTACCGCCGCCAATGTCGATGACGACGACGCCTGCTTCGCGCTCCTGCTCCGTCAGGACGGCCTCACCTGCGGCCAGTGGATTGAGGATGAAACGATCCACGAGGATACCCGCCCCCTCGCTGGCCTGCTCCAGATTAGCGAGGCTGGTTGCAGAGGCGGTGATGATGTGTGCATCCACCTCCAGCCGGAAGGCGTGCATGCCCACCGGGTGACGCACCCCCGCCTGGCCATCGAGCGTATAACTGCGCGGCACCACGTGCAGCACTTCGGAATTATGCGGTATGGCGATAGCGCGGGCGGCTTCCATCGCTTTGTCGAGGTCTTCGCTGCTGATGCTCCGCGATCCGGTGATACCTGTCATGCCCCGGCTGGTCAGCGAATTGATGTGCGCGCCAGCCACGCTGACGAATGCGCGCCGGATCTGGTAGCCGCTGGTTTTTTCTGCTTTATGTGCCGAGGCGCTGATGGCTGCGGTAAGCCCGGCGATGTCGGTGACGTTGCCCTTCTTCATGCCATGGCTCGGCTCAATCCCAACACCCAGGATTTGTATTGAATCCGGGCGGACTTCGCCGACAATTGTACAGATTTTATGCGTCCCGATATCGAGACCGACAACAATCTCACTCATGGGTTTCGCTCATGTTCGCAGGCATGCGGGTACAACCAGTTCCCCAACAAGGCCACAGTCTCCGCGTTAATGCATCGCTGCTAGTTTATAGTATAAAACGGATGATCCGGGTCTACCACGTCAATTTGTCCGGGTGGGATGCCCTGGGCGCTCAGCGTATCGCGTATAGTCTCGTAGATAGCGATCTTCTCCGGCATGTTGGTGCCGACCCCAAACCAAACGTCCCAGCCCTGTGCATCCCGATAACCCAGGCCCTTGAATGTATCATAACTCAGGACGCGTACATCCGGCAGCAGTTCAGTCAATTGCAGCGCGCCGAAGATCAACGCCGGGTCGATCTGCGTGCTGGCGAAAACAGCAGCCTCTGGAGTCATACCCGCCACGATGCGCGGCAGATCCTCGCGCGGCTCGCGCTCCGCCATGATGCGCCCGGCAGCATCGACCCATGTCACCACACCGTCCGCTTCCCAGGCGAGCACTGGCTCGCGCTCCTGCACTGTGATCGTTACCATGTTGGGCGGCCAGTCCAGGCGCACCTGCGCATCAGCGATCGTCGTCGAGCGCAGGACATTCGCGCGCACCTGCTCCGCATCCACCCAGAACAGGTGATACCCGGCGATCTCCGTAAAGGCGAAAATCTCTTCGCGAGTCAGGTAGCGCAGGCCGCGCACCTCAACCGTGCGTACGTAGAACGCGCTCGACTGGAAGAACAACACCAGCAAGCCGATCAGAATGACCGAAAGCCCCAGACTGACCCAGCGCCAGTTGAAGTCGCGCCCGCGCGCGGCAATCTGCGGATCATCCCGCTCATCGACCGGGCGATCCGAGCGCAGGATTGCCGTGTAGCCGCCTTCCCGGCGGCGTTCACGCAGACTGCGTGAACGTGTCCGTGCTGGCATAATACCCCATTGAACGCTTGACCAGGAATCAGTCGTATACTACTGGAATTAGCAACGCGGCGCAATTCGACATCAGCTTGTGAGCAGGCTGGCCCTGGACCTACGTCCAGCCAATCAGCTCGATTTCCAGCTCTAGCTGCACGCCCTGCTCTCTGACGACTATCTCGCGCACCTGCTCGATCAGGGCGTAGTAGTCGGCGGCGGTGGCATCCCCAACGTTGACGATGAAGTTCGCATGAACCGGGGATACCTGGACACCGCCTATGCGCGCACCCTTCAGGCCGCTGATTTCGATGAGGCGACCGGCATAATCGCCTGGCGGATTCTTGAAGATGCTGCCCAGGCTCGCCCCGGGCGGCTGCGTCCGCTTGCGATACGCGTTGAAGGCATCCATCTCCGCCTGAATCTGGGCAGAATCCGCATAAGGCAGGTGTAGATCCGCCCCCAGCACCAGAAAGCGCCGGTCATGCCGCTGTTTAAGGCTGGATGTCCGATACCCGTAGGCCATATCGGACAGGCTGTATGTCACGAGACCGGCGTCTGACTCCAGCACCTGCACGGAGACGACGCTGTCCGACATATCATCGCCGTGTGCCCCGGCATTGTTGACCACTGCCCCGCCGATCGTCCCCGGCACGCCGACGGCCCAGCTCATCCCGGCAACGCCGCGCAGCGCACACTGACGCGCCAGCACGCTCAGGCTGGTGCCAGAGCGTACAGCCAGCCGACATTCGTCCGCACCATCCATGAAGGTGATGCCGCTCAATCGGTTGATGACGATAAGTCCACGGAATCCGGCATCCGCTACCAGGATATTGGCCCCACCACCCACCACACGGACCGGCAGCCCATCGTCCCAGGCCGCCTGCATGATCGCCTGAAGTTCATCGGGTGGGGCATCCGCCCGGGCGACGTACAACCAATCCGCCGGGCCACCGAGCCGGGCTGCCGTGTACTTCGCCAGCGGAACATCACGCTGCAGCCGATCCTGATAGGCAGCCAGCGCGCTCATGATTCCAGCCCTTCCAGGTAGTGCAGATAGTCGACGCCAATCTGGGGCGCGTCACCTGCGCTCAGAATCAGCACAACCGCCGGGGCGCGCACATGCTGTCGCAGAATGTCGCCAGCCTCCGCCAGGTTCCCCGCGAAGTGTTTACGACTGTGATGCAGCGACGACGTCAGCAATTGCCCGCTGATGTTGGGCAGCGGCTTCTCGCGTGCGGCGTAGATCTCCGTGATGATGACGTGGTCAGCCTTCGAAAAAGCGCGGACGAAAGCGTCAAACAACGCCCTGACGCGGCTGTATGTATGCGGCTGCCAGATCACCCACAGATCGTGTTGCGGGTAGCGCTGGCGTGCAACGGTGACCATCGCCTCTATCGCGGTTGGATGGTGGGCGTAATCGTCCACGACGATGATACCGCCATGTTCGCCACGCACATCAAAGCGCCGCCCCGGCAGATGAAAATGGCGCAGCGCTGCCGCCGCAGCCTCAAACGTGACGTTCTGCAGTTGTGCAACGGCCAGCACCGCCAGCGCGTTAGCGATATTGTGGCGACCCGGCACGCTCAGCACCAGCTCGCCCAGTTCCGTCTCGCCTTGCAGTATGGTGCAGCGCGACAAATCGCCTTCAACCTGTACCTCAACCGCCCGCAAGTCCGCATCGGGTGCGTCAAGTCCATACGTCAGCGTGGGCAGTTGTGCGGTCCGCCGCGCAGCCGCCAGTTCAGCAGCACCCGGGTCATCGACGCAGGCGACCAGCCAGCCGTCATCCGGCAGCAGGGCGACATAGCGCCTGAAAGCATCCGCGAACTGCTGCGGCGACGGGAAAAAATCAGGGTGATCGTACTCGACGTTGGTCACCACAGCGATCTGAGGCTCCAAACCGAGGAACATATGATCATACTCATCGGCTTCGATGACGAATGCCGGGCCACTGCCGCTGTGGGCATTGGTTCCCGTCCGCGCTAGCACGCCACCTGTGATATACGAGGGATCGTATCCGGCATGCAACAGCACATGCGCGATCATGGAGCTTGTCGTCGTCTTACCGTGCGTGCCTGCGATGCCGATCACCTGCTGACCGGCCATCAGCGGGGCGAGTACATCGCTGCGCTTATAAACAGGGATGCCCAGTCCGCGTGCCGCCATGACCTCAATATGATCATCCGGCACCGCTGATGAGCGCAGCACCCAGTCCGCGCCCTGGACGTGCGACGCTGCATGCCCGTAATAGACCGTAGCACCATCGACGGCCAGGGCTTCGGCGAGGGGGCTGCGCGTGCGATCCGAGCCAGAGATCTGATAACCACGTTCCAGCAGGACCCGCGCAATCGCCGATAGACCCGCGCCGCCAATCCCGATGAAGTGAACGTGTTGTCCGGATTTCAGTTGTATCATGTGTTGAGATGCCGCCCACTCGGCGATAGATATTTGGTTTTAGAGACTAAGCAATGAACAGGACGAGCAGCAGCAGCAGCACGACCAGCACCGCCAGCAGATCGCCCGTGCCGCTGGCTCCGCCGCCGATCAGCACGAGGGGCATGGCTGTAAGTCCCTGCGCACTGGGCGACTCCAGGGCCGGGGCGAGTACTTCCGGAATGGGGTATTCGTTGATGTCGAGGAAGTACCACAGCGTCCCACCGAACAGATAGCCATTGATGAAGCCGACGATGCCACCGAGCAGGCTCTCCTGAAAATCGAAGCCCTGCCGACGCTGGTTGCCGCCAAACTCGCGCGCATTGTAGACGATGAACACGAAGACGATAAAGGTCAGCGCCTGCAGCCAGAAAACCTGCGCCGGTTCCATCAGCAGGAAGATCGTACTGCGAAACAATGCATCGAACTGAAACAGCGCGAAGATCCCCAGGACAATGCCCGCCATGCCGACCAGTTCTTTGGTCAGGCCGCGCATGAAGCCCAGGATCATGAAGAAGATCGCACAGGCCCACATGAATGAATAGAGTTCCATCATGGCGGTTTACATCTCCCGATCGATTTCTACCGGTTCCCGTCACAGATGGCCGGGCACTGAATTAAACACATCACTCAGATCAGCACCAGCACGACGATAAACAGGCCAACAACAGCCAGCGCCAGCAGATCGCCACCGTTCTGCGTCAGCAAATACAGTGGCAGATTCGATACCGCTGCCGCGTTAGCTGTCCCTGGCAGCGGCGCAGTGACGAACGGCGCCAGCGGATACTCTCCGTTCGGCAGCCGGTTGATATCCATGAAATACCAGATCGTGCCGCTCACAAGATAGCCATTGATCAGCCCGGTAAGGCCACCCAGCACCTTCGTCGTAAACGGATCACGCCCGCCACGGTTGGTACGTTCGCGCACGGCCTCGCCGCCGACGATGGCACGCGTCTGGTAGGCGAAGAACACGACCAACAAAAACAGAAACGTCTGCACGTAGAAGAGTTGATCCGGTGGCAGCGATGCGAAGACCTGCTCCCGGATGAGCGTATCGAACTGATACATCGCGAACAGCCCCAGGACGATTCCAGCCAGCGAGATGACCTCTTTGGTGAAGCCGCGCAGCAGACCGACATAGCCCATGAAGGCCGTCAACAGCCAGACGATCAACGAAAGTTCGATCATGCAGTGTTCCTTGCTTACGATTCCTCCGCCAGCGCGCACAACAGCGTCGCAATCCGGCCCGCAGCATCCGGTTGTGCCAGCGACTGTGCAGCCGCCCGCATTGATGTCAGGCGTTCTTCATCGTACAACACGCTGCGTATTGCGGGCAATAAACGTTCTGCGAGTGTATCATCATCGACCAGCCGCAGCGCCGCGCCACGTTCCGCGAGATAATCCGCATTGACGCGCTGATAGCGCCATGCATACGGATACGGGATCAGAATCCCCGGTAGGCCAAAATGCGGCAGCTCTCCGAGTACGCTCGCCCCGGCCCGGGCCACCACGAGGTCCGCCGCCGCATAAGCCAGCGCCATGTCCTCAGTGTATGCCAGCGCGTGATAATGCGCACGTCCTGGCAGTTCAGCAGTCGCCTGCTGACTTCGATCATAATCCAGTGTACCCGTGAGGTGCAAAACCTGCACCCCATTCGTCAGCAAAGATGGCAGAATCTGCTCGATTGCCAGGTTGATATTGCGTGCACCCCGGCTGCCACCGGTGACAAGCAGCGTCTTACGCTCAGGATCAAGGCCAAAGTGATCAATTGCCTGATCTCGGCTAACCGCGTTGAACGCCTGCCGCAGCGGATAGCCGGTGACGACCATCTGCCCCGGTTTAAAGTGCGGCTCCGACGCTGGCGTGGTGACGGCCACTTTGCGTACGAACCGGCTCAGCAGTTTGATCGTGCTGCCGGGTTCAATATCAGGCAGAAAGATCAGCATTGGGATACCGCGCAAACGGGCGGCCAGCGCCAGCGGTACGTTCGCCCAGCCGCCGGTGAGCAGTATCGCCTGTGGCCGATAATTGTTCAGCAGGCGCAGCGCCTGCATCACACCCAGGCCCATCTTACCCAGGCTCGACGCCGCCCGCAGCGGGTTCACACCTACGATAGGCCCGGCATAGACTTCGCCGTAAGCATGAAAAGGCAGTCCAAAATCATCCACGAGGCGCTTTTCGAACCCGCCGCCGCCGCGCGTGCCGATGAAGGTCAACTCATGTTCGCCGGATCTGTGTAGCACTTCGGCTACGGCCAGTGCCGGATAAACGTGCCCGCCGGTTCCCCCAGCCCCAATCATCAGTCGCACTTGATCTCCTCCGTCGGGCGGTCGTCTGTCGGATGGTCGCCACCCGGCTGACGTTAAGCATCAGGCCCACGCCGATCAACAGCACCAGCAGCGCCGATCCACCGTAACTGATAAAGGGCAGCGGCAGCCCCGACGAGGGGATGAGGTTCGTCATGACCGCGATGTTCAACAGCGCCTGAATCGCTACCCACAATGTAAAGCCAATCGACAGCAGCGCCCCGAATGGATCAACCGATCTTCGAGCAATCTGAAAGCCACGGATGACAAACGCGATGAATAACAGCACCACCAGCGCCGCCCCGACAACGCCCAGTTCCTCACCAATCACGGCGAAGATGCTATCCGTATGGGGGGCGGGCAGCGCGTTGTTGAACTTCTGCGTCCCCTGGCCCAGCCCCTTGCCGAACCAGCCGCCATTTACAAATGCGGTGATCGCCTGCTGCGTGTGATAACCCGCCTGTGTGGGATCAGACAGGCCGGACAGGTAATTATCGACGCGTATCTGCGCGTAATCGTTCGACTGTATCAAGAACACACCAGCAAACAATGCGCCACCAAAGGCCAGGCCAAGATGCCACAACCGCGCTCCGGCGGCGAAATACATCATGACGGCTGTCAGTACGATGACCACCGCCGAACTCAGGTCCGGTTGCAGGGCGATGGGCATCACCAGCAGCGTGACCAGCACGCCAAAAGGAATCAGCCCGAAGACAAAGCTGTTGACCCGGGTATTGCGGGCGCTCAGCCACGCCGCCATATAAAACACGGTTGTAAATTCAGCCAGTTCTGAAGGCTGAAAGCGGCCACCAATCAACGAGCGCCGCGCATTGAACACGATATCGCCAAAGGTCAGCACGGCGATCAGCGCCGCCAGCGTGAACAGCAACAGCAGCGGGCTGAATCGTTTCCAGAAGCGATAGTCCACCACAGCGAAGAAGACCAACGCGCCGAGGCCCAGCGCCACGTTACGCAGGTGATCCTGCACGAAGATGGCCGTGCTGCTGCCGCGTTCGATCAGGCTCCAGTTGAAAGTGGTGCTGAAGACCATCATGCTGCCGATCACCATCAGCAGACCGACAATGACCAGCAGCGGCTTATCCAGCGTGGCCCACAAGCCCAGCTTGACCTCCGCCTCACGCTGCTCAACCGCCGGTGCAGCCACCTGACGTGTCGCGCGCGGCGTTGGCATCACCTGACGCTCTTCGGGCTGTGTGGGTGCCGCCACACGGCGTGTCACCCGCTGCGGGCGCATCGATGTGGGCGGCATGCTCTGGTCGGTCATCCCAACTTCCCCATCTCTACCTGTTGTCGTCGTTCTCAGGGGCAGCCCCCCCGGGAACAGAGCGAAACGCTGCTTAGCATTATAGTGCGTGCATCACAATTCGGATACCAGCCGCCGAAAATGCTCGCCGCGTTCAGCGAAGTCTCCGTAAGCGTCGTAGCTGGTGCCACCCGGTGAAAGCAGCACCACGTCGCCCATTTGTGCGACCTCTGCGGCACGCATCACCGCCTCATCCAGTGTGTCGACCTGCGTGTAAACGCGCGCATCGGCACCACGCAGACGCAGCAGCCGCACGACCTTATCGCTGACCTGCTTCTCACCGGATTTGCCGAAGACGACGATATGTCGCGCCTTCTGCAGCGCCAGATGCAGCACATTTTCCCACGGCAGGTCTTTATCAGCTCCGCCGATCAACAGCACCAGCGGCTCCTTAAAGCTCTTGAGTGCGGCGATCACTCGCTCCGGTGCGGTAGCGATACTGTCATTGACGTAGGTTACGCCTTTGCGCACGCGCACGACTTCCAGGCGATGCGGCACCGGCTTAAAGTCGCGCACCACCTGCTGCATGACCTCCGGCTCGATGCCGGGCCGGTCGATCGCCAGCCCAAGCGCGCCCGCCGTCGCACAGGCGGCCAGCACGTTCAGCAGGTTGTGATCGCCACGCAGCGGCACTTCGGCGCGGTCGATCAGCACATGCGGCGCATAGTCATAGCTGGACGAACCGGCCAGCATCAGGCGATCGCCCATCATGAACGCGCCATGCGGCACGATGTCATACTGACTGAACCAGACGAGTTCCTCCGCGGCAACCACAGCTTCCAGGGCGGCGGCGTTATCATCATCCTTGCCGAGCACGGCGACGTCTGACGGCCGCTGATGGCGCAGGATATTTGCTTTAGCGGCGATATAATTCTGCATGCTGCCATGGCGATCAAGATGATTGGGCGTGATATTGAGCACCGTCCCCACCTGTGGGCTGCGCGTCATCAACTCCAACTGAAATGACGACAGCTCCATGACGACCACATGATCCGGCTGAATATTGTCCAGGTCGTCCAGCAGGACTTCACCGCTGTTGCCACCCATCCAGGTCGTGTAGCCCGCCGCCTTGATAATCTCGTAGGTGAGGGTCGTCGTCGTCGTCTTGCCAGCGCTGCCCGTAATACCGACCACGGGAGCGGGGCAGTTCTCAAGGAACAACTGGGCATCGTTGGTCAGGGGGATACCGCGCTCACGTGCCTCAATAAGCAGTGGCAGATTCAACGGCACGCCGCCCGAGACACACACCAGATGCACGCCATCCAGTGCGGCAGCCGGATGCTCGCCCAGGATGAAATCAACGCCGGGGTAGTCCTTACGGTCGATGCGCAGCTCATCCGGGGAACGGCGGTCATTGACGACGACTTTTGCGCCCATGTAAGGCAACCAGCGCGCCAGCGCTCGACCCTGGCGACCAAACCCGATCACCAGAATGCGTCTGTGTTCCAGTTCATGCCGATCGAACATCATTCCTGCAGCCTTTAGATTAACGCCAATGCAACGCCGATCATGGCGCTTAGCAGGCCCACCAGCCAGAAGCGCTGCACGACCTGCGTCTCACTCCAGCCGACCAGTTCAAAATGGTGGTGCAGCGGCGACCGTTTGAAGATGCGGATATCCTGCCCCAGATAACGACGGCTTAATTTGGCCGACGCCACCTGCAGCATGACGCTCAGCGTCTCCATCACCGGGACGATCGCAATGATGGGCAGCAGCAGCCACTGACCTGTCATGACGGCGATTGTGCCCAGCGTCGCCCCCAGGGCCAGCGATCCGGTATCGCCCATGAAGAGCTGTGCCGGATGCGCGTTGTACCATAAAAATGCGAAGCAGGCCCCCACCAGGATGAAGCACAACTGCACCAGGAAGATCTGTCCCTGCAGGAAGGCGATCACACCATAGGCGGCGAACGCGCTCGCGGAGATGATCCCCGCCAGCCCGTCCATACCATCCGTCAGGTTGAACGCGTTCGACATGCCGACGATGATAAAGACCGTCACCGGGATGAAGATGATCGGCGACAGCGAAATCGCCACCGGGATCAGCGGCAGGCGCACAGTGTTCGCATACTGAAAGCCACCTTCCGCCAGCGAAATCACCAGCGCAGCGAGTGTCGCCAGCCCCACCTGCCCGAGGAACTTCAGGCGCGGTGACAGCCCCTCGCCATGCGCGCCGCGTGACGTCTGGATGCCTTCCCAGTCATCGAGCAGGCCCAGCAGCGCAAAGCCGACGAGCACCCCAAGCGGCAGGAAGACGCTCGCCCCCTGCCCGCCCTGCACCACGCTGGCGATGTTCAGCGCCACCACAATGATCACAGCCGGCAGGATGATCATGATGCCGCCCATTGTCGGCGTGCCGACTTTATAGCCGTGCTTGTCCTGCAGCTCAACGCGGATCTGTTTGCCAATCCGCAGACGGCGCAGTATTTCCACAAACGGTCCGCCCCAGATGACGCCCAGCAAGAACGTCACCCCGCCGACCGTCAGCGCTAAAGGGAGTTGTGTATCCATGCCTTGACCTTCGTCATCTATGGGCTGCTGACCTGGCCGCCCTGGGCCGTCAGCGTGCGGCGCAGCGTATCATCGGGGATGCCCAGCAGGATCGCCAGCCGCGCCGCCAGATCACGGAAAGCGGGTGCCGTCGTCTGACTGCCCCAGTAGCCATCCGGGAAGCCATCCGGTCGATCCAGCCGGATCAGCACAGCCACGCGCGGATCATCTGCCGGTAAAAAGCCAACGAAGCTGGTAATCGTGCTATCGCGCCCGACGGCATACCCGGTCGGTATGGGTATCTGTGCTGTCCCGGTTTTGCCGGCGATGCTGTACCCGGGGATGCCTGCCCGTGGCGCACCATCAGGATCGTTAACGACGCGCACCATCATATCCCGCACCTGACGCGCCGTTGCCGGCGAGATCGCGTTGCGCAGGACGACAGGCTGCAGGTCGGTCACCTCTTCGCCGTCGATGATCTGTCGGACGAGGCGCGGTTGCATCATCAGGCCATCGTTGGCAATCGCGGAGACAGCCGTCAGCATCTGTAGTGGCGTGACGGACACGCCCTGGCCAAAGCTGTTGGTCAGCAGGTTGCTTTCGCTCCAGTTCGGGTCCCCTGGCTCCAGCAGAATGCCTGAATTCTCCCCCTCAAGGTCAATCCGCGTTGGCTCACCAATGCCGAAGCGACGCATCTGCGCGTAGAAGACATCCGGCCCCATCTGCAGGGCCATCGTCGCCACGCCGATATTCAGCGACTGCACCAGCACATCGGTGCCATTCCGTACCCCGTAGGCCTGCTGATCGGAGTTCAGCACGCGGATGCTGGCTTCTTCCAGAACGCCTGTGTCGTTATAAGTCCACTCCGGCGTGACGACACCACTCTCAATGGCGGCAGCGACTGTCAGCACCTTAAAGACGGACCCGGGTTCATAAGCGTTGCTGATCGCCGGATTACTCAGCAGATCTGGATCATCAACGTTGATGAAGTCGTTCGGGTCAAAGGTCGGATAGCTGAACATCGCCAGAATATCGCCCGTGCGCGGCTCCATCACGATGATCGTGCCGCCCTCGGCGTCATAGCGCTGTACGAACTGCTCTAGCGCCGTCTCCACCCAGAACTGCACATCACGGTCAATGGTCAGGACGAGGCTCATCCCACGCTGGCGATCCTCTTCCTGGGTATCCGGCACGGAGAAGGGCACCGTGCTGACGCGTTCGTCAATCACACGCCCGACCAGTTCATCGTTATAGTAGGCTTCCAGGCCCATCGCGCCGACCGCGTTCTCTTCAATCACGAAGCCCAGCACCTGCGATGCCAGCGACCCCTGCGGGTAGAAGCGGTTCGACAGCGGGTTGATCGTCACGGATAGCGCCAGGTTTTCGTTGTCTTCGATCTCCTGGCCCACCTCTGCGGAGACGGGCCGTGCGATCTGCACCCAGGGGCGGCCCAACTGTGTGACACGTCGGTACACCTCGAACTCATCCAGATCGAGCGTCAGGGCCAGCTCGCGCGAGACGGTCACCGGGTCCGTCACCAGATTAGGGCTAACACCGATTTCATACTGAATATTGTTGAACGCCAACGGTTCGCCGTCCCGGTCGTAAATCAGGCCGCGTTCCGCCGGGATACGCCGCGAAGAGGTCGTATTCGCCTGGGCACGCTGCAAAAATTCGCGGGCGACTTCCGGCGATAACCACTGAAAACTCGCCAGCGCGAGCAACAGCAAAGCGCCGGCCATCACAAGGAAGGCAATCAACAGCGGCAGGCGGCGATTGATCGTCACCTGCTGGTTTTGCGGTTGGCGGCTGAGTGTAGCCATCGTTAGCAGCCCTCTCGTACGATAATCATCAGCGATCAGTTGCCGAACGACTCAAACTGCTGGCGCAGGCTGTCGATCTGCTGCTGCAACCAGCCCGAGAAGGTTTCGTCATACTGGATTTCGCTGGTATAAGTGTCTTCTGGATTCAACTGCACGACGGTCCGCGCGCGGTTGGGGTTGTAGCCGTCGATCACCAGGTACTGAATATCATCTGGCTGCGCCTCACGGAAGCCCAGCTCACGCGCACGATTCAGCAATCGCGGGATCGTCTGCAGGCTGGCGATCTCCACGCGCAGTTGCTCGTTGCGGAACTCAAGGCGGTTACGCTCTTCGATGAGGTTTTCAATCTCGCGGTTGGTCGCCGCGTAAGAAGCCACCTGGGATAAGTACACCCCGGCGAACACCAGGGCCAGCATAACCGCCAGACCTGCCAGCAGCGCCGCGTTGTTCTGTGGTCGCAGCCCGGTACGTCCCAGCGTATGTTTGACCCAACGACTCATAGATGGCGTTCGTGCCCTCTCGGCAACAACACATTCAGTTTGAGTTTACTCACAAAATCACTTTTGACCACACTTTCGGCGGCCATTACAACAGCCCGATGAAGGTTACAGCTTCTCCACAACGCGCAGCTTGGCACTGCGACTGCGTGGGTTGCGCGTGATTTCGGCATCTGTCGGCGTGATGGGTTTGCGCGTCACCAGCCGTACCTGTGCCGAGCGCGTCTCCAGCGACGCCATTCCCGGCGGCGCGACAATCTCCGTCGCCGCCTCCTTGAACACCTGCTTGACGATACGATCTTCCAGGCTGTGAAAACTGATCACCGCCAGCCGACCACCAGGTCGCAGCAGGTCGATTGCCTCCGGCAGCGCGGCGGATAGCACGCCCAGTTCATCGTTGACGGCGATGCGCAGCGCCTGAAAGATGCGGGTGGCCGGGTGGATCTGGCCTTCGCGCCGCTTCTCACGTGGGACGTTGGCCGCCACCAGATCGGCCAGTTGCCGCGTCGTCTCGATGGGGCGTTGTGCGACAATCGCCCGGGCGATGCGCCGTGCATGACGTTCTTCGCCATACGTGAAGAAAATCTCGGATAAATCAGATTCCGCCCAGTGATTAACCAGATGCGCAGCCGGTGCGCGCCCATCCGCCGCCGTGAAGCGCATATCGAGCGGCGCATCATGCCGGAAGGCGAACCCACGTTCAGGGGTATCCATCTGCATGGATGAGACGCCCACGTCCAGGAGGATGCCATCTACCGACGACCAGCCCAGACGGGAGGCTTCCTCCCGCATCTGGCGATAGCTCGCCTGCACGATGACCGCTCGCTCACCGAACACATGCAGATTCTCGCGGGCGAGCGCCAGCGCCTGCGGGTCGAGATCAAGCCCGAGCACGCACGCGACCCCTGCCGCCAGCAGCGCCCGACTGTGCCCCCCTGCGCCCAGCGTGCCATCAATAATACGTGCAACTGGCGCACCTTCTGGCAACAGTGCCGCGATCACTTCATCGAGCAGGACGGATTCATGCGGGGACATGGTGACTCACAGCGTCAGCGACAGCAGATCATGACTATCAGCCAGCACATCTGCCACGCCATCCAGCGCAGCTCGCCAGTTATCCGGCTCCCAGATTTCGACGAAAGTTTCCATGCCGATCAGCAGCGCCCGGTCCGTCAGATTCGCGTACTCGCGCAGATACGCCGGGATCAGTACGCGGCCCTGCTTGTCGTATGTGATTTCGACGGCACCAGAGAATAACAACCGCCGCAGTGCGCGCCCGGTCGGATGCGTGATCGGCAGCTTACCGAGCTGCTGCGTGACGATCTCCCAGGTCGCCTGCGGGTAAATCACCAGATTGGCATCGAGCCCACGCGTCATGATGGCCCCTTCTGAGAGTTCTGGACGGAATCGCGCGGGGATGATAAGCCGGCCTTTGTTGTCGAGCTGATGCGCGTATTCACCCCAGAACATGCTGTGTTTACCTCATCGGCTGAGTTGTTGACGGCATATGGATGCTGGCTGAAGTCATTATACCACGCTAACCCACATACACCGGCAAAAATCCCACATTCGTCCCATTAAGCCTCGGTGATGAACTTTGCAGGAAGTTCATCAAAACGTCACAGCTTGTCGGCAGATTGAGCATGACGCAGGTCCACGACGAGGGGGATCATACAGGAGGATCATACACATACACATGAAATATCACGTGCTCGCGCCGCTGGTGCTGGTCGGCATTGAGAGCGGCGGCCATCGGCCCGGCGTCCCGGACCGCATCAGCGCAGAAATCGCCGTTAGCGCCAACATGGATATACACGCCGGGGAGGTCATCTGGCGATTCTTCGAGCAGTTCTCGCGCAGTGCGACAGCCACCGCTGGCTGAGGCGATCTACTGACTGGTTTTTTGGATTGCACACGCTAAAATAGCACAAACGTACAACGCGCGTGTAACCCTTTGCCTATGACTTTCCAACCTGACGATTACGTTCGTACCATTCTGGATAACCTGCCCAACCGGCCCGGCGTCTACCTGATGAAGAACGAAAAGGGCCGGATCATCTACATTGGCAAAGCCAAGAGCCTGCGCAGCCGCGTGCGCAGCTACTTCACCATTTATGCGGACGGCCAGCAGAAGACGCTGCGGATGCGTGGCCTCGTGCGGGATATAGAGTACATCCTGACGGAAAACGAAGTCGCGGCGCTCATCCTCGAAGAAACGCTGATCAAGCAGCATAAGCCGCGCTACAACATCATGCTCAAGGATGACAAGCGCTACCCGTACATCCGCATCAGCTGGCAGGAAGATTACCCCAAAGTCGAGACGACCCGGCGTATCGAGAACGACGGTGCGCGTTATTTTGGCCCCTATGCAGCGATGTGGGCGGTCCAGAATACGCTGCGCGTCCTGCGCAAAGCGTTTCCTTATCTCACCTGCGACCGCAATATCACCGGCCAGGATGAGCGCGCCTGCCTCTTCTATGATATCAAGCTGTGTAACGCACCCTGCATCGGCGCGGTCAATAAGGAGCAGTACCGCGCGATGATTAAGGAACTCATGGACGTGCTCAGCGGCAAGAGTGAAGAGGTCCTCGCCCGGCTGGAATCAGAGATGTACGCCGCTTCGGAAGCGCTCGACTTTGAAAAAGCCGCCGCCATCCGCGATCAGATCAAGGCGATTCAGTTCATCACCTGGCGACACAAAGCCGTCAGCCCGGCCATGACCGACCACGACGTAATCGCCATCGCCCGCGAGAACGACGATGCCGTCGTGCAGATCCTGTTCATCCGTAACGGCAAACTGATCGGCAGCGACAGCCGCATGCTCGATAACGCGGAAGATGCGAGCGACGAAAAAGTCCTCGAGCAGTTCATCACCCAGTTCTACAGCGAGATGACCGACATCCCGCGCGAGCTGATCCTGCCGCATGAAGTCGAAGAAGCGCGCATTCTGGAGCGCTGGCTGCGCGATAAGCGCCACGGCAGCAAGGTCGAGATCACCGTGCCCAAACGCGGCAACAAGCGCGGCCTCATCCAGATGGCGCAGGAGAACGCCGTCGACGCTCTGCGTATGATGCGCGCGCAGTACGAAGCCGATACCACCAAGCAGGAGACAGCCCTCGCGGAACTACAGCAGGCCCTCGATCTGCCGCGCATCCCCAACCGCATCGAGTGCTACGATATCAGCACGACGCAGGGCACAGCCATCACCGCCAGCCGCGTCATGTTTGTGCAGGGCGTGCCGCACAAAGCAGAATACCGGCGCTTCAACATCCGCACCGTTGATCACCCCGGCAGCGATGACTTCCAATCCATGCGCGAGGCCCTGACACGGCGCTTCATGCGCTGGCAGACCGCCACCCAGTCCAACGGTGCCAAAGCCCCCGACGGCACCGACAAGGACGAAACCTGGCGTCTGCTGCCCGATCTGCTGCTGATCGACGGTGGCAAGGGACAACTGGGCGTCGCCGTTGAAGTGCTGGCGGAATTCGGCCTGACGGATCGCGTGCCCGTCGCTGGTCTGGCCAAACAATTCGAGGAGCTGTTCCTGCCGGGTCGCAAGGAGAGCATTCTGCTGCCGCGCCGCAGTGCCGGGCTGTATCTGGTACAGCGTATCCGCGACGAAGCACACCGCTTCGCCATCACCAGCCACCGACAGCGCCGCAGCAAGGCCGGGCTTGTCAGCCGCCTGGAGGCGATCCCGGGGATTGGCCCCAAAAAACGCAAAGCGCTGCTGAAGCACTTCGGCAACAGTATCGATCGCATCAAATACGCCACGGCCGACGAACTCATGCGCGTGCCCGGCATCAACGAAAAACTGGCCGACGCGATCCGCATCAGCCTGGATTGATATACCTTTTAACAGGGAGCCAGTGCCCCCAACAAATTATTCTGATTTTTGAAGGAGCCAAAAATGGGTTTTGGACACGGTGGCGAACTGATCGCGCTGGCCCTCAGGACACAGGGCGTCGAGACAATTTACACGCTCTGTGGCGGCCATATCGCCATGATCTACGATGGCTGTATGAAGCACGGCCTGAACATCATCGACTTTCGCCATGAGCAGGCCGCCGCCCACGCTGCCGACGCCCACGCCCGACTAACGCGCAATATCGGCGTGGCCGTAGTGACGGCGGGGCCGGGCGTCACCGACGCGGTGACCGGGGTCGCCAATGCGTATCAGGCACGCAGCCCGATGCTCCTTATTGGCGGGGCAGCACCACTGGCGACCAAAGGTATGGGCGCGCTGCAGGAGATGCCTCAGACCGAGATGTTCAAAACTTTCACCAAAGCCAGCTTCACTATCGAGCGCGCCGACGACGTCATCCCGAAGATGTTCGAAGCCTTTCGCACGGCTTTGAGCGACCGGCCCGGCCCGGTCTTCATCGAGGTGCCCTTCGACGTGCTCGGCAGCGTCGGGGACTACGACGTCATGCCGGAGCGCGTACAGATCACCCCTACCGCCCCCGATGCCAGCAGCATCAGCAGCATGTTCGACATGCTGCGTCAGGCACAAAATCCCATCATCATCGCGGGCACCCAGGTCTATTGGGATATGGCCCATGATGCTCTGCGCGATCTCACCGAGCAGACGGGCATCCCTGTCTTCACCAATGGTGCCGGGCGCGGCACCCTGCCCATGACCCACCCGAACTGCTTCAAGTCCGCGCGCGGTGCGGCACTAAAGCAGGCGGACGTAATCATCCTGCTGGGTACAGAACTTGATTTTCGCCTCAAGTATGGCAAAGGCTGGCGTGAAGACGTCAGGCTGATCCAGGTGGAAAATGACCCTGCGCTGCTCAATCACAATCGGCAGGCGGACGTCGCCCTGCTGGCTGATACGCGCATCGTGCTGGAAGCGCTCAGCGAGGGCCTGCAGGGGATTCGTTACGATCCCTGGCTGGCTCGCGTCCGCACGTGGGAAGACGAGAAGAACGCTCAGCTCGACGAGTGGCAGCGAATCGACGGCACGCCGATCAATCACTTTCGCATGGGCGCGGCACTCAACAGTCTGATTGACGAGAACACCATCGTCATTGGCGACGGTGGCGACATCGTCAGCGCCTGCGCCAAAGTGATCGATATCACCCTGCCCGGCCAGTGGCTCGACCCGGGACCGCTGGGCTGCCTGGGCGTCGGCGCGCCGTTTGCCATCGCCGCGCAGCATCTATACCCGGATAAGCGCGTGCTCATCATCAACGGCGACGGTTCATTCGGCCTGAACGGGTTTGAGTTTGATACGGCAGTGCGCTTCGGCCTCCCGATCATCAGCGTGGTTGGCAACGATGCCGGCTGGGGCCAGATTCGGCTGCCACTTCAGAACATCCTGGGTGAAGATCGCGCCGCAGCGACCTCACTTGCGCCAACGCGCTATGATAAGGTTGTGGAGGCGCTGGGCGGCTACGGCGAACACGTCGACAATCCCGAGGACATCGCCCCGGCTGTCGAACGTGCCTTCGCCAGTGGTAAACCAGCGTGTGTCAACGTCACGCTGGACCCTAAAGGTCTGGCGAAGACGGGTGCCAGCACGCCCTACATCGTCTGAAACCCTTCAGAAACTGCGCAGAAGCAGAGTGAGACACCTGAGACGGGCACAGCAGCCCGTCCCTCCTTCAGTCACCCTGATAGCCCACTGACAACAGCACGGATCACGGTCAGTGTGCTCTCCTGAGATTTCGCCGCGCCCGGGTGCTTATGATTCCACAGGCTGAACAGCACCCCCGCGATCGGCGCTTCTGCCACCAGACGCCGCACAGTCGCCAGCGTCTCGTCGAGGGTTGGGCCACCCTCCGCCGGATAGCTGACCGCAGGCAGGTCTTCCAGACGCAGCACGTCGCCATCAAAGTGTATGTAGAGCGGCTTATCCGGCAGCGACACCGTCAGCAGCGCGTCGATCTCCGGCAGGTGGACGAGATCGCTGTCGCGCAGCATCTCACCTTCTTCCGGATCAAGGTCACGGGCATCGGTGATGATGATGTCGCGCTCTCGCAGCGGCTTCAGGCCGACGCCTTTCATCAGCGCTTCATTGCCGCGCCCGACCAGCGCCGCCAGCGGCATCCCGCCGAGAAAACCGCTTGGCGTCGTTTCTGGCGTGTTGAAGTCGCCGTGCGCGTCATACCAGATCACCGCCGGATTCCGATCCTGCAGCCCGGCTACCGCCCCGATGCAGCTCGTGCAATCACCGGCGAAGATCAGCGGCACCTTGCCCGCGTGCGCACGGATCACCGCCGCAATCGCCCGATTGACCGCAGTCACCGGGTCAGGGGCACTCTCAAAGTCTGGTTCAATCTCCACCCAGGGCAGCCCGAGTTCCGCCATGAGCGCGCTATCACGGACGGCCTCGACGCTGCCGGTGTATTCGTCCTTGCGCCCAATCCAGTACGGGACGCCAATTGCAATTAAATCCGGCATCAGGCGATCCTACGGAACGACCAGCCGCTGACCGGTTAAGATACGGTTCAGATTATAGATGCGGTTGGCCTCCGCCAGCCGCCAGACGTTGACGCCAAATGCCTGGGCGATCCTTAGCATGGTATCGCCAGCGCGCACCGTGTAGACATTGCCGGGGCGCGACGGCGGGAATGGCGGAATGTAGCCCGGCTGGATGTGCAGGCGCTGCCCCGGGAAAATCTGACTCGATGACAGATTGTTCAACGATAGAATCGCGTGAACAGTCGTCCCATAACGCGCCGCAATCTGAGAGAGCGTATCGCCTGGCTGCACAAAATACGTGATCGTCTGCGCCGGTGGCGGCTGCACGACGCCCCCGGTCGGGATACGAATAATCATGCCGACGTGAATGCGGTTTGGATTGGGAATGTTGTTATAGGTCGCCAGAGCCTGCCACGTCGTGCCATAGCGGGTAGCGATGTTGCGCAGTGTATCACCCGGCTGCACGACGTATTGAATATCCGGCCCTGGTGAAACCTGCCCCGTGGGGATGATCAGCGTCTGCCCGACCAGAATGCGGTTCGGGTTCGTCAGGTTGTTGCGCGCGATAATCGCTGCCGCGGTCACTCCGTAGCGATCAGCGATCCGCTGCACCGTGTCCCCACGCTGTACCACATATGTAGAGTCCTGCGCGCTGACGACGGCAGCAGCCAAAAGCAGAACCGACACCACCAGCAGCAGCCGCAGCAAGGCGGGACGTAATGCCAGCTTCAAATGCAATTGTTTTAACATCTCCTTCACCCTTTCACACCTGTGGAACAGCATGGATTTGCGACAAGTCCTGCAATGCGTTAACTTAAACCCCTGTACAAATTGTAATCCGGAATTGCCAAACGTGCTTGACGCTTCCCGTCAGGCCGTGTGGCGTGGTCGGGAAAATAATCGGCCTGCGAAATGAACGAATTCAGCAACCATCACTCCCGACGTGTGTTGTTAAATGGTTGACGAACGCTATCGTCTGCACAGCGGTACCGGATAGCGTCTCAGACTAGCGAACAAACGAACGCATACGATCTTTACGGAGTCCTAATGTGGTGAGCTATGCCGATCGCCCCTGGCTGCAGCACTACCCGCCGGGCGTCCCCGCTTCGATCAAACCCTACCCGGAGTCTACAATTCCGGATTATCTGCGCGATACAGCGCAGCGCCTGCCGCGCAATCCGGCACTCGTGACCAGCGTGCGCCTGCCGGTGGTTGGTCACAAAGCGCACGTCATGAACTACCGCGAACTCGACCGCGCGAGTGATGCGCTGGCCGCCGCCCTGGTTGACCTGGGCATAGAAAAAGGTCAGACGGTGTGCCTGTGCATGCCCAATACGACCAATTTCATCATCAGCTACTACGCCATTTTGAAAGCAGGCGGTGTCGTCTGCGCGCTGAATCCATCTTACCCGGTCAAGAAACTGCAGAAACTCGCCGACGAGGCCGACGCCGTCGCCGTGCTCACGCTGACCAACCTCTACCGGCAGTTCAAAGAAGCACAGCCCCATACCAAGATCAAAACGGTTATCGTCAGCAACATCAAAGAGTACTTTCACCCGCTGGTTCGGCTGGCCTTCTCACGCACGCAGGAGAAGCCCGGCGGCCACTATTTAAAAGACATTGAAAAAGGCGATCACTGGCTGCAAACGCTCCTCAGGAAATACAAAGGCAAAAAGCCAGGCGTCACTGTCACCCCCGATGACTACGCCGTCATGCAGTACACGGGCGGCACGACCGGCACGCCGAAGGGCGCGCTGGCCACGCACCGGGCGTTAGTCGCCAGTACGCAGATGGTCGCCGCCTGGATCGACATCGAATGGGGCAAGGGCGAAATGCCCCCGCGCGAAAAACAAACTATCTTCGCCATGCTGCCGATGTTCCACGTCTTCGGCCTGATCGTACTGGTTCACCAGGCGACCAGCGCCGGCTTCAAGATCATCCTGGTGCCCGACCCGCGCGACATGAACCTCGTCGTCGATCTGATCGATATCTACAAGCCAAACATCACACTGGGCGTGCCGATGATGTTCCATGCGATCGGCAATCACCCGCGCATCGTCAACGGCGAAGTCAACCTGAAAAGCTCCAAGATCAACATCAGCTCAGCCGCGCCACTGCACCCATCGATCAGTGAGGCCATCGGCAAAGCCGGTGCTGTGCTGCGAGAAGCCTACGGCCTGAGCGAAGTCCCGGCGGGTAATCACTGCAACCCGCTGACCCGTGACAACCTCGATTATTCCGTCGGCGTGCCTATGATTGACGTTGACTGCCGCGTCGTGGACCTGGAAACAGGCGTCCAGGAAGTCCCCGTCGGCCAGCCCGGCGAGATCATCCTGCACGCACCGCACCTCATGAGCGGCTATTACAAGCAGCCTGAAGAAACCGCAGCCGTCCTGCGCGAGTACGAAGGCAAGCTGTGGATGTACACTGGCGACATCGGTTACATGGATGAGAGTGGTTATTTCTATCTGATCGACCGCAAGAAGGATATGGCGCTCATCGGGGGTTTCAACGTCTACCCCGGCCCGGTGGAACAGGTCATCAAGTCGCACCCGGATGTCAGCGACGCGGGCGTCTGGTACATCCCACACCCCCGCGTCGAAGGTCAGGAAGCGTTACAGGCATGGGTCGTGCTCAAGCCGGGCGCGCGCGTCAAATCCGGCGATCTGATCACGCACTGCAAGCCCTACCTGGCCCCTTACGAGATCCCGCGCCGCTTCGTCTTCGTCGATGCCCTGCCCTACAGCGATGCTGGCAAGCTCCTGCGTCGTGAGCTGCCCAACCTCGCCGAAGGCAAAAAACGTAACCGCAAAGCGAAAAAAGACGACCAACCTATCGAGGCGACCGCCTAAGGTCGCGTCTGAGTCCCTCGCAACTGCAACAGATACCCCAGCCGGAGCGCAGCCTGTTCGATCAGACTGCGCCCCTGGCTGAGCGCGTCCTCAAGCGGCATCGGCTGGGTTACGACGGGCAGCACGACCGTCAGGCCGGCCTCGTGCAGCACCGCGTCATCGACTGCCAGACCGCCCACCAGCGCCACCGACGGCACGCCATGCGAGCGAGCCAGCCGCGCCACACCGATAGGCCCCTTGCCATAAGTTGTCTGCTCATCCATGCGGCCTTCACCCGTGATGATGAGATCCGCGGTACGCAGTTGATCGGCGAAGTTCATCTCGTCCAGCAGCAGGTCAATGCCGCTGACGATGCGTCCGCCCAGGAACGCCAGCAGTCCTGCCGATAGCGCGCCTGCCGCCCCGCCGCCCCGCAGCGACCGCACATCGACACCATGATGTGCCGCGACGATTTCAAAGAAGTGCGTCAGGTTCGCCTCCAGCAGGGGGACGGTCTCTGCGGTTGCGCCCTTCTGCGGGCCGAACACCGCCGCCGCGCCATCCGGGCCGAGCGTCGGGTTTTCGACGTCGCTGGCGATGATGATCTCGCAGTCCTGCCAGCGCATATCGAGACCGCTGGCGTCAAGGTTCGCCAGGCGCGCCAGTGCACCATTCCCACGCCCGATCGGCTGGCCGGAAGCATCCAGCATGCGCACACCAAGCGCCTGTAATGCCCCCATCCCACCGTCGACGGTAGCGCTGCCGCCCATACCAATGATGAAGCGCCGCGCGCCGCGTTCCAGCGCAGCCCGCAGCAGTTGACCCGTGCCGGTCGTATCCGCCTGCAGTGGATCGCGCTCCGTGTCGGTCAGCAACTCAATGCCAGAGGCCAGCGCCATCTCAATGACGGCGGTACGACCATCCGGCAGCAGACCATAGGCCGCTTGCACGGGTCGCCCCAGCGGATCATCGACGGTCAGCGTGAAGCGTTCGCCACCCCCTGCCAGCCAGGCATCGAGCGTGCCGTTGCCTCCATCCGCGATAGGCTGCCGGCTGATCTCCGCCGCCAATCCGGAGCGCCGCAGCCCCGCCTCGATTGCTTCGGCCACGCCTGCCGCGCTCAGGCAGTGTTTGAAGGCCCCCGGTGCCACAATGATCTTCATGATTTCATCACCCATACCAGACTATTGATCGTGCCGACGCTGTTGTTTGTGAGCTGCGTCTGACGCCCGCTCACCAGGTCGATATGATACACCTGCGCGATGGCGCGCTCGTCCAGCGCCGCATATGCCAGCGCCGCACTATCCGGGCTGAAGATAACGTCAAGGATGAGGCGCGGCGTATTAAACAGAAACTCAGTGCTGAGCGTGCGCAGGTCAATCAGCGCCAGGTTATCCGGCGTGAGCAGCACCAGCGCCGACCCATCACCAGACCAGCGCAGGTCTTCCGCATTGTAGGGCGTGCCCATGCGGCCGATCGGCTCCGGCATGGCTGTCGTATCATCAATGAAGTGCAGCGCGCCGCCTAACGCCCGGCTGACCGGATCGCGCATCGTCCCCAGGTAGGCGAGCTGGTCGCCATCGGGATTGTGACGCGGGGCGAAATCCGGCCCGAACCCGCTCGGCAGCGTGACCGGGACGCTGACCTGATCGCTCAGACTATAAGCATAGATGGGGCGCTCACCCACCGCGTAGAACAGCAGGTCGCCCGCCTGATTCCAGGCCATGCCGCGCCAATCCTCGCTCTGCACGTCGACCAGCAGCGCCTGCTCATCAGCTACCGGGCAGGCATTATCCAATCCAATCCGGTAGATGCCGCCGGGCTGCTCTGGTGCAGGCACAGCATAGATCGTCAGTGCACTGCCGTCCGGCGTCCAGGTCGGGTCGCGCAGATTAGGCAGACCCAGGCAGCTCAACTGACGCGGCACCGGCTGCGCGCGCGAAATGACAAATACTTCTGTCGCCGCCTCAACGGGTGCCAGATAAGCCAGCTGCGATCCATCCGGCGACGCCGCCAGCGCACGAAGTCCGCCCGCCTGCGCATGCAGGACTTCAGTGTTGCCAGCAGCCACGTCCACGCTGACGATCGCACCACCATTAGCAATCATGATCACCTCGCCCACCCGACCCGGTCGCGGTGCAGGCACCGTTGGCAGCGGTGTGTTCGTCGCCGTCGGCTCATCCGTTGGTGTGAAGGTCGGCGGCAGCGTGGGGATGCGGCTGGTTGGCGTCGCTGTCGGTGCGTTCGCGGTAGCGGTCTCCGCAGCCGCAGCGGCAGCATCCACCAGGCTGACCTGCGTCGGCAGTTCCACCGGCGGGCCAGAACAGGCCGTCAGCAGCATAATCAGCAGCAAATACGGCATCCAGGTGGCTTTCATGGCAGCTCCCTGCTTTCTGCAGTGATAATCCACAGCGGTGGCCACAGAATCGTCGTTAATGGCAAATACATGCGTCTGCTGACATTATACCCATGACGCACTGCCGACACGTTGGCGATTGGCCACAGCCTGCGATTGGTCCACCCCCGACCCACGTCCCGTGCCGTCATGCGATGATTGCGGTTATAATGACGATGCGCCAGTCACACCAACAGACTGGCGATAGTTTACCCGCAAAGCTGGAGTAGAACTGATGCGTTTGACACTCAAACGAAGCGGCACGCTGTTGGTGCTCCTTTGGGTCGCCAGCATGAGCTTGACCGCGCTGGCCCAGGATAGCCCGCCGGTCGCCACGCCGTTTATTCCCATCGTCACTGAACAAGCGCCGCCCGATTCCGCCGCGCCGACCCTCGAACCAGACGCTAACGCAACGCCCATCGTGCCAGAACCACCAGCAGAAGATGAAGCCACACCCGAAGAAGAAGATGATGCTGCCGACGAAGCCGCCGACCCGGACGAACTGCCCCCCGATAGTTTCATCCCACCCGATGTCGCTATCGGCTGCCCTATCCAGGTGCAGGAGGGCTTCACTGCTACGGAACTCGTCTGCGATGAGCTGCTGCCCGGTCAGGTCTGCCTGGGGAATGGCGCAGTCGTCGCTCAGCCGCGCACAGCAGCAGAGGGCTTCGCCTTCGCCCAGCCCGGCGACCGTACCGATTTCAGCGGCCTCAGTCGGCTGACGCTGCAAACGTCCGATACGCCTAACAACATCTGGGCGGTCGTCACAGCGCGGCCTCAGTTCAACACGCAGACAGCCGGAACGACCGCCGCCGCCAGCGTGATCTTCTTCGGTGATGTTGCCATTGCCGATACCGGCGAAGCCTTCGACCCGAACTTCCAATCCGGCACGATCGTCGCGCAGCAGGGCCTCAACGTCCGCCGCACCCCGGATGAGACGGGTGTCGTCGTCTGGCAGCTACAGCCCCGTGAAGAAGTCATCGTCACCGGGCGCAGTGCCAATGATCGCTGGATACGCATCGAGATACCGAGCGCCTTCGGCGGTGCTGGCTGGGTCTATGCGCCCTACATCGACGTCCCCGGCGGCCGTGACGCCCTGCCCATCGTCGACGTCAACACGCCGCGTCCTACACTGACCGCGCCGGACTTCGGCCCGATGCAGGCGTTCACCCTGCGCAGCTCCCAGGCCGATCCGACCTGCCCGGACGCGCTCGACAGCGGCTTGCTGATGCAATCGCCCTCCGGCCTGCCCGACGCCCTGCGCGTGCGCATCAACGACGTGGAGATCCGATTAAATGGCACGCTCTACGCCAGCGCCCAGGCCAACGGCCTGATGAACGTCATCGCCCTGGAAGGCGAGGCGACCGTCATCGCCGCTGGTGGCGAAGCGACGGCCCAGGCGGGGCAGCAGATCGGCCTGCCCCTCACCAACGACCTGACGCCGGGCGGCGTGCCCAATGTTGGTGCAACCCAGGAAGAAAACCTCGGCCTGCTGCCGCTCCGGTTGCTGCCGCGCACCTTCAACCTGATTGGCATCGACCTGGCCCCGGCGGAGCCGACGCCAACCCCGGCTGAGGCCACCGCGCCAGAAGAACCACCCGCGCCAGAAGAACCACCCGCGACCAGCGTCTGCATCGTCACCGCCATTGGCGAAACGCGCAACATCCGCAGCGGCCCGGGCACCGATTTTGAAATCGTCAGCAATCTGGAAGTCGGGCGCAGTACGATTGCCGTGGGTCAGGCGCGTGATGATTTCAACTTCGTCTGGCTGCAACTGGACGGTGGCTGGATCCGCGCTGATACCGTCGATCAGAGTGGCCCCTGCGCTGACCTGCCCGTCGTCGATGACGCAGCCACAGAAACAGCTCAGCCCTCGGATACAGGGACGGAGGCAGGCGCACCCCTGGCCACCGTCACGCCAACACCCACCCCGGATGCCCCTGATCAGTCTGCGGACCAACCCACGGACCAGCCCGCTGCGACCGGTCCGAGCCTGCGCTCAGAAGAAGTTGGTGAGGTGTGCGGCACAACCGGCACGACCCTCAGCACAACTTCGGATGGCAGCGGCCTGTCCGTCTCCATGGGCGGTCAGTGGACGGCCAACGAAGGCACTCGTGTGACGATCATTGCTAACGGGGGCCAGCTTCAGCCAGAACTGGACGATTACATCCGCGTCATCGACAACATCGGTAACATCCAGGTGCGCTCCGGCAATAGCCAGACGCTGATCCACACTTTCGCCGTCGATTCAGAGTTCACCCTGGAGTTCTCCGCAGCGGCGGGAGATAGCGTCACGGCGAACATCTTCTGTAACTGAGCAATCCACACAGGAAGTCCATTCAGCAGCGCCCTGCATGATGCAGGGCGCTGTTATCTTTTCAGCCCTGCGCACACAAGATAACAACCAGATTAAAATTCTTTCGAGACATTTAGGCTTATTAGCGGACTTTTCCGTTAAACTAAAAATAATGTTGAGAGAATTTTGTGTACTGTTATGTTCACCAATCAAAATCAGGGTCAGATCACAACGGTGAGTTCCCAAAACACGGCGCTGGGCGAACCGTCGCGTTCACAGGTAATCAATGAGCGGCGCTTCACCGATGATCTGCGCGGTGACCGCCTGAGCCTCATCAACCAGGCAACGGGCTTCATCAGTCTGGGCTTATTTGGTCTCCTGGTTACGCTGACTTATGTCGGCAGGCAGGAGATCGAAGCCGACGCCGGACAGATGCTGATCGCGGGGCTGCTACTGGTCGGTGGTTCGTGGCTGGTCGCGCTGTTGCAGCGCCTGCGAAAAATCGACGAGGCGATCTGGATATACGCGCTGTATGTGAACATCGCGCTGGGCGTCCTGCTGCTGACGACGCACCCGCTGACGTTACGCACGCTGCCGTTTGTGCTGCCTGTCTTCAGCTTCATGCTCGGCCTCATGCTGGATCGGCGCGGCAGATTCATCATTGCGCTGATGGCGATTGCGGTGGGTCTGGGAGCGCCTGCCCTGGCTGTACCCGATATCGCCAGTTATCAACTGCTGCCGCATCAGACCATTGTCGGACTGTTGATCTTATTCGCCGCGCTGCTCGCTGATCAGATCACTAACGAACTGTACGCGATGACACAATCAGCGATTGAAGCCTATCGCCATGAGCGGCGCACACATGACGAACTCTTTAACAAGCGCGAGGCACTACAGCGCGCCCTGCGCCGCAGCGAGGTACTGGCCCAGCAGCTCATCGCTTCGAACCGCGCACTCGATCAGGCGCGCCAGCAGGCGGAAGCAGCCAAGCAATCCCGTGGTGAGTTCCTCTCGAACATGAGCCACGAGCTGCGTACGCCCCTCAACGCCATCATCGGCTTCAGCGAGACCATGCTCAGGTTCCCACAGATGTACGATGACACCGCACTGCCCGATCCCTACGTGCGCGATGTCAACCAGATTTTCAGCAGTGGCCGCCAGCTGATGCACGTCATTGATGACATCCTCGACCTGACCCGTGTCGATGCGGGGCAGCTCGATATTCAGCTTGAGCGCGTCAGCCTGCGGGAGATCATCCTGGGAACGCTGGCTACCGCCAAAGGTCTGGTTGGGCCAAAACCAATCCGCCTGGAAAGCAGCCTGCCCGATCCGCTGCCTGACGCCTGGGCCGATGAAGGACGTCTGCGGCAGGTACTGCTGAACCTCTACAGCAATGCCGCCAAGTACACGGAAGAAGGCTTTATCAAGCTCACTGTCACCCATGATGAGGCGCGCATCTCCTTCGCCGTGCAGGATACCGGCTGCGGCATCGCGGCAGAAGATCACGACCGGATGTTTCAGGAATTTCAGCAGGCTCAGAGCAGCCGCCGCGACCCGCGCGCCGGGACCGGCCTCGGGCTGGCCATCTCACGTCGGCTGTTGGAACTCATGAACGGCACGATCCGATTTGAGAGCGCACCAGGCAAAGGCAGTACCTTCACCTTCGATGTGCCGCTGTACGTCGGCCAGGACACCGCCGCAGCGACTCCCTCCGATTCCCAAGCGGCCTCAGAGCCAGTCAGGAGCGCTGCATCATGATGTCCGATCAGACGCTCCACGTCGCCAGCGATATTAAGATCGGGCGCATGCGCCAGTTCGTCCGGCTGGGCTGGACGCTGGCACCGCTGCTGGCGCTGGCGGCCTTACTGAGCGCTGTCAGCCAGAATGCCGATTGGCTGTCGCAGGCGCACCTGCTGGCAGCCGCCGCCCTGATCATCATCGGCGGGGTTGTTGCCAGCGACGCGCTGATGCTCTCTCGTTTTCACCGTGCCGTGTGGATCTATGGCCTGGGGCTGCTCGCCGCGCTGAGCGTGATCGTCCTCGGTGGTGACGAGGTTCAGCGGCAGATCACGCTGTGCCTGTATCCGGTTGTGGTGATCATGGTCGGGCTGATGCTCTCCACAGATGAGATGTTCAACATGGCCACGCTGAGCGGTATGCTCGTGATCTTCCTGCCGATCACTGTCAACGCCTCTGACCTTATGCTGCAAGTATTCGCCGTACTGCTCCTCACGCTGACGGCGCTGCTCGCCAGCCAGGTCACCGGCGAGCTGAACGGCATCGTCGGCTGGGCCGAAGAGAATGCCCAGCGCGAGCGCCAGAGCAATGCCGAACTCAACGAGAAGCAGGCCGCGCTCAGTCGCAGCCTGCACCACAACGAGATGATGGCCACACAGCTCAAAGACCTGAATGCCGCGCTGGAACAGGCACGCCATCAGGCTGACGAAGCCCGCCATTTTCGAGGTCAGTTCCTGGCGAATATGAGCCACGAACTGCGTACACCCCTGAACGCCATCATCGGCTTCAGCGAGACCATGCTGCAATATCCCATCATGTACGATGAGCAGGTACTGCCAGCGCCCTATTCGACGGATCTGACGCAGGTTTACAGCAGCGGGCAGCATCTGCTGCAGGTCATCAACAACATCCTCGATCTCGCCAAGATCGACGCTGGCAAGCTCGATATGCACCCTGAACGCGTCGCTCTGCGCCCCCTGGCAGAAAAAGCACTCGAGGACGCACGGGTCAAAGCGAGCAAGAAGCCCATCGCACTGCGTTATATCGGCATGGATGAGCCACCGCCCGCCTGGGCTGATCCACTGCGCACGCAGCAGGTGCTCGATAATTTGCTCGACAACGCTGTGCGCTACACTGAGCGCGGCGAGATCACGCTGGACATTCAAAGCGATCAGGAAGCGCTCATCGTCAGCGTGCGTGATACCGGCTGCGGCATCGCGCCCGGGCTGCTCGACAAGCTGTTTGAAGAATTCCAGCGGGCACGCTCCCAGGGCCGCGACGGGCGCGACGGCTCCGGCCTGGGGCTGGCCGTCTCGCGTGCCTATCTGACTCTCATGGGGGGCAGCATCAGCGTCGAGAGCGAGCCTGGCGAGGGCAGCACCTTTACATTCCGGCTGCCACGCTACGCGCTTCAGGACGAACCCACAACCAGACCCGCCGTAAACCAGACGGCGCAATCACCCGGACAACCGCAGACCAACACCGCGCCTGCTTTCATCCCTGAAGGAAATCACTCATGAAGATCCTATACGTAGAAGATAATCCCGCCAATGTGTACCTGGTACAGCGCGTCGCGCGTGCCGGTGCTCATGAGGTGATCAACCTGGATGATGGCGAGCGCGCAGTGAACGAATTCGACAGCATTAAGCCCGATCTCGTGCTGATGGACATTCAACTTGTCGGCAATCTCAACGGCCTGGACGTCGTGCGTCACCTGCGCGGCCTGGGCCATCAGGTGCCAATCATCGCCGTGACCGCCTACGCCATGGTTGGCGACCGTGAACGCTGCCTGAGCGCAGGCTGCAATGACTATATGGCGAAGCCGCTGCCCGTGCCACGTCTGATTGAGCTGTTCAACCGATACAGCAAACGTACCACCCAGGAGACAACCGCCGTGAACGGCACCGCAGAGGTCAGCAGCAACTCCGACACGACGGATACCACCGAGACGAAAGTCGTCACAGAGCCAGCAGCGGAATCATCAGCAGCAGCCGCACCAGCCGACACATCTGAAAAAGCGAGTGCAGAACCCGCAGGTGAAGCCGCCCCAAAGACGGAGGCAGCAAATACCGACATGTCGCCACAGCAAACAGTTGAGGCGAAAGCGGAGGCAGCGCCTGAATCACAGGCCGAGGAAGTATCAGAGCAAGTGACAGAAGAGACGGCGGCCGCACCAGCCATCAAACCGGAAGACGAAACAACCGCCTCCGATGATCCGGCTGCGAAGGCAGAATCAAAATAGTGAGTGATCAGGCCAGCAGGGTTAGGGCCTGCGGCCGCACCGTGTAGACCATCTCGCGGCCCTGGGCTGGTTCGCCGTCGAGGTCCATACCCAGTTGACGACCGTCACTCTGAATGCGGACGTGTCGCGCACGGCGAATGTGCACCTTCGGATGGTGAATATGCGCGCCTGAGTAGGCCAGGCGCAGCTGCGACAGAATCTCAAGGCGGGGCATGCGCTCCACCACCACCACATCGAACAACCCATCATCAACCCGCGCCTGTGGGGCTATCTGCATGCCCTGGGCGAAAGTTGTCCCATTGGCGACGACCACAATATAGACGTCATCATCCCAGAATAGTTCATCATCCAGCCAGATACGCATTGGCTCTGGATCGTAGTGCAGGAGGCTGGTCACAGCAGCATGCAGGAACGTCCACGGACGGCGCGGCCCGCAATCGACGCGCTGCACAACATCATTGCTGATCCCCGCGCTGGAAATGTTCAGAAAGTAAGCTGCGTTATCGTCATAGCGCACATGACCGATATCGATCGGGCGTGGATGGGCGTGCGCAAGCTGCTGGATAGCCTGAACCGGCTTCAGCGGCAGACCCAGCCCACGGGCGAAATCGCGACCGGTGCCTGCCGGTATTACCCCATAGACGAAGGGCAACAGAGGTTCAGCGTTGTGATGCTGCATGAGCGCATTGAGAACGGTATGGTTGGTACCGTCCCCGCCGATGGCTACCACCCGCCGGATGCCCTCCTCAACGGCACCGCCGATCACGTCCGGCAGTTCTTCGACGCGCTGCGTGATGTTCACCAGCAAATCACCGAGTAGGCGGCGAATATCGGGTTCGTGGCGCTGCCAGATCAGCCCGGCGCGACCACCGCCCGCATAAGGGTTAACAATCAACAAAGTCGGTGTAATCACTGACGTGCGCCGCCATTCTTTAATGAACTTAACAGGTGCCGAATCATACCACACAACCTCATAGATACGCACAAAGGCCCGGATCATGCCGGGCCTGCTGCATCGCCTTCTGAAGTGACTCTGGAACGTTTGGCGCACGCCTCAGGCGCGGCTGGTGTAATCGCCCCGGATAACCCACTTATAGGTCGTCAGTTCTTCCAGTGCCATCGGGCCGCGCGCGTGCATCTTCTGCGTACTGATGGCGACCTCCGCCCCCAGACCGAGTGCGCTGCCATCGGTGAAGCGCGTACTGGCGTTGACGTAAACCGCCGCCGAATCAATGGCATTGAGGAAGGATTCAGCGTGCTGCGCGTCTTCCGTCAGGATGCCGTCGCTGTGCTGCGTGCTGTGCGCCCGAATGTGATCGATCGCTTCGTCAAGGCTGCTGACGACTTTCAGCCCGAGCATGAGCGCGTACCACTCCGTATCAAAATCTTCCGGCCCGGCAGCGCTGACCCGATCATCATCGAGCAGGGCCAGTGCGCGCGGCTCCGCCCGGAACTGCACGCCGTCCTTGCCAAGATAATCCACCACCTGCGGCAGGAATTCCGCCGCGACCTGCTCATGCACGAGCAGCGTATCGAGTGCGTTACACACTGCGGGCCGCTGCGTCTTGGCGTTGTGGATGACGGGCAGGGCCGCATCGAGGCGGGCACTGGCATCCACATACAGATGGCAGATGCCGATCCCGCCGGTAATGACCGGGATGGTGCTGTTCTCGCGGCAGAAGGTATGCAGGCCATTGCCGCCGCGCGGGATGATCATATCGATGTAATCATGCAGCCGCAGCATATCGGCAACGTAACGACGGTCGGTGCTGGCGATATACTGCACCGCGTCCACATCGACGTTATGGGCGCGCAGTACACTCTGCAGCACCCGCACCAATTCCAGATTGCTGTTGAGCACGTCGCTGCCACCACGAAGGATCACCGCATTGCCGGATTTGAACGCCAGCGTGCTGACGTCGATAGTCACATTGGGCCGCGATTCGTAAATTGTCCCCAGCACACCAAAGGGCACGCGCCGCTTCTGAATGCGCAGGCCATTTTCCAGCACCTGCTCATCGTACACGCGCCCGACAGGATCAGGCAGCGCGGCCACCTTACGCACGTCTGCGATGATGCCGGGCATACGCCGCTCTAACTCGATACGATCGCGGATATAGAGCGGATCGATACCGTTTTCACGGGCCGCTGCCAGATCACGCTCGTTCGCCGCCAGAATGGCGTCCGTCGCCGCTTCCAGCGCATCCGCGATCGCCATCAGGACAGTGTTTTTGGTGGCAGTCGACAGGGCCGCCAGTTGATACGAGGCACGGCGGGCGCGACGGCCCATATCAACCAGGTCGATGATCTGTGTGGCTTCTACCATGCGCTGCTCTCTTCTGGACTCTTGTAGACTACGGTGGGGCCAGTATACCGTCATTGCCGACGAGATACCATGTCGCGGTGTGGGGCCGCCGCTCAATCAAGCATGACCATCTGATTGCGGTGGATGGCTGCGTCGCCGTAGCTGTATCCAAGGATCGCGTGGATCTCATGGGACTTATGGCCGCAGATGCGGCGCAGCTCATCGCTGCTGTAATTGCTCAGGCCGTGGGCGATCTCTCGGCCATCAGGCGCGTGGATCGACAGGGTAGCGCTGCGCCTAAAATCACCGTCGACGCGGGTGATGCCCACCGGCAGCAGACTCGCACCATCCACTGCCTGCAATGCCCGCATCGCCCCATTATCAACCGTGACCGCGCCCTGCGTGCGATCCGTCAGCAGCCAGCGCTTACGGCTCTCGCGGTGTGTGGAAGTCGGTTCGAAGCGCGTACCGACCTGTTCGCCAGCGATCAGCCGCAGCAGCACTTCCGGCTGCGCTCCCTGCGCGATGATCGTTGCCACCCCGCTGCGGGTTGCCGTCTGCGCCGCCTGAAGTTTGGTCAGCATGCCACCGGTTCCCATGCCGTTGCTCGTACCACCTGCAAGGGCCATCAGCGCTTCGTCGATGCGCGTCACATTGGAGATGAGCTGGGCCTGCGGATCACTGCGCGGATCAGCGGTGAAAAGCCCCTGTTGATCGGTGAGAATGATCAGCAGGTCGGCTTCCAGCGCGCTGGCGACCAGCGCCGACAGGTTATCATTATCGCCCACGCGGATTTCTTCCGTGGCGACCGCGTCGTTCTCATTGATGATCGGGATAATGCGACGTTCCAGCAGCGTAAGCAGCGTATCGCGCGCATTGAGGTAACGGCTGCGAATGCTGAGGTCATCGCGGGTCAGCAGCACCTGCGCGACGACGATTTCGAAGATGTCGAAAAGATCATTATAGGTGCGCATCAGGTAGCTCTGGCCGACCGCGCTCAGCATCTGCTTGGCAGGGACACTGCGCCCCAGCTCCGGGAAGTTTAAACGGCCGCGTCCTGCGGCCTGCGCCCCGGAGGACACCAGGATAATTTCGCGGCCCTGCTGATGCAGGCGGGCGACCTGCTCCACAATCGCCAGCACGTGCTGCGGCTTTAGCTGGAGCGTGCCACCGGTCAGGGTGCTGGTGCCGACTTTGACAACAATGCGCTGGCTCGTCATGGGTCGATTCTCTGGGGCCTTGTGTTTTCATCTGGGCGCGTCCGATTATAATGGCCTGGGATACTGCCCACAACAGCCGGTTGACGGGTCACCGTTGACACCGATCACTGAACGCCCAACCCGGAGAAACGCGCATGTCGCCATCCAACGACGCACACCCCGGCGGACAACGCCGCTGCACGCTCGACTTTCGCGTGATGGATGAAAGTCGCTATACCATCTTTCGCCGCTTTTACCTGGCCCTTGAGCGTTGGACACAGGCGCGCAGCGGCATCAATGTCGTGCGCTCCACGGAAGAAACCGCCCTGCCGCTGCCCCGGCTCAACACGACTGCCGATTGGCTCGATACGCTCTTTCCGCGTGATCTGACCGCCCTGGGGCTGCCGGATCACAACACAGCGACGAACTTACTGCTGCGCTGGTCGGATCTCAGCCGGGCGGAACGCCGCGCTACCCTCAGTGATGCGCCATCACATCAGCGCCTTGCCGAATTCGCTGACATGGTCGCCGGCCTGCAATCCATCGATTTCACGCTGGTCAATTGTGAGCGCATCGCAGCCGATACAGCCCGGCTGAGCTGTGTCGCACCGGTGCTACCACTTGAGAATGGTCACATTCTGGAAGATATGCTGATGTTCTTCGGTTTCTTCCACATACTGGGGAATTCCTGCGGATCATGAGTATACGTAATCTGTATACGTAATCTGTGTTAGAGAACTCTAACCGATGACCAACGGATGTTAACAACATTTCCGGTTTACAGTTAGTAAACTGTAAGAGAAGGTCCACCTTACCGAACCTGACAGTAGGGCACCTATATGAGTATGAATCGTCGGCGGCTGGCTTATGTCGCCTTTACCATTATCTTCATCGGTGGGCTGTTTACCGCACTGGCCCAGGGCATCCAGCACGTCGTGCAATCCGGCGACGTGCTCGACCTGATCGCCCTGGAGTACGACGTATCGCTGGATTGTCTGGTGCGCAACAACAACCTGCAGACGCCCTCGCTGATTTACCCTGGCGAGGTACTAACCATCCCGCAGGACTGCCCATCGTACAACGGTATGTCCTATATCCCCGGCATCTCCGACCAGCGCGAGCGCCAGTACGGCGGGCTGGGCGTGGGTGGTCCGGTGACTGTCTCGCTCGGTTCATCGCTGGCAGCACGCACCACCTGCCTTTATGATCCGATCTGGCAGCGCGAATTCACCGGGCCGGTCTACACAGTGCAGCAGTTCGACATGCTGGATTTCATCGCCTGCGATCTTGACGTCGACACGATGTGTCTGGCCCAGGCGAACAATCTCGCCAACCCCGGCTACCTCAGTATCGGGCAGACACTGCGCATCGACGTCTCCTGCCCTGGGTGGACAGACCCGACACTGCCGCCGGGCAGCGCCGCAGATATTCAGTAGGGCACCACAGGCTTGTAAAGCACTCAGGCGCGGGCCAGACGTGACGCACGCGCGTCGCGTACGGCCTGCGTCAGGGTTGACGCCCGTGCATCAAGCTGTTGCGTCGTCCACGTACCATCCCCGGTTAACCAGCTCCCCATGCCGACAGCCAGCGCCCCGGCTTTGATGAACTGCGCCGAGTTTTCCGCATTCATGGCCCCGTTGCACATAAACTGCATGTGATTCAACGGCCCAAACATCGCCTTGTAGTATTCCAGTCCGAGCGCGCCAATCGGGAACAGCTTCAGCAGGCTGACGCCCATTCCCCAGGCAGCGACTGCCTCCGAGGGCGTGGCGACGCCCGGTGCCACCAGCACATCGGCGTCCAGTAGGGTCTGCACCACATCCGACTGAAACGCCGGTGATACGACGAAATCTGCCCCAGCATCGAGGACGTTCTGCGCATCGGCAGCGCTCAGGACGGTGCCCATACCCGCGACGACCTCATCCCCAAACGCCTGCTTGACGGCCTGCATCGCCGCTACCGGCTGTACGGAATTCATGGTGAACTCAAAGACGCTGATGCCATGCTTCAGCAGTGTTTCGGCCAGCGGTAGCGCCACCTCCGGCGGAAAGTGACCGCGCATCCCGGCGACGATGCCCGTCGCGGCAATACGATCATACGCCTGTTGTGTCTTCATCCTCACGACCTCCGGAAAGCATGAAGGCGCAGCCTGTGCGCCTTACTCTCTATATGCGATCAGATACGGGATCAGCCCTGCTCGCCGTTGAGCGCCTGCTCAATATGCTCCAGCACATCGTCCGATAGCGCGATCTCGACGGCTTTGACGTTATCCAGTAGCTGCTGCGTCTTGGTCGCACCGGTAATGACGCTGCTCACGCCATCATGACGCAGCAGCCACGCCAGCGCTAGCTGTGCACGCGTGACGCCCAGGTCGTCGGCGATCGGCTTAAGGGCGCGCACGCGAGCCGCGTTCTCATCAGTCATCATGCGCTCTTTCGCCCATTCCTCGCGGGCGAAGCGGCTGTCTTCCGGGACGCCTTCGTCGTACTTGCCGGTCAGCATGCCATAGGCCAGCGGCGACCACGTCACCAGACCGATGCCACGCGGCGCGGTAGCTGGCAGAATCTCCTTCTCGACCGTCTCGCGCACCAGCATGGAGTACTGCGGCTGTTCTGTCTTGGGCAGGTGCCAGCCATAGCGCATGCAGATTTCATATGCTTCGACGATCTGTGCAGCGTTCCACTCCGAGGTACCCCAGTAGAGCACCTTGCCAGCGTCGATCAGATCGTTCATGGCCTGCGCCGTCTCGCGAATGGGCGTGTTCGGATCAGGCCGGTGGCAGAAATAAATGTCGAGGTAATCCGTCCCGAGCCGCTGCAGGCTCTTGTCGATGCTCTCCATGATGTGCTTGCGTGACAGCCCCCGGTCGTTGACATCGTCGCTCATCGGCCAGTAGACCTTGCTGGAGATCACCAGCGTGTGGCGCGGGAACTGCTTGAGCACGGCCCCCATCTGCTTTTCGGCTTCGCCCTTGCCGTAGATGTCTGCCAGATCGAAGAAGTTAATGCCCTGTTCGTAAGCCGCCTCAACGATCTCGCGGGCAGTCTCGACAGCGACTTTGCCCTCACCGAAGTTGATCCAGCCGCCGAAGCTGACAGCGCTGACCTTCATCCCGGCGTCACCCAGTCTTCTATACTTCATAACGTGCTGCTCCTGCTGAGAATAAAACCTGACGAGATTGTGCCGCAGGCATCTGAGTGCCTGCTAAATTGGACTGTCGCCTGGTCAGGTGACATTGCCACAAAAAGACAGGCGGCACCCGTTCGTGCCGCCCATCCATGCTGCGAATATTCTCAACTGCTGGCTATGCGCCGTTCTGCAGGTTCTCGTAGATCCCCGCCGCACCCATGCCGCCACCGATGCACATCGTCACCATACCGTACTTGCCACCACGCCGCCGCATCTCATGCATAAGTTGTACGGTCAGCTTGGCCCCGGTACAGCCGAGCGGGTGGCCGAGTGCAATCGCACCGCCGTTTACGTTGACCTTCTCCGGGTCGAGTTCCAGCTCGCGCATCACCGCCAGCGACTGCGAAGCGAAAGCTTCGTTTAGTTCGATGAGGTCGATGTCATCCAGGGTCAGGCCGGTGCGCTCAAGGACTTTGGGCACGGCCTTGATCGGCCCCACGCCCATGATTTCTGGGCGCACGCCCGCGACGGCGAATCCCACGAAGCGCAGCAGCGGCTTCAGGCCCAGCCGTTCCGCCATTTCGCGCTCCATGATGATGACACCCGCCGCACCGTCGCTCAGCGGGCTGCTGTTGCCCGCCGTGACGCTGCCGCCCTCTTTGAAGACAGGCCGCAGCCCGGCCAGCCCTTCCAGGCTGGTTTCACGGCGCAGATGCTCATCCTGTTCCAGACGCATGGTGACCGTCTGCGGCAGGCCATCTTCGCCCAGGATCGTCTCTTCCCATTCGAACGGGACGATCTCTTCGGCAAACTTGCCCGCATCGGTCGCGGCTGACGCCCGCTGGTGACTGCGCACCGCGAATTCGTCCTGATCTTCGCGACTGACGCCAAACTCTTTGGCGACGCGCTCCGCTGTCAGGCCCATACTCATATAGACGTTGGGGTCATTCTCCGCCATGTGCGGGTTGGGGCTGAGGTGATGGCCGGTCATCGGCACGGACGACATACTCTCAGCGCCCCCGGCGATGATCACATCCGCCTCGTTGACCATGATGCTGTTGGCAGCCATCGCAATCGTCTGCAGGCCGCTGGAGCAGAACCGGTTGACCGTCTGGCCAGGAATCTCAACCGGCAGCCCGGCGCGCAGCGCGATCACACGGGCGAAGTTCATGCCCTGGCTGCCTTCCGGCATCGCGCAGCCGATAACGACATCATCCACCTGCGCCGGGTCGAGCTTGCCTTCAGTCTTCTCCATCAGGTCCTTGATAACGGTCGCCATCATGTCGTCCGACCGCGCATTCTTCGTCTTGCCGCGTACCGCCTTGCCGACCGCAGTGCGGCTGCCGGCCACAATCACTGCTTCACGCATGATCTGTATCCTCTTTCAAACTCTCGTTCAGGCTAACAAGCTAACATTCAAAATATCTCGGGGACTTCCCCCTGCGAGCCATCACCCGGGGTGAGGTCCCTGGGATGAGGTCTCTTATGAGGGATGCAGGGGCAGCGCCCCTGCAAACGTCCCGGTACGCACTCAGTTACGCAGAGGCTTATTATTCTGAAGCATGTACATCATGCGCTCCTGCGATTTAGGCATCATGAACAGCTCTTTGAAAGCGCGACGTTCCAGCGCCAGGAAAGTTTCCTGCGGCACAAACTGCGGCTGACTCAGCGCGCCGCCCGTCAGGATGGTCGCGATCTTCTGCGCGATGACGCCGTCGTGCTCGCTGGCGAAGCCCGCTTCGCGGAAACCCGCCAGGCCGACCATCAGCGCGGCGTAGGCATCACGCCCGGCGGCGTAAACTTCTTCCGGCGGCTGCTGCGTATACGAATTCGCCAGCCCCAGCGCGAACCGCTTGGCCTCACCGAGCAGGTAGGTGCGGTTCATGACGATCTTATCGCCAGCGCTCAAAAAGCCCAGCTCGCGGGCCTGCTTGGCGCTCTCGCTGACTTTGGCGAGCGCGATATTCTCAAAGGCTTTCTGCAGGGGTGGCAGGATGTCACCGCTGCCGGACGCGGCAACCGGGTTCACCAGACGGCGGACCAGCTCCTTACAGCCACCGCCCGCCGGCACCAGCCCAACGCCGAACTCGACAAGGCCGATGTAAGTCTCAGCGTGGGCAACCGTCGCATGACCGGCCATCGCCATCTCAGCGCCGCCCCCCAGCGCCATGCCGGCAATCGCCGTCACGACCGGCTTGGGCGCGTACTTCAGCGCGACGGTCAAATCCTGCAGCCGCTTGATGTACGTCTCAAGTCCCTCGATACCGTGATCCTGAATGCCCTGCATGGCTTCCATCAGGTTGGCACCAATGCTGAAGCGCTCCGCATCGTTGCCGATGACCATAGCGCGCCATGCATCGTCCTTGAGCATCTCCAGGGCGTGATAGCCAGCATCAACGAACCCCTGCGTGATTGTGTTCTGCTTGGTCGTGAACTCCCACAGCAGCACGCCGTCGCCAATGTCATAAACTGCCCCGTCGCCATTGCTCCAGAGCTGCTTGTCATCAGCCTTGAGATCACTCAGGCGGATTTCCAGCGGATCGCGTTCCAGCGGGACGTAGTCGGCGGCCTGCGGGCTGTAGTAGCCGATGACCTTGCCGTTGGCATCGCGCTGATAGAAGGTCGGCTTGTCGCTGGCGACCATATCTTTGACCCACTGTGCGACCGGGTAACCATCGGCTTCGAAACGGTCGATGGTTTCGGCCACGCCGATGGCATCCCAGATTTCGAACGGCCCCATCTCATGACCAAAGCCCCACTTCTGGGCGTTGTCGATGTTGACGATGCTCTCTGTAATTTCCGGCACACGGTTCGAAGCATATGCCAGATAGAACGCGTGCAGATGATACAGGTACTGTCCAGCACGATCATCCTCGTTGATGAGCAGCCTGATGCGCTCGCCCAGCGGCCTGACGCGCCCGTGTTTCTTCACGCTCTCAAACTCGACCTTGCCAGGTGGCTCGTATTCGCGCGTTTCCAGATTCAGCGCCCACAGCTCTTTTTTGCCGTTCTCACGCCGCATCTGATAGAAACCGCCGCCGGTCTTGCGCCCGAGCAGGTTGTTCTCCAGCATGTAATCGGAGAGTTCCGTCGCGCCAGGATGGTTGAGCACCTCGCGAGCCGGATCGTCAGGGATGGCCGGGTACAGGTTGCGCGCCACGAAGACGGCCACATCAAAGCCGACCAGATCATTCAGGTTGAAGGTCGCTGTCTTGGGCCGTCCGATGAGTGGGCCGGTGATCGCGTCCACCTCTTCGACCGTGTAGCCGTTGTCGAGTGCGTAATTCATGGCCTGCATACCCGACATCGACATAAAGCGATTGCCGATGAAGTTCGGCGTGTCTTTGCACAGTACGACGCCTTTACCCAGCGCCTTACTGCCGAATTCCTGGATGAACGTCACAATTTCAGGGTCGGTATCAGGTGTGGGGATGACTTCCAGCAGGCGCAGGTAGCGCGGCGGGTTGAAGAAGTGAGTCCCCAGGAAGCGCCGCCGGAAATCCGCGGGCAGGCCTTCAGAGATGGAGTGAATCGGCAGGCCGGACGTGTTGGTGCTGATGATGGTATGATCGCCGACGACCTCCGCCAGCCGCGCCATCAGGCTGCGTTTGATATCCAGCTTCTCGACGACGACTTCGATAACCCAGTCTGCATCCTCGACTTTATCCAGGTCATCATCAATGTTGCCCGTGCTGATGCGCGACAGATCATCCGCGCTGAAAAGCTGCGCCGGGCGCATCTTCTGCAGGGTCTTCAGATTGCCCAGGACGATCGCGTTGCGCTTGGCAGGCGGATCGCCGGGTTCCGTCCCTTTGGCGGGAATATCAAGCAGCAGCGTATCCACGCCGATGCCGGCCAGCAGCGCCGCGATCCCGCCTCCCATCGTTCCGGAGCCGATGACAGCCGCTTTTTTGATCTGATAAGACATTTTATGCTTTCGCCTTTCTGATAAGTTGTTTTCACTGAATAGTTGGACGTATTTTCTGTTGCTAAAACGAAACACCTGCACGCATCAGCGGCGGGCGAAAGCCCTGGTCTACCAGGGCAGCGGATCACCAGTGTAGTTCAAATACTTACCGTTATCGGCTGGCGTCAGACCGTCCAGCATCTTGATGAGCGCTGATGCGCTCTCCTGTGGCGTGATTGCCGACCCACTACCGCCCATATCCGTCTTCACCGAGCCGGGATGCACAGTGACCGTCGTGACTTCCGGGGCCAGCTCAAACGACAACAGACGTGCGGCCATGTTCATGGCGGCCTTGCTCATGCGGTAGCTGTACGACCCTGCCGCGCCCAGGCGGGCAATCGACCCCATGATCGAAGAGACCATCATCACGCGCGGATTCTCGCCGCGCCGCAGCAGACCAGCCAGGGCCTGCGTGACGATCACCGGCGACACAGCGTTGACGTGCAGTACGCCCGTCATGGCATCGTGTTCCAACTGGCCGAAGGTCTGCGAAGCGCCTGTTCTGGGGAAGATGCCGGCATTATTGATCAGCACATCGAGGCCGTCCACCTGCTGCGCGACACGATCTGCGCTGGCGGCGATAGCGGCTGCATCGGTGATATCGAGTGCGATGATTTCAAGTCGCTCGCCACTCTCATCAGCGAGCTGTTTAAGTGCGGTGGCGTTCTGTGGTTCGCGACACGCTGCGAAGACCATTGCGCCGCGTTCGAGGTATTGGTGAGTTAACGCCAGGCCGATCCCGCGATTGGCCCCGGTAATGAACACACGCTGCATGCTGGCTCTCCTGTTGCTGATAAGCGGCACCTCACGAACAGGTCACCATCTTCAGGGTAGACTGGCGATTAACCTGTCGGGGCCGCGTGCGTCGCTGTCAGAGAGACGAGGAAGGTATCCGCCATGATTGCGGCCACCTCTTCGCCAGTGAGCCGACCACTGGGCTGATACCAGACGCCAACCCAGTTATGCGCGCCAAGCATGGCCTTGGCGACAATCGCCGCATCGACACTGCGGAATTCGCCACTGGTGATGCCGTCTCGGATCGTCTGTCGGAACAACTTCTCAAAGTAGTCGCGCCGTTCGAAGAACGTATCACGGCGCGTGATGAATTCTCGCTGCTTATCGATATCAGCTTCGCCGCTGCCGCGCCCGTTAAAGCTGGCGAGCTGCAGTGCCTTGATCTCGAAGACCATCGCCGCGCCCACCGCCGTGTTCTCTGTCACGTTGACGATGTGCGCACGGATCATGCGGCGCAGCTTCTCAGCGCAGCTCAGCTCGCCGGATTGCGCTATCGGCTCAAGCTCGGAGATGGCATGGTTCAGGCCCAGCTCGAGGACGGCCAGCAGCAAGAAATCCTTGCTCTTGAAATGATGATACAGGCTGGCCGCCGTCAGATTGACGCGGGCGGCAATGTCCTTCATGGTGGTGGCGTCGTAGCCGTTATCGCGCAGCACGTCAGCCGCCGCGACGAGGATATCGTCACGGTTCACAGATTGATCCGCTGGTTTGCGCGCCACGCTACGTCTCCCACGTTACCGACGACCCGGCAGGTCATTAATCTAACAGGAATTCGATTATAAACCATCGCGCCCGCCTGTCAAGCAATCGAGGCGGGCGCGATGGCACGTTCGTTACGGTATCTATCGATCAGTTAGTTGCTGATGGCGGCAGGTCAGAGGCAGCCTAGCGCACGCGGGAGCGTGCCACCAGCGCCTGACGTCGCACTTCTTCGATCTGGGCATAGTGGTTAACCTCGTGATGCAGGCCCATGAGGAAGGCAGCCGGCGCGTTCAGCTTGCCGAAGTAAGCATCAAAACGTTCACTGACGCCAGCGCGGTTCACATCCAGGAAAGGCGTATCCGGCCAGGTATCCAGGTAAGCCAGGCGCATGCGACGGCTCTCCTCCAGCCGCTGAACACACTGGGCTTTTGTCGTGATGTCACGCCAGGGCGTCTCGTAACGGGGACGTTCAGTAGCCGGGATGCCGCGCGCCAGCAGGCTGCTGAACGCTGCGCCCTCTTCGCTGCTGGCGGTCACATGCGCGATGAGGTGCGCGAGGCTCCAGCCGATGGTTTCTTCGCCTTCGACGGCGTGGGGGTCGTGCGCGTCCGGGTCGATCGGATCGAACGTGACGTCCTCATCATCCAGATCGGCAATCAGGCTGAGTAGATAATCAATGCTCTCATTGGTGATGCGGCGCAGGTCATCGACGGTCAGATCATGGGTCAGGTCGATGAGCTTTTTCTCTTTGTTGTCTACCGGGCTGAAGTCAATCGAGATGGTCGTCATCAGGTGTCCTCTACATGGGTTTAAGAGATGCAACAAACAGCTTCCATTACGACAATATGCCGTCAGGTTTGCACAACCTGATGCCACAAAATGGTGATTCCTTACAACCTGTCACCGATTCATCAGCATTTATTCATTTGTCGGTCAGGTCTGGTTGGAGAAACGATTGCCAGATGGTAAACTGCATCGTGAAAGAACGTACAAAGACCATACAAAGAGTTAAGATACCGTTTCTTTGAGAGGATGAATCGATGTTATCGCCCATCGAAAAAATGCTGTTTATCCTCCTGGCGCTGTTCGCCATTGGCGCAACCTATGTTGGCTTCCGCGATATGTATCTGACGATCAATCGCGGGCAGGGCAAACTGCACTTTGAGAACTTATTCCGGCGCGCGTTTACGGCTGTCCGGGTGTACATCACCCAGGAGACAACGCTCAAGACGCGCCGCGTCAGCAGCCTGTTCCACCTGGGGATCGTCCTGGGCTTTACATTCTATTTTCTGATCAACGCCGTCGACCTGCTCATCGGCATGGTTGATGGTTTCGAAGACAGCCTCAAGAATCTGGATGGCTTCGGCCTGGTCGTCTACGACGGCTACCGCCTGTTGGGCGACCTGCTGAGTATCGCCGTGCTGGTCGGTGTGGTTTACTTCATTCTGCGGCGGCTGGTGCTGCCGAACCGCGAAGAACTCACCTATCACGATGGCGTGCTGCTGCATCCAAAGGTCCAGGCTGGCGGCCAGCTTAACGACTCTATGATCGTGGCCGTGTTCATCCTGATTCACGTCGGTGCGCGCTTCGTGGGCGAAGCCGTCATCGTCGCCCAGACAGGCGCTGATCCGTTCATGCCGTTTGCGACGCTCGTCTCGCCGCTGTTCGCGGGGCTGCCCGCCGAAGGCCTGCAGGGTCTGCGTCATATCATGTGGTGGCTGGCGCTGGGCGGCATTCTGATCTTCACGCCTTACTTCCCTTACACGAAGCACGCCCACCTGTTCATGGCCCCGCTGAACTACCTGACGCGCCCGAACCGCACCAGCCTGGGCGAACTCGACCCCATCGACTTTGAAGACGAGGAGAAGGAGCAGTTCGGCGCTGCAAAGCTGGAAGACCTCAGCAAAACGCAGATCTTCGACGCCTTCGCCTGCATCCAGTGCAACCGCTGTCAGGACGTCTGCCCGGCCTATGTGACCGGTAAGGAACTCTCGCCCTCCGCGCTGGAAGTCAACAAGCGCTACTTCATCCGCGAAAACATGACTGATCTCGCCAACGGTGCGGAATCCACCTGGCCGCTGATGGGCAGCGTCATCAGCGAATCAGCGGTATGGGCCTGCACGGCCTGCGGTGCCTGCATCGACATCTGCCCGACCGGTAACGAACCAATGCACGACATCCTCGACATCCGCCGCAACGCCGTACTGATGGAAGCCAGCTTCCCCGACGAACTGGCGACCGCCTTCAATGGCATGGAGCGTCAGGGCAATCCCTGGGGCATCGGTGAGAGCCGCTTCGCCTGGGCCGATGGCCTTGATGTACCCGTCCCGACCGTTGAGGAGAACCCCGACTTCGACATCCTGTACTGGGTGGGCTGCGCCGCCAGCTATGACGACCGTGCCCGCAATACGGCCCGCAGTCTGGTGAAGGTCATGCACGCCGCCGGGGTCAACTTCGCCGTCCTGGGCGAACTGGAGAACTGTACCGGCGACAGCGCCCGGCGTGGCGGCAATGAGTATCTCTACTTTGAGCTGGCCAGCGCCAACGTTGAGACGCTCAACGAGATCGCGCCCAGGCGCATCGTCGCGACCTGCCCGCACTGCCTGCACAATCTGGGCAAGGAATATCACCAGTTCGGCGGCAACTATGACGTCATCCACCACACCGAACTGATTGAAGAACTGATCAAGGCTGAAAAACTGCCAGAGACAGCCCGCCCGACGAGCTGGAGCAATGTCACCTTCCACGATCCCTGTTACCTGGGCCGACACAACGACATCGTCGATGCGCCGCGTAACGCGCTCAGCAGCCTGGGCGCAGAGCTCATCGAAATGCCGCGCAATGGCACGAATTCATTCTGCTGTGGGGCGGGTGGCGCGCAGTTCTGGAAAGAAGAAGAACACGGACATACAGCCGTCAACCTGGAGCGCTACGCCGAAGCAACTCAAACGGGCGCTGAGGTAGTCGCGGTTGGCTGTCCCTTCTGCATGCAGATGTTCGAATCCGCCCGGGCCAACACCGCCGGTGAAGGCCCAATCGTCAAAGACGTGGTCGAACTCATTGCCGAGCAGATGGCACCGCAGCGCGTCCCCGAAACCGCTAACTGATACTCCTGACAGCATCCCCGCAGCCTGTGGGGATGCTGTCTTTACCGCAGAATCCGCCAGTTCCAATTACAATAGATGTAAATAGTCACAACGGGTACGGCAAAACGTGGCTTTATCTGTATAATAAGCCCAAATGCAGCAAGCTTATGATTGTGCACTTTTTACTGTTCGTATAGAGTTTTTGAGGAGCCAGTATGGATTCTCCCCTTACGGAAACGCGCTATTCAGCCCAGCTCACCCCGGAAACACTCCTTGAGATGTTCTGGGTGATGCTGCTCTCGCGTCGGCTGGATGAACGCGCCTGGGCGCTGCACCGGCAGGGCAAGATCGCCTTTCACATCAGCGCGATCGGACACGAAGGGCTGCAGGTTGCCAGCGCTTTCGCCCTCAATCGCGGCGTGGATTACGTCTACCCCTACTACCGCGACCTGGCCTTCTGCCTGGCTATCGGTATGACCCCGAAGGACTTCATGCTGGGCATCTATGGCAAAGAAGACGAACCAAGCAGCGGTGGCCGTCAGATGCCGAGCCACTGGTCGAGCAAGAAGCTGAACATCGTCAGCCAGTCGTCGCCGGTTGCGGTACAGGTGCCGCAGGCCGCCGGGACGGCCTTTGCTATCCAGTATCAGGTCAAACGCGGCCTGATCGACGCCAATGACGCCACCAAGCCACGTCTGGCGTTCTGCAGCCTGGGCGAAGGCAGCACCAGCCAGGGCGAGTGGCATGAAGGCCTCAACTGGGCTGGCGTGCATGGTCTGCCGTTTATCTGCCTGGTCGAGAACAACCGCTACGCGATCAGTGTGCCCTTCGAGCAGCAATCCGCCGTGCCAATTGCGGAGCGCGCCCGCGCCTATGGCATCGAGGGCGTGCAGGTCGATGGTAATGACGTCCTCGCCACCTATGACGTCATGCGCGCCGCCGTCGAGCGCGCCTACAACGGCGCAGGGGCTACCCTGGTTGAGGGGCTGACATACCGCCTCGTGCCGCACTCATCCGATGATGATGATCGCAGCTACCGCACCCGCGAGGAAGTCGAAGAATGGAAGAAGAAAGACCCTATTCTGCGCTTCCAGCAGCACCTGATGGCTGAAGACCTGCTCGATGACGCCACGCTGGCCGACTACGAGGCCCGCGCCCGTGAAATGGTCGATAAAGCTCAGCGCGAGGCGGAAGCCGCGCCCTATCCCCCGGTCGAAACTGGCTTCACGGGCGTCTTCGCCCCGGCTGAGGAGGTGCTCTGATGACCAGCCCGACCCCAACGCGCACGGATGTGCGCACCATGACGCTCATCCAGGCCATTACCGAAGCCATGGATGAAGAAGTCGCCCGCGATGAGCGCGTCTTCATCACGGGTGAGGACGTCGGCCCACGTGGCGGCGTCTTCCGGGCGACACTCGGCCTGTTCGACAAATATGGTCCGGAGCGCATCGTCGATTCACCGCTGGCGGAGCTCTCCATCGTGGCCATTGGCATCGGTGCCGCCGTCGCCGGGCTGCGCCCGATCTGCGAAATCCAGTTCGCAGATTTTATCCACCCGGCCTTTAACCAGATCGTCAACGAAGCCGCCCGGCTCTACTACCGCAGCAATGGTCACTGGCCCGTGCCGATGGTGATCCGCGCACCCTACGGCGGCGGCATCGGCGGCGGCCTGTACCACAGCCAGAGCGTCGAGGCATTCTTCGCGCATGTCCCAGGGCTTAAAGTCGTCATCCCATCCACGCCATATGACGCCAAGGGCCTGCTCAAGAGCGCCGTGCGCGATCCAAACCCGGTCCTCTTCTTTGAACCGAAGAAGGGCTATCGCGCCATCAAGGGCGAGGTCCCCGAAGGCGAATACACCATTCCTATCGGCCCGGCGCGCATCGCCCGCGAAGGCACTGATGTCAGCGTGTACGCCTACGGCATGATGGCCCATTACACCACCATCGCCGCTGAAATGGTCGCCCGTGAAGATGGCATCAGCGCGGAAGTCATCGATATTCGCACGCTGGCCCCACTCGACAAGACGACCGTGCTCGATTCGTTCAAGAAGACGAGCAAGGCGCTCATCGTCTATGAGGACAACCTGACGCTCGGCTTCGGTGCGGAAATAGCCGCCATCCTGGCTGATGAGGGCTTCGAGTACATGGATGCGCCGATCAAGCGCCTCGCCGGGCCAGATGTCCCCGGGGTGCCCTACAGCCATCCGATGCAGGAGCACTTCATGCCCAATCCAGAGAAGATCGCCGCCGCCATCCGTGAACTGGCAGCTTACTAGGAGGTGCCCATGCCGACCGACATTGTTATGCCCCAACTGGGCGAAAGCGTCGTCGATGGGACCGTCGCCGAATGGCTGAAGCAGGTTGGCGAGCCTATCGAAGAATATGAACCGATCGTACGTATCAGCACCGACAAGGTCGACAGCGAGATCCCCGCGCCGGCGGGCGGCGTCCTCCTGGAGATTCGCGTGCCGGAAGGCGAAACCGTCGATGCGGGCGTCGTTCTGGGCATAATCGGACAGCCCGATGAAAAACCCGGCAAAGCCCCATCGGGCAGCAGAACAGACGCCAGCAACGGCCAGCGGACGCCACAGCCGACCACGGTCGAAACAGGCGCGCAGCGGACACCCGCCAGCGTCCCGGATGGCGCGATTGGCGCGCACGTGACGCCCGTCGTCGCCCGCATGGCCGCAGAGCATCAACTCGATCTCTCACAGATCACCGGCAGTGGTCGCAACGGCCGCATCACCAAAAAAGACGTGCTGGCCTACCTTGAGGACAAACCGACCTCAGCGGCTGCCGCGCCGGCTGTCGATGTACCGCCGTGGGAACAGCCCGTCGATGGCGACCTCTTCAAACCGACCGTCGAATACACACTGGAAGAGGCTCCTGCACGTCCCGCTGCCCCCCAGCCGACGCCCCAGCCAACGCCACCTGCCGCCCGCCCGCCGGCGACCCCGCCGCAGGCAGCCGCCCCAGCGCCAAAACCCACCACAGAGGGCAATCTGCCGGGTGAGCTGCTGGCCATCAGTGGGATGCGGCGCAGCATCGCGGAACATATGGTCCACAGCAAGCTGCACACCGCGCCCCACGTAACGACCGTTTTCGAGGCGGATCTTTCAGCGATCGTCGCGCATCGCGACGCGCACAAGGCGGCGCTTGCCAGACAGGGCGTCAAGCTGACGTTTACGCCCTACTTCGTCGCGGCCTGCGTCAGCGCGCTGCAAGCCTATCCGATCCTGCATGCGCGCTATGGTGACGACGGCATCTTCCAGCCGCACGTGATCAACGTCGGCATGGCCGTCGCCCTGGATGATGGTCTGATCGTGCCTGTGCTTAAAAATGCCCAGGACTACAGCCTCGCAGGTCTGGCCCGGCAGGTCAACGACCTGGCCGAGCGTGCGCGCAGCAAGCAGCTTAAGCCGGACGAAGTCCGCGACGGCACCTTTACGATTACCAATCACGGTGTCAGCGGCAGCCTGTTCGCCACGCCGATTATCAATCAGCCGCAGTCAGCCATCCTGGGGATCGGCGCAATCGAAAAGCGCGTCAAGGTCATCGACGACGCCATCGCCATCCGCCCGTGCGCCTATCTCTCGCTGACCTTCGATCACCGTCTGATCGACGGCGCAACCGCGGATCACTTCGTCGCTGCCGTCAAGGCCGCGCTGGAAAACTGGTAATAACGCGCCACACCGCTGAACGTCAGAGGGCCGGAATCACCCGGCCCCCTGGCAAACCTGCTGTCAAAATCATCCAGCATCACAGATTGAGCATATGGCCTTCCAGCCCGTGTGCAGCCTCCTTGAGCGCTTCGCTCAGGGTCGGGTGGGCGTGGACGTTGCGGGCGATCTCCTCCGGCGTGAGTTCAGTGCTGCGCGCCAGCGTCAGCTCCGGCAGCAGCTCGGTGACGCCCGGGCCGATCATGTGCGCGCCCAGGATTTCGCCGTATTTCTTATCGCTGATGAGCTTGACCCAACCGGCGGTTTCGTTCAGGCCGAGCGCCTTGCCGTTCGCCTGGAAGGGGAACTTGGCCACGTTGATGTCATAGCCTTTCGCCTTGGCCTGCTCTTCGGTATAGCCGAAGGCGGCAACCTGCGGGTTGCAGTATATAGCGCGCGGCATGAAGTCGAAATCAAGCTCGACAGTCGGCACGCCAGCGATGTTTTCGGCGGCGACGACGCCCATCGTCTCAGCGACGTGGGCCAGCATCAGCTTGGCGGTTACGTCACCGATGGCGTAAATGTGCGGGACACTCGTCTGCATTTTGCTGTTGATATCAATTGCGCCGCGTTCCGTCAGCTTGACGCCCGTGTTCTCGAGGCCGTAACCTTCGGTGCGCGGCTTGAAGCCAATCGCCACCATGGCCTTCTCCGCCTCAAGGACTTTCTGTTCGCCTTTCTTGCGATCGGTGACGTGCACCTTAACGCCCTTGCCGCCGTCTTCGACGCTGTCGACGCTGTGGCTTGTCATCAGGTTAACGCCGAGTTTCTTGTACTGCTTGCTCAGCTCCCGGCTGACTTCATTGTCTTCCATCGGCAGGATGCGTTCAAGGTACTCTACGATGGTCACATCGACGCCGTAATTCGCCATGACGTAGGCGAATTCCACACCAATAACGCCACCCCCCGCGATGATGATGCTCTTCGGCAGGTGATCAGTCATGATCTGTGTTTCCCACCCGACGACGTTATCGCTGAATTCCACACCGGGCAGCGTGTTATCAACAGCGCCGGTTGCGATGATCGCGTTCTTGAAGGTGAGCGTCTCGGTGCTGCCGTCATTCAGGGCGACTTCGATGGTGTTGGCATCCTTGAAGGTAGCCCAGCCATCAATCTCATCGATCTTATTCTTCTTCATCAGGAAGTGAACGCCCTTCACCAGCCGTTCACTGACTTCGCGGCTGCGCTTGAAGGCTGCCCCATAGTCGAACGTGACTTCGCCCTTCATGCCGAATGTCTCGGCCTCATGCTTGAAGATATGCGCAATTTCCGCATTGTGCAGCAGCGCCTTCGACGGGATGCAGCCCACGTTCAGGCAGACACCGCCCCAGTATTTTTTCTCGACAACGGCGACCTTCAGACCAAGCTGGCTAGCGCGGATAGCCGCAACATAACCACCCGGGCCGGCACCGACGACAACGATATCGTATTGCTTCGCCATGCGGGTAACTCCTCAGCAAGTGAGCCATAAGAATTGACATCTCTATAGCGGGGATCAGAAATAAAGCCCCTGCGGGTGCCGCCCGACGGGCAGACCACAGTCTAGTTTACAAAACAGGCACAGAAGTGGGTAGCGCTGTTTCCGGCGGTTGGGTGTACAGGCTCAGCGGCCCGGGTCGTTCTGTCGTGCTGCTTCAAACAGGATGACGGCAGCAGCGATCGCTGCATTGAGCGATTCCGTACCCGCAGCCAGGGGAATCTGAATAGGCGTCAGATTTGGTAGCTGCCGGGCGGTGTCCCCGGCACCGTGTGCCTCATTGCCGACGATCAGTGCCCATGGCCGCGTGAAATCGACGCTGGTGTAGGCGGTTTCGGCTTCACCAGCAGCGAGATAAACCGCAATATCAGCACAGAAAGCGGCGATCTCCGGCCAGGTCGCATCGACAATCGGCAGCCGAAAATGTGCGCCCATGCCACCACGCAGCACTTTGGGGTTATACGCATCGACGGAATCAGGGGCCAGAACGACCAGTTCCACCCCGGCGGCGGCAGCCGTCCGCAGTAGTGTCCCTAAATTACCCGGTTCGCGGATCGCATCCAGAATGAGCATACGGCGCGGTGAGGCCGGCAGCGGCGGCTTTGGGATCGGAAATACGGCGATGATCCCGGGCGCGTTCTGCGTGTCGCTGATGTCGCGCATGATCTCCGGCGTCGTGGTGAACATCGAAGTCATGCGATTGGACTGTAAGCGGCTGATCAGATCGTAATCGACGCGCTCCGGCAGATAGAGCACAGTTTCGGGCCGGTGGCCCTGGCCGAGCGCGTCGCTGATGAGCCGGACACCTTCCAGCACAAGACGGCGCTCGCCGCGACGAGCGCGCGCTTTCGTCTGCAGCGTCTTGATCTGCTTGACGCGGGCGTTTTGTGGGCTGGTGATGCGTTCCGTCATGAGAAAGTCATCGGCCGTCTGGCAACCGGGCCATTAAGCACAACGGGGCGAGTTGACTCGCCCCAGCGTGATCTTCTTCGCTGATTTACTGGTGCTGCTGGCTGAGTTCCGCCAGCTTGCCGAAGCTCGCCGCATCGCGCACAGCCAGATCAGCCAGCATCTTACGGTCAATCTCGACGCCAGCCTGCTTCAGCCCATGCATGAAACGGCTGTAGCTCAGGCCGTTGAGGCGAGCCGCCGCATTGATGCGGGTAATCCACAGACGCCGGAACTGACGGCGGCGCTGGCGACGGTCACGGTAAGCGTAGAACAGGCTCTTCAGCATGGCCTCGTTGGAACGGCGGAACAGACGACCGCGCGTGCCCCACTGGCCCTTGCTCATCTTGATGATCTTCTTGTGACGCCGGCGGCGCACAAACCCGGTTTTTGCTCTTGGCATGGTAGCGCTCTCCTGACAGAAACAAACCCGAAGCGCCTGTCGGCAGCCCCGGGCAGATGATCGTATGAAAACTCAACCGGACTCAGGCCGGCGGATTGGCTTTGTAACGGCCCATATAAGGGGCCAGGCGACGGACCCGACGCACGTTGGCCTTCGAGACGGTCGTCATCTTATCCAGGGCACGCTTCACACGGCCTGATTTACGACGGCGGAAATGGCTTTTGCCGCCCCGTGTACGCAGGACCAGACCGCTACCCGTCTCGCGGAAGCGTTTAGCGGTCGCTTTATGCGTCTTCAGTTTGTACTTCTTTTGTTTCTTCGCCTTAGCCACTGTGCGATCTCTCCGTCGATTATTTCTTGTCCGTGATTGGTGCCAGAACCATGAGCATATCGCGCCCTTCGAGGTTCGGCATCTGCTCAACCACGCTGACATCACTCAATTGTTCGCGCACGTTCTCCAGACGATCCCGCCCGATATGCGAGTGGGTAATTTCTCGCCCCCGGAAGCGAACGCGCACTTTGACCTTCTTGCCTTCTTCCAGCCACTGCCGCGCGCGCTTCAGGCTGATGCCCAGATGGTAATCGTCCGTCTTGGGCTTCAGTTGGATCTCTTTGATCTCAACGACCTTCTGATTCTTCTTAGCGCGCTTTTCTTTACGTTTCTGCTCGTACTGGAACTTGCCAAAGTCCATGACCTTGCATACAGGGGGGTTGGCTTCTGGGGCCACCTCAACCAGATCAAGACCATACTGAGTTGCAATATCCAGCGCTTCGCGCAGGGTAACAACGCCCATGTTGCGGGATGTTGGGCCTTTTTCGCCCGCTTCTTCCACAATCAGGCGCACTTCTCGTGCGCGGATTTCACCATTGATACGATATTCTGTGCCTGCTATGGCCAGAGCCTTTCAATCTTTACGTTCAGACTTTACGTTCAGAATTAACGGTGTGGCCGGGATGAAAACCTTGATAAGCCGGTAGGCAAGTCTAGCACATCACTGCTTGAGCGTCAATCTTAAAATCGAGGCGGTCCTGAGCTTTTCAGGGGCACCTCTGCCGCCGCAATCTGACCTAATCGCCCGATTGTGATCCGGTCGCGGCATCCTCGATAGCGCCGGTTGTCGCGCTGTTCGCCGGGGGTTTTTCGCTCTGAATGATCGTGAAGCGCTTCGACTTGCGAGCGAAGCGGCGGACATCCTGCAGCGCATCCTCGAACAACTCGACCAGCTCGCTATCCTCCCCTTTGAAGCGGCGCAGCGTCTGCTGCGCGCACAGGTCACAGCCGCGCATCGCCCGATAACTATCTGTCTCGCAGCTCAGGCAGCCGTTCATCCGAATCAGCATCAGCATGAATGCCAGGGTTCGTTCGTGCGTCTCTGGCAGGCTGAGTATTTCGTTGACCAGCGACTGCCAAACAGGGCCGCGCAACTGACGCAGACTCGCGATCGCTTCGTACGGGAACAGAATATGATTATTGGCGTACATGCCCACTTACCCAGACTAACCGTACGGGATGCCCTCGCACATAAGGCGAATGACATTTATGATGCCGAGCATAGGGCTTTTCCGGCAGGGAATCAAGAGGTAGCAGCAGGATGTTTACAGGCTTTAGCGTTATAATCGCCCTGGAATACAGCACAAACAGGGGATTCCGTTGAACTGGATCAGCACCTATCGCCATCGTTTACAGCACCTCATGATCGGACTGGTCCTCGTACTGCTTGCCGCAGGGTGCAGCGGTGGCGCAGTCGTTTTCATGCCGACGCCCCTGCCACCGGAACAGACGCCCACACGCTATGTGCATCCCAGCGGGGCGTTCTCGCTGGTGCTGCCGCCCAACTGGTCGGCCTATACCCAGAACCTGACCAACATGGCCTCGGCGTCCTTCGCGCCGCCGCAGAGCCGAACGCCGCTGATTACTGTGGCCGTCATAAACCTGGGCCAGCCAATCGAGGCCAGCCTGCTCTCGGACCTGCGCGCACAGTATCAGACGCAGATCCGCCCTGACCTGCAGCGCTATACCGAACAGGACGCCGAGGCCCTGCCAGATGGTAGCTGGCGCATGGTCGGCGTGCGCCGATCGCCCACCGGTGAAACACAACCCGTCAACACATTCATCGACCGGCGCGACACACTTCTCAGCGTGACGGAAGTCCTCATGCCGACGGATCCAGCACGACAGACGGACCTGCAGACCATCCTCAATACGATCAGTCTGGGGGATGCGCCTGATCTGGAAATCGCACCGCTGACCGCACTGGCCACGGTCGCTTCCTCCGGCCTGGAGATTATCAACGTCCACACCTGGACGACACCGCAGGGCGTCTTCTTCATCACCGGCGAGGTGACGAATAACAGTCCCTATGCCGCGTATGATATTCCGGTACGTGCCGTGCTCACCCGCGCAGATGACAACCCCATCGCAGAAGCGCGCGATGAGGTCATGGGCTACGGACTGCTGCCGGGCGGCTTCGCGCCATTCAGCCTGCGCTTCGGCCAGGGACAGCCGCCGGAAGCGACTGATTTCAGCCTGTCGCTGGGCACAGATTCCCAGTCCCCAGGCGATAGCACCGACGCATTACAGCGCGCCATCATCACTGAACCGGACCTGAGCTGGACGGACGCCATCGAGCCGAGCGGCAACAATGCTTATTTCGTAATCGGACTGGTACGTAACGAAAGCGAGGCCCCTGTGCGGCAGCCTCGCGTCGTCGTTACACTCTTTGATGAGCTGGGCCGGGTTATCGCTGCGGGTTTCACCGACGCAGACGCCGACATCCTGCCGCCAGACGAAAGCGCCGAGTTCCGGCTGCTGGTGCCCGATCTCGGCGGCCAGCCAGCCAACTACATCGTCAATGTGCAGGCGCTGGCCTGTGATGATTCCTGCTGAACGTCAGGCCTGCGGCTGGCCAATCTCAAACAGGCGCGTCAGCAGATCGAGGTAGGGCTGCGGCATAAAGCCGTCCTGTGACTGAACGCTGCGCTCCGCACCAGCGCGGGACACCGTCAATGCATAGCGGAAGCTGACACCATCCGGCGGGCCTGCTGGCAGCATTGAGGCATCCATCGTGAAGAAGCTGATCTCGTCCAGCAGCGCATCAATCGCCGCCACCTCTTCCGGCGAGATCGTGCCGGGGACGCCATCACGCGTGTAGGTGCCGTCCTGGTTCAGTACAATCTGGATCGGTGGGATCTCGTCACCGCGACCCGTGCGCACCAGCTGCAAGCGATCAAACACGAGATCAATATCCGGATCGATGAGTTCCTCGTCAGGCACTTCACCAGGGAGCGGCGTCAGCGTGACGGGCGGGCGCGTGACGACGATTACAGGCCGGGTCGGCTCCAGTGTGGGCGTGGACGGCTGGACGGCTTCTTCTGTGACGGCAGCAGGATCTGCTGCACAGGCGGTAAGCACCCCAGCGACCAGCACCAGCATCCACAGTGATTTCAAGCGTAAGCGCATTTTCCTGGCTCCATTGATGATGGACAGTTGTTCCGCTTGTGATTCACAAAGTCGGTTGTTAAAGTTTAACCGTGACAGTCTCAGTGTGACTCAGAAAGCGCTTCGCTGACAATATGGATTTTGGCCTATATCCGGCCTTTAGCAGCTTTACCAGCAGTGATTGGTAAGCCCTATGGCTCTTGACCCACAACACCTGACGCCTGATGCGTCGATCAACCGTGCGATTATCACTGACGACCCGGCTGGCAATCTGTCGCCGCATGTTCGCGGACGCCAGGCTTACGATCTGGTATCGACCCACGCGCTCGACCAGTTGCTCGACGCGCACCGGGATGCACTCGGCCTGCTGCCGGGGGATATCACGCACGCCCACCGTCAGCAATTCTGGGAGCGCCTGCGTACACAATCCGCGCCTGCCTTGCAGATCGCAACCCGCCTGGGCGAAAACCTGGGCAGCCTCCTGCTCACTCTCCGGCGTGGCGATGCCACCAGCCGCGCCGCCCGCCCGGAATGGGATGAGAGCTACTGGGCATACTGGGCGCAGATTTCGCATATCGTCCTGGGTGGTGGCCTGGCGTTGCCACCCCTCGGCCCACACATCGCCACCACAGCGACACAGCTCCTGAAGGAGCATGGTTACGCCTTCACGATTCAGATAGCTCGCCTACCGCTGTTCCTGCCGCTGCTCGGGGCTGCGCGACATGCCCACGCGGATACCTGCGTCTTCGACTTCGGCGGCACGCAGGTCAAACGGGCGCTGGCGTGCTATGAAGCGGGGACGCTCATCCAGTTGGCCGACCTCGGCAGCCTGCCCCACGCCGACGCACTGCCCCGGAACCCGGAAATGCGCGTGAGAGCGCTTTTTGAAGAGATGGTTGCCCTGATCACTCAGACGCTGGCGGAACACAACACGCCAGGTGCTGTGATTCCGATCAGCATCGCCAGCTACATCGATCAGGGTCACCCGATGCGGGCGATTGACACCGGCTACTATGTGCTGCATCGCCTGCCTGCGCCGCTCGCGGTCATGCTCTCGGAGCGGCTTGGTAAGCGCGTCGTGCTGCTGCATGATGGCACTGCCGCCGCTGCCGCCCATGCCGGCCTGCCAAACGCGGCGGTTATTCAGATCGGCACCGCGCTTGGCGTCGGCTTCCCGCCCCCATCGACCGTAGGGTTGGCCCCCCTCGGCCCTGACCTGCGCTAAGGGCAGCTTGCTGTATCCATCGCCAGCTCGCACGCAATCCCGTGTAGTGGGTACACTTTCGCATTATAATCGTCCCTGTGCCGACCCACTTCGGAGCTGACCATGCCCCATCCCATCGACGATCCGCGCATCCTCAGCAACCTGTTTTATGTGCGCAAGATCGCGCCTGATAACCTTGAACACGATCATATCTACGACGGCCTGATACCGGTTGCGGAGGGCATCGCACTGGGGTACCGACTCTATCGGCATCGTGCAGACGCGCCTGTGATCCTGTATTTTCATGGCAACGGTGAGATCGCCACCGACTATGAGCTAATCGCCCCACTGTACTACATGGCGGGCGCGTCGCTGCTCGTGGTGGATTATCGTGGATATGGGTGGAGCACCGGCGTGCCGCTGGCCTCGACATTGCTGACGGACGCCGCCGCCGTCCTTAGCAAACTGCCCGATGTGCTCGCGGCGCACGGTGTCGGCGCAGCCCCGCTGATCGTCAAAGGGCGCTCCCTGGGCAGTGCACCGGCCATCTATCTGGCCGCAGAGTTCCCCGACCTCCTGCGCGGCCTAATCGTCGAGAGCGGCTATGCGGAAGCACCATCGCTGTTTCGGCGGCTCGGTATCGCCATCCCGGACGACATCAACGACGACCCGACGCTCCCGGTCAACAACCTGAGTAAGATCGCGCGCGTGCGCCTGCCCGTGCTGTTTTTGCATGGTGAGCAGGACGACCTCATCCCGCTTGATAACGCCCAGCGTCTGCACGCCGCCGCCCCGGGTGACAAATCGCTGGTGACCATCCCTGACGCCGGCCACAATGACCTGCTCTTCAGGAATACGGCCCGCTACTTCGATGCGGTGCGGCGTTTCGTCCAGCGCGTGACCGCCAGTGAATCCACATGAAAAGAGCGGGCACGCTGGCCCGCTCTGTTATCCGCGTTGTGTATCGTCCTACTGCAACTCGAGCAGCAGGGCCTGTCCCTGTGCCAGCCCCGATACCTTGAGCACACCCTCGCTGACGGTATAACTGCCGCCATCGAGCAGGTCTTTAAAGGTTGCGCCGTCCAGGTGACCGCCATCAACCGCCGGGATCGTCAGCGTGCCAGATGGTGCTGTGCCGCGATAGGCGACCACGATCACAGTCTGTTCAGGGGCATGCCGTTGAAAGGCCAGCACATCACCCGTCGCCGCCAGTAACTGGAAGCCGCCATGTTTCAGCGCCGGGCTATCATGCCGCACAGCGATGCAGCGCTGATAATGGGCGCGCATGGTCTTATCCCATTCGGCCTCATCCCAGGGCATACAGCGACGGTTATCAGGGTCTTTGCCACCCGTCATGCCGATTTCATCGCCATAGTAGACACACGGCACCCCCGGGAAACTCATCAGCAGCGTAGCCCCGAGCAGCGCAAGCGCCTTATTTTCGTCAGCAACGTGCAAGATACGAGTCGTATCGTGGCTACCCAGCTGATTGAACTGCTGCAGCGCGATAGCATAAGGCACCGCCGCCATAAAGCGCCGCCACTGATGCGCCACAGCGTCGGAGGGCATCAGGCGCTTATCACCGTACGGGTGACCATCATGGACGCCCAGGTCTTCGCCGCCGAGCCAGCGCCGCACGGGGATATTAAAACCCTGGTAATTCATCGCCGCGTCGAGTTCATCGCCCTGCGTGTGCGGCGTGCCATCCATGAAGTACTCACCGAGCAGGTAGGCATCCGGGTTTTCTTGCTTGAGATATGGCCGCGCCTCTTTCCAGACCTCATGATCAAGCTGTGACATGCGCAGATTGCCGGTCATGTTGGCGACATCCATGCGCCAGCCATCGATGCGATACGGCGGTTGCAGCCAGCGCCGCAGCGCGGAATCAGGGGCACGGTACATGGCATCGCGCAGGCCCTGACTGTCGTAGTTGAGCTTAATCAGCAGAGGCACACCCAGCCAGGTCTCGATACTGCCCGTCTCAGGATCATAGGCGAAGTAATCAGCCGTCTCCGCCTGGGAGTCTTCGAGGGCGGCTTTGTACCAGGGATGCTCGCGCCCGATGTGGTTCGTTGTAATGTCGAGGATCAGGCGCATCCCGCGTGCGTCGAGCGCTTCGCGCAGTTCGACCAGTGCTGCATCACCGCCGAAGTGCGGGTCAACGTGATCGAAATCGATGATGTCATATTTGTGGTTGGTCGTCGCATGGAAGATGGGCGTAAGGTAGATCGCGTTTACGCCAAGCTCCTGCAGATAGTCCAGGCGGCGCGTGATGCCCTGCAGGTCCCCGCCGAAGTAATCCATGCTGCCTGCCTGCCGCCAGGGATAGGGCCGCTCTCCCCATTTGCGCTGAATCGTCGGATAGCCGTAGTAATTGAACTGACCGTCGCGCGTATCATTCGACGGGTCGCCGTTGTTGAAGCGCTCCGGGAAGATCTGGTAGAAGACAGTATCGCGCACCCAGGCAGGGGCATCATAACCACTCAATAGAGAGAAGCTGTAGTAATCAGGGCTATCAGCGCGGGTGATGCCGACGGCGTTGTAGTAGTACGCGCCGTCATCGGCCATCAGCTTGAAGCAGTAATCAATGACGGACTGCGTCGCCGTGAGCGTGCCTTCCCATAGGCGGCTGATAGCCGTCTCCTCAACGACGGTCATCTTCGCCCAGTGGTACTCCCCATCGATCATCGCGCGGATGTAAGCATAGTTCAGCGGCGCGTCCTGCGGCGTGCGCAGGCGCAGTGTAACCGTCTCACCCAGGGCTGGCAGTGGATTCGATACAAACACCGCTGACCCATCATGATGCACACCGGCCGCCCATTGGGGTTCTGCTAGCATGGAAAAACACCTTTTCAGGAAATGCAATTAAGCTCTTGGTCGTATGCGATACTGCACAGGCGCTGGTCGTCACCTGCGTGCAACAGCAGCATATCACAGGAACTTTTCAGCGGAACCTGCGAATTTCTGAGTAAACACTTCAGCATTCTCGAACAATTGACGAACTCTTTTGGAGCACATATCACGTCTGATTTCGTGCACTGGTTCACAAAGGGCAGACAATCGGCGTCGAATTTGCTATAGTTTTTCCCATACAGGCAGCATACTTCAGGAGTTTAATGTAATGGGCAAGATTGGCCTGTTTTATGGCAGCAATACCGGCAATACGGAAGCCGTCGCCTACCAGGTTGCCGAGAAGTTCAATCAGGACGCGGCGGGACTGGTCGATGTACACAACATCGGCGGCTCCTCACCGGAAGACATCCTCAAATACGATTATATTGTTCTGGGCATTCCTACATGGAACACGGGCGAACTCCAGGATGACTGGGCGTTTTTCCTGCCGAAGATGGAAGGCATGAATTTCAGCGGCAAGAAAGTCGCGCTGTTCGGCCTGGGCGATCAGAACGGCTACGGCTTCAACTTCCTCGATGCGATGGGCATCCTGGCGGATGAAGTCATGATCCAGGGCGGGACGGTCTTCGGCTTTACCTCGACCGCCAGCTATCAGTATGAGGAATCGCTCGCGGACGAAGAGAATGGCGACGCCTTCATGGGCCTCGGCATCGATCAGGAAGGTCAGGCTGACCTGACAGACGCCCGCATCGAAAAGTGGGTGAAACAGGTCAAATCCGAGTTCGGCGTTTAGGCACATCAGAGGGGCAGCGCCCCTCTATGTTACACAGAAAAGGGGGTTCCGCTGGAACCCCCGAATACGCTCGCTCAGGATTTGACGGCCACGTCGCCGTAGAACCGCTCCTGTTGATCGGCGCGGCGCTGGTAAAGCCAGGTATAGTGCGCCAGCCGGTTGCGGCCTTCTTGGTCGAAGCCATCTTCAGTGAAGCGCCACGTCCAGTTGCCGCCCTCCTTACCGGGCGTGTTCATACGTCCTTCCGCGCCCAGGTTGAGCACATCCTGCATCGGGAAGATAGCCGTATGCGCCGGCGACGCCATCGCTATCCGCATCAGCGTCCAGTTGATCTCGTGGACCTCGCGCGCCAGGTAATCCTGCATGAAGCCGCGCATGCCCTCATCAACCTCATCCAGCCACCAGCCAATGGTCGTATTGTTGTCGTGCGTACCGCTGTAGACGACTGCATTCATCGGATGGTTGTGGGGTAAAAACGTGTTCGTCGGGTCGCTCCAGGCGAACTGCAGCACCTTCATCCCCGGCAGGTTGAAGTCATCGCGCAGCTTTTCGACGCCCTCTGTGATCACACCCAGGTCTTCCGCGATGATAGGCAGCACACCCAACTCGTCCTTGATCGCCTCGAACAGATCATGCGCCGGGCCGGGCACCCACTGTCCATTGATGGCTGTCGGCTCGCTCGCGGGGATTTCCCAGTAGGCTTCAAAACCACGGAAGTGATCAATGCGGATGTAATCGACCAGGCTCAGAATTGACTTGAAGCGCGCCTTCCACCAGGAGTAGTTGTCGGCCTTCATGACATCCCAGCGATAGAGCGGGTTGCCCCAGCGCTGGCCGGTCGGGCTGAAGTAATCCGGCGGAACGCCCGCAATCACGGTTGGATAACCTTTTTCATCCAGATAGTACTTGCCCTGGTTGCCCCAGACATCACTGCTATCGTGCGCGACGAAAATCGGCAGATCACCAAAAAGCCGGATGCCCTTCTCGTTGGCGTGATCCTTCAGCGCGTGCCACTGCGCGTAGAACACCCACTGGCGCCAGCGCTGCTCTTTAATGGCGTCGGCGTGCTTCTTGCGCGCAGCATCCAGCGCCGCTGGTTTATAAAGTGCTTCGTCCTCTGGCCACTCGACCCAGGGTCGGCCGCCATAATGATTCTTCAGCGCGGCGAACAGCGCGAAGTCATCCAGCCAGATCGCCTCTTCTTTGCACCAGTCCTCAAAAGCGGCGTTTGCGTCGGCGTCCGCCTGCTTCTTGAAACGCTCGTAAGCCAGGTGCAGCTTTTCATTGTGGAATGGGATAATCCAACCGAAATCCACGTGATCATCCGGGAAATCGGGCGTATCTGCCAGGTCTTCGACGGTCAGGTAGCCGTCGTCAATCAACCCGTCCAGGCTGATCAGATTAGGATTGCCGGCGAAGGCCGACAGCGTCTGATAAGGTGAGTCACCATAACTGGTCGGGCCGAGTGGCAGCATCTGCCAGACGCCCTGGCCCGCATCCGCCAGCCAGTCGACGAAGCGATAGGCCTGCATACCAAGATCACCGATGCCGTAGCGCCCCGGCAGCGAGGTCGGGTGCAGCAGGATGCCGCTGGAGCGTGGGAATAGTGTCATATAGGGTACCCTTCAATAGCTGCGCACGGTTTACCATGCGTCACGTAAAGGTCAGTAGTCAATGACAGTATTGTAGCGGGGGCAGGCCCACCTGAGCAATGCAGGCCGCCCCGGGGTTCACTCAGGCCAGCAGACCGCGTACCGTATCCACCGCATCGGTCTGCGCGGCGGTCACTTCCTGCCCATCGCGCAGGCGCTTGAAGGTCACCTGCTCACGCGTCACCTCATCCGGGCCGAGCGTAGCCACAAGCGGGATGCCTTTCTTATCCGCGTAGTTAAACTGCTTGCCCAGCTTGAACTTGCCATCCGCCATGTATAACTCCGTACGCAGTCCCGCCTGTCGTAGCTGCGCCGCCAGCCGCGTCGAGGCTGCCTGCGTGCTGTCATCGAAGACCGTCACCAGCACGTCGACCACAGTACCGGTCAGGTGATCCGGGTACAGATCAAGCTCATCCATAATATCGATGATGCGCTCAATGCCAAACGACGTACCGACTGTTGGCAGACTGTCACGGCGGAACAGGCCGATCAGTTCATCATAGCGCCCGCCGCCGGTGATGCTGCCCAGGTTCGGCTCAGCGATGGTCGCTTCGAAGATCGGGCCGGTGTAGTAACTCAGGCCGCGCACCATCGTGAAGTCGAACTCATAAGCGTCTTCCGGTACGCCGAGTGCGTCCAGGTGCCCGGCCATCGACCGCAGTTCCTGTACGCCCTCCTGCGCCGCGTCGATCGTGCCGAGCACATCATCGAGCACGTCAAGGTTCCTGATACCAGGCTCGCGCGATTGAATCAGCGCCATCATGCGTGCGACCACTTCCGCAGCAATGCCACGCTCGACCAGCTCTTTCTCCACGCCCTCAGCACCGATCTTGTCGAACTTGTCGATACTGCGGTAGAGGTCTGGCAGTTGCGCGTCGGGGACACCGCTGTACAGGCCCATGCCCGCCAGCAGCTTGCGATTGTTGATCTTGATTGACGGCTTCGGCAGGCCGAGGCGAGTATAGACGGTGTGCATCAGGCTGATAATCTCGGCGTCCGCCTCCATGCCGCTGACGCCGACGAGGTCCGCATCGCACTGGTAGAACTCCCGGTAGCGGCCCTTCTGCGGGCGTTCGCCACGCCACACCGGGCTAATCTGATAGCGCCGGAACGGCAGGTTGATCTCGTTGGCGTACTGCCCCACGACGCGTGAGAGCGGCACCGTCAGGTCATAGCGCATGGCGAGCGGTTCGCCGCTGCTGCGCCCATGCTGCGCATTAAAGATGAGCTGCTCGGCATCTTCACCATATTTGCCGTACAGCGTCTCCTGCAGCTCCAGAACCGGGGTTTGCAGCGGTTCATAGCCATAAAGTCGAAAGACATCTTCAATGATGCCAATGACGTACTCACGCTTAAGCATATCCGGAGCCAGAAAATCTCGGAAGCCTTTCGGCAGGCGGGGCTTGATGCGGGTCTGTGACATAAGGCGTTACGTCTCCTGGGGGTGATAAGTGATCGAGACCAGTGTGCTCAGACAATAAAAAAGCGCGACCCACGTCGCGCCCAGTATACGGGAACATGACGCCGGGTGGCGCTTTCAATTTATCATCGTATGATGTGTGTTAGCGTACAGCATTCGTGTCCTCATGACGTCAGTATAGGCGATTGGCGCGGCATTTGCAACGCAGTGACAGCGCAGCGTCTGTGCAGATTACCGGGAATTGTTCGGAACATGCGCCCTGGCGACAGGCTTCACAAACACGATCAGCCGACTATAATCGCACTGGCCGCTGATAAATCACGGGGAACCTATGCACACCGGACCCTGGACTAGTTTTGATCTGGTCTTCTTCGACTGCGACAGCACCCTTTCAACCATCGAAGGCATCGACGAACTCGCCCGATTGAAAGGCAAGGAAGGTCGCGTCGGGCTGCTCACCGATAAAGCCATGAACGGCGATCTCGATCTGAGCGAGGTCTACGGCAAGCGCCTGCGCGCCATCCGCCCCACACTGGGGCAATTGAAAGCCGTCGAGGAGCGCTACTGGGAAACACAGGTCGAGGATGCCCAGGCCGTTATTGACGCCCTGCACGCCCTCGATAAGCGCGTCTATATCATCAGCGGCGGCCTGATCGATGCCGTGCGCGGCTTTGGCCGACGACTGGGCGTAGCACCGGAGCGCATCCGCGCTGTGGAGCTGGAATACAATCAGCTCTCCGGCGAGTGGTGGCGCTATCACGAGCCGCAGACGACCCACAAACAAACCTATATGGAATACGTAGAAGGCCCGCTGACCATCAGCAGCGGCAAGCCCGACATCATCAATGAACTGGCCGGGCAGACGCCAGGCCGACGCCTGATGATCGGCGACGGCTCATCCGACCTGGCGACCAAATCCGTCGTGGATCTCTTCGTCGGGTACGGCGGTGTCGTCAGCCGCGAGAAAGTCAGATCACATTCGGAAGTCTTCATCGAGCAGGCTTCGCTGGCACCGCTCCTGCCACTGGCTGCCGGGCCGCTCGGCTACAGCCGCCTGCAGGGCACACCGCATCAGGCCGTGTTCGACAAGGGTTTGGAAATCGCCTTTGAACGTAGCGTCATCTTCCAGGATGACGAAGTCCGCACCCGCTTTATTCGTGCTTTTGAGGATGTCCTACACCCATGACTTTTCCCTTCTCTGGCATCATCTTCGACATGGACGGCACACTCGTCGAGAGCGAATCCGTCTGGCAAATCGCCGAGACAGAGTTATTCGCCGCACGCGGCATCACCTATACCGATGAAGCGCGCCAGCAGGTCATCGGCCTGCGGCTGGATGAGTTCTTCATCAAACTCAAAGAGATTTACGGCCTTGATGAATCGGTCGAATCACTGACGCAAGACCTGATCGAGCGCATGCTGGCCCTTGTGCCGGAACGCGTGAAGCCCAAGCCGGGCGCGCAGGAGCTGATCGACTTTGCCGATTCACTTTCTGTGCCCTACTGTATCGCCAGCAGTTCGCCCCTGGCACTGATCCACGCCATTGTCGAATCGCAGGGCTGGGGCGACCGCATCATCGCCCGCTTCAGCGCCGACGAGGTCGAACGCGGCAAGCCCGCACCGGATGTCTATCTTCACGCCGCGGAACAGCTCGGCATTCCATCAGCGCGCAGCCTGGCTATCGAAGACAGCCCCAACGGTGCGCGCTCCGCCGTCGCTGCCGGTATGACCTGTTATGTCGTGCCGGATTTCCACAGCAGCCCGCAGCAGTTCCGCGAGATTACGCCGTACGTCTTTGATGATTTGCACGCCGTGCGCATCCGGCTGCAGGCAGATACGCAATGAAGCGCGCAGACGCCACCGCGCCAACGGACGCCAATGCGCCAACGGACGCCACCGCGCCAACGGACGAAGCCCAGCCCATGACGAGCAAACCCGTTATCCTGATCGCTACCGACCTGACAGACGAGAGCCTGGCGCGGCTGCGCGCTGCGGAGGATTTCGACACGCAGCTCGTTATTCCTCGCCCTGAACTGGTGCGCGACCACATCAGGGATGCAGTTGCCCTCGTCACCCGTGACGATCTGCGCGTGGACGGGCCGCTGCTTGATCACGCCCCCCATCTGCGCCTGATCGCTCGCGTCTCACCCGGCCTCAACAATGTGGACGTCGAGACAGCAACGGCACGCGGCATCCTGGTGATGAATACACCAGGGGCCAGCGCGGTCGCTGCCGGGGAGCACACCTTCGCGCTGATGCTCGCACTGAGCCGCCGCCTGATGACCGCCCACAACAGCCTGCGCGAAGGTTACTGGCTGCTGGAGCGCAAGCGCCAGGTCGGGACGCAACTCGCCGGCAAGACGCTCGGGCTGATTGGTCTGGGGCGCGTCGGGACGGTCGTCGCGCAGCGTGCGCTGGCATTCGGCATGACCCTGCTCGCCTACGACCCGTACATCAGCGAAGCCCAGGCCCCTGACCGTGTGCAGCTCGTCGGCCTCAAAGAGCTGTTGTCGCGCAGCGACTTTGTGAGCCTGCATGTGCCCTACACCCGCGAGACGGAACGCATCATCGACGCCCAGGCTATCGACCTGATGAAGCGCGGTGCGCGCCTCATCAACACAGCCTATGGCGGCGCTGTCGATGAGGCCGCACTGGCGAAAGCGCTCAAGAGCGGTCATCTGGCCGGGGTCGCTGTAGACGTCTTCGGCGAGGAGCCGCCCTACAACAGCCCATTGATCGGCCTGGATAACGTCATCCACACGCCGCATATTGGCGACAACACCGCCGAAGCCACCCAGGACCTGAGCCTGACCGTCGTCAGTCAGGTGCTGGACGCCCTGCGCGACCGTGATTACCGCAATGTCGTCAACATGCCGCTGCTGCCCGGCACGGATTACGAGCAGGTGCGGCCCTATCTGCTGCTGGCGGAGTGCATCGGCTTGCTCCAGCATACGCTCGCCCGCAACCCGGTAACGCGCGTCGCCGTCGAGGTCCGCGGCGAAGAACTGAACGGCCTCATCAAGCCGCTGACCGTCAACATCCTCAAGGGGCTGCTGCGGCCTATTCTTGGCGAGGGCGTCAGCGTCGTCAATGCGCCCATCATGGCGATGGAACGTGGCTGGCACATCACGCAGGTCAAGGGCCTGCAGCCCGCAGAATACTCCAACGCGCTGACGGCACAGGTCACCCTGGAAGATGGCGAGACGATTACCATCACGGGTACGCTGCTGGATCGCAAACAGCCCCACGTCGTCCAGATCAACCAGTACCGCACTAATTTCGTGCCCTCAGGCCACCTGCTGCTGATGGGCAGTTATGATCGCCCTGGCGTTATCGGCAAAGTCGGGACGCTCATGGCGGGCAGCGGCGTCAACATCGCTAGCTGGCATACCGGTCGTGCGGAACCTGGCGGTCAGACGCTGACCGTACTCACGCTGGATGAAGCCCTGCCACCGGACGTCATGGAAGCCCTCTGTCGCCTGGATTTCGTGCGGCATGCGCATCAGGTCAGGCTTTGAGGCCGATAGTTAGCCGTATATCGCCTGGCGTTTATCTGGTGCTCATGGCCCCGGCGCATAATGAATCGTAAGCCATTATCAAAACGCCATACAAACGGATTCCATCATGGCTGTGAGCCATCTCAAAACAGATAACAAGCCGCCGCTGCCCCCTGGCAGCCTCGGATTGCCCTTCATCGGGGAGCCGCCCCGCCTGCTTGAACTGGAATACCTCATGGAACAGTACGCGCGCTACGGTCCCGTCTTCAAGACGCGCGTGCTGGGCCGCAACATCGCCGTCTTCATGGGGCCTGAAGCGAACCGCTTCGTCCTGCAGACGGGCATGAAGTATTTCTCATGGCGCGGGGGCTGGCCGCCAACCTTCAAAGAGCTGCTGGGCGAATCGCTCTTCGTGCAGGACGGCGAAGAACACCGCCAGAAGCGCAAACTCATCACACCCGCCTTTCATCGTCAGGCGCTGCACAACTACCTGACGACCATGGATGAGACCGCGCAGCGCTACGTCGCCAAATGGGAGCGGCTGGGACGCTTTGCCTGGCTGGATGAGAATAAGCAGTACACCTTTGAGGTCGCCAGCACGCTGCTGACCGGCAGCAGGCCCGGCGACGACATCGAGCGATTGAGCCAACTATTCGTCACACTGACGCGCGGCTTCGTCACCGTGCCCCTGCGCTGGCCCTGGACGCCTTACGGCAAGGCGCTGCGCGCCCGTGAGGAACTCCTGAAGTATATCGACGGTGCCATCGAGAACCGCCGTCAGCACCCGACAAACGATGCACTCAGCCTGCTCGTACAGACACGTGACGAGGACGGCAACGCGCTCACGAACGAGGAGCTGCAGGCGCAGACGCTGCTGCTGCTCTTCGCAGGGCACGAGACCAGCGCCAGCATGCTGACCTCACTCATGATGACGCTGCCCGCCCATCCACACGTACTGACGAAGCTGCGTGCGGAGCAGGACGCCATCCGCCAGGGTGATACGCTCACGATGGACGAACTTCGCCAGATGACCTATCTCGAATGGGTGCTGAAAGAAGTTGAGCGGATGTATCCGCCGGTGCCAGCGGGCTTCCGGCGTGTAGAAGAGACCTTCACGTTCAATGGCTATACTATCCCGGAAGGCTGGACGGCGCTGTATCCGATCAACGTCGCCCACCGTGACCCGGCCATTTACACCGAGCCAGACACCTTCGACCCGGAGCGCTTCAGCCCGGAGCGCAACGAGAGCAGTGTACCTTTCAGCCTCGTAGGATTCGGTGGGGGCGCTCGTGTCTGCGTCGGCTATGCCTTCGCCCAGCTCGAAATGAAGATACTGATCGCGCATCTCCTCCGTCACTATACGTGGGAACTCGTGCCCGACCAGAACCTGAACATGATCTATCGCCCGACGCTATTCCCTAAGGACGGTATGCAGGTGACTTTTCGCCGTCGCACGGACTGAATCAGACGCACTGAATCAGAATGAAAAGAGGCGGGCCAAACGCCCGCCCCTCGGATTCACCTGACTACAGAATCTACAGACCGATACGCATGTGCGTCCAGTAGATCTTGTTCAGCGCGACAACCATCGCCGCCGTACGGAAGTCCTTGATTTCCGGGTGACGGTGGAACATCTCGCTGATTTCTTCATAGGCTTCCCGCATCGTATCCGAAAGACCACTACGTACTAGCGTCAGTTCATCCGTGCCCTGTAGGAGACGGTGACGCAACGGCTCCGCGACGCGCTTGCCGGTCAGTTCCTCCAGCGCATCCACCATCGCCTGCGCACGGAACTCGTCCAGACGCCGTTGCAGACGTCCAAAGCGTATATGCGAAAGATTCTTGATCCACTCGAAGTAAGAGACAGTCACGCCGCCCGCATTCGCGTAGAAATCGGGAATGACGACGATGCCACGGTCGCGCAGGACTTCCGCTGCCCTGAATGTAATCGGCCCGTTGGCGGCTTCAACGATCAGCGGGGCCTCGATGCGCTCCGCATTATCGACGGTAATCTGGCCTTCCAGCGCCGATGGGATCAGGATGTCGCAGGGGTATTCCAGATATTCGATGCCGCCTGCGTGATATTCGCCACCAGGGAAGCCTATCACGCCGTCGTTTTCGTCCATCCACGCGCGCAGGGCGTCGACGTCGATACCATGCTCATTGATGATCGTGCCATCGCGCTCAATCACACAGATAATTCTGGCATCGTCTTCGCGCAGGAACTTGGAAGCATAATAGCCGACGTTGCCCAGGCCCTGCACGATGATCCGTTTGCCGGCGACCGTTCCCGTCAGGCTGGTGCGTGCCATATCTGCGGGATGACGGAAGAACTCGCGGATGGCATACATCACGCCGCGTCCCGTCGCTTCCGTGCGACCGCGTATGCCGCCCATCTCCACCGGCTTACCCGTCACGCAGCCCAGATAGTTGATGTCATCGGGTCGCAGCAGGTGATACGTATCGGCGATCCAGGCCATTTCGCGCTCGCCGGTGCCCATGTCGGGCGCGGGGACGTTATCGCTTGGGCTGATGTAGCCTTTCTTCGTCAGTTCGCGGGCATAACGCCGCGTGATGCGCTCCATCTCTGTGGCGGAGTGCAGGCGCGGGTCGACCCGCAGGCCGCCCTTGCTGCCGCCGAAGGGTACGTTCACCAGTGCGCACTTGTACGTCATCAGCGCAGCCAGCGCTTCGACTTCGTCTTCGTTGACGATCGTCGCAAAGCGGATGCCGCCTTTCGCCGGTACGCGGTGCTCGCTGTGTGTACTGCGCCAGCCGATGAACGTTTTGACGGTGCCATCGTCCATCTCAACGGGGAACTGCACTTTAATCGTACTATCTGGCGCTTTAATGTCCTGCGCCCAGCCAGGCGGCAGGTCGATGAAGCTCAGCGCCTTATCAACCATTAAATCCACATTTTCCAGAAACGTACTTTTGGGGGGTATTGCTGTAAGCGTCATGTGTTCCTTCTTTCAAGTCTTAGTTACAACGATATTTTCAACGCTTGCAGACAGCGACGCTTGTCGCTGACGGCGTCAATACTGGGTGTAAAGGCGCATATCCGGGCGCTCTAAATAATCCTCGAGGAAGGCCAGCGTCAGATTGATCACCTCTTTGCCCCATTCGCGCTCCTCCGGGACGGGCTGCGGCGAGAAGAACGTGTGCCCGGCCCCCGCAATGACGCGCACCTGATGCTCTGATGCACGCGGAGAACGCGTCAGCGCCGTCCGCAGCGCCTGTAACACATCTGTGGTGATGTAGGGGTCTGCGCTGCCATAAATCGCCATGATAGGCGTTTTGCAGTCCTCAAGCTGCTTCAGATAGCGCTGTGGGAAGCCCGCATACACAACGACCGCATCGAGGTCATCGCGTTTGATCGCCGCTTCAAAAGCGAGCGAACCACCCGCTCCCAGGCCAATCAGGGCGGTGTGATGCGTCGTCCTGTGATGATGTTCCAACACGCGAATTGCCTTGGTCGCGGCCGTGTAGCGCGTCGTTTCCGTCTCGCTCATCAGACGCAGTGCACCCTGCGGATCAGACGCGGTACGCCCATTAAACAGGTCCGGCGCGATGACATAATAGCCCAGGTGAGCGTAAAAATTCGCCAGCAGCCGATGGACGGTCGTCAGACCCCACCAGTCATGCAGAAGCGCAATCCCAGGGAAGCGGTCACCGACGACTGGATGCGACCAGTACGCCGGGATGTACTCACCGGTCGTGGTGCTGATATGTATGTTGCCCGACTCAATAGCGAACTCAATGCGTTTCGAGTCGTGGATCGGCATCCGGTGTACTCCTTCTCACGCGCCTCGACAGATCAGGGGCGTACGCCTCCTGTGAATCAGAGCGTTTGTGCATAGACAAAACGCTGAGCCGCCCCGATATCATCTGTCAGTTGGTGCGCGAGTTTCTCGTCGGTGTAAGTTTGCAGCGTCCGATACCCCTGCCGGTAGGCCCAGTCGCGCATGGCGATGATCATCTGTGCGCTGATGGGCTTTGGCGTCCAGCAGCTGACGTGCGCGCTGCGCGGGTCATAAAGATCACGCGCAAAGTAGACGAACGCTTCCTGCCCGGCGGCGCTGAAGCGCAGACGGTGCACGGCACGGTCGGCCAGCTTCGGCAATGCATCCCAGTGGGATGGCCACAGCCGCTCCCATTGTTCGCGCCCGCTGCCGCGCTCACCGAGCGGCATATACCAGCCCGTGATCTGCACAGCAGCCGGGTTCTTGTGGGGCGTCACCTGATAGAAGCCCTGGCCCTGCTGCGCGGCAAACTGCACCCGATACGACTTCACGAGCTGCGTCAGGCCGCTGCGCGCATAAAACGTGACACAATCAGAATCATAAGCCGCGCATGTCGCCGTAAACAGCGAGGCCTGCCCGGCGGCTTCCTCGCGCAGTTTTTGAAACATCGCCCTGCCAGATTCGGCATCGCGGCTGATGAGCTGGCCCAGGTACATATGCTGCCCGTAAGGCGCTGGCTCGTCCCCGGCGAAGACTTCCGCATATGCGACGATCCCGCCGCTGTTCAGCATGACCCGGGGCATACCGCCACCACGCCGCAGGTGACTCAACCAGATGGAAGCCGTCTCCAGGCTCATCCAGGGGGCGGCACTGCCACCATGCAGCCAGCGCTCATAAACAGTGAGATCAGCATAAGAGACATCTTCCGCAATACCCTCAGCATTGAGCCGCTGCCACCGCCCAATCTGCCCCTGAAACAGGTCACAGATGGCGGCGACATCATCAAGTGTTGCCAGACGTATCTCCATGCCGGGTTAACCCCCTGGGCAGCGGTGTGCATTATGTCCTCTGCACCCATTGTATCATCATCAGCCCGACTTAATGTAGAAAGGACGTCCTGAACTGCCATGACACTGTGCAGTTTGTCGCGCAGCAAAACGCATGATGACCAGGACGCACGGGACGCGCATATCAATTGTGTGCTGATTGTCCTAGAATATGTACCGGTACTCGTGATTGCATCGCAAGATAGATTGGAAAAATACGATGTTAATGGCCATCGACATCGGCAATACGAATATCAATCTCGGGCTGTGGGACGGCCAGGCCTGGCTACTGTCATGGCGAGCGCGCACTGTCGCCGACAAGATGCCCGATGAATACGGCGTGCTGGTGCGCAACTTCCTCAGCAGCGCCGACATGAGCTATGACGCCGTTACGGATGTCATCCTCAGCAGCGTCGTTCCCCCACTGACGACCACTTTTCGCGAACTGACTGAGCGATACTTCAAGCTCAAACCATTGATCGTCACGCACAAAACGCCGATCGGCATCGAAATCGCCATCGACCAGCCGGAGCAAGCAGGCGCGGATCGCATCGTCAACGCGGCGGCAGTCGTCGGGCTGCACGGCGGCGGGCCAGCGATCGTCGTAGACTTTGGTACGGCCACAAATTTCGACGTCATCTCTGTACAGAACCAGTATATCGGCGGGGCACTCGCGCCGGGGGTCATGGTCGCCCATGATGCGCTCGTCAACCGTGCTGCCAGACTCCACAAAGTTGATATTCAGCCGCCCCCGGATGCCATCGGCCGCAATACGATCCACGCACTGCAATCAGGCATCTTCTGGGGCTATATCGGGCTGGTAGAAGGCATCATCACGCGCATCAAAACCGCGCTGGATGCACCCCACGCCCGCGTGATCGCAACAGGTGGGCTTGCCCGCCTGTTCAATGAACATACATCCGCCATCGACCAGATCGAGCCAGAACTCACGCTGGATGGTCTGCGCTACATCCACGCGCTGAACAAGAAGCCATCGATGGTGGGCGAAGTCGGTCACAGCGGTTCATGAGGAGGCAACAAAAAACGCCCGGGCAGATGCTCGGGCGTTTTGCTCCACAGCCTGGACTCGAACCAGGAACCCATCGGTTAACAGCCGATTGCTCTGCCGATTGAGCTACTGTGGAATGCGCTAAATACGATAGCAAAAGGGGAACGAGGTGTCAACCCTGAGCAGGCCCAAAAACGTCCCCGGACTACCCCCAAACTGGCCCAGGCATTAACATAGTCACATGCGATCCGCACCCACCATCAGAGGGAGAACACGCGATGCCCGCAGAGTCGCTCAGCATCCGCAAAGTGGAGACCCGCGCCGATTTTCAGGCTTTCTTTGAATTCCCCTGGACGCGCTACAAGGATGATCCCAACTGGGTGCCGCCCCTGCTCAGCCAGCGGCGCGAACTGCTCGATCAGGAGAAGGCCGCCCACTGGGAGTACATGGAGGGCGACTACTACGCCGCCTGGCGCGGCTCACGCATTGTTGGCACGATCGCAGCCTTCGTCAATCACCGTCACAACGACTATTGGAAAGAGCACATTGCCTGGTTCGGCGTGTTTGAAGTCCTCGACGATACCGAAGCCGCACACGGTCTGCTGGACAAGGCCGCTGAGTGGGCACGGTCGCGCGGCTACGACGCTCTGCGCGGGCCCGCCAACTTCACCCTGCATGACGAATGCGGCCTGCTGATCCAGAACTTCTCGCCACCCGTGATCCTGATGCCCTATAACCCGCCGAGCTACCAGGGCTACATCGAATCCGCCGGATTCGAGAAGCTCATGGACGTATACAGCCTTTACTATGATCGCGAACTGGGCGCACGTGTCGGCTTTGAACAGCGCATCCGCAAACTGGCCGAGCGCGCCATGAAGCGCAGTGAGATCACCATCCACAAAATCGACATACGCCGCAAAAAGGAGGAGTTCGCACTCCTGCGCGATCTGTACAATGATGCCTGGCTGCAGAACTGGGGCTTCGTCCCCATGACAGACCGCGAACTGGATGCCCTTGTCGAAAACCTGGGCCAGTTCTTCGACCCGGATCTGGCGTTCTTCGCCCAGGTAAAGGGCGAACCGGCTGGCTTCGCGCTGGCCCTGCCCAATCTGAGCGAAGCGCTGCAACGTGCCTACCCACGACCGGGCACCCCGGAGCTGTTGACGCTGCTCAAGGCGCTGTGGCACTGGCGTCTGCGACCGAGTATCGTTGGCTCCCGCATGCCGCTGCTTGGCGTCAAATCGGAATTCAGAAACCGGGGCGTTGACCTTGCGCTGATGCTCGCCGTCTTTGACGCGCTGCACCCATCGCGGTATCGATACCTGGATTCTGGCTGGGTCCTTGAGACAAACGATCTGATGAAAATCATGAACAACCTGGGCCTTGAGTCTTACAAGACCCACCGCTTCTATCAGAAGCCGCTCAGATGAGCGTGTTCCGGGCTATTCGTTATTCTGCTGCTCGGTGACCACAGCAGCGGCGGCCTGGGCGCTGCGTTCCTTGGTCAATACAGAGGCGAAAGACTCCTGAATGCGGCGGGCCAGGCTGCCCCCCTCGCTATCGACCAGCGGCAGGATGAAGTTATCCAGCAGCGCATTATAGAAGGCAATGTCCTCTGATCGCTCCACAACTTCGGAGATCAGTGTGCGCTGCGAGGGCAGCATATGGGCCGCGTGCGCTACTTCCGCCTGAAAATCAGGGCGCATCATGGTCGTCAGATACTCGGTGACCAGCCGCTGCTGTTCGATATCTGTCGTCACCAGTACCCACATCCAGCCATCGAGTACGGTAGCCGGATCGCCCATCGGTGTTGGGATTGGCGCAGCCGCAATTTCAGGCTCATCGTTCAGCAGACGCAGGTACGTCGTGGACTCCATCACAGCCTGATCGATCTCGCCCGCGCGAAACGCCGCCATATAATCATCGACTTCACCGTAGTTCAGATTGAAGCCGTCAATCAGCCCGGCGTCGCTGGCCAGCTCGTAGAATGACAGTAGATTGAACAGGACCGGCTCACTGTAACTGAGCGTACCGTCGCGCTGCGTGTTGTCGCCTGTCAGCGCGTATTGCAGATACGCCACGCGATTCAGCCCGCGTGTACGCCCAGCCGCGAAAGTCAGCGGCTCACCCCGCGCCAGCCAGCCATCATATGACCAGCTTTCATAATCGACGCCGGGCTGCGGTCGATAGGCGATCTGTAGTGCTTCCAGCATGTAGGGCAGGCCATACAACTCACCGTCGATCTGGCCCAGTTGCAGCGCACCCTGCAACCCACTGACGATGCCAGTCGGGACGCGGCCCTCCAGGGTCTGTATCAGGCCGGTGCGCTCTGCCTGCAGCAGTTGCTGGCGCGTCAGCAGCGTGACATCCGGTAGTGCACCGGGGGCAACCGCGCTGGCCGATCGCAGCGTCGACATCAGCCCGCCCACCTCCGCATCGCTCTTGATGCGCGTCTCAACATCCAGGTTATTTTCAGCGGCGAAAGCGGTTGTCTGCGCCGTGAGCGCCTGCAGCACGTCGGGCTGCTCCGGCGAGGCCAGCGCATCTGGCCACCAGATCGTCAGCGTGCGTGGCGGCGCGTCGTCCTCCGGGGTGGGTGACGGTTCCTGCGCGCTGATGCTGCCCATATTCAGTAGATACCCTATCAGCAGCAGCGTCCATCCGCGCCGGACCATGTGTCGCAGCCGTGCTAGCATGGGCATCCCTCCATCGTTTGTATCACAACAGCCTTAGTCGCCACAGCGGATCATCCGCCGCACGCAGGGATTGTACATCAGGGCCAGCAGGTCGCGCAGGGTAACTCAGCGTGCGCAGGACAGTCATTGGGGAAGCACAGCGACAAAAACCCGGCAGGAAATAAAAGGGGCGTGCCGATGCACGCCCCATAGCTACTTCGGATAACACCGAGGGGCGGGGTATATCCGAACGGAATATGCGTTGATTATTCTTCGATCAGCGACGCTAGCGTCGCCCGATCACGGCGCACGTTGATGAAGCGCCAGTACAGGCTGAAAACGTACAGGCCCAGCGTACCCAGGCTGACAGTCAGCCCCAGGATCAGGAAGTTTGTCGTCTCAGGCATGGTGTCCTCTCCTCGTCATCAATACAGCGTCACACTGACACTCAGGCGCTCAGGCTGGCTTCGCGCATCTGGCGGATGGATTCCTGCTGGTTCTCAAGGCGGATGCGCCACCACATCAGGGTGGGCACCAGCACACAGCAGAAGACGATGCTGGCCACGCCGAGCGTTGCGCCCATGTTGGCGGCCATCTCGAACCCGCCCTGCGCATTTGTCGCGCTGGGGCCAATCACCGTCGGGTGAATCGTATCCGGGCGAATGCGGATGATGACAAAGGTGAAGACCACCGTCGCAAAGGCGAAGATACCATACACGCTGGCAAACGCACGGCGCTTATCCGGGTTTTCGATACCACTGCGCAGCATCAGATAAGCCAGGTATGTCAGCACCATGATCGCCGCTGACGTCAGGCGTGGGTCCCAGGTCCACCAGGTGTTCCAGATCGGACGTGCCCAGATGGAGCCGGTCGCCAGCGTGATGATCGACAGCATCGTGCCGACTTCCACACCGGCCAGCGCCAGACTATCCCACTTGGCACGGCGCGTACGCAGGTAAGCGATCCCGGCAAATACCGTGGTTAAGAAGGCCACTGCCGCACCACTGAATGAGGCGACGTGGAAGTAGAAGATACGCTGAACGTTCCCCTGCTCCGCATCGGTGCCGGCAAAGGCCAGCGCCATGTAGAGCACGAGTCCCAGGCCGAGCACGCTCAGGATGGTCAGGACCTGCAGAATGCGCAGCCCCACGCCCCCACTCCTGGATTGCACACCGCTCGCGCTGATTGCGGCATCGACGCCGCCAATCTCATTGACAATACTCATGTGTTGTCCCCTTTACTTCCCAAATCTCTCTAGCGTCCTCTACCGTGTTGCGGCTTACGCATCATCGGCGCGCTGTTGTATCAGGTCCGTCAGTTCGGCCTTGAGTTCAGCGCGGCGTTCTTCGTAAGCTTCGTTGCTGATTTCCTGGCGATCGCGGCGATTATCCAGATCAGCGATCTGTTTCATCAGCACCTGAATACGCGCCTCGACGTCGAGTTCAGGTTCCACGATCACTTCATCTGTGGGTGCGCCACCTGGCATGGGGACAGTCGGCTGTGTCGGGGTCGATTTGCCGTTGGAGACAGAGCGGAAATACAGCGCCCCTGCCAGCATCAGCGAGCCAACACCTGCCGCCATGACCACATAAGCCAGCGGGTTCACGGTCTGGGCAGGCGCCTCACCGCCATTAGCCGCCGCCGTGGATGTAATACCCGGTTCACCACTGATTGTGAAGCTGAGGTTATCGCCAGCCGGTATGACCAGATTGGCGCTGTAGCCTCTGTAGATACGGTCGCCGACAGTCTCCGTGCCACGGTCCGTCAGGCCGTAGCCTTCAACGGTGATCTGATCACCCAGGATGAATACGTCCAGGTTGCCTTCCAGCGCGTAGTCGAGTGTCTGCACGACCTCGGTCACATCCTCATGAGGCAGCGTATAGATCACATGGAATGCCTGCGTGCCCGGCGGGATCGGCCCGGTGCTGTAGACCGTACGGCCATCTTCGCTAGGGATGAGGCTGTGGGCAGCCGCACTCGATGAGAGTTCTGCGCCTTCCGGCAGATTGATGCTGGCGGAGATCGTCCGGCCCTGTGCATCCTCGCGCACGTACTGGCGATCCGTCGTATTGATGAACTCCATCAACTGCACGATGCGCAGGCCGCCCGGCACCGGGTCCGCCTGGACCAGCACCGATCGCAGCGTGAGCGCCGCCGGATCGTCAGTCGTACCCTGGATTACAATATCCAGCGTCTGCTCGGTCAGTGAGACATCGCCGAGTATCATGTCGCTCATGTAGATGCCGCCTTCGTACTCCGCAGTGACGATGTAGCCACGATCCTGGCGGAAGGTGACCTCATCAAAACGGAAGCGGCCATCGGCATCAACAGTCGTATCGAAGGTCTGTTCATTGAACGCTGAATCCAGCACGCGCAGCGTGACGACCAGGTCTTCCGGCACCGTCAGATCGCTGCTGTCACTGGTGACCTGCCCGACGATGACGCCCTCCACAGACGAGGATTCCGGCATCGTCGATTCAGGCTCAGCGTCGGCGCTGGCTTCGCTTTCGCCGGCGGCGGTATCATCTGCTTCCACGACCTGCGGTGGCATCGCGCCATCCGCTGAGAGCGTGTAGACGTACCAGGTCACCGCCCAGCGTTCTTCTTCCGTCAGCGCATCGCGCCAGGGCGGCATCAGCGCCTGCATATTGCCGTCCGTGATCGCCGTGAAGTAATCGGCCGGTGTTTTGTCTGCGATCGTCGCAGGATCGGTGAAGTCCATAATGCTGGCGATCTGACCACTCTCAACGAGCGCGCCGTCGCCAGCGCCAGTATCGCCGTGGCAGTCCGTGCAGCGCGCCGCGTAGATCTCCGCACCCAGTGCGAGATCAACTTCGTCCAGGCTGCGCTCCGTGACCGCAGCCGTCTGCGCGGAACCAGAAGACTCGCCAACTGTCGGCGGATCGGTGCTCATGCCTGTCTGCGGTGCCGCCTGCTGTGGCACCACCCCGACGATTTCTGGTTCACCTGCGAGACCATCACAGGCGGCCAGGGACAGCGCCAATACGATACTGATTACCAGTAAGACCCTGTTTGCGTTGTGATTCCGCATTCCCTTACGCCTCCGATTGAGCCCGGCGATAGGCCAGGATTGCATCTTCAATCGCATCGTCCAGCACGCGATCAGCCTCGACGGGCTGTTCGGCTCGCTGGCTGCGACGCTGTGACTTACCGGTCGCAACCTCTGCAGCTGCTGCCTTTGGATCAAGCTGTTCCAGCAGCTTAATGCCTTCCGATGCCCAGTATTCGCGATCCTGCTGATAGATATCGGGACGCAGCTTACCGGTGTTGTAGTCTTCGTCCAGGTCGCGGATGGTGGCGAGCACGCGCTCATAAGCCGTCAGCAGTTCGTCGCGTTCGCGCTCCGCCGCGAGGAAGCGCTGCCGCCCCTTGCGGGTCCGCTGTTGCATAAACGGCCAGCCGAGGATCGCCAGGCTCAGGACGCCCAGCACCAGAATGATGAGGGTCGATTCTCCACTCATGGTTTAGCTTGCTCCTAGCAGCGGGTCGAGGATCGCACGCAGTTGGCGGAAGTTGATTCCGGCATAGACGAACTGTGCAACCTGACCATCTTTGTCAATGATAAAGGTCTCCGGCACACCCTGGATGTGATACGTCTCGGAGATGCGCGTGCCCAGGTCGGGCGCGTTGAGGTACGTCACGCCGAATTCTTCAAGATAGTCCATGGAACGCGGGCCGTTGTCGGCATAGGCGATCCCCAGGAAGACGACGTCGCCACGCGGCTCGTAGTGCTCCCAGGCGGCCTGAAGTTCGGGCGCTTCGTCGCGACAGGGCGCGCACCAGCTCGCCCAGAAGTTCAGCACGACGACCTTACCCCGCAGATCAGACAGTTTGTACTCTTCACCATCAAACGTGGTGAAGCTGAAATCCGGTGCGGGGCCGGTACGCGGCTGGACCTGGTTCTGGCTGGCAAGTTGCAGCGCAACAATCACCCCGGCGATGATGATGGAGATCAGCAGGAACCACGAGCCAGCCCCCATCCCGCCACGTTTTGGTTTTTCCACAGTCGGGCTATCGACAGATTCCGTGAATTGTTCGGCCTGGATTGACATAGCTCCCCCCTATCCAGCCAGATCACGTTCGAGAATATCGCGGTACGGGCTGGCATCTGCAGTGGGCTCCGCAGCGACAGAGGTCGGTTCGGGCCGGTTGCGCAGCCAGCGAAAGCCCAGGAGCAGAATGGCCAGCAGGCTTGCACCGATCATCAGTATGGGGACGATCATCGAGATAGCCGCCAGCAGCGGGTCCTGGGGTACGCCCACGACGCGATCGCCAAAGCGCGCTATGAAGTCGTCGACGATCTCCTGCTCGGATAAGCCCGCTTCCAACTGAAGCTGGATCTCATAGCGCCAGTCATCGCAAGCCGCGGTGCCGCAGTATTCCAGCGGAATATTCTCGCAGACCGGGCAATAGAGTTTCTTGGCAACTTCGTTCACCTCATCATCGGTGACGGTGTTGCCATCCTGCGCCAGCGCAGGCACAACCAGCACACTGAGGACGAACAGACTCAGGAATAGCCAGCGAAGTCGCATCGCATTACGCTCCTCTCGCCGCTGCCAAACTCGGATCACCTGTGCGCAGCGCCTCGCGGGTGCGCGCCGGGATGATCTCTTTTGGCCAGGTGGCGAATATCGTACCTAAGATGAGAATGAAGCTGCCCCACCAGATGAGGTTGATCAGCGGATTGATGTAGACCTTGAAGGTCACGCTGGCCGCCGTAATCGGCTCCCAACCGACCAGCAGGACGTAGACATCATTCTCCAGGGTGCTGTGCGCCCCGGCGATGGTCATGGTGCTCATATCACCATTCGGGAAGAAGTCGCGGCGCGGGCGCAGCTGGGCCACTTCATGACCGTTGCGCAGCACCGTCACGTTCGCGATATCCAGAATACGCCCATCCTGCGTGATCTGGCCGCCATCAAAGCTGTCATAACGCAGCTCGTAACCACCAAGCGACAGCGATTCACCAACGCTGAGCGTCTGCTGCGTCTCTTGCTGGAACAACGTGCTGCCGATGATGCCAATACCGATGACCGTCACACCCAGGTGGATCATGTAGCCGCCATAGCGACGCGGATTACGTGCGAACAGCATCCTGAGTGAAGCCAGTGGCGATTCTTTGTGTACGCGCTGGCGCGCCTGGAAACCTCTGAAGGTCTCGTAAATGGCCACCCAGCCACCCAGGCTCACGATGCCGTAGCCGATCAGCGCACCGATGGACGTCATGCCATTTAGCATGAACAGGCCCAGCGTGGCCAGCGTCAGCAGGAAGGGCATCAGCAGCGCCCGCCCCAGCCGTGACACTGAGGTCGCACCCCATGCGGAGAGCGGCGCAATGCCCATCAGGATGAACAGCGCCAGGAACAACGGCGGCGTCACCTGATTGAAGTAATCCACGCCCAGGGTGATGTTCGTGTTCAGGAACAGCTCGCTGGTAATCGGAGCGCCAAAGCTGCCCCAGAAGACCGCCACGAACAGCGCCATGAAGATGATGTTGTTCAGGACGAACAGCGATTCGCGGCTGAAGACGCTGGTGAAGCGGTGTTCATCGCGCAGCAGCCCCTGACTACGCCGCCAGAGGATCATACCCGCACCCAGCAGGGTCAGCGAGAACCAGAAGAAGAACAACGGGAAGCCAATTTCACTACGGGCGAAGCTGTGAACGCTCTCGACGAGGCCGCTGCGCGTGGCAAACGTGCCGAAGATTACCGCGCTGAACGTCCCGATCACCAGAACCATGTTCCACAGCTTGAGCATCCCGCGCTTTTCCTGGATCATCACGCTGTGCAGGAACGCGGTGCCCGTCAGCCACGGCAAGAATGCAGCATTCTCGACCGGGTCCCAGCCCCAGTAGCCACCCCATCCCAGCACGTCGTAGGCCCAGCGACCGCCCAGGATCAGGCCGAGCGATAAGAACAACCATGCCACGAGCGTCCAGCGCCGGCTGGCCTTGATCCAGTCCCGCGTCAGATCACCAGAAGCTAACGCCGCCATCGCATAGGCAAATGGCACGAGGAAGCCCACAAAGCCCAGATACAGCGCCGGTGGGTGGAACGCCATGCCAAAGTGTCGCAGCAGCGGGTTAAGGCCCTTCGCTGTCTCAGCCAGACGTGAGTTCGACGGTTCGACCGTGCCCGGCGGCTGCAGAGCCGCACTGATGACGTCGTATTCCTGCATGCCCATCGCATCGATACCGGTGGGTGTCATCCACCAGCGCTCAAATGGGTTCTCGTAAATGAGCGTCAGCCCGGAGAAGAAAACCACCGAGATCATCATGAAGGCGATCGCGTAGGGCATCAGCCGCCGCTGACTGTGCCAGTTGAGCCACACAGCAACAGCCGCAAACAAGCTCATCAGGAAGGACCAGAACAGCAGCGAGCCCGCCTGCGAACCCCAGATAGCAGACCACCGGAACAGGGCCGGCATATCCGGGCTGCTGACCGACCACACATAAGCAACCGTATAATCCTGGGTCACCAGGGCGTATTGCAGCATTCCCGTTGATAAAGCCATGAACGCAAAGTTCACCCAGACCGCATTGCGGCCGCTCAGGGCCAGGGTCTCATTATGGGTGCGCTCCGCGTAGACGCTGACGACAATCGCATAGATTGCCACCACAATCGAAAGGATCAGACTGAGGAAGCCAATTTCTGCCAGCATCGCGTTATCCCTCTGTGCCAGTCTGGGATGTGCCAGTCTGGGATGTGCCAGTCTGGGACTGATGCGGGTGACTCTCTTCGTAGCGGCTCGGGCACTTCAGGAGCAGTTCGGTCGCGTAGAAGATACCATCCTCATTAATAGCACCCGTAAGAATTGCCTGCGCTTCGTGCTTGAGCAGGTCCGGCTTGACCTGACCTGAAACGTGCACCGGCAGACGCGCCACCTCGGGGTCATTTACCGCCTGATACAATGCGAATGCAGGATCGTCGAATTCTTCAGGGATGTGGGCAATTGTGAAGTCGAGGATCAGATTCATCTCGTCATACTGGATCGTTTCACCGACCACCGCGCCGGAAATGCGCACCGTCTGACCCACATACTGAGGATCATTAACGACTTCACTCACAGTGATGAAGTAGCGGGCGCCAGTCGCCGTACCCGACAGAATCAGATAACCAATGGCGACCAGCATAATCAGGCCACCAGCCAGGAACTGCCAACGATTACTACCAGCGGCAGGGCTGGATGCATCAATCTTGGGTTTTTCCCAGGTTGCAGTCATGAATTGCCCCTCTATATTGTATGGATGGCTTGTGGCGCATCTCGCGCCAGCTTACCCGTGCATGTCTTCTATAGACTACCGGTAAGCGGCCCAGACGTTCATGGCTGAACGGCACCCCTGGACAATGACATCTGTCATAATGAGGGGAAGATGAGGAACTTTCAGGAGAAACGGCAGTTAATACCGCATATCAAACGCTGCTTCAGGGGCGAAACGCGTACTTTATCGTATCTCAAGGATGCGCGTCGGTGGAATCAAACGCCAGCCTGACCCAATCGCCCTCAGGTAGTTTTTCGCCAGCAGGGATCGCAACCTCCAGCCGGTTTTCTGGTGGTGTGAGAGGACAGTCGTAGCGCGGGTTGTACGCACAGTAAGGGTTGTACGCCTGGTTGAAATCGACCTGGTACAGCGTGTCGTCCAGCGGGGCTGGCTCCAGATAGCGGCCCGCCGGATACGTCTCCGTTCCGGCGTTAGCATCCACGAAAGGCAAGAACAGGTAATCCGGCGTGCGATACAGCGTCAGCCGCACCTCCTGCTTGCCGACGGTAAAGCGAAACTCCCCTGCCCGCATAAACCAGCGCGGGATGCCCTGCGTCGTATTGATCTGAATATTGTCTTTCTTCTCAAAGGGATGTAGCGTCAGCGTCATATTGAGGTTGGCACGCGGGACGTAATACGTCAGCCCCGTGAAGGCGGCCTTCTGCCCCTCCGTCAGCGGCGACTGTGGGTGATCAGCGAAGAAAGCATCCTTTTGTGCGCGCAGCGCAATCAGGCGTTGAACGTCCACATTTCCCCTCTCAGCTCTTGGGTTAGCTTCTGAAGAACTCGCGCAGGTGCCGCATAACATCGTCCGGCGTCTGGGCGAAGCGTACCGGCTCAGCAGACTTAGGCAACACATAGGGGCTGGTCACCAGCGGCATGAGGATCGACCGCCAGAAGCTGCCATAAGCGATCAATGGCCGTGCGCTGGGTGCATCCAGTCGCAGGAGCTGCCAGGCTTCGCCGACTTCCTGCAGTGTGCCGATGCCGCCCGGCATCACGATATAGCCGTCTGCATGATCAACCAGGTGATGCAGGCGCTCGCGTATGGTTTCGTAATGGATGCGCTCCGTCAGGTACGGGTTAGGCATGCGTTCGGCTTCCTGCCTCCCCTGCGTGACCGTCACCCCGATGACGTGGCCGCCCGCCTCCGCCGCGCCCCGGCTGACGGCACCCATGATGCCATCGTAGCCGCCGTTCATGACGCGGTAGCCTGATCTGGCCAGCACCTGCCCGACCTCATAAGCGGCCTTGTATTCTTCGCTATCCGCGACGATAAACGCACTGCCGAACACTGAAATCACTTTTGTCATGGCTATGCTCCAGCGCCTGAACACAAAAACCCCCACAGGGGGGCCGTGTCACATCAGCGGAAAGGGTGGGATTCGAACCCACGGTACCCCAGGGGGGTACACCTGTTTTCGAGACAGGCCCAATCAACCACTCTGGCACCTTTCCGGGTCGCTGTGCGTATTGTACAGCAAAGGGCAGGTCGTTCAAAGCCTGATTTGACACACAACCGGCCTGTCGATCAGCACGCTTTGGTGGGCTTTGATATACTTATAACAGGGGTTAGGCATGCCGGGTCTGAGCAAACGCGTGCTCCTTGAGCATCGTCGTCGCATGCATGGAGGTAGAGCGTTACCAACAGGTATCAGTGAATCTAGGGAGAAGAGGACTATGGAAATCATCGGTGATATGATCGGTTGGATTGTGTCAGCGCCATTTATCATCATTGGCTGGCTGATTGTCGGCGCGATTGCTGGCGATCTGGCTCGCCGTCTACTGGGCCACAAGGATCAGGGCGCGTGCCGTGATTTCGTCCTGGGTATTGCCGGGGCGATTATAGGCGGCTTCCTCGCCAGCCTGATCGGCGTCAATACACCTGATGGCGGCATCATGCTCGTCATCGTCAACCTGGCGATTGCGGTCATCGGCGCGGTTATCCTCATCTGGATTGGCGATCTGATTTCAGGCCGTGGTCGCAGTCGCGCCACTTGAGCGACTGAAGCTGGCGAAATCTAACACACGCAACAAGAATGATAAAGCGGCCTACGGGCCGCTATTTTTTCCCCTGTGCGCGCAGCTCTTTAAAAAACGCGCGGATCTGCTCGCTGGCTTCTTCAGCCAGCAGACCAGACTGCACCGTCACCCGGTGATTCAACTGAGGATGGTCAAGCAGGTTCATGATGCTGCCGCCTGCACCCGCTTTCGGATCGGTCGCGGCATAGACGAGACGCGGCAGCCGCGCGAGTACCATCGCCCCGGCGCACATCGCGCACGGCTCCAGCGTGCAGTAGAGGGTAATGTCATCCAGCCGCCAGTGCTGGACGTGCTGCGCTGCCTGCCGTATGGCGATCATCTCCGCGTGGGCGGTCGGGTCACGGTCCAGCTCGCGCTGATTGTAGCCACGCCCGATGATCTCACCATCCAGCACAGCCACTGCCCCGATAGGCACATCGCCAGCAGCCAGGGCTTTTTCCGCTTCTTGCAGCGCCAACCGCATGAAATAGGCATCCCGTGCGGCTGGCGATAGTTCCTTCAGTGAATCACTCATCGTCCACTTCGATATCGATGTGAATTTTGCCGTTCACCCGATCCATGAACTCTTCGGCGTCCTCTACGGAGCGCTCCGACTTCTGGATATTGTCTTCGGCTTTCCGGCGATGGAGCGCCATCAGCTCGGAGGGCGACAGCGGCTCGGCCTGTTTCCTGGGCAGTTTCGGCGGTGCATCGTCGCCGGGCGGCGCGTCTTCCTCCGGCACATCCCGATAAATCTGCGACATATGGAACGTCTCGCGCAGGCCGCGCCAGATGATAAACGCGATGACCGCCGCTGCCAGCAGCGCGCCAATCAGCGCAATCACCGTGATCGGATCGATATATCCTTCATAGGCGAAGTAATGCACAACCCCACCTCCTGTCTCAGCTACACGTTCAATCAGGGCATTATCAACCCGTGTGCTTACTCGTACAAAAACCCATAGGGGGATATCGAGCACCTCTGCTGCAACAGCAAAATCCCTAATCTGTGAGTATTCGCTAGAATGGGTTGATAACAAATCCTTGGTATTTTTGGCTTCTGCAAGATACGTCTCCGTCACAAAGTCCGGATAACGGTTTTGCTTTTTCTCCAGGGCTTCAACCCACACAAAACAGCAGCCAAAATCTTTTCCACTCAAAATGCAAATACATTCTCGTTGACTGTTAAGGGGAACGCCCAGATCAGTACTTAACGCCTTCTCAGCACTCGAACCCATCGAATTGATATTAACATTTTCAGTCAATTCAACGGGGACCCATTCACTCGAATAACGACGTCCGGTGGGATTGGGAGCGGTGAAGTTCAGCAGCAGCACGATGCAGATGGCCAGCACCGTCGCGGCAACAGTCAGGATCGTCCAGCGGATGCGTGCGTTCATTCAGTGACTTTCTACTCGTCTGCGATGGTGCGATGCGGGTCAGAACATCGACATCTGCTTAGGATCGTCGCCGTCCTGATCTTCGTGACCCTGTTCTTCTTTACGCGCTTCGAGTTCTTCAGGTGTCAGTGGCTGCCCCTCTTTATCGTGACCATACTCAGCATAGCTGGATTCCATGCATGTCGGGCAGGTACACTCCGCCGGATGCGCCCGGAAGGTACGATCATCCTCCGGCACGGCCACAATCTGCGCCGCTTCCGGCAGGTCTGCACCAGCCCGCGCCAGATCAGGCAGGAAGCCATCCGGCATTTCGTCCGCGCGGCTCGTCGCCTCAACATAGAGATCGCGCAGCTCCGCCTCGCTGAAGTTAACTGCCGCGCTCAGCAGCACTTTCGTCAGCGAGTTTTCGGTCGTCTGATCCTGCTCGCGGATGACGTGCTTGTAATGCTCACGCAGACAACGCCGCCACTCGTCACTGAAGATACTCTTTTCCATAACACCATCTTACCCTGATTTTTGCTTGCGATTTCTTAAACCCGGAACGTCTCGCCCTGCTCCGGGATATCACAGCGCAGATTGAACCGGGCGTGCAGGCTGTCGGCGAGGGCGCTGGCGGCTTCCGGCTCACCATGTACGAGGAAGGTACGCTCCGGTTTGCGCGACATCGCCTCTACCCAGGCCAGCAGTTCGTCACGATCCGCATGACCGCTGAAGCCGTTGATCACTTCAACATGGGCGCGCAGGCGGTACTCTTCTCCGAAGATGCGCACGACGTCTTCCTGCTCCACGATCCGCCGGCCCAGCGTGTGTGGTGCCTGCCAGCCGGTAATCAGGATCGTATTGTTCGGGTTTTCGACGCGCTGCTTCAGATGATGCACCACCCGCCCGAACTCCGCCATACCGCTGGCACTGATGATGATACACGGGTCTGTGCGGAAATTTAACTGTTTGCTCTCTTCGACGGAGTGAATGTAGATCAGATCATCAAAACCAAACGGATTGCGATTCCCCTTCGTCGTCATAAATGCGCGGGTTTCTTCATCATAGACTTCAGGATGCAGGCCGAACACCGCCGTCGTATTGGCCGCCAGGGGGCTATCAACGAAGATCGGCAGGCGCGGAATATCGCCGCTATCCGCCAACTTGTGCAGCGAATAGACGAGCTGCTGCGTCCGCCCGACGGCAAACGCCGGCATGACGATCACGCCGCCGCGCTGGTACGCTTCCGTGACGATCCGTTCAAGCTGTTTTTCCGCGTCCGGGTACGGATCATGCAGGCGATTACCGTAGGTACTTTCCATAATGAGCAGGTCGGCCCCCTCAATGTTGACCGGGTCGCGGATGATCGGGATGCCTTCGCGCCCCAGGTCCCCACTGAAGACCAGCCGCACCTCGCGCTCAGTCTGTCGATCGTAAAGATCAAGCTGGACGATCGCGCTCCCCAGCATATGACCGGCATCGTAGAGCGTCAGATAGACATCCGGCGCGATCAGCCGGCGGCGGTTGTACGCCTGACCAACAAAGTAATCCATGGCGGTCAGCGCGTCATCCTGCGTGTAGATCGGATCAACCGGCGGCTCGCCCTTGCGTTTGCGCTTCTTGTTGACGTACTCGACGTCACGCTCCTGAATATAGGCGCTATCCATGAGCATGGTCGCGCACAGGTCGCGCGTCGCCGCCGTGCAGATGATATCGCCACGATACCCCTGCTTGACCAGGTTGGGAATATTGCCGCTGTGATCGATATGTGCGTGTGACAGCACCATCACATCGACACTGGCCGCATCAAACGGCAGGTGGAGATTCCGATCGTAGGTCTCATTGCGACGCCCCTGGAACAGGCCGCAGTCGAGCAGGATGCGCGTATCATTGACGGTGATCAAATGCTTGGAGCCGGTGACCGTACCAGCCGCACCATAAAATCCGAGCTGCATGGGGCTTCCTTTATCTGATGTAATGATCCGTCGATCAAACAACAGAGAAACCAGCACGCGGCTCAGGCATGCCGACCATCCCTGCTGTTCTTATTGTAGGTCAACTGGCTTTCGTATGCTCTGCTGCGTGGGATGAATCCTGGGCCAGCTCTGCGGTAAATCCTAGCGCTTGCCGTTGAGCATGTCGTGGATGAGATGCAGGATTTCGTCGCCGTACTGGTTCAGACGCCACTCGCCCATGCCCTCTATATCGGCCAGGTCAGCGCGCGTCGTGGGCATTTTGTGGGCGAGTTCCCACAGCGTCTGCTTGCTGAGCACGATGTTGGATTCCACATTGCGCTGGATGGCGCGCTCTTTGCGCCACGCATGCAGCGTGCTGTAACGATCCGCGATCACAGGATCAGGCCGGGATGAGCGCGGCGGCTGCGGCAGTGGACCCGTCCGCCCGCGTTCCAGCGCATCGAGGATCTCCTGCCCGTAGCGCCGCACCACATGCGAAGGAACATCCCGCTGGTCGTACAACTGCCCGTGATGATCCGGTTGGCGGCGCGCCAGCCGCACGAGCGTCTTATTGCTCATGACCTTATAGGGCGGCACGTCTTCGGCACGGGCGACTTCTTCACGGATCAGGTACAGCTCGCGCAGGTAAGCCATCTCACGCCGCGAGAGCGAGCTGGGCCTGCCGAGTTTCCAGTAACCCTCCGGGTCGAAACCGTTGGAGCGAACGTCTATCCGCGATAAATCCTCGAAGACTTCCGCCGCTTCGTCCAGTCGCCCCAGCGCTTTCAGTTGCGTGTGCAGTTGATCGCGCAGGAACGGCAGAAAGTGTGTATCCATTTGCGCATAGTGCAGGCTGTCCTCCGGCAGAGGCCGCTTCCCCCAGTCATCGAGCTGGTGGCGCTTATCGACTTCTACGCCGAAGTACTCATGCAGCAGATCCGCCAGACCAATGTTCTGCTGGTTGAGGACGCGGGCCGCCAGCATCGTATCGAAGATGCCACGCACTTCGAAGTCATAATCGCGCCGCAGACAGATCAGATCGTACTCAGCAGCGTGCAGCACCGTCTCGATCTTCGGTTCTGCCAGCACTTCGCCGAGCGGCCTCAGATCGTCAATCGCCAGCGGATCGATGATGTAATCCTGATCGCGTATCGACAACTGGATCAGACACACCCGCGCCGTGTAGGCGTGCATGCTGTTTGATTCCGTATCCAGAGCGATGAGAGATTCCTGCCGGAGCCGCTGCACGAGCTGGCTCAGCGCTTTATCATCGTCGACGTAGATGGCCGGGGGCATCTGAACTGACCTCATAGCCACCGACGCCTCTTGAAATACCACAACATAGCGATGGAGATACCTAACATGAACAATGCGAGCAGCCAGAAGGGGTCCGGCTCACGGTCGAATTCTGTCTGGCCGGGCAGTGGAATATTCATCCCATAGATGCTGGAAATCAAGGTGAGCGGCAGCATAATGACGCTGATGACTGTCAGGATGCGCATCACTTCATTAATCTTGTGGCTGGCAAGCGTATCAGCCGTATCGGCCAGGCTGGTGATGATCTCATAGTCTTCGTCAATGATATCACGCGCCTTGTGCAGGTGGTCCGCGATATCGCCAAAGTATTCTTCGAGGTCCTCATGGATGATGGGATGCTCGACCTGCTCCAACTGCTCCACGATAGGAACCTGCTGACGAATGATCCGCCGCAGCGCGATGACGTCGCGGCGCACCAGCGAAATATCGCGTATGACGTCGCGTGTATCGCGGTTGAAGATATCTTCTTCAATACGCCGGATGTTCGCGTCGACTTTGCGCAGGATTGGCAGTACATAATCCACCAGTTGATCGATGATGGTGTAAAACGCGTGATTCGCGCCTCGCCCAAGCAGGCGTGCTCGCTGCGGCTCGTCATCTTCGCACAACTCGTAGAGCGTCAGCAGCGGCATGAGCGTGCCGTCATGTACAGTCACGACGTACCCCCGGCCTACAATCAGATCAACTTCGCGCGGGCGTGACAGCGACTGCCGCTTGTCGAACCAGGGGAAATGCATCACGACATACAGGTACTCATCGGCCTCATCGATCTTGGGCCGCTCCATCGGGCTGCGGATATCTTCCAGGTTCAGGGGATGGATGTAGGGGAAGAGACCCCGCAGGATTTCGACATCTGCGGGCGTCGGGTGGATGACGTTAATCCAGTTTACGCCGTTATGTGACAGCTTCTGCATCGCCATACTTCTATTATGGACTCGCCTTGACATGCGAGCAATAGGCAATAGCTGACCATCATTTGCGCACTCATTTGCGCGCTCATTTGCGCGCTGCCGAAGCATCGCCCGGGGTCTGCTGCGGACACTATCTTAAAGAGTTTGTATTACAGAATTTATATAGAATAGGTGAGTGTATATTAGTAACAAAACGACAGCCAAAAACGACCCGTCTTCATTTTGACTAGTTTCTCATCCTGTGCTATAGTTCCGATGTGCGCGTTTGTGACATTTTTCGCATATTCGCAGATAGTTATCACTGGACATACCCATCAGGTCGCTGTGCAGTGCTGTCTTCAGGACGATCAAATCGCCATCTGATCAGGCCAGAAGCAGCGGCGCAGTAGCCTGGGTATACCAGAATTTACCGATCAGGCTGCACCTTGAAACTAAATACAGGCCCATGCGGACCAAAAGCCGTTTCAACGTTCAGAGCGGCTCATATGCAGCTTGCTTTTCATTCATGCAGGATTCATAATGGCCTGCGTTCCATGCGCCAACACAGCAGCCAGACTTAGATGTTGCGGTTGTTAGAGGAGTCGAAATTCATGGCAACAACTACCCAATCGATAGAACGCGCCAGCGTTGCTCAACCAACGACGAGCGTCCGCGAAGTACCTGATGTCCAGGTCGCTGCGCCGACACGCCGCGAGTTCCTTTACTATATCTGGGGCGCGTCGATTGCTCTGCTGCTCGGTCAGGCGACGGCGGGGCTGATCTGGTTCATATTCCCGCGATTCCGCGAAGGTGAGTTCGGCGGTGTCTTCCCCGTGAACCCGGCGGAACTGCCAGCACAGGGGACCAAGCCCGTCTCGGTGCCCTCCGGACGCTTTCATATCAGTAACACGCCAGAAGGCATCCTGTCGCTGTATGGCGTCTGCACGCACCTGGGCTGCCTGCCACGTTGGAACGACTCCAACAATCGCTTTGAATGCCCGTGCCACGGCTCGAAGTTCACCGGCAACGGCAGCTATATCGAAGGCCCGGCCCCGCGTGGCCTGGATCGCTTCGTCACGACCATCGTCTTCGCCGACGGCACCACCGCAGAAACAGATGCCAGCGGCGGCCCGATCCCCATCCCTGACGACAAAACCATCGCTGAAATACGGGTCAACACCGGGTCGCGCGTTCTCGGCCCGCCAGCCTAGTCTTATTGTTAGCCGGAGGAGAGAGGCTGAATGTCCATACTTCCGTTCCCATCCTTCCTTGATGATGTGAAGGAAAAAGGCCTGCGTAAGGCCGTAATGGAAGGCATTGACGAATCCGTCGAGCGCCTTACCGCTGGCATGAACATCCAGGACATCCGCGAGGCACTGCGCGGCGACCCGCCCAGCCGACGTCCGAACCCGCGTCTGTCGCCTCATGCAGATGGCTTCTGGCTGCACATGCGCCCCGGTTACTTCCACCGCGATATGACCGGCATCTACCCAACCTTCCGTCTGGGCTGGCTGTCGACCTACTTCGTGTTCTTCGAGACGATCACGGGCGTTCTGCTGATGTTCTGGTACACGCCCGCGCCAGAAATCGCCTATGGCAACATGCTCAACATCCTGGGCAACGTGCCGATGGGCCAGTTTGTGCGCGATATGCACCGCCTCGGCGCTGAGGCAATGGTCCTGATCGTCTCCTTACATATGATGCGAACGTGGATCACAGGCAGTTATAAAAAACCCCGACAATTTACATGGTTTACAGGCGTGCTGCTGCTGGTGATCACCGGCTTGCTCAGTTTCACGGGCTACCTGCTCCCCTGGGATCAGTTGGCACTGTGGGCGGTGACGATCGGCGCATCAATGGCGGAAGCCACACCGGTCATTGGTGAGCAGGTCAACCTGATTGTCCGTGGTGCGCCCGAACTCGGGGCGAACGGTCTTCTGCGCTTCTATCTCGCGCATGTATTGGCCCTGCCCATCTTCCTTTTCATCTTCACGGGCGTGCATTATTACAAGGTGATTATTCACGGTCACAGCCTGCCGCCGCAGATGGAGAACATCGGTGAAGATACCGCCAAGCGCGTCCCGCTGGATAAGCGCGTGTACTTCATCCCCGATATCCTGACCAACGAGATCATGTGGATCGCGGTCACGACCTTCATCCTGACGGTGCTGTGTATCTGGTTCTACCATGCGCCATTGGAGAGCCACGCCGACCCGCAGAACACGCCGCTCGGTACGACAGCGCCCTGGTACTTCCTGTGGATTCAGGGCGCGCTCAAACTGGGGGATAAGTTCTTCTGGGGCATCTTCTTCCCGACGGTGGCAATCGGTCTGCTGGCTGTCATGCCCTACCTGGATGTGACCCCAAGCCGCCGCTACGCCCATCGCCGCTGGTCGCTGACCATCGCCATGCTGCTCGTTTCCTTCTCGACAATACTCAGCTACATGGGTCTGCCAGAATTCGCGGTAGCGACTTCCGCCGAAGTGGAAATCCTGCACGAACTCACCATGGAACCTGCACACAATCATGTTGGTGTGATGCGAACCGTACCGTTTAATCAGGCGGTGCCCGGCATGTACACCACTGAACAACTGCACACACGAGAAGGCGAAACAGCCCGAGAAGCGGTGACGAGGTTCCAGCAGGAAATAGAAGAAAACGGACAGTTCGCGTTGATGGTCGATGACCTGCGCTCGCACTACATCGGCAACAACATCCCATCCAGCTTCCGCCCGGTGCCGAGCGATGCCCCGGACCTGCTACACGTGCTGGAAGAACTCGAACACGAGATCGAAGCACGCCGTGACGAACTGCCGAATGCCTGGGGTGCCATCGTCGTCACGCAATCGCAGGAAGACCTGGTCCGCGTCGATATGCTCATCAGTTGGGATGCGGTCCTTATCGAGGCCGGCACTGTCCAGTACACGTCCGATGGTGAGCCGATGTACATCTATCTGACGGACGGCGAGGGCAATATCCTGCTGGACGAAAACGGCGAACCAGTAGTCGATCGCAGCGTCTACAGCAATCATATCTTCCTGCACGCTGATTCGGCTTACTTCGATTAAACCTTACGAACGTTAGGACGGGAGATTCATGAACCGTTTGCTAATTCCGAGCATCGAAGGCCGCGTCCTCACCGGCATCGTGATGTTCGTCGCCATCATGATCCTGCTCGGCTGGGTCGCCATCAACGAACCAGCCCGCATGGCCGCCTTCGAACGCCAGCATCTGGGCCGCTCCATCGAGCGCGGTGCGGAGCTGTTCGCAGCGAACTGCTCCACCTGCCATGGTACCGACGGTCGGGGGATCGCCGAGCGCGCCCCCGGCCTCAACAACCCGCATATGTTCGGCTATGACTACCTGCGCGAAGTCAACGGTGAGATCAACTCGCTACAGCGCCAGATGAACGAACTCGCGATCCTGCAGGAAGAACTACTGGCCGAGCGCGACGCACTCTTCGCCGAAGTGGCGGAGATCGACCGCAGCACCGCCGAGGGTGAAGCCCGCGCCACCGCCATCGCTGAGCGCATTCAGGAAATCAACGCGCTGACGACGACCGATAATGAACAACTCGCCGCCGAATACGCAGAGCTGGCCGCTCGCGCAGAAGCGGGTGAGCTGGACGAAGCGGGCGAGCAGCGCATGGAAGAAATTCTCGATAGCAATATCCCGCTGCACGTCAGCATCTTCGAAGAACAGCTTGAGCCGCTCTACGCGGTGCGTCAGGAACAACTCGATACGCTACAGCCCGCCATTGACGCCGGTTATCTTGGCCCGACTTACGAGACCGTGCGCGCCAGCGGCGACGAGTTCGCCATGACGTCCGTCCTGCTGAGCAACACCAGCCGTCTTTCGCAGTATGGCTGGGCTGGCGATCTGCGCAGCTACCTGAGCACCACCCTGATTCACGGGCGTCCCGGTAGCCAGTTCGTCTGGGGCGAGCTGAACCAGATGGTCTCGTGGTCGCAGCGCACAGGTGGTGCCCTGCGCGATGACCAGATCGATGACATCGTCAACTATATGCTCAACTGGGATAAGGGCGACGACTGGACGCTCGATGACCTTTACGCCGTCAATCAGTTTGGCAAGCTGCCCGCTGACCGCGCTCTGGTCGCGGCTGGCGGCGGTGATCAGCCGACCCTGGACAGCGAGTACGACTCCGATACGGAAGCCATCACGGTAGCGCTGCAGGACGTCACCGGCGACCCGGCACGCGGCGAAGCACTCTACAACGGTGCCGAGCGCACTGAGGTCAATACGCGCCTGGGCTGCTCCGGCTGCCATCTGGGCGGTGCCGCAGCCCCCGCCACTGAGATTCAGTGGGCGTCAGTTGATGAACGTCTGGCGCATCCGCAGCTACAGGGCTACACGCCAGAGCAGTACATGGTAGAGAGCATCGTCGAGCCAAACGAGTACATTGTCGACGGCTGGGCGGGTGGTCAGATGCCGCAGAACTACGGCGAGCAAATGACCCTGCAAGACATCGCTGACATCATCGCTTACATCGCCAGCTACGGCGAATAAGCCACCAGCATACTGTCAGAAAAAGGGCCGGAACTATCCGGCCCTTTCGCGTCCTTCTCAACAGCGCATATGGGCGGATTACCCTTCCCCCGCGCCGCCGCCTGACGTATCATGTCGATGTTGCCGCAACCCGGCAACAGGCGATCCACCGCACACAGCCATGAAGGATGAATCATGCTGAGATCGCTGCGTATCAGCCCACTGATCATCGCGCCCGCCATCGTACTCATTATCGCGAGTCTCGCTCTTACGGGTTTCGCACTTGCCCAGGCCGACCCGCAGATCGACTGCACACCAGAAGGTCTTGCTCAACAGATCAATACCCTGCAGGCCGTCCTGCCGACCGATTTCGACGCCAACCCGGATATCGCCCTGGCGAACCTGTTCCGGCTCGCCAATCTGTATCAGGAAATCGCCATCGACTGCGGCTATGTCCCCAGTGAGATCGAGGTCAACGCGCTGATCATCAACGCGCTGGCCGTCGCCGACCTGCCGACCATCATCGCAGCCAACGCCGTTGGTGACGATGTCGACGAAATCCTGCTGCAACTGGCAGATGTCCGTGGCGATGCGTTCAACGGCCAACTGCTTTACAACGGCATCGAGCCAGCGCTCGATGGCACGGCCCTGGGCTGCTCTGGCTGCCACATGGGCGAAGCAGCACCACCCACCGAGGGCATCTGGACGCGCACCGATGAAATCCGCCTGAACGACCCGGCCCTGGCCGGTTATGGTGACCTGCGCTATCTCGTCGAGAGTGTTGTACAGCCCAACGAGTACATCGTGCCGGATTATGTCGCCAACCTGATGCCCAGCAATTACGGTCAGCGTCTGGATATTCAGCAGCTCGCCGATCTCATCGCCTTCATGATGAGCCAGGATCAACTACTTGACGAATAACGTTGCGCCATCGTCCCGCCGATTGCGGTAAAATAGGCGCAGGTTTGCTGAAACCGAACAACGAGGAAAACTTATGAAGCATGGCATCGTCAGGATTCAATCCTTACTGTTGAGCACACTGCTGCTGTTGAGCGCTGGCGTCGCCTTCGCCCAGGAAGAAGCGGAAGCCGTCGAAGCAGCCGAGACCGTGGCCCCCGGCGTGACGGTCCTGCTGGTGCTGGGCGGCCTGGGCATGATCGCCCTGGTAGGCTATGTCATGTATCGTCGCGAAGCCAGCGAATCCGGCAGCACAGCCACCAATTAAACTTGTGATTTAAGTCACAATCACATAAAATAGACGTACATCTGAAAATTGCATCGTCGTTGGCAACCGTCACTTGTCCTTATGGCCGGTGACGATACGACACCATCAATTTGCTGTTAGTGGTTATGAGGAGCGTTTTAATGACAGAAATGGCATGGGAAAAGCCGGCTGTCGGCGTGCAGCACAAGCCCAAGCGCGGCCAGCAGTCAGGGCGTTTGAAGTTCCTGATTGGCGGCCTGCTAATCCTGGGCGCGATCGTCTATCTGATCTTCTCCGGCACATCGTTGGGTGCGCGCTACTTCCTCACCGTGGATGATGTCGTCGGCAATCCGGCCTACCTCGGCGAAAGTGTCCGCCTGACCGGGGCAGTCATCGGCGAGACCATCATCTACGACAGCATGAACGGCGAGCTGAACTTCACCATCGCCCACATTCCATCGGAGTTCGACGATCTGGCGACGGCACTGCACGAAGCCGCTAACGATCCCGAAGCAACACGACTGCCTGTCTACCTGAGCGACACCATGAAGCCGGAATTGCTCCAGCATGAGGCGCAGGCCATCCTGACGGGCACACTCGGCGAGGATGGCATCTTTTACGCGACTGAGCTGCTGCTCAAATGCCCCAGCCGCTTCGAAGAGGATACCCCCGGCAGCATGATCCATTTGCAGCAGCAGGGATAGTCCATGCTGGCTGAAATCGGTCTTGTTGCCCTGACGTTATCATTTGTGGCGTCGGTATATGCTGCTGTACTCTCCGTAATTGGTGAACGCCGCCACAACGAAAACTGGGTCATCAGCGGGCGTAATGCCTCGCTGGCGACCTTCCCACTCCTGGGTGTGGCAGTCGTCGCGCTGCTCATCGCCCTGTTGACCGAGCAGTATCAGATCGGCTACGTGTGGTCGGTCACCGACCCACAAACGCCTGTCTTCTACCGCGTGACTGCCCTATGGGGATCACAGAAAGGCTCGCTGCTCTTCTGGTGCCTGACGATGAGCGCTTTCACAGCGGGTGCTATCTGGCTGAACTGGCGCAGTGATCGCCGCCTCATGCCCTATACTATCGCCTTCATGATGGCTTCGCTGGCCTTCTTCATTGGCCTGACGCTGTTTTTGGAGAACCCATTCGAGCGCTGGTGGTTCCACCCGGAAACAGGCGAGGAAATGCTGGCCGCATTCGCCCCGGCGGGCTATCTGCTGCCGACGAACGAGGTACTGGCGGCATCTGCCAACGGCCTTAACCCGCTGCTGCGCCACTTCGGCATGATTATCCACCCACCGATGCTTTATCTGGGCTTCGTCGGATTTGTGGTGCCCTTTGGCTTTGCGATGGCGGCGCTGGCCTCCGGCGACCTCACCACCAACTGGATTCGTGCGACCCGCCGCTGGGCACTCGTCGCCTGGTTGTTCTTATCGCTCGGCCTGATCCTGGGTGGGCGCTGGGCCTATGACGTGCTCGGTTGGGGCGGTTACTGGGGCTGGGACCCGGTCGAAAACGCTGCCTTCCTGCCCTGGCTCGTCGGAACAGCCTTCATCCACAGCGTCATGATCCAGCAGAAGCGCGGCATGCTCAAAGTGTGGAATATGTTCCTGGTGCTGGCGACCTTCAGCGCGGTACTCTTCGGCACCTTCGCCACGCGCAGTGGCGTCATCGAGAGCGTGCACAGCTTCGCCCGCAGCGAAGTCGGCTTCCCGATGCTCGCCTTCTGGGGGATTATGACCCTCATCGGCGTTGTGCTCCTCATCTGGCGCTGGAACCGGGGCGAACTGCGCGACGAACACCAGTTCGCCGGGTTGCTCAGCCGCGAGACGCTGTTCGTCCTCAACAACGTGATCTTCATGGCACTGGCCGTCGCTATCTTCTGGGGCAGCTTCGGCGCGCCCATCATCAGTGAACTGTTCATGGGCACTGAAATCAGCCTGGGTGTGGAATACTTCATGCAGGTGACGCCGCCGCTGTTCGCCGCCATGTACATCCTGATGGGCATTGCCCCACTCTCAGCCTGGAGCGCGACCGCCGCCCACCGTCTCGGTCGGGCGCTGGTGCTGCCGAGCCTGCTGACACTGGCCACGCTGACTATACTGACGCTGCTGACCCCGATGACACTCGTCGCCTGGATCGGCTATGGCGTCGTCTTCCTGGCGGGCTATGTCGCCCTGGTGGAGATGGTACGCGGGGCACAGGCACGCGTCCGCGCACGTGGTGAGAGCTGGCCACAGGCGCTGATCCGTCTGTTCGGACGCAACCAGCGCCGCTACGGTGGCTACATGGTGCACCTGGGCGTCGTCGTGATTGGCCTGGGCGTGATCGGCAGCACCATCTTCCAGTACGAGACGCGCCGCGTCATCAGCCTGGGCGAAACGGAACGCATCGATGAGCAGTACGCCCTGCGCTACGATGATCTCAGCGTTGGGCTGGCCGCTGATGGCCGTGAACTGCACATCACCACGCTGAGCATCCTGCAAAACGGCGAACACATCGCGACAATCAGACCACGCCTGGACGACTTCGGCGAGATGACTATGCACATCGCGGGGGCGCACAGCACGCTCGCCAACGATTTCTACGTCCTGCTGGATACCTACGACGAAGAAGCCGGGCTGGCCGCTTTCATCGTTTATATCAACCCGCTGGTGAATCTCGTCTGGTGGGGCGGTCTGATCCTCATCCTGGGGACTTTCATCGCCGCCTGGCCGCGCGAAGTTGTACCGGCACATCTGCACGCACCTCAAAAGCCCGCGAAAACGAGGCTGCAAACCGCATGAGATGGTTCTACGTATTGCTGGCGCTGCTGCTGCTGACGATTCCGGCAGCGGCACAGCGCCCGGTCACTGAAGACGAAGTCCACGCCATCGCAGAAGACATGTACTGCCCTGTCTGCGAGAACGAACCCCTGGATGACTGCCGCAACGTCACCTGTATGCAGTGGAAAGCGGAAATCCGCAACATGCTCAGCCAGGGCATGACAGAAGATCAGATCGTCGCTGATTTCATCGAGCGCTACGGCCAGCAGGTCGTCAGCATCCCCCGCGACCCAACCCTGCTCTTCCTGTCGTTTGCGATCCCGGCTGCGGGGACTGTCATCATGATCGTCATGGGCGTGTTTACCTTCCTGCGCTGGCGACGCCGTCAGCCGATGACGGCCCAGGCCAGCAGCGGCCCCGTCTTCACGCCGGATGATCCCTACCGCCGTCAGGTTGAACAGGATATTCACTGAGATGACGGATAACTCCCTTGATTTTCTGCAAGAACCTGACGCAGCACCCCAACGTCGCGGCCTGAGCCTGTCCTCAATAGTGCTGCTGATCGGCGTCATCCTGAGCGGGCTGGTGCTGGCGTGGCAGCTCGCCAATCAGAATCGGCTGCAGCCCATGCCCGGCGAACCTGCGCGTGATTTCCTGCTGACCACCTTCGACGGTCAGACACTCAGTACCGCCGATCTGCGCGGCCAGATCATCGTGATTAACTTCTGGGCGAGCTGGTGCGCACCCTGCCGCGAAGAAGCGCCCGACCTGCAGCAGCTCCACCTCGACTACGCCGATCAGGGCGTGACGCTAATCGGCGTTAACTGGCTCGATATTGAAGGCGAGGCGCTGGCATTCATGGACGAGTTCGGCCTGACTTACGTCAATGGCCCCGACATGGGCGAACGCATCGCGGAACAATACGCCATCCAGGGCGCGCCGGAGACGTTTATCATCGGCCCCGACGGCACCGTGACGCACAGCTTCCTCGGCCTCGTCGATTACGATAAGCTGGCCGCCGCCATCGACGAAGTGCTCGCCGGGGAGGACGCCACATGAGCCTGGAAGGCCTCATCGCCGGGCTGATTCTGGTCGCCCTGACGCTGGCCGCCATACTGCCGCCGCTGTTCCGCCGCCGTGGGACGACCATCGGCCTCGACCGCCAGCGCGAGCGCGCTCTGGCCTATTACGAGCGCGTCCTGACGAACATCCGTGACCTGGACGAAGATCACAACACAGGTAAGATCGGGATGGAGGAGTATCAGCACGAGCGCGAGCTTTGGGCGAGCCGGGGAGCAGCACTGCTGCGCCTGCTGGATGAACTCGATCATCGTCAGCCCATCGCCTCGCGTGATGCCGACGACGCCGCTATCGACGCGGCCATTGAAGATGCGATACAATCAGCCCGGCAGACCACCCCACGCGATCAGGTCGGCGCCGTGACCGCCCCCTGACGCCGCGCGTCGGGTCACACCAACTCAACAATGCAGGCAGGCACCTGGAGGGAATGGGCTAGCACTGTGAGAGACCATCAACCCGTGTTGATATTGGCCGCATTATTGGCGCTGCTGCTGGTCGGCTGCACGGATCTCGCCGGACAGCCAGAGATCGTCGCAACCACGCCGCCCCGTTCCGCCGACACAATCCAGGTCGACGGCCAGACGCTGCCGGTCACTGCCCCCAACGCCGCCAACGGGGCCCGCATCTACGCGGAGAACTGCACGACCTGCCACAACACCAACGGTGACGGTATGGGACCGCTCGTGCGCGATGGCAGCGTGCCCGCGATGCCTTCATTCCTGGATGCAACCCATGTCGGCCGCCTGACGCCCACGGATTACTATGAGATCATCACCAACGGCAACCTCGAAAACCTGATGCCCCCCTGGCGCGAAGCGCTCACCCCGCAGGAACGCTGGGATGTCGCCATGTACGTCTACACGCTGCATTACACTGCGGCACAGCTCGCGCAGGGCGAAGCCATCTTCGCTGCAGAGTGCGCCCGCTGTCATGGCGAACAGGGGCGCGGCAATGGCCCGGATATCGTCACCACGGGCCGCGAAGCCTACGACATGAGCGATCCGGTCAACACGGTGAACAGTGGTGACGCGCCCTGGTATATCAGCGTCGAAGAAGGCCTTGGCGAGATCATGCCAGCCTACGGCGACACGCTCACAGAAGATGAGATGTGGTCGGTGGTGGCCTACACGCGCAGCCTCTCGCTTATCGGGCTGGCAGCGGCACAGCAGGCTGATATCAGCACGCTGGCCCAATCTGCCGCGACACCCGCCCCCGATGAGAGCGTTGTCATCAGTGGGCAAATCATCAACGGCACCATCGACGGCACTGTGCCAGAATCACTCGAGGTGACGCTGGTCTACGGCACGCCGGAAGACGTCTCACAGCAGACGACCACCGCGACCAACGGCCAGTACCGTTTCGAGGATATACCGGTGCGGCAAGGGGCCAGCTATTTCGTCCAGACGACCTATCGTGACGTCATCTATACCAGCCCCATCCTGATCAGCACCGATCTCCGCCGCGAGAATACCCTGCCGCTGACGCTCTTTGATCAGACTGAAGACGTCGCCGTGATTCGCGTCGCCGGGGTGGAGACCGTCATCGATACGCTGACGGTCGAGAATGTGGGGACGGGCCTTTTCTTCTCGCAACGCATCACCTTTGAGAATACTTCCGACCGTGCCTACATCCTGCGACCGCCCAACAATCCGGAGCGGCGCGTCTCGCTGCTCGTACAGGTACCCGATGACGCCCTGATCCTCAATGAGCCAGGGCGACGTTACATCATCGCTCAGGAACAATTCTCAATTATCGACACCGCGCCTGTTCTGCCTGGCCTGCACACCATCGATCTGCAGTTTTTCATGAATTATGAAGACAGCCTGCTCGTGCAGCAGCCCTTCAACAACCCGGTTGACGGCCTGTTCAGTGTGCGCGTCGTGCCGCCCGGTATCAGCCTCAGCGCCGAAGAACTCCCACGCGCCGAAGACGTCGAGATGGCGGGTTTTACGCTCAAGGTCTACCAGGGCGAAATTGACCGCGCCGCCCGCAGCACCATCAGCTACGCCCTGACCGGTAATCTTGTTGATCAGCCGCAGCTCGTCGGGCCAGAAGTGCTCATCATCGGCGCAATCATCATCATTCTTGTGATCGTCGTCCTGCTGTTGATCGCCCGCCGTCGTGGCGATGACGCGCCCATAGATGGCCCCGCCGGCAACCGCGAGATCGACCAGCTCGTGCAGGAGATCGCCCAGCTCGATTACGCCCACGATCAGGGACAGATCAACCACGACGTCTATCAGCGTCAGCGGGCCGAACTCAAAGCCCGTCTTGCCCAGTTGATGCAGCAGTCCTCGGAGGACGCCACATGACCCGTAAGCCGCCGACCCTCGCACTTATCGCCAGCGTCCTGCTCTGGCTGGGCCTGACCGCCATACCTGCCACCGCGATCCGCCTGGTAACGCCGGAACCCGCTATTGACGCTCCCATTCCGGAGGAAGCTTTCGCACGCTATGCCGGCCTCAATACCAGTCTGACTGAAGAGGGTTACCCGATGCTCGGCGACCCGGACGCGCCCTTCATCATCGAGGACTTCTCCAGCTTCGCCTGCCCATTCTGTCGTGATTTTCACGAAGAAACGTTCCCTGGCGTGCTGGAACTTATCGAGGAGGGACAGGTCGCGTTCGTCTACGTGCCGATCTACATCACCGGCAGCCTGCCCAACAACCAGAACGCCAACCTGGCCGCAATATGTGCCGCTGAGCAGGACACCTTCTGGCCCTACCTCGATATGCTGTATGACTGGCATACACGCTTCGGCCAGACGGCCTTCATCGACGAACGTCTGGAGCAGGGCGCGGTCAATCTCGGCCTGGATATGCAACAATGGCAAACCTGCCTTGCCGATGATGCCGGTACACAATTGCTGGAAGATGCTGTAGAAATGATGCGTCGGCGCGGTTACGGGGGTACGCCGACGCTGGTCATCAATGGCGAGCGTGTCGCCGCCACACTGGATGCCATCCTGGATTTTATCGACGGCCAGGACGGCGAAAGCACGCATATCAATCCGTCCGCTAGCCAAATCTGACAACCCATCACCAAGAGTTAGGACACCTCATGAAACGCATTTTCTCTATCATCGCCCTGTTGACGCTGCTGATCGCGGCGACCGCTGCGCTCACCAGCGCCCAGGATGACACGACCGATGAACTCGCCTTCAGCGCATCGACTGACATCGGCGAACTCAGCATCTGCCACCCGGAAGACTGGAGCGCTCTGCGTGATCCTGAAGGCAATATCCTGGTCGTGGATTTTGACATCGAGCTGCCGCAGGAAGACTGGCCGGAGGCCCCCCGTATCATCCGCCTGTTCATCGGCAGCCTGCCCCTGGAAAATGAAGATCTGACAGCGAGTGAGCTGCTGGTTGAAGTCTTCGAACTGGACAGCACGCAGATCGAAGAAATCGAACAGCCTGATGAGAGTACGCTGGCTCGCTTCGATACCAGCCAGGAAGACACCAGCGCTTACCTGTACGGCACCTATCTGACGGATAACGTCTTTGCGATCGGCAACATCCTCGGCCCGCTGGCCCTGATCAGTGAACAGATCAGCCAATTGGAAGAAGTCTTCACCTGCTCCGAAATCTCCTTCACAGATTTCATCCCGGAAGATGCCCTGACGGAGATCGCCGCCTATGACGGCATCACACAGAGCTTCACCGAACAAGGCTTCCCACAGATCGGCAGCGCCGATGCCCCCGTCGAAATCACCGAGATCAGCAGCTTCGCCTGCCCGGCCTGCGGACAGTTCCACAGCGTCGTCTGGCCGGGTCTGCTGGATCGCATCGCCGCTGGCGAAGTGCGCTTGACCTACGTCCCCATGTACAGCACCGGCAGTGTGCCCAACGGTCGCTACGCCGCCGAAGCTGCCCTGTGCGCAGCGGATCAGGGGGCGTTCTGGCCCTTCCATGATGCGCTGTATAACGCCCAGGTTTTCCAGTCACTGGCCTTCCTGCCGGAGCGCATCAGCCAGGGCGCGGAAATTCTCGAACTCGATATGGAAGCGTACCAGGACTGCCTGGATTCTGACGAGAAGCTCAGCATCATTGACGACGCCGAAGTCTTCGGACGCGAGATGCCCGGTTTCACCGGCACGCCGACCATCGTTATCAATGGCGAAAAGCTCGAAGACTGGTCGCCTGATCGTCTGAACGCCGCTATCGATGCCGCCATCGCAGACGGCGGTGACTAACCCAAGCACCCACATGCCAACTGAGGGCGGGCGTGTCCCGCCCTACATACGCAGGCCGGATTGCACACCATGACCACATCACCGGAAGAACGCCCTATCGTCACCATCGAGGGCCTGACCAAAGCCTATGGGTACCTGCCCGTACTGCGCTCCCTTGATCTGGAAGTGCAGCGCGGCGAGTGTGTCGCCCTGCTGGGGGCTAACGGCAGCGGTAAATCGACGCTGCTGCGCCTCATCAGCGGCCTCATCAAGCCGTCCGGCGGCCGTATCCTGGTCGGCGGCTGGGAGATGCCCCAGCAAGCCGCCGCCGTTCGCGGGCATATTGGCATGGTCAGCCACAAGGCGCTGCTCTACAGCAACCTGACCGCGCGCGAGAACCTGGCCTTCTTCGCGCGGCTGTACAACGTACCCGCCAGCGAGCGCGATAATCACATCGAAGCCCTGCTGGCGCGCGTTGGTCTCAGCAAACGCGCTGACAGCCTCGTGCGGACCTTCTCGCGCGGGATGCAGCAGCGCCTGAGCATCGCCCGTGCCCTGCTGCCCAAACCCGATGTGCTGCTCTTCGACGAGCCATATACCGGCCTTGATCAGGATGCCTCGCTGGTGCTCGATGAAATCCTGCGCCAGACGCACGCCGAAGGGCACACCATGCTCATGGCGACACACCTGCTGGAACGCGCCGCACGCATCGCCAGCCGCGTGATCATCCTTAATCGTGGCCAGATCGCTCTCGATGTCCCAACCAGTCAGCTCGGCGAAGAAGATATCGCCCTGCGCTACGCCGCCGCCACCGGAGGAGCTGTCCCTTCATGAAGACCGGATTCTTCGCTGTCGCCTTCGCTATCCTGCGCAAAGACCTGATTGCGGAAGTTCGCAGCCGCGAGATCATCGGCGTGATGGGCCTGTATGCGCTGCTGGCCGTCATCATCTTCAGCTTCGCCCTGGAACTTGATCGCATCGCCCGACAGGAAGCCATCGCTGGCGTCCTGTGGGTGACCGTGACCTTCGCCAGCATCCTCGGCCTCAACCGCAGCATGAACAGCGAGCGCGAACAGGGCAACATCGACGCAATGCTGCTCGCCCCGATTGATCGCGCCGCTATCTTTCTTGGCAAATTCCTCGGCAACTTCCTGCTGGTGCTGGTCGTCGGGCTGGTGCTGCTGCCGCTGATGACCATTCTCTACAATATCAACATGATCAGCCTGTGGATGGTCGGCATCCTGGTGCTGGGGACTTTCGGCATCTGCTCGACGGGGACGCTGCTCTCCGCGATGACGGTGCAGACGCGCGCACGTGATGCGCTGCTGCCGATTGCGCTGCTGCCGGTCGTGCTGCCGGTACTGATGGCCGCAGTCAAGGCGAGCACCGCCATTCTCGCCGATGCTCCACTCGAAGACTGGCAGTCGTGGCCGCAGATTTTGCTCGTGATTAACGTGATCTACTTCGTGTTGTGCTACTTCGTCTTTGAGTACGCCATCGAGGAATAGCTCAGGGACATCGCACAACGGGATTTATAGCAGGAATTTGGCCAAGATATACTACCCTTCAGTTTGTAGATTTTGCTATAATTCGGTGTGGTATTAGTAGTTTTTTGTAGATTTGAGGCAGAGATGAGCGTAACAGCGATCAAATCGAAAGAGAGCGCGGCACCCCCACCGCCGCTACCCAGCCTGCTGCGTATACTTGTCCTGACGACCATTGCCGGTTTCATCCTGACGGCGGTGCTCGGATTGGTCGTAGCTGGTACCGATATTGAACAGGGTCAGGTTCAGCGCCTTTTCTACGTGCACATGCCATCGTTCTTTGGTGCCTTCACCGCTTTTGCGGCGACGGTCTTCGGCGGCATTGCCTACCTGCGCACCCGCAATCCGAAGTGGGATCGTCTGGCGCTGGCTGGCGTCGAAGTCGGCTTCGCGCTGGCGATAGTGAATCTGCTGACTGGCTCCGTCTGGGCACGTCCTATCTGGAACACCTGGTGGACCTGGGACCCGCGTCTGACCTCAGCCGCCATCATGGTACTGACCTACGCAGCCTACCTGATGCTGCGCAGCGGCATCGACAACCCGGAGACGCGCCGCCGGTTCGCCAGCGTCTACGGTATTCTGGCATTTAGTACCGTCCTGCTGACGTTGTTCATCATTCGTCTGCGCGACGATACCATTCATCCGGTCGTAGTCGGTGCCAGCCCGCAGAACGCGCAGGGCACTTTTGAAGCGACCAGTGGCGTTGTCATCGCCCTGATTCCGTCGCTCATCTTCTGGACGACACTCGTACCCATTACGCTTATGTGGCTGCGGATGCGTCTGGAGCAAATGCGCGACTATGCGGCACAACGCCGCCTGGAGGCCCTCGAATCATGAGAAGGCTGCTGCTCACCCTGCTGATCGGCCTGCTGATTGCTCCGCTGAGCCTGCCCATCGTCGCTCAGGATGCGTCAGACGACACTATCGCTCCGGAGATCGCTTTCTTCCGGGGCAGCAGCGGCTTCAATATGCCGATCCTGGTCGGCTGGGACAATGAGAGCGAAGGCGACACGGCGCTTTTCGTTCATGAAGAAGCACAGGCGCGCATCCTCGCCACCTCCAGCGACGCAGACGCAGACGCGGCCACTATCGCCGCTGACCGGCTCGGTCTGGAGCTGTCCACGCCGTTCTACAACAACACCGTCAACCTGAGCGACGGCACATGGCAGATCACCCTGTTCGAAGACGGCGATCGCGCCATCTCGCTCATGTCGAAAGTCGCACAGAATCGCGGCTACGTTCTGGCCTTTGTCGAAGAAGACCCCGCCGCCCAGACCTTTATGCTGGTCACACGCCCCACCACCGAAGGCGACGAACGTATCACTGACGGTCTGCAACAGGCCCTGAGCGCCGTTAGCGATACGCCCATCACGGCCGAAGATATCCGTACCGAGGCGCTGCCCTCCGGCGAGTGGAACGTGTACAATGGGGATGACGCGGCCAGCCCGACGGTTTATGGTCTGGAATTTGGTGGTGCCGTGTATACGACGGTCACATTGGGCGCTGACGAACATGTGCCGCTGCTGGTCGATGCCTGGAATACGGCCCTGCTCGGAGGCTTCTTCCTGACGCCCAACAACATCGAGTATCTTATCCTGGGCATCATCGTGACGCATATCATCATGCTGGCGCTCGTGGCGTGGATTATCGTTGGCTGGCGCAATGCCCGCCGTGATCTCGCCCTCGCCGAGCTGCTGCGCAGCAGCACAGCATAGGCCAAGACATGCGGGGAAAACTCCGCGGTCACTTACAGAGGGACGAATCGGATGAAAGCGCACGGGTGGATTGTAGTGTGTCTCCTGCTGATCGCGGCGGCTTGCCAGCCGGAACCGCTGACCGGCAGCCGAGCGACACCCGTGCCCTTCCCAACCATGACGCCGGGGCAGGTACTGATCGGCCAGTTGAACCCGGCGGCGCAGGCGGCAGGGTCCAGCCCGGCAGAGGCAGTCGCTATCGCCAGCCGCGCAACCCCAACGCCGCGCTATGATGCCTGCCCGGTACAGACGGGCGCGCCTGATTTCCCGGAGCTGCAATCCCTCGATGTGCCATTGGCTGAAGCGCTGATACGCTTCCTGGAAGCAGGCGGCACCCTCGCGCAACTGCGCAGCGGCTTATCAGAGTGGGGCGTCCTGCAGGAAGGCGGCGAAGTCCGCGATATCGACCTGACCGGCGAAGGTGGCGTCGAAATCGTCATTGCGTACACCGCGCCCGGCGACGTGGGCAGCCTGCTCATCCTCGGCTGCGAAAATGGCCGCTACGTCGCACGTTATGAGATGCTGGCCGACGGCAGCACGCCGCCGACGATCGTCTGGGTCGGCGATGTCAACCGCGACAGCCGAACCGAACTAGTGCTCAGCCGCCGCCAGTGCGAAAGCCCTGATCTGTGCGAATTCGATACGCAGATTCTACGCTGGAACGAGCGACAGGGCCGCTTTTTCAATCTGCTCAGTGGGCCACTGCGCAGCCTGGCGCTGCCGACCGTCGATGACATCGACGACGACAGCGTTACAGAGCTGGTCGTCAACCTCGATTCTCGCGGCAATCTGACGACTGGGCCGCTGCGGACTGGCATCAACATCTACGACTGGAACGGCGCGCAGTACGTGCTGAGCATCATCCAGTTGCAGCCGCCTGTCTTCCGCATTCAGATCATCCACGAAGCCGACCGGGAATTCGCCCGGCGCAACATCGCCGATGCCGCCCGGCTTTATGGTCTCGCCCTGGCCGACGATGACCTGCGCTACTGGTTCAATGATGGGCCGGTCAACGTGCTGAGCTACGCGCTCTATCGGCTGGTGCTGGCCTATACCTACCTGGAAGATGAACGCCTGCCGGAAGTCGTGCAGCGCCTGAACGAAGAATACCCGCTGGACGAAGGCGACACACTTGAAGACCAGAACGTGTATGCGGCGCTGGCCTACACTTTCCTGAATGCCGTCCAGGCGCGCGAAGACCTGCACACTGCCTGCCAGGCTGTCCAGCGCATCGTCGAAATACGACCGGAAGCGCTCGAGCTGTTGAATCGTTACGGGCGCTACAGCCCGACTTACACCGCACTCGATTTATGCCCATTTTGATCAGGCCCGGCCCAGGGCACAGGTTTAACTAATTCACGCAGGGAAACTGATGACGGATTTAAGAGGCTTTTTCGCGCAGCGGCAGCAGGCCATGATTGAACTGCTGAATGACTACATCACTTATGAGACGTTTACGACCGATAAAGCGCGCGTTGACGATTTCATCCAGGATGTGCAGACCGGCTGGGAGAAGAACGGCGCTCAGGTCGAGCGTATACCCCGCCAGGACGTCGGCGACGTCCTGCTCGGCAAATGGAACACCGACGCCCCCGGCAAGCCACTGCTGCTGCTCGGACATGCCGATACCGTCTGGGCGGCGGGCACACTGGCACAGCGTCCCGCCCATCAGGACGGCGAAGGCCGCCTGTATGGTCCGGGTGCGCTCGACATGAAAGGGGGGCTGGTGGTCGGTCTGCATGCCATACTCGGCCTGCGCGACATCGACCAGTTGCCCGACCGCCCCATCTGGTACCTGCTGACCACCGACGAGGAAATCGGCAGCAAACAGAGCCGCCAGCTCATTGAAGAAACCGCTAAGCAGTGCGATCTCGTGCTAGTGCTGGAGCCACCTACCGCCGATGGCGCGCTCAAGACATGGCGTAAAGGCGTCGCCACTTACAAACTGACCGTCGAGGGGCGCGCAGCCCATGCCGGCAACGAACCGGAACAGGGCATCAACGCCATCATCGAGTTTGCGCAGCAGGCGGTAGAGATCAACAAACTCAATGACTACAAGATGGGCACATCCGTCAGCCTGACCGTCGTCGACGGTGGCAGCGCAACCAACGTCATCCCTGCCAGCCTGACCGCCTACATCGACACCCGCACGATGACGCTCCGCGACAAAGCCCGCGTCGAAGACGCACTGATGAACCTGCACCCGTTCATCCCAGGGGCAAAAGTCACAATGGAACTACGCAGCGACCGCCCGCCGATGGAGCGCAACCCGGCGGTATTCGACCGCATACGCGGCATCGCAAATGGGGTCGGCATTGAAGTGCGCGAGGACGGTGCCGGCGGCGGCAGTGATGGCAATTTCACGGCTGCGCTGGGAATCCCAACAATTGACGGTCTCGGCGCAGAAGGCCAGGGCCTGCACGCGGTCCACGAGCATGTGCTGGTCAACAGCCTGCCGAAGAAAGCCGCACTGATCGCGGCCATCCTGCGCGATTGGTAAACACAGCAGCGGGGCCGGGGCATGCCCCCGGCTTATGTTTCTGGTTCAAGGGGCAGCATCGTCCGGCCTTCGAGCAGCCATTCCAGCACGGCTGTTTCCGGCACAGCGTTGAAGAAACGCCGCTGATTGCTCAAACCGAGCAGCCCGAAGAAGCGCTTCATAATCGCCAGAAACATGCTTTTCTCATACAGATACCCAGCCCGGAACACTGGCGGATTCTCGAAGCGTGCGAACACCCCTCGAATCGTCTTTAACGTGTAGTTGAATGGCGGGATACCATCCGGGCGCAGGTCGACTAACATCAGGATTGGCTCCGCCGATTCGTGCTCGCGCATCATCCGCTCGAACATAACGGCAAACTCATCGACACCGCGCTCGTCGGCCTTGAGGAAGACGAACTTGTGGATATTGCTGTTCAGATAATGTTGGTAAACACAGTGGCGCTCGTTCATCGTAACCAACCGTCTGCTATCACAATAACGAGATATTACCGAAAACCCCCACGGTAAGCAACCTGATTGGTCCGCTATTCATTCACCGGCGACGGCCAGCAGGGCATCACGGCTGGTGATACCGCGCATCTGTATGATGAAATCGTGTAGATTGCTGCTCTGGTCGCGCAGGCGGCGCACGGCGGGTCCGATCGGGTCCTGCCCGCCGACGCCCGGTATCCCCCCGGATTGGTAGCCCCCATAAAACGCAAAATACGCCTGATTCAGCTTGCGGATGCGGTAGCCGTTCTCGTAAAACAACTGGCGGCGTTCTTCCATATAGGCTTCAGCCGCTTCGACCTGTCCCTCTGCCAGCAGCGCATCGACCGTTACCCGCGTCTCATGCATAGCCGCGCCAAAATCGAAAGCGTCCGGGTCGGTGGGCGGCGGCTCTGTGACGGGCGGCGGCGTGACCGGCTCCGGTGGCAGCAGATCAGGATAATAGCGCGCCAGCACCTTATGCCCGATCTCATTGCCGAACAGTTCCGCAGTCGTCTCGTTGATGATGCGCGCCTCACCGCTGAAGCCATCGACCGTGGTAAAGTAGTGCAGCCCCAGCGGGAACGCCAGCAGATAGTGATGCAGCCACTCATGAGCGAAAGTATCGACCGCAAAGGGGATGCTGGTCGTCTCAGCGATCATCGCCGGATACAGGGCGATACCCCCCAGCGGTACGATCAGCGAGGCGACGTCATAGCGCTCATCGATCCGCGCCTCTAGTGCAACGATCTTATCAATCGGGAGCGCGTACAGGTTGATGCTGCGCGCCAGCCGGATCGTATCACGCGGCGAGGCAACCAGCAGCATTGGCACCTGCGTGAAGCGCATCGCCATCGGCGGCAGTAACTGACCCAACACGCCGAATCCTTCATCGACCAGCACCGCTGCGACCTGCCCCTCCAGTATCGCCTCCGCCGTAGACTGGCGCGCCGCCAGATCAGCCCGGAGCTGGTCGCGTTCTGCTCGCCAGTCGCTGCTGGCTGCGATCGGGTCAGCGATGGCCGGGTCCGTGTAGACCTGGGTAATCTGCCCCTCAAGTTGACGCGCACGCCCCAGATCAGCCATATAATCGCGCACGAACTGCGAGCGCTCTGCTTCGGTCATAAACGCATGCCGGCCAAACAGCGTCTGTTCCGCTTTGGCGGCGATCGCCTGAATTTCCCAACCGATATAATCAAACTGATACGGGCTGACTTCGTAGGCAATGGCCTGCCATCGGTCTGAAATCAGCACCGTCGAGCGCGGCACCAGCGCGACGAACAACACCGCCAGCAGGCTCAGAATCAGGCCGTAACGCCACAGCCATCGCAGCCAATGCTTGAAGAAGACGAGGAATTGACGAAACACGCGGCGGTGTCCCCGTACAGCGACAGTTGGCCGCGATTATAACAGGCGCGGGCCGCTGCCTGCACCGTCGATTGAGGTCATCTGGCGCTGGCAGGCATAATCGCTGCATATATTTTATGAAAGAATTACATTAAATCGGATTATGAACTTATCACAATTCTCTAAAAATCTACTAAAACTTACTAAGTACTATCTGCGATGGAATATGGAGATGTTCCGTGCGTGCACATACAAGTTGGAAAAGGGAATACGTCATGAAACGGTCAGTTGTTGCAATTGTGCTTCTGGTAATTTTTGCTGTCCTCTCAACTTCCCTGGTATCTGCTCAGCGTTTCCGTCCCGGCCCCGATACCATCGCCACCATCGCCGTGAACAACGGTAACTTTGATACACTGGTCGCCGCGCTCTCATGCACGGGTTTGGTCGGTGCTGTTGCGGATCCCAATACCCGTCTCACAGTCTTCGCGCCCACCGATGCTGCTTTTGCGTCACTGAATCTCAATGAAGGCAACATCTGTGCTGCGTTCGACACCGAGACCCTGACGACCATTCTGCTGTATCACGTCACCGATGGCCGCCGCCCCTCGCCGAGCGTCATCAATGGCCGTAACAAGCAGATCAAGATGCTGGCTGGTGGGTCAATCTTCCCGGCGGGCCGTGGCAGCACCGCCCTCTTTGATAACCTTGGACGCCAGATCAACATCACCGCCGCCGACGTCATGGCCCGCAACGGGATCATCCACATCGTTGACAATGTGCTGCTGCCAGTTGCCCCATAATTAACGCGACTATCGCAGTCAGCTTCAAAAAGGAGCAGGCACATGCCTGCTCCTTTGCGTATCTAATGGTTTGTAATCTGCCTGGCGATTACTCGTACCTGAAGTTTGCAATCCCCAGGGCAAACAGCGCAGCCGCAATCGCCAGCAGAATACCGACCGGCGCGAGGACATCCACCAGCCCACCGCCATAGAACAACACCTGATTGAAGCCGTTCATGGCATAAGTCACGGGCGAGAGGTAAGCAATCGTCCGCATGAAGTCGGGGATGAACGGCAGCTCCAGCGGCCACCATGCCCCACCCAGCGCCGCCAGCGCCAGCGAGAGCAGCGTGCTCAGCGCGGCGGCCTGCGGCTCGGATTCAATGACGGTAGCCAGCGCCAGGGCGAGCGCAGTCGCCGCCAGGGCGAACGCCGCCATCACCACGAACAACGCCACCGGATCATTGCCAAAATCCAGGCCAACCACCACACCCACCGCGAACACGATCAGGAACTGCACCATACACAGGATAAAGCGTGACAGGATTTTACCGCCGATGATCTGCAACCGGCTGACCGGCATCGCCACCAGTCGCGCCAGCGTCATCAGCTTGCGCTCCGCCAACAGCAGATAAATACCCCCCAACGCGGTGAACAAGACGAACATCGTGGCCATCCCCGGCACTGACTGCTGAAAGCCGCCCGGCACAGCGCCATTCTGCACGCCCTCGCCGCTGACGATGTAGACGACATCCACTGACGGCGCACGCCAGGAATCCGCAGCGGCGCTGTACACGTCGCCGGTGAAGGTCGCCGCGTCTTCGTCGCCCGGCAGCACCGGCCCGCCCAGGCTCTCCGCCAGTGTATCGACATATGCCTCACCAACCCGCGCCGCGATAATCGCACCGTTCACACGCTGCACCACCGTCTCAACCGATTGGCGCACGATGTCGCCGGTCAGCGCGTCGGCACGGCTGTAATAGCCGATTTCGACCGGGGCGAAATCCTCCAGCGCGGCGGAGTAACCCACCGGAATGATGATCACGGCATTGGTCATTTCATCTCCAAGGCGCTGCAGCGACTGCGTGACGCTCAGCGTCGTCTGTGCCTCGTCCAGCAGACAGATATTATCTTCCGTCTGATCTGCCGGGCACAGCACCAGCGTCCCGTTGATTGCCCGCAGATCCGCGATGAACTGTGCCGACTGCGGCGTGTTGTCCTGGTCGATCAGGTCCACACGAATCGCGCTGGGGCCACTATCGCCGCCCGTCGCGCCACCGAGCAGAACCGCCAGCGCGATCGGCAGTACGGTAATCGAGATGATATTGCTCCACGAGCCCAGGAAGATCCGCAGGTCGAGGATGGCAATGTGGATCAGATTTCGCATGTGCGGCCCCCTTACGCTTCCACGCGGCGGTTAAACAAGAAGATGCCCACGATGAAGAACAGCGCAGCCTGCCCCAACAGCGCGGCGATGTTCAGCGCAATATCCACATTGCCCTGACCGAGCTTATTCAGGCCATCGACGCCCCAGTAGATCAGCGAGAAGTAAGCGACCGGGATCGGCGGCGCAAAGCCGAACGCCCCACCCGCAACGCCCAGCGCCATATTGATGATCGTGCCCAGCGTGCCGACCTGCTCTGGCGTGCGCGCGATGCCAGCGATGAGAATACCCATGCCGCACACGGCGAGGCTGGTCGCCAGCACAATGCCCACCAGCGCCAGCGGATTCGTGCCCCACAGCCAGACGATTTCCCCGGCATTCACGCTGGCGATCACCAGCAGCGCTAACAGCAGGATCGACATTTGCAGAATCACCATGACCAGGGTCGCCGTAAACTTGCCGCCGATCAGCACGGTGCGGGGTGTCGGCGTCGTCAGCAGGCGCGGCAGCGTCCCGGCGCGGCGCTCTTCCACCACGCTGATGATGCCCCCCTGCGCCGCGAACAGCGCGAACAGCACCGCCTGTGCAGCCCCGGTGGTCACCAGGATCAGCGCGAACAGGTTCGGCTCGTCTTCCTCGGCCTGCGGATTGGCAATCGATTGCCCGCCCAGGCTGACTGTTCCCAGCCCGCCAATGAAGCCACAGCCCAGCACCGCGTTCGCCTCAGCGTTGTTGCCGGCCAGCATGGCGACCGCCGGGTTGGCGTCAATCAGGCTGCTGATGGTCGCGCCAATGGTGATATTGCCGGTCAGCAGTGTGTTGACATAACCCGCCACAACGCTCCGTACAATGCTGCCGCTGATCGTGCGGCCCGCATTGGCGTAGACTTCGATCTGCGTCGCTGCCGCATCAGCTTCTGACTGCGCGATGCCCGGCACGTCGATGTCCGGGGACATCTGCGCGCTGAAATCCGCCGGGATGATGATCGCTGCCGTGTACGTGCCATCATCAACCCCTGTACGCGCCGCCTCGCTGTCTTCCAATAGCGTCACCTGGAACAGGTCCGTCAGCGAGCCACTGAACTGCGCACTGCCATCGCCGACCGTATCATCGAGCAGCGGGCAGGGCGTGGTCGCAGCCGGAACGGGTTCCGCCCCGGCATTTGACCCGGCTTCGCCACCCGTCACCACGGCGACAAAATCCGCGCCGAAGTTAGACGGCTGACCGAACAAATCCGTCCCTTCATCCTGATTGACGACCGCTACCGGGATAGCCTCAATGCTGAAGCCACCTGTGCTCTGTCCGCCGAAGACGGAGCCGACGATCACCGAGATCGCCAGCGGCGCAGCGAACATCATCAGCAGCAGATTGCGGTCACGAAACGTGGTATACAGGTCCTTCCAGACGATCGCGCCCAGTTTGCTCCACATTGTGTCAGCTCCCTAGTCGCGCAGTGCGCGGCCCGTCAGATGCAGGAAGACCGCTTCCAGGTCGGGCTCGCGCACTTCCACCGAGTACACTTCCGTTTCGTACTGTTCAATCAGGTTGAGGATGCGCGGCAGTGCCCGCCGCCCACGACGCGCCAGCACCGTAATGAGTCCCATGCCCTGCCGCAGCGCAATCACTGAACTGCTGGAACCAGCGTCTGCGGCTTCGTCATCCGTCTGCCCCGCACCCGCCGGCTGAACTGTATCAAAGTCAACATGGGTCACGTCCGGCACCTGCTGACGGATCGTTTCCAGCAGATCAGGATTGACCAGCGGCTTCGTTACGCCGATCATCAACCGATCTTCCTCGCCAACCTGCTGCGTCAGCTCGCCCTGTGTGCCGAGCGCGATGATCTCCCCATGATCGATGATGCCGACGCGATCGCTCAGTTCCTGGGCTTCTTCCATGAGGTGTGTGGTATAGAGCACCGTCATGCCGTACTCATCGCGCAGCCGGAAGACAGTATCCAGGATGCGGCGGCGATTCTGTGGGTCGATGCCGACGGTTGGCTCGTCCATATAAACCAGTTGCGGGCGATGCAGCAGCCCTACGCCAATGTTGACGCGCCGCTTCATCCCGCCGGAGAACGTCTCCACGCGATCATTCTGACGATCCTTGAGATCGATGAAATCCAGCACCTCATCGACGCGGCGGCTCAGCTCGCGCCCGCCCAGCCCGTACATCCTGCCGAAGAACTCCAGATTCTGCCGGGCCGTCAACTGCGTATACAGCGCGATCTCCTGCGGCACCACCCCCAGCAGCGCCTTCGCTTCCATCGGTTCCCTCGTGATCGAATGGCCGCCGATGCGTGCGTCGCCTTCGGTTGGCTCCAGCAGACCGCTGATCATGCTGATGCAGGTCGTCTTGCCTGCGCCGTTCGGCCCCAGCAGGCTGAAGATCTCGCCTTTGCGGATGGTCAGGTCAACCCCTTTGACCGCCTCAACGCGCTTACCGTCGCGCGTCGTGAAGACTTTCTTGAGCCCTGTGGCTTCCACCATAGGCACATGATTCGAGTTCATATGTCGGCTTCCCCATAATCTGGCTATATCAGAACATCATCTTGTGTGGCGTCTGCCGCTTTAGCTCCCGGGATATTGCGACACCATCAGGCCGCTTTGCATGCTAATCTCCATTACGTATAGCGCCGCCCTCCGTTGCTGCGGAATCGTCACTTTCGCCCGGATCATCCTTCAGACTGGCGACGACCCCGCGCGCGTAGGCCAGCCATTCCAGCTCAGAGGCGGTCATGCGCAGGCCATACTCGAGCGAGAGCAGCGTCATCCGCTGCTGACGCGACGTCCCCGGATGATTCAAAAACGGTCGGACGCGCTGCATGATCGCATCCATGCCATCGTAGTAAGCCTGGGTCGTGGCGATGTAGCGCTCGATAAATCTGATCAGTTCCGCGTTGGTTAGCGCCGCACCGAAGTAAATCCGCCCGATGAAGCTGCTGTGTATGCTGTCGTCATCCTGCGGGGCGGCCAGCCAACGCCGGAACTCATGCCGGCCTGCCGGTGTGATGTGATACACCTTTTTATCCGGGCTGCCTTCCTGCGTGACGATTTCCATCGTGACCCACCCCTCATCCGTCATGCGCCGCAGTGCGCGGTAGATCTGCGTATGCTCTGTCGTCCAGAAGTAACTGATCCGCTCATCGAACAGCTTGCGCAGGTCGTATCCCGATGCCGGCGACTCGCGCAGTAGCCCCAAAATCAAGTGTGGCAGCGACATCACCACCTCCTATGTGCAATTGCACTTATGTGCAAATACACATATACATCACAGAGACATATCTTGTCAAGTGATTACAGAAATTTGCTACAGAAAACCATGCGGGGAAACTCAGAGAAGCGACACGCTGCGGTGTCATGCGAGACACTGAACAGGGCAGGCGGCGGAAGAGCCTGCCATTGAGGGTAATGTATCCAGAGGGGCGCCAGAAGCGCACCTGACGGGTGCCGATTAAGTTACGAGGCCGGGCGATAAGTTAACGCACGACCTCGTCAGACTTCAATATAGCGCTTCCAGGCATCCGGGCCGGTCCCGAGCGCAATCACCAGATAGCTGGTTCTTGGCATCTTCGGCTCCCAGCGCAGCTTCAGCCCAACCTCATGCGGCAGTCGATCGCCCTTGCGATGATTGCACCGGGCGCACGAGCAAGCCGTATTCGACCAGGTATCCTTACCCCCGCGCGAACGCGGCACGATATGGTCGATAGTGAAGTCATTCTTGCTCAGGACTTTGCCGCTCTGGAGACTACCCGGCTCTGCGCCGCAGTAGATGCAGGTGTATTCATCGCGGATGAGCACACCCTTTCGGCTCCACGTCGCCCGACGACGTGGCACGTTGATGTACGTGCGGAGCGCGATCACAGATGGAACGGAAAACTTCTCGCGTACAGTGCGCAGGAACTTACCGCTTTCCTCCACGACCAGCGCCTTACCGGCCAGCAGCAGGTTGATCGCCCGCTGCACGGTGATAACGGAGAGTGGCTCCCAGGTACTTCCGTTTAACAACAGCACGCGCTGCTGCGCGACAGAAGAGCTGCTTGACACGACGGTGTTACCCTCTCTGACTCGGTTTGCCTATTCGATTTATCCAACCCTATTATACGCTATCTTGTGATTCACTTCACGCAGAACAACATGCGTTTAACCAGCCGGAATGACGAACAAACATTCTGAGATTAAGTATACCTCGATTGTGTTAACGAAGGGTTATCCGTTGGGGGCTTTTTTTGACGTCTGACCAACGGTTGGCTGCCTCCTCGTCCAGGGCGACCGGCACAGATTTCCCTGGTCAGGCGGCAGCGTGGGCCAACACGTCAGACCCGCCACACGGCGCGACGCCGGGGATGGCGTGAGTGCGCTGCCGCCTGACTCTTAAGGGGCGCTGCAGGCGTCCAGTTGGCCGGACCGGTCGCCCGCAACGCGCATGAATGGCACCTGGCCATGAGATTCGCTTTCACCAGGACGTCGTCCTTTTCAGGACGGACGCCACACTTCGTTTGAAGCTGCTGACGCTACCAATAAAACTGATTACCGTACTGCGTCGTCCACATTTGCGCATGAGATCATTTGGGTTCATCCGTTGATGTCCCCCGCTGTGCTCACACCGGCGATACGCATCAGGCCATAGACCTCGCGTTCCGGCCAGCGCACGGGGAACCCGTCGTTGTCACCGCTCAAGCCATCGCTGGCTTTGGCGCTGCGGCTCGTCGGGCGCGTGCGTCGGGCAATTCTGCCCCGTGCACGGCGACGTAGCGCACCGCTGCGGCTCCGGGAACGTGATCTGGTGCGTTGCTTGCGCGACACGTATCACCTCCGTTGGTTGATTAACCGATCTTCTCGTGTTTGTTCTCCTGCATGTCTTCCTGCAGGACCTCGGGCCGTTCTATCACGCGCAGGATCGGTGTCTGCACCTGGCTTTGCCCGTTCTCGATTTCGTAGATTGTCTCTTCTGCGGTGAAGATCAGCTCTCGCAGCAGGCAGATGATCTCGCGTTTACTCAGACCTGTGAAACTGGCTTCCTGACCTTCGCTGGCCTGTGTGTGTAGTTCATCAATGGCATCCAGCACGTCTTCCAGATTCATTGACGGCGCCAGCGATTTGCTGTGTGATGCGACCGTCATCAGTTTCAGGTGTTTCTCTTCGTGCCGTTCGTTACTCATCATGTATCGCCTTTTTGGGTCAGATGAAGAAACTAAAAAGGGTATGAGATCGTTTGTTGATCTCATACCCTTTGCACTCGTACCTGAGTCTGGGTGCTGGTTCTCCCTGGACTTACGTCCTTCGGGGCCTCCAGCGATGAGACCAACACTTTCTGAAGCCACTGCCGCCCGGGATCAGTCCATCAACGGCCAGTCCGTCAACGGCGAATGCACGCAGATCTTCCACGTAATCATTCGTAACGTTTGCGACGGTTCTCGCGGTACGGCCCAGCAGGCCATGCCCGATGAGCATGCTTGCCCCGGCTTTGCGGAGCGCGGTGTCACCCAGGGCTGCTCCTGCGCTAAGGATTCTTTCTGCGCCAGCGGCCAACGCACGACGCCACCCATGCAGCATCCCGGCTGGGCTGTAACAGCCAGCAGCCACCAGCAGCATTTGCTGGTTGGGGCTGTATGCAGTTATTGACTGCATAAAGGTGGAATTACTCATGGTTACGCGCTTTGGCGCTTACTCCTTATTCGCTTCAGATGGTCGATTCTAGTTTTTCTCTGCACTGCTGCGCACTGCTGCGATTGTTCGCTTTGTGTGGCGATGGCGCGTTTTAAGTTAATGCGCACTTGACACACGATGACAGCATACCACACTTTTTGCTGTTGTCTACAATTTCGTGTAAATTGCTCAGGAGTGCGCCCAGAGTTGGGCCACTTCTGCTGATTGGCGCTTACGCGCCTTTTTCAATGGTGGTGGAATCCAGCATCGCCAGAATACTCTCACCGGTGATGAACACCCGACGCATGCCGGTCGGCTTGCTCACCTGAAGATGTCCCTTTTTGATCAGGCGCTTCAGTGTGCTCAGGCTGATGCCCAGCGCTTCCGCGGCTTCCTGCCGAGAATACACGGCACCTGGTTCAATACGTAGTTTGGATTCAGTAGCCATCTTTACCTCCTTTGGCATACTAGATTGGTTATGAAAGGCCGTCAAGAGCTTATATTTATTGTAAAGAGATTTTAACGTGGCGCAAGGGTTCAAGAGGGTTAATTGTGTATGAAATCTGCCTTGACAGCCCTTCAACCCCTCGCCATAATACCGCTTACAAGCATATATCAACCAAAAGCGATGACGCAGACAGTCCACAGGTGCGCGATTCGCGCCGGGATTGACAGGGAGCGCCGGCCATAGACTGAGAGCCGCCGCCAATGCCGCTGTGGAATTCACTGCTGAGCTGACAGGTGAACGCGGACGCCTGACGTCCGTCAGTAGTCTGCTCCGCCGACCCGGCGTGACGGGGTTAACGAGGTGCGGCAGCCCGTTTGATGGCTGCTGAACCAGGGTGGTACCGCGAGAGATGAGCACGTCACTAAGCGCTCTCGTCCCTGGATAGGGATGAGGGCGTTTTTCATTTCCGGTGGCGGCTTCGGGCACGTCACCGTGGTTCGTCACCACAACTTATCATCGAGCAGCAATTATCAAGCAGCAATTATCAGGAGCAGTGATGTCAGATCAGATCAAGCAACTCGAACAGGAAGCACTCTCCGCTTTGGAGAGCGCCAGAGACGCAGATAGCCTCCAACAGTGGAAGACGCGCTATCTCGGCAGCAAGGGCGCGCTGCGCGGTCTGCTCGGCCAGATCGGCAGCCTGCCGAAAGAAGAGCGCGGCAGCTTCGGCCAGGCGGTGAATACGCTCAAGGAATCGCTGACCGCCGCCTACGATGACCGCGAAGAGACCTTGCGCGCCCAGGCTATCGCCCGCGATCTGGAAGAAGGCCAGATCGACGTCACCCTGCCCGGACGTTCTCGCGGGGTCGGCGGGCTGCACCCCGTGACACAGCTCCACCGGCAGTTCATGGATATCTGGGCCGATATGGGCTTTCAGGTTTTCCGCAGCCGCGATGTCGAAGAAGATGACATCAACTTCAGCATGCTGAACATTCCGCCGCATCATCCGGCACGCGACATGCAGGACACATTTTATACGGACGAAGACGGCGTCATCCTGCGCACGCACACCTCCCCCGGCCAGATACACGCCATGCGCGAGCTTGGCGAGGACGGCAACAAGGCGATTCGCGTGATCCTGCCCGGCATGGTCTACCGCAGCGAGCAAATCACTGCCCGCAGCGAGGCCCAGTTCACGCAGATCGAGGGCCTGGCGATTGGCCGCAACATCCGCATGAGTGATCTGAAGGGCACCATCACGGCCTTCGCCCGCCGCCTGTACGGAGAAAACGTCAAGGTGCGCTATCGCGCGTCCTACTTCCCCTTCACGGAGCCAAGCATGGAAGTCGATGTTGAATGCTTCCTGTGTGGGGGTAAGGGCTGCCGCGTCTGCAAGTATGCTGGCTGGCTGGAGATCGCCGGCAGCGGCATGGTCCATCCGAACGTGCTGCGCAACGGCGGCTACGACCCTTCCCAGTGGAGCGGCTTCGCCTTCGGCATGGGGCCGGAGCGCATGGTCATGCTCAAGCACAATATCCAGGACATCCGCAACTTCTGGTCGAACGACCTGCGCTTCCTGGAACAGTTCTAAAGGCGAGAGACGGTGCCAGTTATCCCGATTCTCTTCGCGCTATGGCTGATCTCGCGCCGCCTGCATCGGGCGACGATCGCCGCACTGCGCCAGCCGGAGACGCGCGGCCTGATCTACGCGACGCTGGCGATTATCGCCATTGGCACCGTCTTCTATCGCGCTGTTGAGGGCTGGGCCTGGATCGACGCGCTGTACTTCACCGTCGTCACGCTGACGACTGTCGGCTACGGCGATCTGACGCCCCAAACCAGCGCCGGTAAGTTGTTCACCATTGCCTATATCCTGGTCGGGCTGGGCATCCTTGGCGGCTTCATCGCTCTCATTGCGGATTACGGTCGCAGTGAGATGCTGAAGCGCAGCGATAACCCCAGCGACGACCTGCACCAGAAAAGCAAGTAGGAGCCACCTGATATGCTCATCCCTGTAAGCTGGATCAAGGAATTTGTCGAGATTGACATCCCGGTAGAACTGCTGGCCGAGCGCCTCACGCTCGCCGGGCTGGAAGTCGGCCACATTCGTTATGTGGGCGTGCCACAGCAGCACGTGGAAGGCGTCCGCTGGCCGCCTTCGGATCACCTCGTCTGGGACCGGGAAAAAATCCTTCTGGGTGCCATCCGCGAAGTCAAAGCGCACCCCGACGCCGACCGGCTCGTCCTGGCCATGGTCGATTACGGCGGCGAAGAACTCGAACAGTGCGTGACAGGCGCGCCCAATCTTTTCCCCTACAAGGGACAGGGCCCGCTTGAATCGCCGCTGTGGACGGCCTTCGCCATGGAGGGCGCAACCGTCTGGGATGGCCACAGCGAAGAACCCGCACTGATGAAGCTCAAAGGCAAGAAGCTGCGCGGCATCTACAACAAGAGCATGGTCTGCAGCGAAAAAGAACTGGGCATCAGTGAGGAGCACGAAGGCGTCATCATCATCGAGGAAGACCCCGGTTATGCCCCCGGCACACCGCTGCAGAATGTCCTGGGCGATGTCGTCCTCGATATCGAACTGACGCCGAACCTCGGCCACTGCTTCAGCGTGCTGGGCGTCGCCCGCGAGGTGGCCGCCATTCTGGATAAAGAACTGCGCGAGCCAACCTACGAGATCAGTGCTGACGGCGACTCCATCGAGGGACAGGCCGCCATCGACATTCGCGAGCCGGAACTCAATCCGCGCTTTACACTCACGCTGCTGCGCAACACTGAGGTCAAACCAGCGCCCTTCTGGATGCAGTATCGCCTGCGACTCAGTGGACAGCGCCCAATCAACAACATCGTCGATGTGACCAACTACGTCACTTTTGAGATTGGTCAGCCACTGCACGCCTTCGACTATGACAAACTGGTCGCTCGTGCTGGCGGTACCGCCCCGGTCATCATCACACGCCTGCCGGAACCCGGCGAGACGCTGGAGACACTCGACGAGATCAAGCGTAAACTCGGCGAAAACGAAATCCTCGTGTGCGATACGGCAGGTGTACTCAGCCTCGGCGGGGTCATCGGTGGCGCTGAAACAGAAATCGATGAGGCGACTACAAACGTCCTGCTCGAAGCGGCGAACTGGAACTTCATCAACATCCGCCGCACGCAGCAGGCGCAGAAGGTCTTCACCGAGGCCGGGACGCGCTTCAGCCGCAATATTCACCCGTCGCGTGCGATCCTGGGCAACTTGCGCGGCATCGCCCTGATGCATCAGACCGGCGGCGGCAGCATCTGTCAGGGCGTCATCGACGCTTATCCCAACCCGCCGCAGCCGATCACCGTCAGCCTGCCGATCAGTGAAGTGCAGCGACTGCTCGGCATGGCAATCAGCATTCAGCAGGCCGCCGACATCCTCAGCCGCCTGGAGTTCGAAGTCACACTCGAAGACGATACAATCCACGCCATCGTGCCCGATTACCGCACCGACATCGGCACCGGTGACGTTGGTCAGGCCGACCTGGTCGAGGAAATTGCGCGCATCCTCGGCTATGATCACATCCCCGACACGATCATGGCCGACGAGATGCCGCCCCAGCACGGCAATCCCCGCCTCGATGCCGAGGAACACATCCGCGACCTGCTCGTCCGGCTCGGCCTGTACGAGAACATCAGCTATCGCTTCACCACGCCGGAATCTGAAGCCGCCCTCACACCGAATGGGGTCGCCTCGTCGCTGCCACGTGCCGCCCATGTGCGCATCATCAATCCCATCGCCAACGACAAGACACATCTGCGCCACACGCTGCTGGCGAACATGCTGCACAACGCCGCCGCCAACAGCCGCTACCATCGCCGCCAGCAGGTATTCGAAATCGGCCATGTCTATCTGAAGCAGCCCGACCAGCGCCTGCCGCAAGAACCGCTGCGTCTCGCTATGCTCATGACCGGGCCGCGCCACACCACCGGCTGGATGAATGGCGATGAATCGACGCTGATTGATTTCTACGACATGAAGGGCGTGATTGAAGGGCTGCTCAACGGCCTGCACCTGCCTGATGTGCGCTTCGCCCGCAGCGAACACGCTTCACTGCACCCGGGCCGCGCCGCCGACCTGCTCATCAATGAGCGCGCTGTTGGCAGCTTCGGTGAGCTGCACCCGCTCGTCGCGGAGAAACTGCGCTGGTCCGCAGACCCGGTCTACGTGGCCGAGTTCGACCTGGACGCCATCATCGACGCCATCCCACCGCGTCATGAGGTCAGGCCGCTGCCGATCACGCCGGCTGTCAAGGAAGATATTGCCCTGGTCGTCAGTGAAGATACGCCGGCCGCCGCTGTGGAAGCCGTTATTCGACAGGCAGGCGGCGACGTGCTGCGCGCTGTCGAGCTGTTCGACGTCTACCGTGGCGAGAGCATCGAGGCCGGTCACAAAAGCCTGGCCTACGCGCTGACCTATCAGACCAACGAGAAGACGCTCACCGATAAAGACGTCGCCCGCGTCCGCAAGAAGATCATCGCGCAGGCGGAACGCGAGCTGAACGCCCGTCTGCGCGCCTGAGGCGTCACGACTGCCAGACGCCAAGCAGCCAATTCGTGAGTTCGGTGGCCAGGACCGCATCAGCCAGCACGCTGGCCCCCTGGCCGCCTTCCACCTCGCGGAAGGTGACGTTCTGCCCTATCGCCTGCAACGATAGCGCCGTCGGGTACGCCAGCGCGTCATCCGGCGAAGCGACAACCCACAGCGGCCGCGGGTTGTAACTCGCCATGTGCTGTGCCACGAGTTCACGCTGCGTCGCACTGAGCAGCACCAGCGCATCACACAGATCAGTCAGCGCACAGCCTGCCAGTGCCCTATCAGCGCCAGCCCCCGCGCCGATCACCGCCAATCGACCGGGGTCCACACTGGCGATTTCACTCAGTGATTCCAGCAGCGCGGGCATATCACTATCGAGCGGTGGCGGCTCCGTGACGAGTACCGTCAGACCTGCCACGCTCAGTTCCGCCGGGAAAATCCCCCAGCTCAACCGATCAGGCGACAGCAGCAGCACACCTGGATAACGCTGTACTGCGGCATCTGCCACGCCAGAACGCGGCTCGTACAGGTCCGCAGGCTGGACGGTGCCATCAGCCAGCGTCAGCATGACGCGGGCGCTGCCGTCCGGCTCAGTCGTGCCGGCAGGCATGGGCGGCAGGACGCCGCGCGCCGGGACGGCCGCCGCCGTCAGGTCATTATGGCCGGCCTCGATCGTGCCGCCGAACAATTCATCCGACGTCTGCATAGAGATTTCCGGGCTGGGGGCCAATGTCGGCCCACTGATTACGCGAGTCGCATACGGCGTCGCGGCAGTGCGCTCCGGCAGACAGGCCGCCGTGAGTCCCATCACACCAATGAGCAAGCTGAGTTTGGCAAAGCGCAAAAGTGCCATAATTATTCCCTGGAACTGGCCAGAAAGGCGGCACAGGTATACGCCGCTTATGTTAAGATGTCAATTGCTTATCAGCGAGCGGTGGTGAGGCGGTGGTCAGGCCCTGATTCAGCTTCCGCGCATCGCCTGTGAACGCACTTATAACGAATGAGGTCACAATTGGACGAGCAAACACGAGTCCACGCGATTGTACACGGACGCGTCCAGGGCGTGAGTTTTCGCTTTTTTACCCAGCGTACTGCCGAAGAACTCCGCCTGACCGGATGGGTGCGCAACCGCCGCGATGGCACCGTCGAAGCCGTCGCAGAGGGTCCACTTGCGCAGATCGGGCGCTTCGTCAGCTTTCTGCATCGCGGCAGCCCATCAGCCCAGGTCGCCCATGTGGACGTCCGCTACAGCCAGCCCACCGGCGAGTTCAGTGGATTCTTCATCCGCTACGATCTGGATTAGTCCTCGCCCAGATCAGGCCGCGCATAGACCAGCATCCGCTCGCAGCCATCCTCAAAGGGTGATTCGTCCGTGTCACCATAAACCGCCTGCACCGCGAAGCCGCAGCGCTCCAGCAGCAGTTTGATCTCCGGGAAGAAGAAGTAGCGCAGCACATGCGGCACGAATAACCGCCGCACCGTGCCGTCGGCTGTGGTCTCATCGTAGACCCACTCAACATGCAGGAGCTGCGTCGTGCGATCCAGCCGCGACAGGCTCTGCAACAAAATCATATGCCCCGTCTCAGGATCGAGAAACGTGCGATCCACGATGAGATGTTCGCTGTCCTGCGTGGCGAAGATCTCGCCCGCGTTGGGCAGGTCCAGCACGAGCAGGCCGTCATCCGTCAGCAGTGAGCGCAACTTATTTAACAGGGCGATCTGCAAATCCTGCGTGTGAAAGTGCATCAGGGCGTTATAGCTCATCAGGGCGAGCTTGTAGCGTGTCGAGGTGCTGTAGGCCAGTACGTCAACTTCGCTGTAGCTGACGTACTGCAACAGATGCGGGAAGGCGTGCAACTTCTGGTCCAGGCGATCCAGCATGGCCCGGCTGGTATCGACGCCATGCACCTTGATCTCTTCCTGTGCCAGATGCAGCAGGACGCGCCCGGTACCGCAGCCGACTTCCAACACTGGCCCACCGTACTCCTCGACGAGTGCGCTGTATAGCGCCAGGTCATCGGTGCGGCTGCTGGTCTCGGCATCATAGTAGCGGGCGATCGTATTATAGTAAGCAGACATATCAGCGCCTTCCGTACAGGGACAGTTCGCCAGCCGCGTGGCAGCCAGCGCAATCGGTTCTTTTATTTTCAATTATATCGCAGCTTACATCGCATCCCTCCACCACCCTGGCCCATTTAACGGTGGGCAGCCGTCAGGCGGTGCCGATTGATAAACCCCCGGCCCTTTGTTACAATGCCGCCCGCATGCGCCACCCGCATGCGCCAGATGAGCGTAAGATCAGCGACAAGCAGGCGACCGTCTTAAGTTTGCTGACGCCCATCCGGCCATATCTTTCTTTGATGAATACATTGAAAAATGAGTTGTGGAGTACGATCGGTGATGCACAACGGTTCCAGGACGATGCAATATTCGGACTATCGCTCAGCCTACCGCCTGGCTTACAGCCTGATCGCCGCCCTGGTGATGTTCGCACTGACCGCCGGACACGGCTACGCCCAGGGAGAAGGCCTGGTTACCGCCGTCCAGTCTGATGTCAACCTGCGCGTTTGCGCCGGGACGGAGTGGCGACGATTGACGACGCTGCCCACCGGCATGAACATCGCCCTGGATGGCCGCATCTCTGACAATAGCTGGGTGCGCGGCATCACACAGGATGGGGATCTCGGCTGGGTCTTCGCTAATGCGCTGAACATCGACGCGGGCCAGATCAGCAGCCTGCCCGTCATCAACTGCGGCGATCCAATCACGGTCAACACGCCGCCACCCGGTCAGATCGTCAGCGCGCCCGCCGCCACCGATCCGGTAGAAGAAGCACCACAGGCGGCCCCGCCCGTTGCCGCCCAGGGGGGCAGCGGCCTGAGCATCGTCGTACCCCGCAATACCAACGTCCGCAGCGGCCCCGGCACGACCTTCCGGCGTGTGGGCGGCATGGTTGGCGGCGAGACGTTCCTCGTCGATGGCCATGACGGCGACCTCAACTGGGTGCGTGGCGTCACACCACGCGGCGAAGTCGGTTGGGTGGCCGCTAACCTGACGAACATCACACTCGATCAGATACTCTCGCTGCCAGTTGTCGGCGTCAATACGCCCTTCACGCTGGCCGTGCCTGATGCGCCCCAACAGACCGCGCCCGAAGCCGCACCAGAAATTGCCGCACCGCCGCCGGTCGCCAGCACTGCGCCCGTACGTGGCTTCTCCTATGGCGGCCACGTGCGCAGCTTCAGCAATACGACCGTACAGGCCATGTATCAGTCCGGGATGACCTGGGTCAAAAAGCAGATTCGCTTCGCCCCCGGTGAGAACCCGGCGGGTTGGTCGGGCTTCATCAACGAAGCACACGCCCTCGGCTTCCGCGTGCTGCTGGGCGTCGTCAGCGATCCGAACACCGTCCGCGACCCGAACTTCTACGACGTCTACGCGAATTACGTCGCCGGGCTTGCGGCAATCGGCGCGGACGCGATCGAAATCTGGAACGAACCCAACATCGACCGCGAGTGGGCCAGCGGCTTCATCAGCGGCAGTGCCTATACGCAGTTGCTCGCCCGATCCTACAACGCGATTAAGTCTGTCAACCCGAACACGATGGTCATCAGCGGCGCGCCCGCCCCGACCGGCTTCTTCGGTGGCTGTTCGCCCGCGGGCTGCGATGACATCCCCTTCCTGCAACAGATGGCCGCTGCTGGTGCCGCCAACTATATGGATTGCGTCGGCGTCCACTACAACGAGGGCATCCTGCCGCCTTCGGCGACCAGTGGCGACCCGCGCCAGCCCAGTAACTTCCATACACGCTACTATGCGCGCATGGTCGATGTATACTGGGGAGCCTTCGGCGGGCGCCATCCGCTATGCTTCACGGAACTCGGCTATCTGACGCCGGAGGGCTACGGCCCATTGCCGGGCGGCTTCGCCTGGGCGGGCGGCACCAGCGTCGCGCAGCAGGCGGCCTGGTTGGATCAGGCGATGAGCCTCGCCAGCCGCAGTGGGCGCGTGCGCGTCATCATCGTGTGGAATGTGGATTTCACCGGCGTATATGGCGACGACCCGATGGGCGGTTACGCCATCATCCGACCAGATGGCAGTTGCCCGGCCTGTGCCGCACTGGGCAATTAAACGGTGTGAGCTGGCATCAAAGATCAATGACCGATGCGTAGGAAGTAAGCAAACGAGGACAGTGCATGGATGTAACACCAATCCCTAAAGCCGATCAGAGCGGGGCCTATGGCCCGCCATCGAAACGCCGCCAGAGTGGCAGCGGTGCGGGTTGCTGGGTCGTCGGCGCGCTGACGTCCCTCGTAGTGATGATTCTCGTGCTGATCGGGCTGTTTTTGCCGCCCATCAGCCTGTATGACCGGTTGTTCGGGCTGGCTTACGCCCCGCTGACCGCCGCCGGCGACAGCATCGTCAGCCAGGATAGCGGCCTGCGACTGGTCGCCGCCGGCGATAGCGATTCCTTCGGCGCGCGCCTCTCCACGGTGGGCCTGCGCGACTTCGTGGCCGCCGATGGCAGCGAAGCCGAGTGGATCCCGGCTGTGCGTGCGGAGATTCCGTTCTATCTGGCGCTGCAAAGCCCGGTTTACACGCTCGATACTAATGGCGCTCAGCCGGAAGAGATGGTCATCAGCCTTAACTTCCCGCCTAACGCGCCCGACCGCGACCTGCTCGACCTGTACGGCTGGTATGACGACCGTCAGGCGTGGGGATTCATACCGGCGCGGCAGGTCGATAACCGGCTGGAAGCGCAGCTCAGCGATCTGCCGCAGCACGTCGCGCTGTTCCAGGCCGCGCCGGATAGCCCGCGCGTGCTCATCTCGTACAACGTGCGCCAGGTCCTCAACGAAGATGTCGCTCAGGTGGCGACCATCGTCACCCCCGCCGGGCTGACACCGCGCGAAGATGGCACCATCCTGGGCAGCCTCGCCCCTGGCTTTACGACCAATGCCGGCTATCTGGTGATGCCGCTCATACGCAACTTTGACGATCCTAACGCGCTCGACACCGCGACGCTCAGCACGATTCTGGAAAACCGCGCCCTGCGCGAACGCCACGCCAGCGAACTGGCCCGGCTCGCTAGCGGCGGCGGCTTCGATGGCGTCTTCGTGGATTATCGCGGCCTGACGGATGATCAGCGCGAGCGCTTCAGCAGCTTCATACGCGAAGTAGGCGCGCAGCTCGATAACGTCGGCCTGATGCTCGGCGTGGTCATCCCCGCCGCCGATAACGTCGACGGTACCTGGCAGACAGGCGCGTACGACTGGCGCGCCATCGGTCAGGCGGCGGATTTCGTACAGATCAACCTCGGCATCAATCCGCAGACCTTCATCCCCGGCGAGAACGAACTCGTCGAGGCGATGCTGCGCTGGGGCGTCCGCGAGATCGACCGCTACAAGCTGCTGCTCGGGCTTTCCGCACGCAGTGTCCGCGAGATCGCCGGAACTTATACCCCCATCGGCTATGATGAAGGCATCGCTGGCCTGGGCAACGTCAGCGTGGAACCCGCAAACGTCAGCGAAACCGGCTCTGTGGAACCCGGCACCGAACTGCGCGTCTCGCTGGATGGCCTCGACGCCCGCGCCGGGGTCGACATGACCATCAATGCGCCTTATATCGATTATCTCAACAGCGACGGCACCGCCCGCGCTCGCATCTGGCTGACGACCGGCGAGGCGCTGCGCTTCCGGATGGATCGCGTGATCCCCTTCGCGCTGGGCGGGGTCGCCTTCGATGACCTGCTGAGTAACGATCTGGCTGATAGCGTACTGGCCGCCATCGCTGAATACCGCACGCAGATACCCAGCGCGCCCTCACCGACTGATCTTGCGCTGCGCTGGCGCATCAACGGCGGCGGCGGGCTGGTCGATGAGATCACGACCGGCATCAATGAAGACCTGGTCATCACGCTGGCGGCCCCTGATGGCAACTACGCCATCAACGCCGCTGTCGTCGGCATTGGCGAAGAAGTCGAAAGTATCCGCAGCGGTGCGGCGGTCGCGCTCTTCCAGCCGACGCCCACGCCGACCCCACTGCCAACTGCCACACCAACGCCCACGCCGACCGTCACGCCGACCCCCGCGCCCATCATCCCGACAGCGGCCCCAGCAGCAGCCAGCGGCGGTGGCGCTGCGATCCCGCCGCCATCCGGCAGCATCGGCAATTTTGAGATTGGCGGCCACGTCGCCAATGCAGCCAACCCCGCCGCCGCTGACGCAATGCGCCGCTCCGGCATGGTCTGGATGAAGAAGCAGATCCGCTTCTACCCGGGCTATGGTCCGCAGCCCGCAATCGACGCCATTAACGCCGGTAGGGCGAACGGCTTCCGCGTGCTGATCGGCACTGTCGGCAATCCGAACGACGTCGCCGCTGGTGGCGAAGCCTACCTGCGCGAGTTCGCCAACTGGCTCGGCCAGATCGCCGCCGCTGGTGCGGATGCCATCGAAGTCTGGAACGAACCCAACCTCGACCGCGAGTGGCCGCGCGGCCAGATCAGCGGTGCCGGTTATGTCAACATGCTGCGGCTGGCACATCAGGCCATCAAGAGCGCCAACCCCAGTACGATCGTCATCATGGCCGCACCCAGCCCGACCGGCGCTGAGAACGCTTTCCCCGGCCAGGTGATGAACGACGATCGCTGGCTGCGTCAGGTGGTGGAGGCAGGCGGCCTTAACTATGCAGATTGTGTCGGCGTGCATTACAATGAGGGCCTCGTACCACCAACCGTCACCAGTGGCGATATCCGGGATAACTACTACACACGCTATCTGCCGACTTTCTTGAACGTACACTCGCAGATTATCGGTGGCAGCCGACCCTTCTGTATCACGGAACTGGGCTACCTGACACCGGAAGGCTACCCGCCTCTGCCGGGCTTCTGGGGATGGGCACAGAACCAGACCGTCGCCCAGCAGACGGCTTATCTGGCACAGGCCGCCGCTTATCTGGCCAGCCGGGGCGACGTGCGCATGATGATCGTCTGGAACGTCGATTTCACTGTCTATGCCTCCGACCCACAGGCCGGATACGCCATGATACGCCCGGACGGCAGCTGCCCGGCCTGCGACGCGCTGGCCGCCGCCCGATGATTGCTGAAGCAGGAGAAACACTATGACACGCTCACCACAGGCGCGAACGCGCCGACGCATGCGCGGCTTCGTCCTGGTCTGGACGTTCGTCACGCTGGTGATGGGCTTCGCCACCTTCATCGCCATCTATTTCACCTATCCGACCAACACCGTGATCGGCGCTGTCGAGAGCGTCGCGCTGGCCCCCGCCGATGAGGTGGTTTTCACCGTGCCGAGCGTGACGCCCGTGCTGCCCACGGCTACGCCCACGATGCCGCCCTCCGCCACACCGCCGCCGGCGCCAGCCGTCGTCGCCCAGGCTGAGGACCCGACTCCAGCGGAGCCGCCAACCGCCACGCCGACGATCCCGCCCGCGCAGGATGATCGCTTTGAAGTCGGCATCCAGGTACAGTACAGCCTGGACTTCAACCCGGATAATCAGGACGGCTTCTACCGTTCCGTCAGCCAGGACCTGGGCCTGCCCTGGGTCAAGCAGCAGGTGCGCTGGGAAGATTTCGAGCGCGAGCCAGGCCGCGTCGATTATGCCGTGACCGATTTCGTCATGCCCTCAGCAGAGCGGCTCGGCCTGAAAATGGCCCTGAGCATCGTCACCGCGCCGGAGTGGGCCCGCGAACCAGGGGTAGAGCTATCCCGCACCGGGCCGCCCGCCAACTATCAGGAGTACGTCGATTTCGTCGTGTCCCTGATCGAGCGCTACCCCGACCAGATCCACGCCATTGAAGTCTGGAACGAGCAGAACCTCGACCGTGAGTGGACATCAACCGGCGGCCTGAGCGCCGAAAACTACGTCGAGCTGCTGCGCCAGTCCTACGCGGCCATCAAAGCCGCCGACCCGAACATCATCGTCATCAGCGGCGCGCTATCGCCGACCGGCATCGACGATGGCATCAGCGCCGTTAACGACTTCCGCTACATGGACGCCATGATCGACGCGGGCATGCTCGATCACGCCGACTGCGTGGGCGTGCATCACAACGGCTTCAACATGCCGCCTACGATCCGCTGGGACGAAGGGTACAACGACCCAACAGCCGAGTTCCGAGGTCCGTTCGATAACCCGCACCATAGCTGGAGCTTCCGCAGCACGATGGAAGGCTACCGCAACCGCATCGTCGCCGCTGGCTACGACACACCGCTGTGTGTGACGGAGTTCGGCTGGCCCGTCGCGGAAGACCTGGAAGGCGCGCCACCTGGCTTCGGCTTCGCCCGTGACAACACGCTTGACGAACAGGCGGAGTGGTTCCCGGCGGCGCTCAGCATGATGGATGACTGGGGCTGGGTGCGCCTGGCGATCGTCTGGAACTTCAACTACGCGCCACAGGCTGGCTGGAACCCGGAGAACGACAACGTGCCCTATTCACTGATCGGGCCGAACTTCCGCTTCCGTCCCGCCTACGACGCGATCCGCAGCTGGCAATCAGCCTACCGGCAGCGCGTCGGTGGCTGATGCCATCCAGCAGCCCGCCACCATACCATCCGCATCGTACACGGACCGGGGCGTGCCAAGCGCCCCGGTTCCCATGATTGCCTGATGACGACCAAAACCACACAACGCCGTACAACCCACCGGGTCGCCCTGGCCCTGACGCCGCTGGCACTGGTCGCGGCTGTCGCCGTCGCCCTGCTGGCACGCCCTGACGACCCGTTTGATGGCCACGCCATCACCGACCCGCCCTTCCCGCCGCTGACTTATGCCCTGCACACCAGCCTGTGGTGGGACGAAAACGAGGCCGGCAAACATCTCGATTGGGTGCGCATGCTCGGCTACAACACCGTCAAGCAGAAGTTCCCCTGGACTGATATGGAGCCAGAGCCAGGCACCTGGGATTTCAGCGCGGCGGATCGCATCGTGCAGCAGGTCGCTGATCGCGATCTGCATCTGGTGGTACGCCTCGGTCAGACGCCGGACTGGGCCGCCGTCGAGCCAGGGACGGCCACCGCCGTCATCGATACGCCGCCTGCTGACCTCGACGCCTGGGCCAACTACTGCGGCACCGTCGCGGCGCGCTATCGCGGCCAGATCAGAGCCTACCAGATCTGGAACGAACCCAACCTCGCCCGCGAGTGGGGCGCTCTGCCGCCCGACCCCGTCAGCTACGTCGAACTGCTGGCCGCCTGCAGCCAGGCTATCCGCACCGCCGACCCCGCAGCCGTCCTGATCTCGTCCGGCCTATCGCCGACCGGCAACACGGACGCGCTCGCCCTGCGCGATGATCTCTATCTGCAGGCCATGTATGATGCCGATTTTCAGCAGTACATCGATGTAGTTGGCGCGCATGCCCCCGGCTTCGGTCCGCCGTCCTACGGCCCGGATGACGCCGAACACGACGGCAGCGGGCGCTGGTTCAGCTTCCGCCGGATCGAAGACCTGCGCAAGATTATGCTCGCCAACGATGATGCGGCCCGCCAGATGGCCATCCTGGAATTCGGCTGGACGACGGATACCCGCAACCCCGACTATGCCTGGTTCGCCGTCAGTGAGGCGCAGCAGGCGGAGTACATCGTCGCGGCCTATGAATATGCACTGCGTCACTGGACGCCCTGGGTAGGTCTGACGACGCTCATTTATCTGCCTGATCCCAACTGGACCGAAGCCGACGAACAATCCTGGTGGGCACTCGTCGACCCGGACGGTAAACTGCGTCCAGCCTTCTTCGCAATCGCTGGTATGTCAAAAACCTGCGGTGATACAATACTGCCCGAACGTCCACCTGATCACCCGGAGTTTAGCGGAGATGAGCCGCCCCGAACTTGCCCTTAGCCTGTTCTTCCACCTGGGTGCCACGGCCATCTGGATCGGCGGCATACTGATTACGGTCATCCTGGTATGGCCGGAGATGCGCCGCGTCCTGGAGACAAGCCCGGCACTTTACACGCTGCTCTCAAGGCTGCGCAAGCGCTTTTACCCGATCAGCAATATCAGTCTGGCCGTCTTGATCGTCACCGGCCTGTTTCAGATGACCGCTGACCCTAATTACGACGGAATGCTCACCTTCGATAATGAGTGGACGCGCGTCATGCTTGCCAAGCACGTCGCCATCGTGTTCATGGCGCTCACAGGCTGGACACTACAGTTCGCCATCGTGCCCGCCCTGGAGCGTGTGACCCTGCTGCGCGAGCGCGCCAAAGGCGACGAAGCCGAGTGGCAGCGGCTGCGCCGCCACGAGGTCCGGCTGACGTGGGTTAATGCGGCGCTGGGGGTCGCTATTCTGGGCTTCAGCGCGTGGGCGAGCGTCATCTGACACAACCAGGAATCTATGGGGGATTGTGCGCCTCGCAGCGATCAAATCGCTAGAGGCCAGGCCGCATCAGTGGTAAGATAGCCGGCGGTGTTGCGACCCCACTTGTGAGAGGCTGAGATCATCTTGACCGACCGATTGAGCCTGTGGTTGGCGGTGGCCGTGCTGCTGCTGGCCGCCGGTCTGCGCCTGTGGGAACTCCCGACGCTGCCGCCCGGCCTTCATGATGCCGAAATCCTGCATCTGCGCGTGAGCGACACCGTGCGGACAGGTGATGTGCGCGTATTTTATCCGCTTGGGCCGGGCCAGGCCGTCGACGGCCTCTACCCGACCGTGCTGGCCATCACCCGCACACTGACGGGCAGCGGCCTCGTCGCTTACCGCCTGACGAGCGTGCTGTTCGGCATGGTGACGCTGGCGCTGGTTTACACGCTGGGCGTGCGCCTTTTCGGGCGCGTCGCGGGGCTGGCGGCGATGGGCCTGATGGCCGTCACGCTCACGGCGACACTGCTCTCCCGTCTGGTCCTGCCAGAGACGCTCATGCCGCTGCTGGTGGTCGTCGTGATGCTGGCGCTGGCGCGTGCGCTGCCGGTCTATCGCCGCTTCAGTACGGAATCAACCAACGTGCTCGCCTTTGCGACGCTGGGCATCGCGCTCGGGCTTAGCCTGTACGTGCAGCCCGCCAGCCTGATGCTCGTGCTGGCGAGCATGGCTTTTATCACCTACAACCTGCTGACGCAGCGGCCGCTCTCGACGCGCCGCCTGAGCTACATCGGCTTCAGCCTGTTGCTGCTGCTTATCGTGGCGCTGCCTTACCTGCTCAGCAGTTTTAATCAGCCGCAGATCGCTGGCGGTGGCCGACTGTTCAACCTGGAAGGTGGGCTGCTCGGTTCGCTGGCGAACGGCTTCGCCAGCGTCGCCTTCCGTGGTGATCCGAACCCGGCGTTCAACCTGCCGGAGCGACCGCTGTTTGATCTCGTCAGTGCCACCCTGGCCCTGGTCGGTTTCGCGACGTGCGTCCGTTACTGGTTGCAGCCGCGTTTCGCACTGGTGCTGCTGATGACGGGTTTTCTGGCGCTGGCCGCCTGGTTCAGCGGTGCTTCGCCGAACTTTGTGGAATACGGCGTCCTGCTGCCCCCCCTGGCGCTGTGCTTCGGCCTGGGCGTCTCCCTGATCCTGGGGAGCCTGCGCCCACGGCTGCGTCAGGTGGCCTATGTGGGCCTGCTGGTGCTGTTCGGCTACAATCTGGTATGGAAGACCAGCGACCTGTTCCAGCGCTGGCCACAGCTACAAGCTCAGCAGGACGCCTATCACGCCGACCTGGGCGCGCTGGCGCAGCGCATCGACACCCTGGCCGCCGATCTGCCGACCGTCATCTGTCACGAACGCTTCAACCTGCGCGAGCGCGCCGCCGAACTCAACGCGACACAGCGCATGCTGATGATGGTCAACCGCCCGCGTCAGGACGTGCGCTACGTGGATTGCAAGCAGGCTTTCGTCTTCCCGGATGCCGGTGCCAATCAACAGGTGATCATCGCTGAGCCTGAAGAAATCAATGGGGCGCATCCGCGCATCCGCGCCTGGCTCGACCTGGGAGAAGTCCTGGAAGACGCCGACGTGCCGCCAGGTTCAGTCATCCAGTTGTCGATCGAGCGTGTACTCGCTGACGAGATGGGTAAATTCACCACCATTGCCCCGGCAGCCTACAGCATCGAAACGGGCGAACTGGCCGGTGACGTCGTCGCGCCGCCTGTACGCTTCGGCGGCAACGTGACCTGGCTCGGTTATGAAGCGATGGAACTGCCCATCTACCGGTCCGGGGACATCGTCACCGTGCTGAACTACTGGCGCATCGAGGGGCCGCCGCCGCCTGATCTGGTCTTCTTCACGCATGTCCTCAGCGACCCGGTGACCATCGTCGCACAGCGCGACCTGCTCAGCGTCGATGCGACCCGCCTGCAGGATCGGGATATTCTGCTGCAGGTGACCTATATCGAGCTGCCACAGGCACTATCCCAGGGAACGTACGGGCTGGCGACCGGGGCCTATCAGTGGACATCCCGCGAGCGACTCGACGTGCTGGCTGACGACGAAACGCGCGGCGATCGCCTGCTGCTCTATGGGCTGGAAGTCGTCCCGAGACGCTGACGACACGCGCCTGCTTTTACGCCATGTGAGAGGTTTTTTATGTTCGACATCGTATTCCTGGGTACCTCGGCCTCTGCGCCTTCGATCCATCGCGGCCTGTCTTCGGCGGCAGTGCTGGCCGGGGAAGAGCGCTTCCTGATCGACTGTGGCGAGGGCACCCAGCGCCAGATCCTGCGCAGTGGTATCGGCTTCAAACGCTTGAACCGCATCCTGCTGACGCACCCCCACCTTGATCACATCCTGGGCCTGGGCGGGCTTGTCTCGACCTTCACCCGATGGGAGAGCATGGACGAGCTGCACATCTGGGGCGGCAGTGCCACGCTCGAGCGGGTCCACAGCCTGTTGTTCGATGTCGTCCTGCGCAACCAGCGTCCACCCATTCCCATTCACCTGAACACGGTAACACCCGGCGTGCTCGCGCGCCAGAAGAAGTACACCGTCAGCGCATTCCCGGTTGTGCATCGTGGACCGGGCTGCTTCGGTTACATCTTTCAGGAGGATACGCACCGCCCCTTCCTGGCGGAAAAAGCCAACGCGCTTGGCGTGCCCTTCGGCCCGGAGCGCAGCCAGCTTGTACGCGGCGAAACCGTCACGCTGGCGGATGGGCGCGTCATCTCACCAGAGATGGTGCTGGACGAAGCCATCCCCGGTGTGAAGATCGTCTTCACAGGCGACGTCGGGCGCATCGAAACCGTCCGCGAAGCCGCCCAGGATGCCGACGCCCTCGTCATCGAGGGGACGTTCATGCACGCCGAGCGCGACATGGCGCGGCAGTTCGGCCACATCACGATCCGTCAGGCGGCAGAACTGGCTGCAGAAGCGAACTGCCGCTATCTGCTCATCACGCATGTCTCACGCCGCTACCGCGAGCAGGATATGGTCGCGGAAGCAAAGTCCATCTTCCCCAATGCGTTTGTCGTGCGCGACTTTGATCAGTTCACGCTGCGGCGCGGCAAACCCATCATCAAGCAGCACGCATCGTATCGCAACAACCCCGACGCCAAAGCCGAAATTATCGACCAACTCCCAGAGTATGACGACGACGCAACCTGATCAGATGCGACCCGAGGCCATAAAGTCCGGCGTAGCTGGCAACTTACTGCATTCTTTACGAGATTCTACAGCGGTCTGATTGCGCAAACGCCCGAATCGTTCTATAGTCAAAGTAAGCGACTGAAACCTTTTGGCGTTAAGTTGTGTCTATTCGATTAACACCTTATCGAGCCATGCTTCAGGGAGGACACTCGATGAAGAAATCTGTTGTTCTGTTGATCGTGCTGCTACTGAGCCTGGGCGTTGTTGCCGGGCTGGTGCAGGCACAAACCGTCGACCCGACCTGTACAGGGTCGCTGGTCTCACGTCTGGCCGTCGGTGATCAGGGTCAGGTCGCCCGCGAATTCAGCACGCTGCGTGATGCACCCGCCGGCAACCCGATCCAGATTATGCCCACTGGTGCACAGTTCACAGTCATCGGTGGCCCGAGCTGCGACAGCAACCTGATCTATCTGCAACTGGATTACGGCGGTGGCGTCACGGGCTGGGCCAATGAGAGCCAGGTCGCCAGCGTCTGGGGAACCAACCTCTACTGGCTGGAGCCGATCCCGGTCGTAACGCCGACCCCAACCGCGACCCCAACCGCAACGCCGACCCCGCCCCCGACACCCACCCTGCCGCCCTGCTCCGGCTCACTGGCGAACCAGTTGAACACAGTCGGCCAGACGGGTGAAATTAACCGCGTCTTCAGCACGTTGCGCAGCGAACCCGCCGGCCCAGCAATCGAAGTCGTCTACTCACCGGCGACCTTCACCGTTGCGGCGCCTCCAGGTGGCGGCCCGTCTGCGGTCTGCGGTGCCGATGGCCTGACCTATGTCTACATCGATTATGGTGGCGGCATGGAAGGCTGGGCTTCGGAGAGCCAGGTTATCAGCATCTACGGACGCGACCTCTACTGGCTGGTCCCGTCATCCTGATCTGGTAGCAACAATATCTGAGCAACGCAAAAGGGCGAACAGTCGTGTTCGCCCTTTTTTCGTCGTATCGTGTGCTGCGGGATTTAACGCACGCTGTCGAGGTCAATCATCCCCTCACGGATGACCTGCCCCGGCTGTATGATCTGCGGCCCAGCGAGTTCAACCGTGCCCATCAGATCGTAGGTCGTCGCCCCGGTGATGCGTACCGGCACGATCTCGCCGGCGGGCAGCTCCCCTTCGACCAGCACATAGCCGTCGATCTCCGGCGCGTCGCGATAGCTGCGTCCCAGGCTGACCGTGACGCCAGTGGGGTTGCCGTCTTCGTCTTCAGCGACGCCGTGACCCTCGACCAGCACATCCAGCGTACGCCCGACCAGCGCCTGATTCTTCTTCAGACTGATGCCCTGCTGCAGCGCCATGAGTTGTTCATAGCGTGCCTGCTTGACCGCATCATCGACGTGATCCGACAGCGTGGCGCTGCGCGTGCCCAGTTCATAGCTGTAGGTGAAGGCCCCCACCCGGTCGAACTCCAGGTCGCGCACGAATTGCAGCAGCCCCGCGAATTCCTCGTCCGTCTCGCCTGGGTAGCCGACGATGAAGGTCGTGCGCACAGCCAGATCAGGGATCATCTCGCGCAGCTTGCCGACCGTCTCATACACCCACTCGACCTTTGCCGGGCGGCGCATCCGCTTGAGCACTTCGCGATGGCCGTGCTGCAGCGGCATATCCAGATAAGGCAGCACCTGCGGGTGACGTGCCATCGTCTCCATGAGGCGCGGCGTCACATAACCGGGGTACGCATACATGATGCGGATCCAGGGAATAGCCGGCGCAGCATCGACGATGGCATCCAGCAGATGCGCCAGGCCATCTTTCAGCCCCAGATCATAGCCGTAGTCGGTGCTGTCCTGCGCAATCAGGATCAGCTCCTTAACGCCTTCGTCCTGCAAACGGCGCGCTTCCGCGACGATGCTGGCGATGGGTCGGCTGACGGCCGTGCCCTTGATCTTCGGGATCGCACAGAAGGCGCACGGGCGGCGGCAGCCGTCGGCGATCTTCAGGTAGGCGCTGGCCCCCTGGACGCTGGCACGCAGCACGCCGCGCTCGTCCAACCCGACCACCTCAGCCTCCGTCGGCAGATGATAGAGCGGCTGCGGGTGCGGGCGATCGCGCAGGCGGGTCACCAGATCAAAGATGTCCATCCAGCGCCGCGTGCCGATGACCCCATCCAGTCCGGGGACCTCCTGCACCAGCGTTTCGCCATAGCGCTGTGAAAGACAGCCCGCCGCGATCACCATCTGATTGCCGCGCTTGCCAGCGACCAACCCGCGCAGAGCGTCGATGCTCTCCTGCTTGGCGCTGTTGATGAAGCCGCAGGTGTTGACGATCAGCACTTCAGCGGCGTCCGGCACACTCACGCCGATCATGCCGTTCTGATGCAGCACCTGCGCAATGCTCTCACTATCGACTGTATTCTTGGAACAACCGAGACTCAGCAGGAAAAACTTGTCCCGGCGGGTTTTTGTACTGGGCATAACGATACGTTGGGCTTTCCACTTCGCCAGCACCTGAGCGCGCTGGCCATCGGTCATAGACTATCAGTCACGAAGCGTGGCGCATTATAGCATAAACGCCGACGGCGTTAAGCACAGGTCACACATCGCGTCCGATAGATTCAATTGTTCCTAAGGTTTGGCCGTTGGCAGGCCGACAGCCGTCTCACGAGGCGGCAGTATCGCCGTCGGTGAGGGGATGCCGGTAGGCGTCAGCGTGAGTGTGGGCGTCGGGCTTGGCGTCGGGCTGGGTGTTGAGCTTGGCGTCGGGCTTGGCAGATCAGTCGCAGCCGGTGCCACCGGTGACGCAGGCGCAGGTTGCCCGGCGGCCTGGGTCGGCTGTGCACCCGGCGTGCTGGCGCTGTCAGGCGTCAGCGACGCGACAACGGGCGTGCCCTGACCACCACCACCGATCGGCGCGGAGACAAGCGGCGTCCCCCGGAACACGAGCGGCGTCGGCGTCGGCCCACTCACCACCGGCGAGATGACTGCGGGCGGCGTAAGCGTCTCGGTGGAGGTCGGTGGCAGCAGGGTATCGGTCGCCTGCGTCGTCGGCTGCAGACCGCCTTCAGCCGCCTGAACGTCCACACCCTCTGGTGAGAAGACCACATCCACCTGCTGACCGCGCACACCCAGCGGGGCGAGTTCCTGCCCGTTGAACGTCACACGCACGGCGGCCGCATTGGCGACTGTCAGCGCAATCTGACGGCTGGCCTCGCTGCGGATCATCTCGCCCGCCGCGGCGATCCCTGCGAACTGCTGCACGCCGTCCGTCTCGATACGCATCCATGAACGCTGCAACAGCTCCACGTCGATCAACAGGCCGGAACTAAAAAAGCCGAAGTCGGGCGTATCTGTTGGGGGCACCGGTTGCGGCGTCCAGGTGGCGGTATAGGTCGCCGTCGGCGAGCCATCGCCCGCGCCGGAGAGCGCCCCGGCGATCTGGGTCGGCTGCGGTGTCGGCGCGACTTCCGGCGTGCGCACCAGTTCGACCGTCACGTAGACGATCACCAGCAGCGCCGCCAGCCCGATAATCCCCTGCAGCAGCATCGACAACACGCCACGGCGACGTTCTGCGCGCACATCACGGATTTCGACAGCGGGCAGGCTCGGCGGCGTATCCGTGATGCGTTTGGGTGCGACCGGCACCGGCACCTCGTCGTCGGCGTCGCGCCCACGACGAAACAGGCCGCGTCGCCTGGGGTTGCCGTGCAGCGCCGCCTCGTAGTAATTGAGGATCATGCCTTCATCTAGATCGAGATAACGCGCATAGTTCCGCAGCAGGCCGCGCACCTGCACTTCGGATTCAGCGACGTTGAAATCCCCTCGCTCGAAGGACTCCAGAATGCCGCGACGTATCCTCAGGGCCGATACAGCCTGCTCAAGTGTGAGTTCTTTTGCTTCCCGGCTTTCAGCCAGGTAGCGCCCCAGCGCCATTGGATCCATGCGTTCTTCTCGTTGGGATACAGGTCGATTCACGGACGGCGCACGGTACGATCAGTGCGTGTTTACCTGGAATAAACAAGCCCCACAGGGCAGCGTGACCGGCGGGGCGAGTATACCGTATGGAGGTCAGACGCGCAGCGAATTTGCTGCACGCGGGATCAGGCGTTGGTTTCCGCCTCGTCTTCAGTCTCAGGCTCGCCGACGGCCTCAGTAACGGCTTCCGGCTGTTCTTCGACGTTGGCTTCGGCGGTCGCCTCAACTTCACCCTCGACGGCTTCAGCGCCTTCTGCGGTTTCTTCCAGTTCACCGGCTTCCCGCGCCCGCAGGAAATCCTGCAGTTCGCCTTCGCGCACGATGATCACCGACAGCATCGGCGTAATTTCCGTGCCGAAACGCACAGTCACTTCGTGCGTACCCAGCTCACGGATGTTCTGCTGGCTGATACGGCGGCGGTTGATGTCGATGCTGGTTGCTTTCAGCAGGGCGTCGGCGATTTCCTGGTTGGTCACACTGCCGAACAACTTACCCGTCGAAGCAGCGCGGCGCTCGAAGATCAGTTCGGTGCCGTCGATCTGACGTGCGACTTCGTTCAGCTTGTTTTCGTACTGGGCGCGGCGCGCTTCCACACGTTCCGTCAGGGCTTTGTGGCCTTTCAGCGCGCTCTTGGTCGCCTGAACGGCCATCTTGCGCGGGATGAGGTAATTGCGTGCAAAGCCATCGGCCACATCCACCACTTCGCCCGCGACGCCATGCTTGTAAATGTCCTGTAGCAGGATAACTTTCATCGGGCACATTCCTTACAAAAACTCAGCGCCCAGTATTGGGCGGCCTGTGCGATTAATCCGGTTTGCTCAGCGGAGCGATGTGCCCCATCTCTGGCGAAACTCCGGTATTATAAACAGGCCGTCCAGAGTGTGCCAAGTGTCAATCAGGCGCAACGCACTGCCAGTCAGCGTGCAACGCCTGATCTCATCCCAATGATATAAGCTATTGCTGCGGTTGCAAGCGGACGGTGGTCACTCGTCAGGCAACAATCAGGCTGGCGCGGTACGCTGCCCTGCGTACAATCAGCGCATGACCACAACGCCTGACGAGACTCCATCAACCTCATTAGCGGCCCTCAGCGGCGCGCAGATCGTACGTGCCGCCCTGCTCATGTTGCTCGGGTTTCTGGCGAGCGGTGTGCTCGGGTTCGTGCGGACGGCTGTGCTATCGGCGCAGTTCGGCACCCATCCGGCGCATGATGCGTTCCTGGCGGCCCAGCGCCTGCCGGAGCTGATCTTTGTGCTGGTGGCAGGTGGCGCGCTCGGGTCGTCCTTCATCCCGATTTTCGCCCGCGTCCGCGAGCAGAACCCTTCGCAGGCGTGGCGCTTTGCCAGCGCCGTCATGACGCTTTCCGCATTGGCTGCGGGGCTGCTCGGCCTCCTCGTCGGGCTGTTCGCACAGCCGCTGGTGGAATTCGCCCTCTATCCCGGTCGCAGCCCGGCGGAGCAGCAGCTCGCGGCTGATCTCATGCGGCTGATGATGGTGACGCCGTTTATCTTCAGCATCAGCGGCCTGGTGATGGGCATCCTGCAATCGCATGGGCTGTTTCTGCTGCCGAGCCTGGCAATCAGCATGAACAGCCTGGGCATCATCGCCGGGGCGCTGCTGATAGCGCCTGCCCTGGCCCCGGTGCCATTTACCGCGCCCGCCCAGTGGCTGACGACTTTCCCGGTCACCGCCTCCTACGCCGGACTGCCGCTGTATCAGGTTGGCAATGCCAGTGTCTACGGGCTGGCGTACGGTGCGATCCTGAGTGCGCTGCTGCACCTGCTCGTCCAGGTGCCCGGGCTGCTGCGCATCCACGCCCGGCTGCGCCCGCTGGCCGATTGGCGCATCCCCGGCGTGCGCGACGTCCTGCGCCTGATGGCCCCGCGCGTGCTGGGTCAGGGCGTGGTACAGATCAACTTCCTGGTGAACGTGTTCTTCGCCAGCGGTATGATCGCCGGCAGCTATGTCGCGCTGCAAACCGCCTTCAATCTGATGTTCTTCGCGCTGGGTATCATCGGTCAGAGCGTCGGCAGCGCCGTCTTCCCGACGCTCAGCGCACTGCATGCACGCGGCGATTGGGACGGCTATAAAAATCGTCTTGGAGGCGCGCTGCGCAGCGTACTGTTCCTCGCACTGCCCGCGACGGCGGCGTTTCTGCTGTTGGGCGAGCCAATCGTCAGCCTCTTCGAACGCGGCGCATGGACGCCGGAGGATACCCGCGCAACGGCCTGGGCGCTCGGCTTTTATGCGATTGGTATTGCGGGCTTCGCCCTGCTGGAAATCCTCTCACGGGCCTTCTACGCTCTCGAAGACACCTGGACGCCGGTAGTGATCGGCATCGGTGCCATGCTGAGCAATATTGCCCTGAGCATCGTGCTGATTCGCGTCATCGGTGAGCCGGGTAATCTGGCGCGAGGGCCGTTCGCCGGGCTGGCACTAGCAAACGCCAGCACGACCCTGGTCGAAGCGCTGGTGCTTTACGCGCTGCTGCGACGTCGTATCGGCCAGCGCGGCAGCATCAGCGGCCTGGATGACGCCCGCAACGCGCTCAGCCTGGGGCGTGGGCTGTTGGCGACCATCGTAATGGGCATCGTCCTGTGGCTGCTCGACCAGACGCTGCCGGTCGAAGGCTTCTCGCTGGCGATCATCGGCGGGTTGATCGGCGCGCCGGTTTACTTCGGCATGGCGCTGCTGCTGCGCATGGAAGAAGCCGCCGCGCTGTTCGCACCCATCCTGCGCCGCCTGCCACGCCGACGCCTTGCAGACCGTTGAGTACTGACCACCCCATGCTAAAGAACGCAAAAGGCAGGCACTGTGGCCTGCCTTTAATCATTATGCTGATCGCGCTTTAGACGTGGTAGACGTCGTTCTTGCGCTTGGCCTGCGACGGGCGGCTGCGCAGCAGCATACGCGCTCCCATGAACATGAGCAGCAGCGGCAGCCAGATCATGATCGCACCGAAGAACAGGCCGATCACCGCGCCAAACGTTCCCATAATCAGGCCGATCACCGCACCGATCCCACCGACGACGATGCCAATCGCGCCACCAATCACGCCGAAGACCAGACCGATCGCCCCGAAGACCAGCTCAAACAGCAGACCGATCAGGTTCGGCACCAGCAGGACCAGCAGGCCGATGCCAATCAGCAGATACGCCGCGTTCCTGTTGTCTTTGTTATCGTTCTTGCGCTTTTCCATGATGTATTTCCCTCAACGTCCCGGTTCCGCCGGAGCAATTTTGTCAAATCTACTGACATTTACGGGCGATCGTACGCAGAGTTTCAGAATAAGTGGGGCTTTTATAGGATTTTTACACAGGACTTGCGGGGTTGGCATGGGACGCACCCGAAGGCGCGCCCCATAAAAGTGCAGTGGATCAGGCTTGCAGATGCGCCTCGATGAACCACAGTTGCTTGTCGATCTCGCGGGTGATCTCCGTGAACATATCGGCGGTGGCCATATCGCCAACTTCGTCGGTGCTGTCGATCGCCGCGCGGCTTGATTTGCCATACGCCGCCAGACGTTCCGCCAGCGCCCTCAAGAACTCTTCCCCAGTCTTGAGATCCGCGTCCAGCTCCGGCAGGTGCGTATTGGCCGCGGCCATGCGTGCGGTCCCCATGGCGGTGCCGCCCAGGGCCGTCGCCCGTTCAGCGAGCATATCCACGTAATTGAGGATGATTTCGGCCAGCTCGTCGAAGTATTCGTGCAGCTCCATGAACTGCATGCCCTTCACGTTCCAGTGGGCCTGCTTGACCTGGCTGTAAAGGTCGAAGGTGTCGGCCAACTGCTGATTCAGCAGCGTAATGAGTTCTACGCGAGTCTCTTCCGGAATATCAATACTCGTAGTGTGGGTTCTTTTGGCTGCAACCATGTCTTTTGCTCCTTGAAAAGCGTTTGTACTGCGTTGATTGTGACGCATGTCTACAGCTATAGCCTACGCCAGAAACCTTGTAATTCCGTGAGCAACAGATAGTCACTGGCTAATTGTCAGATACGCCGCCATGACGATAAGGTAAAATGCAGCCGATCCGCCTACTTCAACAGGATACTTAATGACCCGTACTGTCTGCATCACTGGAGCGACTTCCGGCATTGGCCGCGCTACGACCCTGCGCCTGCTCGACGAGGGCTGGCAGGTGATCGCCGCCGGTCTGCCTGCTGATCCACCACTGCCCGCAGCGCCACAACTCGACCACCTGCAACTTGATCTGAGCGATGCTGCCAGCATCACCGCCGCTGCTGAACGCATCACTGCCCTGACGCAAGCACAGGGACTGCACGGGCTGATCAACAACGCGGGGATCAACCAGCCCGCTGCCCTGGAGCTGTTGAGCACGAAGGCACTGCGCCAACACTTCGAAGTCAACGTCATTGGCCACCATGCGCTGATACAGGCGCTGTTGCCCGATCTCCGGCAGGCGCACGGGCGCATCGTCAACGTCTCCTCGCTGATGGGCAGGGTGCCTATGCCGCTCCTCGGTGCCTACAGCATGAGTAAACACGCCCTGGAAGCGCTCACAGATATACTCCGCCTGGAACTTGAGCCGCAGGGAATCACGGTCGCCAGCGTGGCGATGGGTGCCGTCAGCACGCCCATGACTGATGGGATCGCCGCCACCATCGAAGAAGGTCACGCCCAGCTCACAGATGAGATGCGGCGGCGCTACGATTGGCTGTACGCAGGGATGCAGCGCGCCCTGACGCAGCAGGCGAGGCAGGCAGTGCCAGTCGAGCGCGTCGTCGGCGTCATCCTCAAGGCGCTGACTGCTGCCAAGCCAGAACCGCGCTACACCGTGGATACCCCCGCACGCGGCTTGATGCTCATGCGGCGGCTAGCCCCCGACCGGGTCGCGGATGCGATTCTGCGGCGCGCACTCGGCCTCAAACCACCGCGCTGAAACGGGCACATATCCCAGATTTTTCCCAAATTTGGGATATGTGGGATACTGTGGGATAAATCATACACGTCCGAGCTTCGCCGGATGCAGCGCTGCACGGCCGTATGTTAAGCCTCATGGGGCGTGATACTGCCGTCATCGTGCAGCCGACTGATGCGCAATTCTGCCTGATCAAGCAAGGCCTGACAGTGCGCCGCTAACCGTCGTCCACGCTCGTACAGGATGACGGCATCCTCCAGCGGAACGTCACCGCTCTCAAGCTGCACGAGGACGCTGTCGAGTTCGCTGTACGCCTGCTCAAATGACCAGTTTTCGAAGTTTTCGTTATCCTCAGATGCCATCTATTCGTCCTCACCTTCTACACGGGCGTGCAGATAACCGCCCTGAACGCTGATGTCGAGCCGGGTGCCGGGGGGCGCGTCTTCGGGATGGCGCAGCGGCGTCGGGTCGCCCGCACGCCGGACGATCGCATAGCCCCGCGCCAGGATCGCCTGCGGATTAGCCGCTTCCAGCGCAGCACGACGGCTCATCAACCGCTCGCCCAGACGGGTGCGATAGCGCGTCAGTGCCACGTTCAATCGGGCCACCCGTTCATCGACGCGCTGCTGCGAATCCCGCACAGCACGCTGTGGCGAACTCACCCGCAGGCGGCTGCTGGCACGTGCCAGCGCCTCATGCCGCGCATTGATCGTCACCTGCGCCGCCGACCTCAGCGCCATATCTGCTGATTGCAGCGACAGTCGCAGGCTCTCCTGATCGGGCACAGCGATTTCTGCCGCTGCTGAGGGGGTCGGTGCGCGCACATCCGCCACAAAATCGACGATGGTCGTGTCCGTCTCATGGCCAATGCCGCTGACGGTGGGGATGCTGCTGCTGGCCAGCGCTCGCCCGACGAGTTCATCGTTAAAGGCCCACAAATCCTCGATGCTGCCACCACCCCGACAGATCAGCAGGACATCAACGCCGCTGGTCTGCAGCCGCGTGATCGCCCGGATGATCTGTGCGGGGGCTTCAGGCCCTTGCACCAGCGTCGGGCTGATGACCAGCTCTGCCAGCGGATAGCGCCGACGCAGCACATTCTGCACATCGCGGAAAGCCGCCGCATCCGGCGAGGTGACAATGCCGATCCGCCGCGGGAACGCCGGCAGCGGTCGTTTGCGCTCTGCATCGAACAAACCCTCCGCCAGCAGGCGCGCTTTGATTTGCTCGAACTGTTGATACAGGCTGCCAGTTTCGCCACTGGACTGGATCATATCCGCGTAGAGCTGCACGTCGCCACGGGCATCATACAGGCTGATGCGCCCATGCACATCTACGGCATCGCCGTCTTTGGGCACCAGCATCTGACGCTGCGCCGCACTCCGAAACATGACGCACTTTAATTCTGCGTTGGCATCCTTGATCGTAAAATACCAGTGACCGGAGCTATACGGGCGGAAGTTGGAGATTTCACCTGTCACCCACAGGTCCGCCAGCAGTGGGTCTGCTTCCAGCACGTTGCGCATATAGGCGTTCAACCCGGTGACGGTGTAGCGTTGTGGCTCATTAAACATGGACCATCGCCCTTGCAATAATGACTTCTCTGTATCCCTGTTTTGTTGACGCACAGCGCCGACACCACAGGGTCAGGGGACGTCAGTCTTCGTGGGGTTCAATGATGAAGCCCCCTGAAGCATCACATTGAATGTTGTTAAAGTGACCGGTTGTATGGTCAGGAGCGCACTAAGACTATACAATATTTACGCAGACAGCAAAATACAGCAGCCCACCGGATCATCCGGGCGGCTGGTCGTCCTGCACCAACGGATTATCATCATCGCCATCGGAGATGACACATGGCTTTCTTGAATCAACAGGAACGTGAGAAACTGCTGGATGAACTCAAGAATAAGTCGTTTAACCGGATCAAAGGCAGGCTGCGCAAGATTGACCCCAAAGGAGAGCTGGCCTACTATCGCAACATTCAGGAAACAGGCCGCTGGATGACGCGCTACGTGCTGCATGGGCTGGGCACGCAGGTGACGCTCGTCGAAAAGCAGTCTTTTGGCGATAAGAATCGCAATCAGTACGAACTCGTTGAGATCATCGTGGAACCCTTACCAGGTAACCGTCTCTGAACGCTATTGAATCGTGAGGTAATTTCTATGCTGCGTACACTCCACCCAACTCGTGACCATGCCCTCGGCCTGCGGCTGGCGGGCATCGCCTTTTTCTTCCTGCTCATTGGTCTTTCCGCCCGCGTTGAAATCTGGTTCGGCAGTCCGGTGCCCTTCACGCTGCAGGTACTGGCCGTACTGCTGGCCGGGATGGTCCTGGGCGCACGCGATGGCCTGGCTGCTGTCCTGGGTGTTCTCGGGCTGATCGCGCTCGGCATGCCGTTGGATGCCGCTGGCCTGGGTCCGGCAGCCTTCGCTGGGCCAACCGCAGGCTATCTGATCGGCTTCGCACCGGCGGCGTTCGTCGCGGGCTGGCTGGTCGAACGCGCAGAAGGGCGTCTGTGGCAGCGCTGGCTGGCGGGCGTCGTCGGCATCGCCGTGATCTACAGCTTCGGCCTGCTGATGCTGAAGGCCTTCACTGACGGGACGTGGTCGCAGGTCTGGGAATGGGGCGCGATGCCTTTCCTGGGGCTTGATCTGGTCAAAGCGCTGATCGCGGCGCTGCTTGTTGAGGGGCTGCGGGCCTTCCTGCGCCGGACGGAAGCCCAACAGTGAGCCATGCAGAGGGGCGGGTGATACCCGCCCCATAACCGACCTCAGTCGGTGTTATTGTTGTTATTGTCATTTGCCTCGTCAGCGGCAGCGGCGAGTATTTCTTTCGGCGTTGTCAGCCCAAGCACATGGTAGCCGCTGTCAACGTGTACTACTTCGCCGGTGATCCGGCTCGACAGGTCGGAGCCGAGGAACAACGCCACCTGCCCCACCTCCTCAATCGTGACCTTCTCGCGCATTGGGGCAACCTGATCAAAGCCCTTGTGCAGATCACGAAAGCCCGGGATCCCCGCTGCGGCCAGCGTCTTGATGGGCCCGGCGCTGATGGCGTTCACGCGGATCGCCTTAGGCCCCATATCGACAGCCAGATAGCGTGTAATCGTCTCGAGCGCGGCTTTAGCCACGGCCATTGCGTTGTAATCCGGCATGACCTTTTCTGCGGCGTAGTAGGTCATACTCATGATGCTGCCGCCCTCCGTCATGAGCGGTTCGGCGCGTTTGGCCATCGCAATCAGGCTGTACGCGCTGATGTCGAGCGCCGTGTGAAAGCCCTCACGCGATACATCGATGAAGCGTCCGCCGAGGTCATCTTTAGGGGCGAAGGCGACACTGTGCACCAGGATATCCAGCCGACCGTAGCGTTCGCGCACGACGTCAAACACCGCGTCAAGCTGGCTGTAGCCCGGTTCACTCAGGTCACACTGAATGACGATTTCCGCATTGACCTGTTCCGCCAGCGGTTTAACGCGACGTTCCAGCGCTTCGCCAGCGTAGCTCAGGGCGATCTGCGCCCCGGCAGCGTGCAGCGCCTGTGTAATCCCCCACGCAATGGAGCGATTGTTGGCAATGCCAAAGATCAACGCTACCTTACCGTCGAGTAAGTTCATCGATGATTCCCCTCAATGATGTTCCCTGCCCAGCAAGCAGCCCATTTCCGTCCAGGTTCATTGAAACCACCGGCTGAAAGGCTTAAAATCTCAGGCGGGTTAAGCGAATACAGTGCTTGGTTGTGCTGATAAGAGCGCACATACTGTAACACGCGCACCAATGTCGCGCTACGGTCGACAATCGGCAGACCGTACCCATATCCACCTGCCCGGTAGGAGACAAACGCGAATGACCGATAACAACAAGATCAAAGTCGTCGTGGCGATGGATTTCTCCGACGAGATTATGACTCAGTTACGGGCCGTCTCGCCCAACTTGGAGATCGTCCGTCACTTCCCGGAGGTACCGCCCGCCGCCTGGGCGGATACGGAAGTGCTCTACACGCTGCGCCAGTATCCCCAACCAGAAGAAGCCCCGCGCCTGCGCTGGATACAGCTACACTTCGCCGGGATGGACAGGGCACTGCGACAGCCCATCGTCCAGGCGGAAGACGTGACTGTCACGTCAGCCAGCGGCATCCACGCGCAGCAGATGGCCAACTACAGCCTCATGGTGATGCTGGCCTTCAACTTCCAGCTACCCCGTTGGCTTAAGGACCAGCAGCGCAGCCACTGGCCAGAGAATCCTTACCAGCTTTACGCGCCGATCGACATGGCTGCTCAGACGGTCGGCATAGTCGGCTATGGCAGCATCGGCCGCGAAGTCGCCCGGCTGGCGAACGCGCTCGGCATGCGCGTACTGGCCACCAAACGCAATATCAAGCACCCGGCGGAGAGCGAGAGCGACTACAGCCCGCCCGGCACCGGCGACCCCACCGGCGAAATCCCTGAGCGGCTGTATCCGGCGGAAGCGCTGAGCAACATGGCCGCCCACTGTGATTATCTCGTCGTGACGACCCCGCTCACCGAGGCGACCTATCACCTGATCAATGAGCGCGTACTCTCCGCGATGAAGCCCAACGCCATCCTGATCAACGTGGCACGCGGCGGCGTCGTCGATGAAAAAGCGCTGGTGACAGCCCTCTCGTCGGAGCAGATCCGTGGTGCCGCGCTGGACGTCTTTGAGGAGGAACCCCTGCCCACGACCAGCCCACTATGGCAGATGGATAACGTCATCATCAGCCCGCATGTCTCCGGCAATAGCAGCACCTACCACGAAAAAGCCGCCGCCCTGTTCATCGAAAATCTGCGGCGCTACGTCGAGAATCGCCCACTGCTGAACCAGCTTCAGCGTGAAGTGGGCTACTAAGCCAAAGCTGCCGTAGGAAACACGTCGGAAATCAGCAATTTCGCAACCGTGCCCCAGGCCGCGCGTATAGTATAATTAGCATCGGTAACCGTCAGTTAGGGAAGTCAGCATGAGCAACAGACTGAGCGATAACATGAGCGAAAACGATGAGAAGTTGAACCAGCCAGAGGCGAACGAAGACGGCACCCAGGTGCCCCTCGAGGAAAAAGACGTTGAAGACATGACGCCGATGGAACGTTTCTTCTTCCATCAGCGGCGGGCTCTGGAAGAAACGGGCAAAGCGCTGGAAGCGCTGCTGCCACCTGGCTTCCGTGAACATGGTGCAGAAGCCAGCCGCGAATTCGCCAAAGGGTTCCGCGTGCTGGTCGATGCCGCCATCGATGAGCTGAAGCGCGTCAGCGAAAAAGACGAAGAAGCACCGGCCAAACCCAAGAACGACGACGAGGACGACGACGAAAATCGTCCGAGTTCAACCGGCAAGGGCAAAGTCAAGATCGACGTCGACTAGGGACGTGCCCACGGCCTGATCAGGCCAGTCGACCTAACCAGGTCGCATAAACCAGCCGGAAACGTAGAGTGTAGCGGCCAGACCATACGCCCCCAGGGCGAGGTTCTGGTCGTTATTGGTGTAAAACAGCGTCCCGGCGATGATCAAACTGCCGACCAGCATGGTGCGCGAGGTGCGCTTGCCCTGCAACTCAATCCGCTCCATCAGACGCCGCTGCTGATTACTCAGCTTCGTCTCAACGGCGACTTCACCCTTCATGATGTTATCCAGCATCTTCTCGATACGCTCCGGTGCCTGCAGCCGGTAGACAATCTGCTGGAAGAACTGCTGCAGCGCCGCTGCGAACGCCTCCGGCCCACCTTCGAGCACTTCCTCCAGCGGCCCCAGGAACTGCTGCCGAAGCTGACCCGCCAGATCAACCTCACGATCCGTCAGGATGAAACGCTGCATATTCGTCTGGATCGTTGACCAGGGATTAAAGGCCGGGTCGAGTTGGGTAGCAATCCCCGTCAGAATGGAGACGGTACGCGCCAGATAGATGAAATCCTGCGGCAGCCGGAAGGGCATATCAAACAGCAGGTCATTGAACTCGATCCCAATATCGGCCATGACGGCAAAATCCATCGTGGCCATTTCCGACATGCTCAGGCCCCATACCTGGTCGAAGACAGCTTTTGTCGCCTCTTCCAGGCGCTTCAGATCAGCCCCTGGCAGCAGGAAATCCAGCTCCTGATACGAGCGCACCAGCCTGCGCGCATCGCGCGAGAGGACAGCCGTCAGCGTGTTGATGAGGCCCTGTACGATCTGCGGCGTCAGCGAGCCAATCATGCCAAAATCGATGAAGATCAGCTCAAACGGACGACCACCCCCCTGGTCAACGTAGCGCTGCGCATCCGTGACGGGCAGCGGCCGCACGAAGACGTTCCCGGGGTGCGGGTCCGCATGGAAGAAGCGATCCTCGAAGATCTGCTGCATGTACGTATCCATCAGCCGCTGAGCCACCGCACGCCGGTCGATACCAGCAGCCGCCAGCGCCTCATGATCGGTGATCTTGAGTGAGGTCACGTCTTCGAGCGTCAGCACCACATCCGTCGAATGATCGGTGTAGACAATCGGCACATGTACGCCCGGATCATCCACGAACATCCGCCGGAAGCGCCGCGCGTGGCGCGCCTCCTGCACATAGCTGACCTCTTCCAGCAGCACGCGCCCGAACTCCTCAACCAGCCCGACAGCGTCTGCACGCCGCCGCACAAAGCTAAAGCGCATCGCCACTTTGGCCACGATGAACAGCGCCGCCATATCCGTATAGACGATCTCGCGGATGCCGGGCCGCTGCACCTTGACGACCACCTTCTCACCCGTGATCAGCTGAGCGCTGTGCACCTGGCCCAGCGAAGCCGCCGCAATCGGCTCTTTATCGATGTAGCGAAAGCGCGCCGCCGTCTCGCCCAGTTCCTGCCGTAGCACCGCCGCAATCTGCCGGAAAGGTACCGTCGGGACTTCATCCTGCAGGCTGGCAAGCTCCGCGATCACCTCCTCCGGGAGTACGTCGGCGCGTGTACTGCCAAACTGACCGGCTTTGATCATCACGCCGCCCATGTCGATAGCGAACGCCCGAAACTCGCGGGCGTACTTGCGCCAGCGCTGCGTGTTGCGACTGTTCACCCAGCGGGGGAACCAGCGCGCGACGTAAATCTGCCAGAAGATGAGGCGACCAAACATCCAGAACGCAAAAGCCAGCGTGCGCAGGAACCGAAACTGCCGCCGGATGGAACGCGGTCGCACACGCTGGACATACGCCTCCACCGGTTCGCCAGGCTCCGGGCCGGCGGGGGCTAAGCCCGCTTCGTAGGCGGCTTCCCAGGCGGCTTCGCGCTCCACCTCAGCAGGTCCTGCCGGGGTGGTCGCTGATGTCGAATCACCAGCCCTGCCAACCTGTATCGGGATGCGCCGCCCGGCATCCGGCGGCACAGCGCTGTCGTCCCACGCTGCCGATTTCGTGCGTACCGCTTCAGCAGCGCCGTTGATGCGCTCGCCGGAGGTCGCATCAGCGCGGCCCTCAGGACGCCCATCAGCGCGGCCATTGATCCGCGTTTCAGCGTTATCTGCTGTCGACGTGGTACGCGACGCCGCCTTAGTCTGTGGCACCTCTGGCTTGCCGTTTTGGTTCGCTTCCCGGCTTGTCTTCTGGCTTGTAGAAGCGGATGTTGAGGTTTGATTCTGAGAGCTTTGCATCAGCAATCTCTAAGTCATGCAAGACGGGCGGTAAGACGATATTCCGGCGATACGGGCCGACACGCAGCGTAATCTCGTCGCTGGAGCGATACAGATCGACATCTCGCTTTTCCGCGAAGCCGATCGGCACCTTGAGGACGTACTGAGCGCCGTCTTCCGCGTTTTCCAGCTTCTTGATCTCGTGTACGACGCCGAAGAACATACGCTCTGCCGGGTTCTCATCGCCATAGAGCGCATCGGCCAGCTTGCGCAGCCCTTCCAGGCCGCCCATTTCCTCGCCGAACAGCGGGGCCTGCAACATCGGTAGCTGACCAAAAGCCTCGCGGACGAACTGAATGTTCTTCTGCTGGCGCTGCTTCCACACGTCGAAGAACGGGTCCCTGACTTCATCCGGGATGACGCGGTTTACGAGGATCGCATCAGTTGCATAGCCGTACAGATTCAGATAGGTGTAGGTGCGCTGCGTCTCCTTGATGACCATCTTCTCCGGGTTGACGACCAGCCGCATGCTGGCGACTTCCGGATTGGTCAGCAGTTCGCGCACATTTTCCAGCATGTCGAACAGAGCCACCACCTGATCCCAGGCATCGCCCTCGCTCGCTTCACTGATTTCTTCGATTTTCTCCCCGCGTCGGAAGACGTTGCGCACGCCCTTGACGGCATCGACGACGCTTTTAAAGCCGCGCGTCAGCCGCATGATGCGCTCCAGCCACCACCGGGTGACATCCGGCAGGCTCAGCAGGCGGATCGTCTCAGCGGTCGGGGCCGCATCCACGATCAGCACATCAAATTCCTTCGTCTTGAAGTACTCATTGATCCAGAGGAGGCTGGCCCCTTCTTCCAGACCGGGGATGATCGTTACCTCTTCAGCAACGATGTCCTGCGCCCCGGCGCGGCTGAATATCGCCCCGAGGTAGGTCTGGATTTTGCCCCAGTATTTATCCATGGAGTAGCGGGTATCAATCTCCTGCGCCCAGAGGTTCGGCGCAATTTCTGTCGGTTCCGGCCCGACCTGCTTATCCAGTGAATCGCCCAGGCTGTGCGCCGTGTCGGTGCTGATGACCAGCGTCTTCAGCCCTAACTCGGAACAACGCAGCGCGGTTGCCGCACTGATACTGGTCTTGCCGACCCCGCCTTTACCCGTATGAACGATGACGCGCATGGCTTGCCCTCGACAATCGTGCCCATTAAGTCCGCGTATCCCCTATTTGATACGCTACAGGACTATACGTAATCATAACCGAAAAGGGCGCACGTGTATGCGCTTGAAAAGGTCACACTCAGGCAGTTCTGATGCGGAATTAATACATGGCAACTTTCAGCCTGCCTGAGCGCGTTATCTGTGATTATGCTGTGCCACCAGGCTCAGCATGACGGAAGCAATCCGTCGTATGATCGTTCACCATACCGACAGCCTGCATGAAAGCGTAGCAGATCGTCGGCCCGACAAACCGAAAGCCGCGCTGCTTCAATGCCTTGCTCATCGCCTGTGACGTGGGCGTCTGTGCCGGGACTTCAGAAAGTGAGCGCCAGGAGTTGATGACCGGCTGCCCATCGACGAAGGACCAGATAAACGTGTCGAAGCTGCCGTACTCCGCCTGCACCTCAAGGAAACCACGCGCATTATCGACGGAGGCTTCCAGCTTGGCCCGGTTACGAATGATGCCCGGGTTTTCCATCATTGCGGCGATACGCTCCGGCCCGTAGCCAGCGACCTTCTCCACGTCGAAGTTATCAAACGCCTGCCGGAACGCCTCGCGCTTGCGCAGCACCGTAATCCACGCCAGACCAGCCTGCATCCCCTCCAGAATGAGCATTTCGAACAGGTGGCGATCATCATGATTCGGCACGCCCCACTCATGATCATGATAAGCGATATAAAGTGGATCATCGCCCGCCCAGCCACACCGGGATACAGTCATCGCAGCGCTCCCTTCCCCAGAAATACCCTATTCGGGCGCACTTCAGAATCCGACCTCCAGAGCGGCTCGTTAGAGCGGCTCGTTAGAGCGGCTCGTTAAAGCGGCTCGTTCATCGGGCGCATGCCGATCAGGAAGACGCGTGATTTTTCCGGCTGTTTGGCCGCGAAGACGACCGCATCCGCCACATCTTCCGCATCGAGCATACCATCCAGGGCAGGCATACCCGGCTCGCGCCCGGTACCGAAAGCAAAGGTCGTCGCCACGCCGCCCGGCGCGATCACGCTCACCTTGACGCCCTGCTCGCGCGTTTCGTAATCCAGCGCCTGACAGAACCCAATCTGCGCGAACTTGGTCGCGCAATAGATCGTCTCGTTGGGCAGGCCCTTGAGACCGGCGACGCTCGCTACGGTGATAATACTGCCGCTGCGCCGTTCCAGCATACCGGGCAAGAAGGCATGCGTACACAGGAACGTGCTGCGCATGTTGGTATCCATCATCCAGTCGTAATCCTCGGCGCTGAGGCTGGTCAGCGGCCCATACTTGCCGACACCCGCATTGTTCACCAGGATGTCTACCTGCCCGAAGTTATTGAGCGCCGCTTCTTTCAGACGGGCGACATCGTCGTCCTGCGTGACATCCGCAGGCACCGCCAGCGCACGCACGCCCAGCGCCTCACACTCCGCCACCAGCGACGTCAGTTGCTCCACGTTGCGTGCCGTCACCACGACGTGCACGCCTTCTTTCGCCAGCGCGACGGCCGCCGCTCGACCGATCCCCCGGCTGGCCCCGGTGATCACCGCCACCTGATCTTTTAGTTCACCTGCCATGATGTCTCCTCATGTGATTTACGCATCAATCGTTCGGCGGGTCGTTGATCCACTGCGCCGACACAACCGGCTCAAGTGGCAACCGTCCCTGTGGAGGTTCTTTCTTTAATCCTACCCTACATAGAGCGAACCAGCACGGTCCGCACTCAGGGGGACGTGCCGGGGAACCAGGCATGATTTTCACGTGCGATCATGAGGATCACCTCACGATCCGGGAAGCGCGCCAGAATCGCCTCGCGGACGTCATCGCCGCCATAGTCCCAGGCGACCACAATCGGCGTATCTAGGCGTGGGCCGGTCACCGCCATGAGGGAGCCATAGGCCCGCCACCGCACCCGATCCGCACCGCTGGCCGGGCCTTCAACGATCACAAGCAGAGGTGCATCGGTGGTGCGGCGTGATTCTACGGCGTCGATATGCGCCTGCCTGATATTGTTGAAGCCGTGCAGCGCCATCACACGCGGCCAGCTATAGCTCACCAGACTCAACATGCAGACGCCGACGAGCGCGCCATAGACGGGCAGCGCCAGCCGTCGCCCCCACTGACGCGCCAGCCATGACAGCGGCAGTGCGGTCAGCAGCGACAGCAGCGCGACCGCCTCGAAATAATAGCGCGTGCTGTAGCGCTGGCTGCCGACCCAGTAAGCCATCTGAAGCAGGATCAGGCTGACGGCCACGCTGAGCAGCCACCACGTCGCCCGAGCGCGCCCGCGCAGCCACAGCAGCGGCAGCCAGCTCCAGATCAGCGCACCGATGAGCCAGCCCCAGCTCAGCAGCGGCGTATCAAAGGTATCCGGCTGCACCAGCAGCGGCAGCAGCCACAACAGGCCGATCAACAGCCACAGGCCACCAGCCCACCAGCGCCGCCCCAGTCCGACCAGCAGGCCAAACGGAATCAGCAGGAAGCTAAGCCCCGGATTCGGATACCACGTATTGCCATCCAGCCAGTAGTCGCGCACGGCGTCATCGAGCGGGCCAATCTGCCAGCCGAATAGGTCCGCCGCCGTCAGTGACAGATCATAGCGGGCGTGCAGCAGTGCCTTATCCAGCGTGTGACCATTGCGCCCGCAGCAATCGCCAAAGCCCACCCGGTCATATGTCCACACCAGCGTGTATAGATTCTGACGCGGGTCGCCAGTCGCAGCCGCGTTGAACAGCGGTAGCAGCAACCCGACCAGGATCGTCAGCGCCGCCAACAGCAGCAGCGGACGCAGCACCCTCCCGAAGTGCTTGCGCCGGTACGCCCGCGCCAGCCAGATCAGGCTCAGCACGATTGCCGGCATCGCCAGGGCCAGCGCCGGCAGCGGCCGCGTGATCGCCAGCGCTCCCAGCGCCAGCCCGGCCACAGTCGCCCACGCCCAGTGCTGGCGACGCGCCAGCCGATGAAACGCACACATGAAGACCAGCCCGAAAGTCAGCGCCGACGTATGCGCCATCAGACTGGCGTTGAGCAGCAGCGCCATGGGCGAAAAGGTCAGCAGCAGCGCAGCCATCAGCCCGGTATCCCGGTCGAGCAGGTCGCTGCCCAGTCGATAGACCAGGGCCACGTTCAGTGCGGAGAGCAAAGCATTGATCAGCCACGGCTGACCCAGCAGCACACCGAGCGCCAGCAGCAGCGGCCAACCCGGGCTGTACTTGGCGAAACGCTGGCCAGTAGGCGCGTAATCGACCACGAAGGGCTGCCAGTAGGCCTGGCGCGGTTCCGGTATATTGACGGTGGCCTGCCCGCTGGCGAAGATCCGCGCCTGAAACAGATAAGCCAGCTCGTCTTCCAGATGGGGCAGCCGGTCGAAGGCGGCCCGGCTGAGCAGCGCGCTCAGGCTGAAGGCCAGCAGCACCAGTCCAAGTGACGCCAGGTGATGCCAGGGCCTCTTTGACGCGGGGAACAATGCAGGATTCGTCATAGCGCCAATCATAGCCGCAGACCCAGGACGACTCAAGCGAAAGGATGGCCGCGCCTGCTGGCCTCTCGTGGCAGGAAATATGCAGATTCCATTGAGCACAGCTTGACGTTTTGCAGTTTCACCAGGCGAGCCTATCGGCTGGCACCATCAAATCTTCACAAAATGCGCCTACAGTGGCATTATCAGAGAATAAAAGAAGCGAGGGGTGTCATGAACCAGATCCTCATCGTTGAAGATGACCGCAAAACGGCCAATCTGATCCGTCTGTACCTGCAACAGGACGGTTATCTCGTGCAGATCGCCGCTGATGGCAATGAAGCCCTCGATATGGCCCACAGCGGTCAGCCCGACCTGATTCTGCTCGATCTGATGCTGCCGGGCCTGGATGGTCTGGAAGTATGCCGGGTGCTGCGCGCCTCCGGCGGTAAGCTGAGCAGTGTTCCCATCATCATCCTGACGGCGCGCTCCACCGAAGACGAAGTCCTGCGCGGCCTTGATCTCGGCGCAGATGACTACATCACCAAGCCGTTCAGCCCGCGAGAGGTCGCCGCCCGCGTGCGAACTGTGCTGCGGCGTGTCCGCAAGCAGGAAACGACCGGCCAGCCAGAAATCAACTTCGGCCCGCTGACCGTCAACCTGCTGCGGCACGAAGTCCGCATCAATGACGACATCGTCCACCTGACGCCTAAAGAGTTCAAGCTGCTGGAAACACTCGCCCGAGAGCCGGGCCGCGCCTTCTCACGTCTGGAGCTCGTTGAGCGCGCCTTCGGCTATGATTACGAAGGCCTCGAGCGCACCGTCGACGCCCACATCATGAACCTGCGTAAAAAACTCGCCCGCAATGACGATGACCACAACTACGTAGAGACCGTCTACGGCATCGGTTATCGCTTCTCGGAGCCTGTCGAAAATGCTGTCTAGCCTGAGAACCACCATTCTGTTATCGATGCTGGGTGTGGTGACAGTCGCCATCGCCACCATGACCCTCTTCGCCGTGCTGACAACGCGCTTTGAGTTCTCGCGCTATGTGAATATTGGCCGCGAACTCCGTGCCGACCGCATGGAACAGGTCGTCCTGAACTACTTCACCACTGCCGATGTGACGACCACGGACAGTGCAGACAACTGGACCATCCCGCCGCCTTCCGCCGGGGAAAATGCCCTCACCGATAACACGCAGGTACCGCGCAAAATGGTATACCTGGACCCGGATAACTTCCGTTTTTTCGCCCTGGATGCTGGTGAAATTACGCTCTCGCCGGAGATGGAAGTCGCGCCGGGCAACATCGAACTCATCACCGCGCCGGATGGCCGCGTTCAGATCATGTCTGATGGTATGCCGGTCGGCGTCTTTTACGTGGAGCCGGAAGACGTCAACGAGATGGCGCTACAGGCTGCACAGTGGGATTTTATGTCCGCTGTTAACTGGGGCATGCTGCTGGCAGCCGGTGCCGCCGGGCTGGCCGCCGTCGTACTGACGCTGGTGTTGTCGCGCCGCATCCTGCACCCGCTGGCCCAGTTGACCGGTGCCGCCCAGCACCTCAAAGCTGGCGATCTCTCCAAACGCGTGAACATCACGCCCAAGGGCGAGATTGGCGAGCTGGCACGTGCTTTTAACGCCATGGCGGAGACGCTCAGCCGCAATGAGACACTCCGTCAGACAATGGTGAGCGACATCGCCCACGAGCTGCGCACACCCCTGACCAACATCCGCGGCTATATCGAAGGCATTCAGGACGGCGTGCTGGAAGCCGACCCGAGCACGATCGAACTCATCCATGAGGAAGTCATCTGGCTGAATCGTATCATCAGTGATCTGCAGGAACTCGCCCTCGCAGAAGCAGGTCAACTGCGCTTCAGCAAGCAGGAGACAGCCATCGATGACCTGCTCGAGAGCGCCGTCATGAAGTATCAACCGCGTGCCCGCAGCGCCGGCATCACGCTCAAAGCCGATATTCCGTATCGGATGCCGTCCGTCTTCGCGGATTCCAAGCGCACCAGCCAGATCATCCGCAATCTCATCAGCAACGCGATCAAGTACACGCCTGCTGGCGGCAGTGTGACGGTGACCGCCGCCGCACATCTCAAGCACATTGAGGTACGCGTCACAGATACCGGTACCGGCATCGCCCCCGAGCATCTGCCCTATATCTTTGAGCGCTTTTATCGGGTCGATCCCTCTCGCAGCCGTGATACCGGCGGGGCGGGCCTGGGGCTGGCGATTGTCAAGCATCTGGTGGAGGCGCAGGCGGGCGTCATCCGCGTCCACAGCGAAGTAGGCAAAGGGTCGACCTTTACCTTCACACTGCCGATCTACCTGCGACAGCACGCGCCCATCCACGATGAGAGCATGCTCGACCCGGTGCCGCTGCCAACTCCCTGAGCCGTACACGGAGAAGTAGCTGCCCCATTAAAGCGAAAAGAGGTGGCCTATTCACCTCTAATCACTGAAAGGGGATTATCGAAAGGTGCGCCAACACCTTGGAGTTTGTAAATCAGCAGTGGGGCTTAGTCCATCGCCCCGGCCAGAATCGTGGCCACTTCTTCGTTCTGCGAGCGTTCCTGCTCCAGATTCGCCTTGAAAGCGTTCACGTTCACCCGGCTCAGCGCCCACAGGCTCAGGCCGAGTCCCAGCACGCCAATGGCGAAAACCATCCCATACGAGATGTGCAATTGGCCGGTCACCTGCTGCCAGACATCGCGTGACAGGCCACCACTGGCGACCCCGCCACCGCGTGCCAGCGTCACACACAGCGTCCAGAAGCCCAGGAACGTCCCGGCGCTGCCCAGCGGGCTGAAATCCATCATCAGGCCGAGTGTGCCGATATTCCACAGCCCCAGGCCCAGCCCAAGCAGGATCAGACCAGGGATCACCAGCGCACGGATTTCCAGCCAGGCGCAGGCCGTCAGCAGGGCGAAGGTCAGCAGGATTATCGCCGTACCCGCCTGCGACATGCGCGTGTTAGTCAGCCACACGATGCGCCGTGACAACCACAGGAACAGCAGCGACCCAAAGATGGCCGTACCGCCCCAATAAGCCGCGAAACGGTTCGTCACCTGTGCGGACATGCCGAAGACATCCGCCGCGAACGGCTCAAGGATGACGTCCTGCGAGAAGGCGAAGAACATCGAGCCGACCAGATAAAACAGGAAGAATCGCATCGAACGATCACGCCATACGAGGCTCAGATCATTCCAGAAAGAGCGATCATCAATTTCATTAGTACCTGCCGCCTGTGCATCCTGTGCATCCGTCGCGCGGGCCATATAGCGGCGTTCCTCGCCCACCAGGGAGAAAAACCACAGCCCGGTGAAGATCAGCGCCGCCATGATGAACAGATTCTGCAGATCACCCGCCGTAAACGTGAGGCCGTCTACGCCTTCCGTCGATGGCAGTGCCAGACCAAAGAACACACCACCGAGCGTAAAGCCCAGCAGCAGGAACGTCCAGACGATGCCGACAGCCCGGCCGCGCTGTGATTCCGGTGCGCGATCATACACAAGAGCGAGGAATGTTGACCCTGAGAGGGCATTACCCAGGCTGAACGTCACCAGCGAGCCGCCGATAATCAGCCACAACGTCGACGAAACATCGCCACCGCCGACGAGCTGCGCCGTCGACACGCCCAGCATGACTGTACTGATGACCATCAGCAGACGGCCCAGCCAGATCCAGAACAAGCGGCGGAAGCCCAGGACGCGGTGCTTATCCGACATGCGCCCGGCCCAGATACCCAGCGGCGCGAGAAAGTACCGCAGGCTCAGCAACAAACTGACCGGTCCCGCAGCAAACCCGAGGTCGGAAATCATGATGCGATTCCAGACGCCAGTCGCCAGCACATCGGCCATGCCTGAACCCAGGTGGAAGAAGCCTATCTTTACATTCCGGCTAACAGGCAGATTCTCAGCAGTATCTGTCATAGTTTCTGATTTTTTAGTAGGTTTACTCAGATTTTACGCGTAGATTATAGAGTTTCCAGTCAGGCGCGTCAACTGCTTTCCTGACGAATTTCATGCCAATTACGGTAATTCGTCACAAGCGGCCTGCGCGCCTATTCTCCCGCTTGAGAATTAAGAACAATCAGTAGTACGATAAGCACATCAGATACAGCCACGCAGCAGCATGGCGAATGCCACATCCGAAAAAGGCTGTCAACTGTTCTTAAGCAAGTTATACTGATGTTAATGTGAATTGGACATGAAAAATGATCGTGGAACAGAACGCTTCTTTATCATCCATGTCTTTAGAGGAAGCTATGACCCAAGCAAGTCGTTACAAGAAGATCGTGGTGCCAATCGATGGCTCCGGCTGGAGTGAGCGCGCCATCCCCCACGCTGCCGATATTGCCCGCACCAACAACGCCGAGATCATCCTGCTGCACGTCTTCCGTGCGCCCGCCTCTGAGTACACCGATCAGATTGCGCTGGCCGGGCAGGACGATCAGATTCAGCAGATCCGCGAGCAACTCAAGCAGAAGCTGGCGTCACTGCGCAATGAACTGCGCGCCCAGGGCCTGCAGACCCGCATCCAGATGATCGAAGGCGCAGGCGTAGCCTCACTGATCTGCGATTACATCAACGAAGAAGACGTTGATCTGGTCGTGATGACCTCGCACGGGCGCACCGGCCTGGGGCGCTTCATCTTTGGCAGTGTCGCGCATAAAGTCATGCAGGAAGTGAGCGTACCCGTGCTGATCGTCCGCCCGGATAAGGGCGACTAGCCAGCAGCACAGGCGGCATCCCGCCGGAGGTAGTTTGTAGGCGCAGCCCGGTCAGGCTCAGCCCGGTCAGGCCCGCCCCAACGTATGAATCATAAGCAGCAGGCCGCTGGCGAAGGTGATCTGTGCCCGTTCAGCGGCCATCACATTGCTGATGCCCCGCGCCGGGCCGAAATAAAGTGTCTCGTGATCCAGGGCATAACCAAGTCCCTGCGTCGTAATGTCCCTGACGTCACCGCCCACCGGCATCAGTGAGATAGTGTCATCAGGCTGGCCCCGCACCTCGTGAGTACCACCACGCAGCAGCCGCAGGCGCTGCCGTCCGGCGACCAGCGCCACATTCAGTACAGAGAGCTGTGGCAGGGCCATCAGGTAGACATTGGCTAGCGTCTGGTCGAAGCGGTCGCCAATCCCGCCGATGATCCGCAGCCAGTCCATACCCCGCTCTGCCGCCCAGATGAGCGCCAACTCCAGGTCGGTTTCGTTCTTGGCCGGCGGATACCGGTAGACTGAAGCGCCGCCCGCTTCGAGTTGTGCCAGTTCGTCTTCTGTCAGCGAGTCCATATCACCGATGACCGTCTGCACGATGCGGCCATAATACCATGCGACGCGTGCGCCACCATCCGCCGCGATGATATGCGCGTCGGGCGCTGCGGTCAGCGTCCTGCGCACCATCGCGCCATCGTTTGGTTCGCCATTGGCGAAGATCAGAGCCTGTCGTTGTGGCATAGCGATCGCGTTAACGATGAGGACGACGCCAGATTTTGCGGATTTCCAGCGTGCTCAGGTCGACCGTCTCTAGGAAGTCCGTCAGCAGCCGTGGGAAGGATTCATGCTCCAGCATAGGGAAGTGCCGCACATCCGGCAGCGGGACCGGCACACACACGTCTTCCTTGTCCTTGGTCAGGTAATTCCAGATCGGCGTTTCAGGTACCGGTAAAATCGGATCATTTTCGCCGTGGGCGATGACTGTCGGTGACGTGACACGCCGCAGCACGTCGAGGAACTCGCCAGCCTCATAGCCATCGAAGCTGGCCGGCAGCACGCGCTCATCGGCCTTATCGACGTCCACCTTAAGCTTATCGTATTCCGGCTCGCTCTTCTTAAAGCACCGCCCCAGCAGATCAATCAGGCTCTTGCCGTCGAAGGCTTCACGAAGCTGATTGCGCTGATTCGCACTCTGGATCGCCATATTGCGCGCCTGTTCCATAATGCGCTGGCGGTTATCGGCATCGACCCGACCTACGGTCGGCAGCTCATGGAATGCGGGACGACGTGGCAGGGTGACATCCGCCTGCATGACGCCGTTACCGGGCTGGTTCGCAATCGTGCGATCGTCGTCCGCCTCGTCCGCCTCCTGTGGCATATTCGGCGCGAGGCTGTAGCGATCGCGGCGCGTCAGCAGCATACGCTGGCCAGGCGGCGTGCGCGATTCCAGGTCGCCCGGGTCGAAGAGCGGCACACTGGTCAGGAACATGCGCGCCACCTGTTCAGGATAGCGCAGCGCATAATACGCGCAGATCAGCGCACCCAGGCCATGCCCGATCAGCGCCACTTTGGGGATGCCCAGCGTATCGGTGAAGGCACGCAGCGTCGCCACCCGCGATTCGATACTGTAGCCCATCGGGTTCTTGGCGCTATCCCCGAAGCCAACCATATCAATCGTGTAGACGGTGTATTTCAGGTGCAGGTGCTGCATCACCGGGATCCAGTAACGCCAGGAGCCAATCCAGCCATGCACCAGGATCAGCGGACGCCCACGCCCCAGTTTTTCATAATGAATCAGGTCTTCGCCAATAGTGATGGCGCTCATAAGGTTTTATCTCTCTCGTAACAGGCAATCAGGCCGCGCACGGGTAAGCGGCGGATGCAAACCGCCGGAAACCCTAGCCACCGTCAAATTTACTCAGGATCTCCGCGACCCGGCGCTGTAGTTCATCCGGTGCAAAGGGCTTCAGCAGGTAGTCATCCGCGCCGGATTCCCGTCCCATCTCGATCTCTTCATCCTGGCCCTTGGCGGATAGAATGACCACGGGGATATGGCGGGCACGCTCGTCCTGTTTGATCTGACGGCAGGCTTCATAGCCGGTCATGCGCGGCATACGCACATCGGTGATAACCAGATCAGGCAGCTTCTCAATGGCCAGTTTGACCGCATCTTCACCATTGGAGGCCTGCGTGACCTCGTGCCCGGCGAAGGTCAAGGTAAAGGCGATTAATTCCCGGATGTCGCGTTCGTCTTCTGCAACGAGAATGTGTGCCATGCTTTGTCTTATCCCCTGGCCTCAGCGCCTGTGAATCTATCACCTGTTTCCCACGGTCAGATCAAAAAGTATCGGCGCGCCTAATCGCCCGCCATCGATTCGGCATCCAGCGCCTGCGAGGTCTGTGCGATGCCCGACCGGATCGCTTCAGCGGCATCCTTGGCCGATTGCAGCAGGTAGTCGGGCTGTTCAATAGGCAGACGGATGAAGAAGGTTGTACCCCGGTTCAGCTCTGATTCGAACCAGACTTCGCCGCGATGCAGCGCCACCAGGTCCTTGACCAGCGGCAGGCCCAGGCCTGTTCCGGCCACATCGAGTTCGAGCGCGTGCTGATCATAACGCTCGAAGCGCCGCCATGCGCGCTCTTTGAATTCATCCGGGATACCAACGCCGGAATCCGTCACCGTCACCATGACGTGTTCGCCATCCGGTTCGCGGTACGCCTCGATGCGGATGCGCCCACCCGGCAGCGTGTAGTTGTAAGCGTTATCGATCACGTTAACCATGATCTGTGCCAGCTTCTCGCGGTCGGCCCGGATGATCGGCAGATCATCAGCGATATTCACACTGATGTCGAGCTGCTTGGCGATGTTATCCGGTGTGCCGCTGATATCTTCAACGGCCTGCACGATGATACTGCCCAGATTCGCCTGCTGCATCAGCGCCAGCATCCCGGAGCGATCAAGCTGGGCGATATTCAGCACGTCATCGACCAGGGCTGTCAGGCGTTCAACATTATCCTTGATCGTCTGGATCATCCCGCGCTGACCATCCGAGAGCAGCCCGCCCGCGCTCATCAGCAGCAGATCAGTATAGCCCTTGATTGGCGTCAGCGGCGTACGGAATTCATGCGAGACGTTCTCGATAAACTCGCTCTTCACGCGGTCCGCTTCGACGTCGCGGGTGATATCGCGCAGCACGGAGACTGTCCCCAGGAAGTTGTCGCCCGTGTACACCGGGGCCAGCGAGGCGCTCACGACACGGTCACCCAGCTGAATGCGATCTTCTGTCACGGCTTCTTCGCCCGTGAGCCAATCCGCGTCTGTGTGACGCATCCACTTAGCGATCATCTCCGACCAGCGCACCGCTGAGCCGTACAGCCCGGCCAGCTTGCTAACCGGCTGACCCAGCGCTTCTTCGCGTGGCAGTTGCAGGATGCGCTCCGCCGCTGCATTAAACAGGATGATCACGCCGTCGGCATCGGCCAGCAGCACGCCATCCGTGATACTTTCGAGGATAGCGCTGTTCTTCTGACTGCTCTCCTGCTCAGAGCGCAGCAGGCGCGCCATGCGGGCCGCCTGATCGCGGATGAGCTGATACAGGTCAGCACTGTTGATGGCTGCCGCTACCTGATTCGCCGCCGGAACAAGCAGCTTGAGGTGATTCTCCGTGAAGGCCCCCGGTTGTCGGCCCAGGAGCACCATCACGCCTACCGGTTCATCATTGTTATCGAGGATAACGGCCAGCGCGCTGCGGGCCTGCTCCGCGTGGGGGGCATCTTTATCCCAGTAAGGCTCTTCATGCAGGTCATCGACGACGACCACAGGGTCAGATTCCTCAGCCATGATGATCCAGTTCGCCAGGCTGCTGGCCGCATGGCCCGGATGCTCATGATCATCAATCATGTAGATCGTATTCGGGTTGAGCCACGCCCGGGTGAACAGTTCGTCTGTGGCCGGGTCAACCAGCATGATGACGCCGTCATCCGCGCCCACCGCTTTGCTGACCATACCCAGCGCACGATCAAGCAACTGCTCCATATCCAGTGTACGCGTCAGCTCTGAAGTAATCTGATACAGCGTATCCAGGCGGTCGCGCTCCGCTTCGAGTTCGTCCGTGCGCTCCTGAACCAGCAGTTCGAGATTATCGCGGGCTTCCTGAATCTGCTCGAAGAGGCGAGCATTCTGGATTGCCGCGGCGAGCTGCGAAGCTACCGTCCCCAGGATGCGATCTGCGTTGATGTCAAAGGCACGGGTGCGCTCCGTATCGCGGATCGCCAGCACACCGAGCACCGTATCGCCGCTGATGAGCGGAACGCCCATATAGCTCTTGGCGTCGCCCTCCGCGTTGGTGATGCCCATACTGCGCCGCAGTTCATCCACGCTGAAGTAATCCGCGCCCAGGCTCAGTGAGTGCCGGTTGCGGATGATATACGAGACTTCGTCCTTGCCGAGCTGCCGTGATGGAATGTAGCTTTCCTCGCCCTTGCTGACAGCCAGCGGGAAAGAGATCATCTGTGTACTCGGGTTGTACAGCGCGAGATACATCTCCGTCGCACCGGTCACAGCCGGTAGCTGATCGCGGATGATCGGCAGCATGTCATCCAGGTTGAGCGTTGACGAGATCGCCTGACTGAGCGAGTTGATTGTCAGCAGCTCTTCAAACCGGATCGTCGTCTCTGTCGAGAGGCGTGCGTTCTCAATGGCGATAGCCACCTGCGAACCCAGCGCACGCGCCAGACGCACACGCTGCGGCGTGATTGACCCGGCATCCGGCGAAACCTGCTCTAGCTGCACCAGGCCGATCGGCCGATCACTGAAGATCAGCGGAATCAGCATGCGCGCACCGTAGCCAGCCTGACGCAGTTCCTCAAGTTCATGCGGATACTGCGGCTCAGTATCGGGCACATCGAGCATGACGACCACTTCACGCGCATTAATCGCCCGCCGCCGCGCCGGATGCTCGCGCATGTCGAGGCGCATACCCGGCTTTAGCTCGGTCGGCTGGCCACTGCGGTTCACGCTGAACTGGATGTCCAGCGATTCATCGACCTCGTCCCACAACTGGATGCTGCACTGCTCCATGTCGAGCGCGCTGAACATCAGCTCGGCCACTGTGCGGAAGACTTCCGGCAGGCTGCGCGTCATCGACGTGGCCTGGGCCGCCTCCAGCATGATGCCCATCTCGTTCGTACGTTCGAAGGTCTGCTCAAACAGATCGGCATTTGCCAGGGCAATCGCCACCTGACTGGCAAACGCGCTGGCCACATGCTGTTCAGAGCGCGATTCATACAGCAGCGGCTGACTGCTGGCCATCGCCAGCATCCCGGAAACATGCCCCTGACTGATGAGCGGTACGCCCATCCAGCTGCGCACTTCGCCGTCATCGCCCGGCAGCCCGGAGAGCGCCAGCGGCACATCGTCGGAGATCGACACGATATGCTGTCCCTCAACGACTTCTTCGACGCGCGGCACCTCACGAATCAGGATGCGCTGCTGCGCTTCAGGGATTTCCTGCGGGAAGCCCGTGCTGCCTTCGAGCTGCATCGCAGCCCCAACGCGCCGCCACACCGTGAGCGTGTCATAGGGGACGATCCAGCCGATTTCCTCCATGGCGATCTGCACGACCTCGCTGCGTTCCAGCGAGGATGTAATGCGCGTGGAGACTTCCGTCAGGGCGGCGAGCTGGTTCGCACGCGATTCAATGGCTTTTTCTAACTGAGTACGCTCAGTGACGTCTTCCACCAGCAGCACCGCGCCCTTGATCTGTTCACCGGCGCGCAGCGGATACAGGTAGAAGTTACGCACGACGAAGTCGCTGCGCTGGCCGGGCGTCATCTGGTTGATGAGACTGCGCGGCGTGCCATCTTCCAGCACCGCCACCAGCGCATCCTTCATGAACTCGGCCCAATCCGCGCTGAAATCAAACAGGTGACGCTTCAGCGCCGCCCGATCCCAGTTATACTCGGCGCGCATGAAATCGTTGAAGTTGATGATCCGCCCGACTTCATCCAGCACGACAATACCCTGCTGGATCGATTCGACCACGGAGCGGTTCAGAATCTGAAGGTTAATCGCCTGATTGAACAGTCGTGCATTCTGGACGCTGCTGGCAACGAGCTGCGCCAGACGATGCAGCAGCCGCTGATTCTCTTCATCCTGCAGATCAGCGGCATTCTGCGTACCGATGTGCAGCACACCGGCCACTTCACCACCGGCTACCAGCGGCAGCAGCAAACTGGCCGCCTCGCCCTGGCGCTGCCACTCACTGAGATCCGTCAGCGATGCAGCTTCCAGGCTGTCCTTTGTGTACAGGTAATCGCGTGCTTCGACGAAGGTACGGCCGACCGCTGTACCCCCGAGCGTCTCGCGCTCGCTGGTCTTGATCTTCAGCGCGCCGTCGCTGTCTGGCTCCACATGCACGACTTCATAACGGCTGCCGTCGCTCTCCGGCACGACCACTGTCAGCCGCGCTGATGGCACGATCCCCGTAAGCCCTTCTGAGATCGCTTTGGCGATCTCCGGCAGTTCGAGCGTGCTGGCGATCGCGTTCATGACTTCGTTCAGGCGCGCTTCCTGCTGCGCGCTGCGCTGGCTATCACGGAACAGGCGCGTATTCTCGATCATCGCGCTGGCCTGATGTGCGAAGATCTCCAGCACTTCCGCGCTGGCCCGGTCAGGCCGCAGATTATTATGCGGACGATCCAGCACCATCAGCCCGAGCAGACCGCCGCCCTGGCCTGTGATGCGCACCACCAGGGTATCGCCATCGCGCCAGTGCTGCGCGTCGACGCTATCCAGGCTGCGATTGCCCTCGTAGGCTGTGCTCAATGCGGAGAAATCAGGCACGTACCATTCATCGACCTTCTCAATCGGGAAGAAGAACGTCTCCAGCGTGCCCTGAATCTGGTAATCGGGCCGCAGCAGCGCGTCCACTTCAGCGATGGACAGCACGCGATCGCGCGTCTGCTCGAAGGCATCCAGCGGCATACCGGCATGCGCCTCACGCCGCAGTATCCCATGACGATCATCATTCAGCAGCATCAGCACTGTGTCGAACCCGGCACTCTGCTGGACGCTGTAAGCGATAGCTTCCAGCATCATCACGGTATCCGTGCCCGCGCTGGATTGAATCATCTGACCCAGTTCGAAGATGCGGTTGAGCTGCCCCACGCGCTGCCGCAGACGTTCACCGCGCTCGACCTGCTCGCGGTAGCTCTCAGCGTTCTGGATGCCCTGAGCGGCCTTCGCCGCCATCGTCATCAAAAAGCCCGCCGCCCGCTCATCGAAGAAGCGCGCCTGCCGGCGATACACATGCAGCACCCCGCTGACCTGCTCACCGAACAGAATCGGCGCAGCCACAGCGGACATCGCATCTGCTGGCTGCGGCGACAGCCGGCTGTCGGCATAATCAGTGACGATCAGCGGCTCGGTGCCCCGTGTCGCCGCCCACCACTCGATCTCGGCAATATCGTTCAGCGCCAGATCACCAACGCGCTGCTGCAGCAGCGAGGGCATGCTCGCGTCCTCGCCGGGGATATCTTCGCTCGTTGCTTCTTCAGCGCTGCGCGTCCGCAGCAGGATGACCGTTGCGCCGTCGGCGTCTGTCGCCTGCCGCACCTCATTGCAGATCGTCTCAAGAATGCGATCCAGCGCGACCGTTGACGTCAGCTCATTACTGACGCGGGCGATCGCGTCCAGCTCCTGAACGCGCCTGCGCAGATTGTCGCCGGTCGCTTCATAAAGCAGCAGTCGCTCGACCGCCGCGGAAATCTGCGAGGCGACAGCCCGTAGTGACTGCACATCTTCATCGAAATAATCACCGTCCTCACGGTTGGCCACCGCCAGTTCGCCCAGATTGCGGTCGCCGACGAGCAGCGGCACCATGACCACGTTATGCAGGCCGTAGCGCTCCGCCACGCGCTGATACGCGGGCAGCACCCGACGATCGCTGCGGACATCATTGCTGAGGAACGTCCGCCCCGATAGCGCGACGCTGTGCTCAAAGCCGGGCTGGGTGATATCGTAGATAATCGGCTCCATCTGCCGGATGCCGTACACCCAGCGCGGATAGTTGATCAGGCTGTTCGTCGTCTGATCAAGCACGCTGATCGCGACGTAAGTGCTCTTCATGAACCGGGCGATCTCACCCAGTACCGGTTGGAAGGTCTGGTCAGTCGTCAACACAGACGAGGCCATCTCCGCAACGCGGCGCAGCGTCTCCGCCTGTTCTGCACGCCGCTGAATTTCCTGATACAGCCGGGCATTCTCGATAATGGCGCTGGCCTGTGTCGCAAAAATGCGCGCCAGTCGCGCATCGTCTTCGTCGAAGTCGGTGCTGTCGCGCTTGTTGCTGGCCTGCATAATGCCAATCCGTCGCCCACTGGAGACCATCAGGGCGAGCATGGTCTGCCGCACCCCGACGAGTTCCGCCAGACCATCCAGCCCGGCTTCATAGACGAGCGGGTCGCTGCTGACGCGGTTGCTGTACCACACGTCGGATTCCGTCCAGACTTCTTCCATAACGGAGCCTGGCGGCAGCGGGATGCGGTAATGCCGTATGATCTCATCCGGCACACCGTAAAACGGCGGCTGCGATACGAGCGCCTCGGCTTCCTCGTCGTAGGTGAGGATGCCGCACATCTCCACGCCGAGCAACCGGGCGTAGCGTTCGTTAATCTCTGCGAAGAAGCGCTCCCCCTGGCTGAGCGCCTGCAGCGCGAAGGTCATCTCCTGCAGACCATCCAGCTCGCGGTCGATGCGGCGCTCTTCAGCACGCAGACGCAGGTTCTCGACCACGATGGCCGCCTGCGTCGCCAGCACGACCAGGCTCTGCACATCGCTCGGCGTGAACTGGCCGGATTGCAGGTTACTGATCGCCAGCATGCCGATGCGGTCGCCGCCGATCTGCAGCGGGAAGAAGCCCGTATTGTGGATACCTGCCACCTCGACCAGCGGCTTGAGGTTCATCTCCTCGATGAGCGGTTCATCGATGGCGTCGTTGGTCAGCCAGTAGGGCTGATTCTCCCAGATATCCATCTGCTGCGAGCCAGGCGTCAGCGTGATGATGATCATCTGCGCGACGTGGTTCGGCAGCCCATGGAACGGCAGTTGCGGCACCAGCAGGCCCTTGCGTGCATCATGCAGGAAAATACCGCACATGTCGGCATTCATCAGCTCTGCGATGCGCTGGTTCAGCTCTGCAAAGACGACGGATGCGTCGTCGGTATTCTTGCTCTTTTCGGCGATCGCCTGCAGGCTGGCGATATCTTTGATGCGGTCTCCCTGTCGTGCGTAGATCTGCGCGTTATAAATCGCCAGGCTGATCGCCCGCGTGACCGCATCCAACAGCGCGATATGACCGTCGTTGTAACGTCCCGGCGTATAACTGAACAGGCTGAGCGTCCCCAGGAACTGCTCATTGAGCGTCAGCGGCACCGCCACGACGCTCGTATAGGGGTTATCATCCAACATGGTCTGCACGCTGATCGGATCATGTCGCCCGTGGATGAGCACCGGTCGCCGATGCTGGGCAATCCAGCCAGCCACACCCTGACCCGGTTCATAACCGCCGCCCATCTCGGCCAGTGTCAGCAGATACCGCGTATCACCCAGCCAGCCCCGCTGATCAAGGAAGTTGCGCGGGGCATCCCACAGGCAGATCTCGCCAGCATCGCAGCCAACAGTCTGCTTGAGCACTTCGAGCAGGACCTGCGCCACCTGATTCAGCGACATATCCGCCGTGATGGTCTCGCCGATCCTGTCAATAATCTGGATGGCCTGCGTCATGCTCACCGGCTGCGCCACCGGCCCGCCGGATTCCAGCTCGCGCATGACGACCACCGTCCGCAGTCCGTCCACGCCCGGCACGCGATGCGAGGTCGCATCCAGCCAGCGATCACCAATGCGGAACGCCGCGCGGCGCTCCTTCGTCAGCAGACCGAGGAAGTTATCCGACGGCTGCGCCAGCCGCATGATGTACTCCACATCAGGCAGGCCGGCCTCGACGTTCAGCCACAGGCGGGCAATTTCATTCACATGGATGACGCGCCCGTGCGCCGTCGTCACCAGCACCGCCGAAGTCCCGTCTTCTGGCGCAACCGGGATCGCCGTCATCAATTCGTCGGCGACCATTTCCGGTGCCAGTCGGGCGCGCTGCCACGACCACAGATAGACCCCGATAATCGTCACGAGGCCGATTAGAATGGCAAAGATCGCGAAACTGAGCATAGCGGCTTTGTCCTGCTAGACTAGCACAGAGCGTTGGCGGCTTGCCTCACCTGTCCGACCGAGCGCGCCGCCACTGCGCACCCCAACGGTCACCAGGCGGTCAGGATGTTATCATCGGTGTCGCTGGTCAGGTCATCGCCGGAGATCCCCCGTCGGCGGCTTTCCGCCGCGAGTTCGGTAATCTCACGGATATCGCTGAACTGATGCGTGCGCGTCGATACCGAGCCAACCGCAACGTTCATCAGGGGCACTTTCTGCTCGCCGCCAGCATCCGGCACGAGCATATAACCCCGTTCGCGGTCGATGAACGAATAATGCTGCTGGATGTCTTCCGCAAAGCGCTTGACCAGCGCCGCCGTCATCTTCTCCAGATCATCCGTATGCGTGATGATGATGAAGTTATCGCGGCCCGGATGCCCGGCATAATCGTCCGGCGTCCCGTGTTGATCAATCACCTCGCCGATCAGCAGCGCCGCGAAGCGCAGCACCTCATCACCGGCGGCCCAGCCATACACCTCGGAGAAGGTGTCGAAGTGCTGCAGCTTGATATCCACATACGCCCAGGAGCGTGACTGCCGCATCAGGCCGCGCAGGTGCTCTTCGATCAGACTGCCGGTAGGCAGGTTCGTCACCGGATGCACATTCTTCTGACGTGCGCTGGCTGCGATGGCGTTCTGCACGCGCAGCTTCAGCTCCTCAATGTCGAAAGGCTTGGTGACATAGTCGTCTGCGCCCAGTTCCAGCCCGGCGATTTTGTCGCTGCGTTCATCCTTCTGTGTGAGGAAGATAATCGGGATGTGACTGGTACGCGTGGTCGTGCGCAGATCGCGGCAGACGTCATAGCCGCTCATATCTGGCAGGTTAATATCCAGGATAATCAAATTTGGGAGCTGCTTGCGCGTACTGGCCAGGGCGTCGGCGCCTTTGTGCGCCAGCTCCATTGTGTAGCCCTGCCCGTTGAAGTAGATGCGCAGCATGTTCGCAATATCGACCTCGTCTTCAACAACGAGAATACGTCCTTTGCTCATAACGCGCCCTCATTCCGCTGGGGAACATTCATGTAACGAATCGGTTTCAAAAAACGTGCCCGCCAAACAGATTGGCGGTCTCCGGCTTATGATTTGTTTCAACAAGGTTATCATACACCAAGAATCAGGGCGGCGCATATAAAGTATGTCGTTGTTAGGAGAAGCAAACAAACACACTACAGGCCCAGGCGGCACCCTTCATCTGTCATCATGCGCCGCTCAGACCTGACCCATCCAGCGACTTTTCAATCGGCACAGCGCGCGCCGCACGTGTGCTAAAATCGCACTAATGATCGCCGCCCACATCCACATCTGCCGGCGACACCACATCGATCAGGACCAGGGACGAGGACACAAAATGAGCGAACAAAAACAAGCCGGATCACCTCAAAGCGACGCGGAGGCGATCGCCAAAGCACAGGCGATTTACCAGGACTTGCTGACCAGACAGCAGAGCATCATGTTAGCGACAATCAACGCCGACGGATCACCACTGGCCAGTTACGCGCCCTTTGCCGTCGATAGCGACAAGAACTTCTACATCTTCATCAGCACACTGTCACAGCATACCGATAATCTGCTGCGCACAGGGCAGGCCAGCCTCATGCTGATCGCCGATGAAGCGGAAACGCCGCAGATTTTCGCCCGCCACCGCTTGACCTTTTCATGCCGCGTTGAACTGCTACAGCGTGAAAGCGACGATTGGCCGGACGCCGCCGCACGCTACGAAGAGCGTTTTGGCGATTTCTTCAAGCTTGTACGGGGCTTCAGCGATTTCAAAATGTTCAGGCTGGCACCCACAGAGGGTTCGCTTGTCGTCGGCTTTGGGCAAGCCTACACGGTTCAGGGCGATGCGCTCGACCAGCTTACGCTGCGTCGCGGCTGAAAGGGGGCGGCACAGCCGAAAGTGCGATCTACTGTCTGTGCGCAGATTCAGGGGCGGCGGCGCAGATTGGTGACGAGCAGCCACAGGCCAATCGCCGCCAGCGCGATCGCCACCCAGTTGATCTGCAACCAGGCTACCAGGAATACACGCACACCAATCCCACCCAGCAGAAAAATGATGCCGAGCAGCCACGTCAGCAGGCTGACATGCCAGCCGCGCGTCGTCTGATAGACGCCGCTGCCCAGCAGCACCACACCCGCCAGCGTCATGACGAGGGAGTCCCCCACATTACTCAGCAGGAAAACGGCAAACAGGAGCATCAACAGTGCTGCGGTGATCGCCTCGACCTTGGCTTCGCGGGTTTCTTCGGGGGTCATCGTAGCGTTTTACCTCATTTCCAGCTTGATCAATGGTTGCCTGTGTGCGCCGCTTCAGTACGAGGCTTCAGTACGCCGCTTCAGTACGCGGGCGACCAGCGTTTGCGTGCGTGGATCGCACGTTCGCGCACAGCACTGATCGTCTCCGGCGTGACGGCATGCTCAAAACTGCGTAATCCACTCAGCCGGAAGCCGTGTTTACGCGCGATCTGGCTGATCTGCTCAATGCGCCACAGTTCCAGTTCACGCCCGACCGTATAATCCTCAAAGATGCCCTCCATAGCGAGCGCCATCGTCTCCGCCATGCAGGCGAACGCTTTGCGCGGCGGAAAGCCGAAGTTGAAGTGAAAATCAGCCTGCTCGCCGGGCACTTCCACCATGCCGCCCTCGATAACCAGCACATCGTCACGTTCCTGCGCCACCCGACGCGAGACATCACGCGGGCGCGCCACGTCGAGTACGACTGCGCCCGGCTTCAGGTGTTGTGGTTCGATGACGGCATCAACCGCGCTGGTGACGGTCAGCACCAGATCAGCCGCGTAAATATCGCTGATCCGGGTGCTGTCGCTGACCTGCGCCTGATGACCTTCGCACACTTCGCGTACCTGGGCTGTTGCATCTGCCCGCCGTCCGACGACGATCAGCCGACCGACGCGCCGAGCCAGCAGTTGCGCGCAGGCCTTGCCGATGGCCCCCGTCGCCCCGACGACGGCCACCGTCGCCTGTGCAGGATCGATTTTCATGTGCTCAGCGGCCTCCATGAGCGCCTCAATGGCAATGGCGACCGTGTAGCTGTCGCCTGTGGTGACGGCGATATCCAGGCGCTGCGCGATGCTGACGCCAGCATCACCGACGACGCTGTTATACGCGCCCAGGCCCAGCGTCCGCGCCCCCAGCGCCTCCGCCTTGCGCCCGGTCGCGACGATCTTGCGATAGACCGTCTCGACAGGCAGCGCCAGCATGGTCGGCGGGGTGTAGGGCACCGCCAGGAACCAGCCGCGTATCTTTTGCCCGGTGTGCTGCGACTGAATATCAGTAATCTCGCTGATGTACAGCGGCGGGAAGAAGCGCGACGCATAATTGATGACAGGCTCCGGCAGCACTTTCCCCAACAACGGGAACTTGCGAGCCACATCTTTTTTGATCTGTATCGGATGAATGATGAAAGCGAACGTCGCTTCGGTGGCGTTCATATCAGGCATGGATAGCTCGTTTCGCTGACATTGGGTGCTGTTTTGATTGTACGATCAATCAGCCCATTTGAGGTGAGCAGTTTATCGTTGGATCCAGATTGCGCGTCAGAGGGCTACTCCCAGATTTCGACTTCGTCCGGTTCCTCATTGGGCCGTGGATAAAATCGCTTGTGGACATCGCCACCGGGTCGGCTCAGATGATCGCTCTCTTCGTAGGTGACGCTGTACTCGATCACCCGGCGATCAGCACCGGCGATCAGCACCACGTCACTTTCGATCATGCGCCCCGGGAAGATCACCATGCCGGAGCCGATGCGACAGTTATGCCCGACCGCACCGCCCAGCACGATCTGCCCCACGTCGCGCAGTCGCCCATCGCGGTCAACCGCGCGAATAGGCTTCTGCGCCAGCAGATTAAAATCCGTGAAGGTATTCCCCGCCCCGATAAAGCTGCGTCGTCCAATGACGCACATCTGCAGGCAGGTATTCTGCGCCACGATGACGTTTTCCATCAACGCCGTCAGATACAACGAAGCCCTGAACGGCAGGAAGCAGCCGTCACCCACCGTGCTCTGAAACAGCACACAGCCCGCGTCAATCGTGACATTATCGCCAATTGTGCAGTTATCGATGACCGCGCCCGCCCCGATGCTGACGTTATCGCCGATCGTCGTCGGCCCGGTGATGATCGCCGACGGGTTGATCGAACAGCCTTTGCCGACTTCGACCGCCCCGCCCGCCTGCAAAAGCTGTTTCTGCTCTTTGATGGCGTGCCACAACAGCTTCAGAATGGCGAATGCGCTGCGGTCAATCTGCCGGTCGAGGCGTCCTGCGCGCGCAAAATTGCTGAAGATGATGCTGGCAAAATAAACGTGGACCCACGTCTCAATCGACATCACGGCGCGCATCGGCGCGTAGTGCGTCAGATCGCCCTGATTCATCGTCATGAAATCCGGCACACTGTAAAAGCCGATCTCATGCGCCTCACTGCTGATCACCACCGGCTGTATATCCGGCGTGTAATCGCTAGGGAAGTACCATAATTGCAGCAGATACACCGGCTGACCATCGGCTGCCTTCCCGGGCACCACATCCTGCGCCAGTGGCAGCACATACGTCCTGAAGGCTTTATCATCAGCGGAAAAAGCCGCCTGACACGCCCGCCCCGACGCCCGCGCCTGCTTGATGAACGTCTCGAAGAACTCCCGATCGAACCACAGGTTATCCCTGTAGACGATGGCCTCGCCGCGCACGACCGGCAGTTCTGCTTCCGATGAGAGGATGCCACGCAGTTCAACATCATTGCCGAATATCGCCGCGAATAATTCTTCCTGATGCAGCTTGAGCGGTCGCGTGCCTATCGTCAACAGCGAGGCGCGCTCATTAAACGGCGGCACGGGATGATGATCTTCAATAATATAGCGGTACATAAAGGTCCCTCTCACCTGCAGGCACGCACGACCAGCATGTAATCTTTACGTCATGGTATCCGGCATGGGGGTTTTGCGCAATTGAGAAGCTGCTATCGGGTATCGGCCGCGTCAGGGACGCGCAGATGCAGCGCCGTTCTGCGTGCCACGCTGCAAAAACGCGTTGAGCGTCTCGACGAAGCGATCCGGCCGATCGATCATGATGAAGTGTCCGGCATCGTCGAACCACGCCTCCTGGACATCCGGCGCGTGTGCGCGCAGCACCTGCGACTGATTGGGGTGTACGATCAGATCGCGCTTGCCATACATCCCCAGGATCGGCACTTTGAGCGTCTCTAATTGCCCGGTCAGGTCCGTATCGCGCAGTGTGCCGATGCTCTGGAAGAATGGCTCCAGCGCCACGCGCGACGCATCGGACTTGACCATCCGGTGCACCCTGGCCCCATCTCGCGAGCCGAAGCGCGTCAGCGCCAGCAGAAACATATCCAGCACGAAGGGCAGGTTATACGCCATATGCGCGATGCCCCGATACCCGGACATGCGCAGGATGAAATTGAGCGATTTCCCCTGTATGGGCGACCCGATCACAGCGACCTTGACGACTTTCTCAGGATAGCGAGCAGCCATACTCAGGGCGACAGTACCGCCCATGCTGTGACCAACCAGCGGTGCCTTGACGATGCCCAGCTTATCCATGAACTGACTGACCAGCTCGACATAAGTCGAAACTTTAAAATCAGCGCTGCGTTCCATAGATTCGCCAAAGCCGAAAAAATCGAGGGCATAAGTGCGGTAATGCTTGCCAAGTTCTTCGATGGTTTCGCGCCATAACGCCCAGGAACCGAGCCAGCCATGTAGCAAAATAACCGGGCGTCCCCGCCCGTATGCTTCATAGTGGACAATCCCTTGTTCAGTTACCAGCGTGGGCACTGCACCCGTCCTGAGCGTGCAAGTATGTGATAAGCCGTTTCCGCGTGCGACCGGCCAGGAATCAGCCTGGCCCGGGCTTAGTTTTCCATCTCTTCCAGGATGGTGTACAGCAGTTCCAGCAGCACATTGCGGACGCTGTCTTTATCTTTAGCGACACACGGCAGCAGTTTGACTTCCGGTTCGATCCGCAGTGCAATGCGCAGATCATCCGGCGTCCAGGCATCCGGGTGATCCTGCTTATTGGCGGCGACCACATACGGCGTCGACGCATAAGCGCGGAAGGTGCCGAGGATGCTCTTCGCCTCGCGGAATGTCTCCGGCTTGGAGCTGTCGACCATCACGATAAAGCCCAACATGCCTTCTGCCAGGATCTCCCACATGAAGTCGAAGCGCCGTTGGCCCGGCGTACCGAACAGGTACAGTGTCAGGTCGTCATCGACGGTGATACGTCCGAAGTCCATCGCGACCGTCGTCTGATCCTTCTCCGCGCGTTCCGCACTGTCGGCACGTATTTCGCGATCGGTGCTGACGACGTCAATCTCACTGATGGAACGGATGAACTCTGTTTTACCCGAGCTAAACGGCCCGGTGATGACCATCTTAACTGTTTGCATGATCCCTGGCTTCTCTCGACATGATAAATCCGGCAATCAGATTCACCCTCATCAACAAGGGGTATGGCTGGCCAGGCTGGACCGCCGCCCCTACGGGTAGGAATACGCCCGGCTGGTCCGCAGACCAACCCCCGCAGGATGCCAACAGCACATCATGAACCGGCCCGTTCACAGGCTTTTCAGCTTGTCGATCAAACTCAGTACCACCTTCTTATCGGGCTGTTTGGCCTTGCGCGCCCGCGCACGACCCGTCGGCGCAGGTGCAACCGGCTCCGGCTGGACGATCTCAACCAGCCCGGCCTGATGCAGTACATACACGATCTTCTTGATCTGCATCTCAGACATATTGAGCTTCTTCATGATCTGGCGCAGTGGGTTACGCGGGTTCACGTAAGACACCACTTTCCAGTCATCGACGCCCAGATGCACACCTTTGAACTTCTCGCGTGCATTCTTCGGGAAGCGCAGCGAGACGTCCATATTCGGGATGACTTCGTGAATCTTGGCCTCATCGCGGATGCGCTTGGCCCCCTCAATGATGACCGGTTCCAGATCAATCGGGACGAGGATGCTGTCTCTGGCGGGCAGTGTATTGTCATCAAACCGGAACGGCCCGTCCGTCCACACCATCAGATTGTAGACGACATCCAGGATGTGCTGCTTGATGCAGTTGACAATATCCGCCTGGGTGACGTACCGCGCACCGATCAGCCGCATGGCCAGCGCTTTATCTGACGTCCCTTTTGCCCGCTCGCGCAGGACGCGGGCCTGCTCATTGGTCAGCTTACCGGCGCGGTTCAGCACCGCAACCAGCCCGCTATCCTGGCCCGATAGCTCTGCATAGACCAGCTTCCCCTTGTTGAACGCAACCCTCGCACGCTCCGCACCCGGTGCCATCTTGGGTTTGTTCATGGCGTCGCGTTCGTTCGTGGGAACGCCCTCAAAGATCGTCAATAACCCTGTCCGTCGGGACAGGTTCATCAGATTGAGGAGCTGAGTTGTACTGAAATCCGCAATATTACCCTGAAGTGGCATTGATGCCCCCTGGTTTCACCAGATCGTGATGAACGGGCGTTTTGTCAATCGCCAGCGTATAGATGCAGCCATCATCTGGAGGGTGGCCGCTCGGCTTTAGCGTTCTTCGTCTGCCTTTGATACAGGCGCTTCAGACATAAAGCCGATTATAGCCGCGTGAGGGTAGCGCGTCAACAAGCGCCAAACCTCACGATTTTTCGCTGTTTTCGCCCGGTTTGGCCGTCTGAACAGCGTTCAACCTACGGACGATCTGCGTGTCGCTTGACGATTGAGCCACTTACCGCACATCATAGGCACGTCGGCGCACTGCGTTTTAAACAGCGGCTGACGACCCTATTCTAAGGCATGTTTCCGAGGGGAACAATTGATGTTGAAGCCACCCGCCGCCGCACCTCGCCGCGCCCTGTTGCGTCCCACGCCGCGTGTACTGCTGACGATCCGGGGCCGGATGGTCGCCGTACTGGTACTGGCGAGTCTGCTGATTATGGGCGCGCTGTGGCCGATCCATGCCCAGGACGCTGCCGACCAGGACATCACCGCCCAGGCCACTACCACCCCCGACGCCCCGCCCAACCACATCGCGCCGGGGATCTACCCGCAAGACATCAACCCGCTGACCGGCCTGCCCGTCAGCGACCCGGCCACCCTGGACCGCCGCCCAATTGTCGTCAAAGTCAGCAATTCGCCCGCGCTCGTGCGACCGCAGGCCGGCATCGGCCAGGCCGATCTGGTCTATGAGCACTACACAGAGGCCGGCATCACCCGCTTCAGCGCGATATTCTACGGTGAGGCCCCGCGCCGCGTCGGCAGCATCCGCAGTGCCCGCCTGATCGATTACGAGCTGGTGCCCATGTATCAGGGTCTGCTGGCGTTCGCCGGGGCCAGCATCGGCGTGGATAAGCGCATCTACGGCAGCGAGCAGGTCACCGAGTGGCTGTGCGCCACCCGCGACGACCCGGACCCGTGCCGCGCCGAAGTTGATGTTGTGGGGCCGCCTGGTTTCATCCCACCATCCGATTTTGTCGAGCGCGCCTACAAAGGCGTCCTGATCGGCCCGCCCATCTACGCCCGTGATCCAACGCTGCCGGTGCCGCACAACCTCTTTGTTGATATCCAGGCGCTGTGGGAGCGCGCCGCTGCGGAGGGCCACAATCAGCGGCCTGATCTGACCGGCATGACCTTCAGCGAGACGCCGCCACCGGCTGTCGGCAGCGGCACCTATGCTCAGGTGCGTTACCGCACCACCACCGCCGAGTGGGTCTATGACTCTGATCTCGGCCTCTACCAGCGCCTGACCGACGGCCAGCCCCACTTTGACGCTAATCTGGAGGCACCCGTACGCGCCGCCAACGTGGTCATCGTGTATGTCGGCCACTACCTGACCGACATCGTCGAGAGCCAGTGGCAGGATACAATCCACTGGAGCGCGCAGATCACCCTCTGGCCGGAGGGCGAAGCCGTCCTGCTGCGCGATGGCCTGCGCTATGAAGCGCGCTGGCAGCGCCCCACGCGACCAGAATTGCTCTCGCTGGTGACGCCGGACGGCGCACCGCTGCCGTTCAAACCGGGCAATACCTGGTTCCAGGTCGTGCCCCTGCCAGAGCAAATGGACAGCGATCTCGAAAGCGTCCGCGTTGAATGAGCAGCACGCCCGGCCCAATCTGAGCACGCGCCGCTGAAATCCCCTATAATGCGAATAGATACACGCAGCACAGGCGAAGGCATGTCACGGCAAACGATTGAACAAGGCATCCAGGCCATCCAGAACGGCCAGCATGGCGAAGGCGCTCGCCTGCTGCGGATCGGCCTGAACGACGATACCATCAGCGGCCCCCTGCGCGCCGTTGCGCTCATGTGGCTGGCGGAAACCCGCGAAGATGTCGCTTTCAGGGTAGATTGCTATCGTCAGGCTCTGGCCGCTGATCCCGGTAACGCCGACGTTCAGCAGCGCCTGAACTACTGGCAGAACCAGCCGCCAGCGCCGCTCGGCTCCATGCCACCCCTCAGCGGCCAATCCGCCTCTGATATGCGCGACGACTACCAGGGCAGCGGCCCCACGGAGCGTATGCCACCCATGCAGGATACCCTGGCAAACACCGGCGGCTACACGACCGGCCCGCAGACGCCGCCCCCCAACCCACAGCTGACCAATCGCATTAGCGGCGACACGCGCTTTGTCGGCGTCTGGGGTGGGCCTAATGGCGATGGCAGCGGCTTCTTTCTGACGCAGAATGGGCTGGTCGCCACCGCACGCAACGTCGTTCGCGAGCAGACAAAGGTCACCGTCGCGCTGCCTTCCGGCCAGCAGTTCAACGGCCACGTCGTGCGCGCCTTCCCCGTCTACGATCTCGCGCTGGTAAAGGTGCCCGTCCAGGTGCCGACGCTGCCGATCTTCAGCCAGACGGATGCCATCCCGCCGGAGGCGCTCATTGTCGCGCTGCTGCATGGTGGGCGTACGATCCGCAGCAAGCGACGGCGCACGCAGCACCAGATGGCCGATCACTGGTTCCCGACGCTCATCACACCCGAAACGATAGATGCGGGGGGCGCGCCCATCTACGACGCGCAGGGCGTCCTCGTCGGCATGCTGACGCGCAACGTCAGCCGCACTAACAACACGGTCTACGGCCTGCACACCTTTATGATTCAGCGCTGTCTGGCCTTCTATCAGCGCGAGCAGGCGACCACCAGCAATGCAGTCCTGTGCCAGTCCTGCGGCGCACTGAGCCAGGCATCGAATTACGGTGCCTACTACTGCGAAACCTGCGGCACAGTGCTGCCACAGTTTGAAAACAGGCCGCGCACACGTCAGGAGCAGACCGCCAGCCTCTATGGTGACGAACAGGCCGCGCCTTGCCCACACTGCGGCGCGCGCATCGGCACCTATGAGGATTACTGCCTGCGCTGCGGCTACGATGTGACCCGCCCCATCAACGAGCAGGTCTGACCCTTTGATTTGATCCACCTGGAGCACTGGAGAGACGCGCATGGTCTTCGGACGTCGCCAGAACCCACGCAGCATCACAATCGAGCAGAACGCGCAGACTGTCGAGAGCATTCTGCAATCCATCGGCCTCGACCCGGCGCAGGCGCGCATGCCCGCCCGCCACGGCTACGCCTGGAAGTTCCAGCGCGGCTCCGCCATGATCGAAGTCTATGTCTCCCAGACAGAAGACCGCGAATACTTTCAGGTCGTAGCGCCGATTCTGCATCTGCCGCCGACCCACCTGCTGCCGCTTTATCGCCGCCTGCTGGAACTCAACCTCTCGCTGACGAACGCATCGCTGGGGGTCTACCTGGATGTGATCTACATCTTCACAGAACGGCCACTGGCGGGCCTCGACGCTAACGAGGCGAACTTCATCATTTCACAGATCAGCGCCTACGCGGATGAACTCGATAACCAGCTCGTCAGCGAGTTCGGCGGGCGTCTGTACTCTCAGGTGTGATAGCGTCAGAGAGTTTTCAGGCGTCCTCGTCTGATTCTTCGCGCGATTCCTCGCGCGATTCCTCGTCATTCGATGTCGCGTCCGGCGACGGTTGGCCCTCATCCTGACGGCGACCATGCTGCGGGTCGATCTCGGTACGCCCTGGTTTGTTCGGGTCGAAGACGTCATTCTCCAGCCGGATGACAGGCGCGTCCGTTTCATCGAAGAAGCGCATCGGCGGGCGCGTGTTCATGCCCTCCTCGGGCGACAGGCTGCCCAGATCAAGCTTGATGACTGGCGCGGCGGTTTCATCGTTCTGGCCCGGGTAACGCTGCGGATCGACTTCTGTAGGGCGGTTCTGCTCCGGGCGACCGTCCGGCTCCGGGTCGGTATCCAGATTGCCAACCAGATCAAACTTGATGACCGGCGCGCTCGATTCTTCATGTGGTGACATCATCGCAGGTTTCGCGCCGGGTCTCTGCTCGGTTTCGTCCATGTCCTCAGGCGATGGTATCGGGACCGTCGCTGGCACACCTTCTGATACCTCCGGCACCTGATCATCTACCGGCGACGCCACCGGTACGGTGACCGGCGGGCCTGCCTCCGCAGCCGGTACGCCCGCCAGCGGGACCATCAGCGGCAGATCGGAACGCTGTGGTATTCCGGTCGGCACGATGGGGGCATCCGGCGCAGCCACCGGCACCGTAACCGGCGCAGCCACCGGCACCGTAACCGGCGCAGCCACCGGCACCGTAACCGGCCCAGCCACCGACGCCATAACCGGAATCCGCGAGCGTCTTTCCTGCGCGAACCGGAAGCGCTCCGCCTCAAACTGATCCCATACCGGCTGCAGCGTATACGCCAGCAGCGCCACATGACACACGGCCAGCGCCGCGTAACTCTCCTGCACCGGGCCGAAGAGCGCCACCACCCACCAGACGGCCATCAATGCCACGAGGCCGATGCCACCCCACAGCTTACGCCGCCAGATTGCCCAGGTTAGTGCCGCCAACCACAGGCCGAAGGTCAGCCAGATCAGCGTAGACTGCGGCAGGAACAGCTCTGGCGCGATGCCCTCCTGTAAGCTCGACCAGATAATGCGCGCATCCAGGATGAATCCGCCCACCAGCGCCAGGGTCGCCAGTGCCAGCAGAGCACGCACGCCCCACAGCGCCCAGCGCCACGTCGCCAGCGCCGCGATGAACGTCAGGAAGCCCCACACGCTCGCGCTGATCGCCCAGATCGGATCGGCATGTAAGGAGAAGATAGCGAACACGCTGATTACCGCCGTCGTGAACAGCATATAGCCCAAAGCCACGCTCAGCCATGCGCCGCGCTCATGCGCCTGACGCGGCGCGCCGATCGTCTGCCACCAGCCGCGCACGAGCTGCGGCAAATACGCCCCCAGCGCAACCAGAAACGCCAGCGGCAGCGACACCGTGAAGATCATGCCGGTCTGGTCGTTGTATATGCCGCTGAGGTCGAAGTACAGGATGGCGGTCACGTCGTCTGGCATCGGTGCCAGCGGTATCCCGTCGTAGTAGCGCAGCGACACCGGCATGAGATCCGCCGTTGGCACAGTGAAGCTATGATTCAGGAACTGCCAGCCCGCCATCGCATACAAGCCAGCGCTGACGGCCACGAGCGCCGCCACATAGCCGAAAGAACGCCGGTCCGGCATGCCGTACCCCATGATCGCCCCGGCCAGCATCGGCAGCAGGAACAGCGCGGCCACCCCTTCCCAGGTAATCGGCTGGCCGTTGAACTGCGCCTGATACAGTATGCCGTAGAACATCCACAGCGCCGCCCCGCCCAGGCCACCCAGCACCGTCATCAGGATGACACCACGCCAGCCCGGTCGCTGGCGGGATGCCGGATCGTAGCGGTGCGACTCCGCATAGGCGGCATAGCCAATCCCCAGGCCGACGAGCAGCCCCAACGGCGCGGCCCAGGCCACATTGAACGATTCCGCTTCGTAGAAACTGGCGTAGATGGCGTACAACGGCAGCCACGTCAGCAGGGCGGCCAGCGGCACAGCGACCCACGCCCGCAGGTTCAGCAGGGCCGCCAGGACGTAACCCAGCGCCAGCCCGATCCCGGCAATCAGTGCCAGATTGGCCGGTGGCGTGTAATACAGGAACAACAACTGATACATGAACCACGCGACGAAGCCCAGCACCACGCCCAGCGTGCCAAACAGCGCCATCCGCGCCCACCACGGCCAGAAGCCGCGCAGCCGCCGCGACAGCTCATCGCCGACGAAAACGACCAGCGCCGTCACTACGGCGAACATCAGGCCGAAGCCCAGCGTATCCGACCAGCGCTGCAATGAGAAGATATTCAGCGTCAGATACGTGTTGTAGACCTGCTGCCCCATACCGATCCACGCGCCGAGCAGTGCGAGCAGATAGCGCAGCACCGCTTCTAATGGGTTGTCCGTCAGGCGGCGGACGGTGTTCGTCAACCAGGCGTAGAGCCGCGCCTGCGGTGCGACCACATCCGGCAGCGAAGGCGCTTCATCGCGAACAAGCGCCAGCGCCCGCAGTGCCCCGGGTCGGCCTTCACGCTGCGCGTTCGCCAGGTGCCGCAGCCCGGTCAGTGAGCGCATCCGACCGACAGTACGCGCGGCAAACTCGGATACATCCTCATCTTCATCGTCCAGCGCCTGCTCCGCGACCAGCAGGTCAATCTCGACGTCGTAAACCGCCTCGATCCAGTGCGTCGGCGACGTCAGCAGCAGGCCGAAGCGCGTCATGGTCGTCAGCATCCGGCCCCGGAACTGCGTCTGAATCTCGAACGACTGATTGCGCTTGACCAACCACGAGCGCGTCCCCAGCACGCGCAGCGCCGCAATGCGGGCTGTCGGGTCGCGCTCGACTTCCAGCGCTTGCCCCACCAGCCGGGGAATGACCGGTCGCTGCTCGTCGTCGGGCAGCGTCTCCAGGCGATACAGCGCCCGGATGCGCGCCGGTGCCGTGCCGCTGCGGATCGTGTGCAGGCAGACCAGCCGGCGGCTGTCGTCGTCCAGGCGCTGCCACCACACCTCAACATCGACATCGTATTCCAGGGCACCGCGCAGCAGCATCTGTGTGCCGGCCTCATCCAGCGTGAGGCCATACGCTTCCGCATCGTAGTAGTACTGCGCCATCAGCAGATAGTGCGACAGGCTCAGTACGAAGCGTCCCAGGCCACCTGCCCAGGCGTGCCGCGCTCGGCTGTAAATATCGACGGCTTCCAGCAGTTCGCTATCACCGGCGGCGATAGCCTTATCCGTATCGACGAGATAATCGCTGTCGATCAGACCAACATCGCCTTCGACGCTCCCCGCTGCGACGACCGCCGGGGTGGCGAACAGGGCCTCGCGCAGCCGCCCCATGATGTCGACCAGGGTGGGTGGGCGACGCGACGGCTCGATGGAGGTCCCCAGGCGCAGGATGTCCGTCAGCGTGGGCGGCAGATCAGGGTCGAAATGCTCGACGGGCGGCAGCTCGTCCTTGTGCTGCAACTGCCGGATCGCCAGCGGCGACGTCCCCTCGAATGGTAGCTGCCCTGTAAACATATGGAACAGCATGATGCAGAAGCTGTAGATATCAGCGCGCCGATCGATCACATCCGCTGTGAGCTGTTCCGGGGCCATGTACAGCAGCGTCCCTGAGCCAGGATTGCGCGCCCGGCCCTCCGGGTCAAGCGCCGTCGCCAGCCCGAAATCGGCCAGATAAGGCATCTGCTGGCTGTCAAGCAGGATGTTGGGCGGCTTCAGATCAAGGTGAACGACCTTGTTGCTATGGGCGTAATCCATCGCCTGCGCCACAGATTGCCCCATGCGGAGCGCATCCGCCGGGGCCATGGCACCGCGCTGCAGCACGTCTTCGAGGCTGCCGCCGGTCATATAGCGCATGGCGATATACAGGCTGCCTTCGTATTCGCCAAAGTCATAGATGGGCAGGATGTGGGGGTGCTCCATCTGGGCGATGGTGCGTGCCTCGCGTTCGAACAGGGCGACAGGGTCAATCTCGCTGGATAACCCCCGCGCAATGGTCTTGATGGCCACCAGACGCCGCAGTCGCATGTCCCGCGCCGACCAGACATCCGCCATGCCGCCGCGTCCAATATGCTCGATCACCGTGTACTGCCCGTTGACGACTGCGCCGATTTCCATACTCTGCCATAACCCCATCCCGCGAGCACCACAGTGCCATTATAGTTCAGCCTATCGGCTGCGGAAAAAGTCCCGCGTAAGATTTGCATTTTCTAACGCAAAAGGGTGCCCCGTCCGGAGCACCCCGCAAAATCTGCCATGTTTGGCACTAGCCGCCGCGTGGGAGCTGCGATGTATACGTCAGCAGATCATCGGTGATGCTGATGCCGATCACCGTGCCCCGGTTCACCTGCGCCCGCCAGAAGGCCCGCCAGGAACTCGCCAGTGCGTTGTTGATCTGTTCCAGCAGAGCCGGGTCAGCTTCCGTCGCGCCGACGCTGACGCTGTCGATGGCGAAGGTCAGCATGCCGTCGCTCAGGATCGGGATGATGGTCGTCTCAACCTGGACGCTGTCATCGGTGCGCAGCGTTTCCCAGGTGCTCAGCACGACGATCTGGCCGGGCTGCAGGTCGATCGTCATCTCAGTGATGCGCACACGGCGGATGTTCTGCACGCGGTAGCTGCTGTTGATCTGGTCCTCAGTCAGCGTGACCTGCACAACGCCGTCCTCAATCTCGACGATACCGGGGCGCTGAGGATCGCGCTGTGGCTCACCCAAGGAGATCGTAAGCGTCAGCTCATCAATCGCCAGCGACTGGACGCGACCCGCGCTGTAGGTCTCTTTGATGTAGCGCCGCCAACTGTTCACCAGCGCGCTGTTGATCTGGGCGATCTGTGCTTCCGTAGCATCCTGACCATCGACCATCACTTGCGTGACCGTCCAGGTGATGATGCCGGTATCAACCGTGGGCACCAGCGTGACAGTCGCCGCATAGCTGTTTTCGGTCCGCAGCGGCGTGATCGTCCCGTTGATGACGACCTGCCCCGGTTGCAGATCAACGTTCACATTCTCGACGCGCAGCCGTGGCGCCGTCACTCGAAAGCTGCTGTTGATCTGATCTTCAGTCAGCGTGACACTGCGGCTTTCCTGTGCGGCCACTGTCGGTACGACCAGTACCAGCGCCAGCGCCAACAGGCTCAACAGAGCGAGCTTGCCATTGAACTTATGAAAACGCATCATCATGGTGTTGACCTCGTCATTTGTTCTCTTTTGTGATCGAACGTTGCACCATGAAGATAAATTCATTTTGTATGGCCGTGATTGTCGATTCGTAAACAGTCTGCAAAGTTAATTGAGATGTTGCGCGTATGGGCAATCGCGGGTAGTATTTCTTGCCGGGTCATATCCAGTAATACATAAAGCAATATACATTACAGGATTGGCAGAAAGAACCTTATGATTTCCTGGCAAAAGAATAACGTATTATTAAAGTAGGCATGCCTCTTGAAGAATGTCAAACCGATGGGTGAATACAATATTCAGGCGCTTTCGGATCGGCTCTTCTTGATTATCTGGCACCGTTCGCCGGAGAGTCTGAAGATCGAATTCGATTTCCTAAAAGACCTCAGAAACCGGTTGGATAATGCCGAAGCGCCGATCTACTTCATTTCAGATCTGCGTAACGGCAGCATCACCAACGTGCAGACGCTGCACCAGCTCGGGCAGATGACCACTCATCCGAACTGGGGTGGCGGTATCGCCTTCAGTCAAAGCCCGCTGACGAAAGTCTTCGTGCGGACCTTCACCCGGCTGATACGCAATCCGCAGGTCAGCGACGGTATCTGCGCCACACCGGAAGAAGCCCTGGCCTTCCTTGAGAACCTGCAACCTGGCATCACGCAGGGTATCGACTGGAACGCCGTCCTGCAGACTGATGCAGCACCGCGCGATGCTTCTTAGTAAGGGCATATCAGCCTGTTGGCGGCAGCAGGCGCGCCCGGACCAGATAGCCGCTGGCCTCCGCCGTACGGCGATCATCCGGCACGCCCAGCATGCGCCAGCGCTCTGGCGCTTCCAGCAGCAGATAGCGTATTTCATCGACGACCAGCCCCAGATCATCGAGTTCCGTCTCGGATACGGACCAGGCTACCGGCGCCTGATCGCCCAAAGCGGCGTTGAGTTGCGCCAGTGTTCTGGGCCGCACCACATCGAGCGAGAAGGTCGCCCCCGGCAGGCGATGCCGCAGCCGCTGCATCAGGTTGTGGAGCGCAACCGGTGGTAAGAACATCAGCACGCCGTCAGCCAGCAGTAGCACCGATTCCGGCGCAACGTCTGGCAGATCATCCAGCCATTCCCCATCCAGCAGCGACCCGGCGACGAAGCGATGCACCGCCGTCTCCTGCTCGAAATGCCGCCGGTAGGCGATGGCATCCGGCAGATCAACCTCCAGCCAGTGCGCCGCCCCCTGCCCAACCCGGTCATAGCGCGTGGAGAGACCTGCCCCAAGTTCAACGACGCAGGCCGCCGGCTGCTGCGCGATAAATGCCCGCGTCCACTCATCAAGGATGCGTGCCCGCAGCGCCGCTGCCAGTTGGAAAGGCGGGTTGTACCACGCGTCCTGGGCACTGTCGCGGATAGCGCGCTGCCACCAGTCCACCGCCTGTGGATCGTTCAGCAGCGCGTCGGTACGCTGGCTCTCATCGGCGCGTGCCCGCAGCGTCAGCAGCAGGCTGCGCGTCGGGCCGCTCAGATCGTGCGGTTCTGTCATCTCAGGCATGATCCTGCCCCCGTTTGCGATTCGGTTGCCACGCGACCCAGGCCACCAGCAGCCAGCCGATCACGAACGCCGTGCCGCCGATCGGTGCGATTGCACCCATAATGCCCAGGTCGAATATGGCCAGCACGTACAGGCTGCCACAGAAGAAGATCAGACCGATGAGCAGCGCAATACCCGCCCACGTCAGACGGCGATCAGCCCGCCGATCAATCAGCCAGGCAACCAGCAGCAGACCAAGCCCATGCAGCAGATGATAACGGCTGGCCGTCTCGAAGGTATCAACGCGCCCGTTGGCCTCCAGTATGGGGCTGAGGCCATGCGCCCCGAACGCACCCACACCGACTCCCAGCGCCAGCACCAGCGCTCCCAGGCCGATCCATATTCGCGCAGCATCCGTAGTCATAATTTCACCTCAGGTCATGTGCAAACGCACGCCGATTTTAGTCAGCCGTTTGGGAAAAGCAAAGGCGGCAGAGCATTATAGCTCCGCCGCCTCCTTCACTGTTGACCGGGCCGCCCCGGTCTGGCGCGGTCTCCCTGACCTCGCCGGGTGGCGATTGTCACCCGCGCCGACACAGCGATACTCACATCGTTGCTGACGTCGTTAGTGACGTCGTTACTTCCGTTTGATCTCGATCTGTCGCGGCTGTACGGCTTCGGACTTGGGGACACTCAGCGTCAGCACGCCGTTTTCATATTCGGCCTCAACGTCATCGCTTTTGACGGGCACCGGGAAGCGTACGCTGCGGGCATACTTGCCATAGCGCCGCTCGCGGATGATGCGCTTGCCGTTTTCTTCTTCGTGTTCGTCCTGGATTTCGGCGCTGATGGTCAGCACGTTATCGTTCAGCCGCACCTGAATATCTTCAGGCTTCACGCCGGGGATGGAGGTCTTGACGTGATAGGCGTTGTCGTTCTCATCCACGTCCAGCGCCAGACTGAAGTCACCATCCAGTTCCGTCTCGCCGAAGGGCGTCATCATGCCGCGCAGTTCGTCCCGCATGTCCTCAACCCAACGATCGAGCCAACGATTACCAGGTGTACGTCGCATTAGCATGATCAATCCTCCTCTTATTCAACATCACTCCCTGATGTTTACGTTTTCAGCATAGGACGCACATATATGAACTGCGTATATGGAATGTAGGAAAAATCTCAACAGGTCACATTAACGTTTATTGTCACAAACAAATTCACCCTGATTGAAAGGTTAAGCTTTACTCGGCCTGTCCCGGCGTATAATACAGACATGAATAGACACTACCTCGACATGGACAAAGTTATGGTGAACGGAACAGGCGAGAGCCTGTGCAAACATCAAGAACTCGACAACGGCATCCATCAGTTCACCTTCTTCGCTGACGACCGCAGCGCGGTCGACGAGTGGGCGGCGCACATCGAACAACTGCAAATCAACGGCAAGTGGTACGGCAAAGGCGTGATGCGCCTGCTGCTCGATAGCCGGGCATCCGGCCAGCTCCCCATGCGTTACCTGTTCGAGTGTCTGAGCGACTACAATCGTGAGTACGAGCACCTCAAACTGAAAGCGCCAGAGATTCGTATGGCCTATGTCCATGACGACTCATTAGCGATTCTTGAAATCTTCAACCTCTTCGCCGGGCTGATGCCTGTCCCGACACAGGCCCGTTTCTTCTCTGATCACGAGATCGAGGCCGCGAAAACCTGGCTACTCGCTGACGAATAATCTCTCCGCTACCCCATGACTGACTGAACGCATCGGCTATAATAGCCTGATTGGGCGCACGATGGCGCGCCCTGCGTTCGGATCGTCTGCAAAGGGGTAGCCCATGCGTGTTGGGGTAGATATCGGCGGCACGTTTACCGATCTGGTGCTGGAAGACGACGGCCAGCTCCGCATTCACAAACGGCTGAGCACGCCCCAGGACCCCGCCCAATCCATGCTGGCCGGGCTGAACGACCTCACCGGCGGGGACCTGAACGCACTGTCACACGTCATTCACGGCTCGACAGTCGCCACCAACGCCATTCTGGAGCGAAAAGGCGCACGTATCGCCCTGATTACGACTCAGGGCTTTCGTGATGTGCTGTTCATCGGGCGTCAGAACCGCCCCGATCTCTACGCCCTGCATCCGACGCTGCCGCCGCCGCTCATCCCACGCGAGCGCTGCTATGAAATCCCGGAGCGACTCGACCCACACGGCGAGGTGCTGCTGCCGCTCGACGAAGCCGCACTCGACGCCGTGCTGGATGACCTCGCCGCACAGCAAATCGATGCGGTCGCCGTGTGCCTGCTATACAGCTTCGTCAACCCGGATCACGAACAGCGCATTCGCCAGCGCATTGTCGAGCGCGGCCTGCTGGACGCATGGCAGGTAGCCCTCTCGTCGGAAGTGCTGCCGGAGTTCCGCGAGTACGAGCGCGCCGCGACTGTCGCCCTGGAAGCTTACGTACGCCCGATCATGGCCCGCTACATCGACCGCCTGCGCGCCCAACTGCCGGCACATACCGGCCTGGCCATCATGAAGAGCGACGGCGGCATTATGTCGGCTGGCCGCATCCGGGATCAGGCCGTACAGACGGCGCTGTCTGGCCCTGCTGCCGGTGTGATCGGCGCGCTGCATCTGGCGACGGTGGCCGGCTACCCGCAGATTATCACGCTCGATATGGGCGGTACCTCGACCGACGTCGCCCTGTGCCCCGGCCAGGCCCCTTATTCCGCCCAGCGCAGCCTGGACGATCTGCCGCTGCGGCTGCGGCTGATTGATATTGAGACGATCGGGGCCGGGGGCGGCAGCATCGCCCGCGTCGACGCCGGGGGCGCACTGCGCGTCGGCCCGGAGAGCGCCGGTGCGGAGCCAGGGCCGCTCGTCTATGGGCGCGGCGGTACGGAAGTCACCGTCAGCGATGCGAACGCGCTGCTCGGTCGCCTCGATGCCGAGCACTTCCTGGGCGGCCAGATGCGGCTGGACATCGACAGCGCGCTGCCTGCCGTGGGTCGGCTGGCCCAGGCCCTCAACCGTGATATTCAGGGCGCGGCCCAGGGCATCATTGATGTCGCCAACGCCAATATCGACCGGGCGCTGCGGCGCGTCTCGGTCGCACGCGGCCATGATCCACGTGCTTTTACGCTGGTCGCCTTTGGGGGGGCCGGGCCGCTGCACGCCTGCGAGATCGCCGAACGTCTGGGGATGCCGCGCGTCCTGGTGCCGCGTCACCCGGGTGTATTGTGTGCGCTGGGCCTCCTGGTCGCCGATGCCATCATCGATAGCAGCCGCGCCGTACTGGCGAAGGCCAGCCGTGGGCTGCTCGCCAGACTCCGTGCAACTCAGGCGGAACTGCTTGCAGAGGGCCGCGACGCGCTGCGTCAGGAGGGCTACCGCGATGAGCAGATGCAGTTCAATGTCGTGCTGGACATGCGCTATGTGGGTCAGGCGCACGAACTGACGGTGCCCTTCACGCGCTCCGTGGTGGATACGTTCCATCAGGCACACGAAGCCACCTATGGCCACGCCCTGCGCGACCGCCCCATCGAGGTGATCAATATGCGCCTGCAGGCCATCAGCCTCAGCGACAAGCCCGCGCTCCGCCCGAAACGCGCCTCGAAGTCGCGCGCGGCGGATGCCTCACTCGGCAGCCGTCCCACAGCCGATGGCGAAATCCACCTCTACGACCGCGACCGCCTGACCGTCGGCGCGCAGTTTGCCGGCGAGGCGCTGATCTTCCAGCTGGATAGCACCATCTACATTCCCCCCGGCTGGCACGCCACGATCGACGCCTACGAAAATCTCATCATCGAGCGTCTTGCTCAACAGTAACCGGAGGCCCCAAATGACCGTTGATGCCATCAGCCTGGAAGTCTTCAAGCACCGTTTCATCAGCGTGGCCGAGGAGATGGGCGCGACCCTGCAGCGCGCCAGCTTCAGCCCGAATATCCGTGAGCGCCTCGATTTTAGCTGTGCCGTCTTCGATAGCGAGGCGCGCATGGTCGCCCAGGCTGCCCATATCCCGGTACACCTCGGCAGCATGCCCGCCAGCGTCGCTTATGCCGTCCAGCACGTGGAGAGCTTCAACGAAGGCGATGTCATCGTGTTGAACGACCCCTATCGCGGCGGCACGCACCTGCCCGATATCACAATGGTGTCGCCTGTGTTCGATGGCGATGGCCTGGCCTTCTTCGTCGCCAGCCGCGCCCATCACGCCGATGTGGGCGGCATGGCCCCCGGCTCGCTGCCCCTCAGCACGGAACTGTATCAGGAGGGGTTGATCATCCCACCCGTCAAGCTGAAGATGAGCGGCTGGCTGAGCGACGGCGTCTTTGATCTGATCATCGCCAACAGCCGCGACCCCGAAGAGCGCGTCGGCGATATCGAGGCGCAGTTGGCGGCCCACCGCGTCGGTGAGCAGCGCGTCCGTACACTCCTCGCGGAGCATGGCTCGCGGACTGTGCAGGCGCACGCCGCCGCCCTCATCGATTACAGCCAGCGCATGACGGAAGCGATCATCGCCAGCATCCCGGATGGCACCTATCGCTACTGTGATGCCCTGGAAGGCGACGGTCAGGCGGAGTTCGACATCCCCATCTGCGCGGCAATCACCGTCAGCGGCGATCAGATGCGCGTCGATTTCGAGGGAAGCGCGCCCCAGGTGACGGGCAACGTCAACGCGGTGACGGCCATCGTCCGCAGTGCGACATGGTACTGCATCCGCCTGCTCGCCACGGACGAAGTGCCCGTCAATCATGGCTGTTTCATCCCCGTCACTGTGGATGTGCCACAGGGCAGCGTGGTGAACCCCTACTTCCCGGCGGCGGTGGCTGTCGGCAACACGGAGACAGGTCAGCGTGTGGTGGATACGGTACTCGGCGCACTCGCCCAGGCCCTGCCGGATCGCATCCCGGCGGCTAGCCAGGGCAGCATGAATAACGTCACGATTGGTGGCATGGTACGCGGGCGGCAGTGGGTCTATTACGAGACGATCGGCGGCGGGCATGGGGCCAGCCCCGCCGCTGACGGCATCAGCGGACGCCACAGCCACATGACCAATACGCTTAACACACCCGTCGAAGCGCTGGAAATGGCCTATCCGCTGCGGGTGTGGCGCTATGCTCTGCGACCGGAGAGCGGCGGCGCAGGTCAGCAGCGCGGCGGCGACGGCCTGATCCGCGAGTACGAATTCCTGACCCCGGCGACCGTCACCCTCAACACGGAGCGGCGGCGCATCGCGCCCTACGGGTTAGCGGGCGGGCAGCCCGCGCACGTCGGACGGAATACGCATATTCATGATGGCAAATCTCAGGAAGTGGGCGCTAAACATCAGATCCGCGTGCAGCCCGGCGACCGCCTGCGCATCGAAACGCCCGGCGGTGGCGGCTGGGGCACGCCAGGATCAATCTGAGGCTAGACCTTCTCGAATTCTTCTTCGGAGCAAACGCGCACGACTTCGGCCAGTTCATGACCGATGAAGCAAGCCCGCCCATTCGCTTCGATCTGCAGCGGCCCATTGAACGGCGCTCGTTCCACCAGCCGCAGATGCACGCCCGGTTTCACGCCTAGCGTATCCAGATAACGCAGTTTCTCTTCGTCGTGGGTATTCGCCCGGCTGACTACGTAGATTTCGCCGGGCTGGGCTTCATGCAGGGGCCGGTCGATAACGCGGGGCATGGTCCCGTCAGCATGCGGGATCGGCTCGCCATGCGCACACCGGCGCGGGTATCCGACTATCTCGTTCATGCGCTCCGCCACGCGATCACTGACGCCAGCGCCGAACTCATCCGCCAGTTCATGCACCTGATGCCAGCCAAAGCCCATCACATCGACCAGGAAACGCTCGACAATGCGGTGCTTACGGATGTGCGCCAGCGCTTCGCGCTCGCCGCGTTCCGTCAGTCGGACGCCACGATACGGTTCGTGATCCAGATAGCCTGCTTCTTTTAATCGCTGAACCATGCGCGTAACTGCGGGGGCAGAAACGTGCAGGACGTTGGCCAGGGCCGATGTCGACACGTAGGGATCGTCGGGCTGGTAATACTGGATGCGGTAGGCTTCCGCAAGATACTCTTGCATTGCCGGGCTGACGGTCATTTACTTGCCCTATTCTGCCACAATATTGATGACTTTCATCATAAATATAGCCAATTCTCGCAGGCTTTCGCAAGGGTTAATCCTTAACCTTGCATGGGGTTTAACCTGACGTGCGCCTCACCTCAGGCTGTGCAGGTAGGCGATTAGGGCTTGCAGCTCGCTTTGTGAGGCCGTTTCCGGCAGGCGGTGGACATCCGTCCCCAACGTGAACAGTGTACGCAGGCTGGCGACGGAGCCGTCATGCAGATAGGGCGCGCTGGCCCACAGACCCCGTAGATCGGACGTCAGGAAGGCCCCACCCGTGCCGACATCGTGCAGTTGGCCATCTCCAGCGCCGCCGCCCAGATGACATCCCGCACAGCCCCACCGGGCGAACAACACGCCGCCGAGGACCGCGTCACCATCCGTGCGTGGCGGGGCCGGTGCGCTCAGCGACTCCAGATAGCGCACCAGTGCCGCCGCATCCAGGCTATCATGGGCGAGGCCGCTGCCGCCGTTCGCCTGGAAGTGCGCGTTCAGGTCGAACAGGCTGGCCCATTGTCCACGCCGACCATAGGCGCTGCGCCCTTCAACGTGCCACAGCAGCGGCGCATCCACGCCGCCCCATGCGACACCCATGCTCAACCCACCCTGATGGCAGGCGGCACAGCTCAGGGCGTGCGGCGCGTTCAGGCGCGGGTCCGCCGCCGTGTGGAACAGGCGCGCCCCCAGTTGCAGATCAGGCGACACGCTGATATCACTGGTGGGCAGGCTGTCCGTCGGCATCAGGAAGCTGACGTCAATCACCGTCACCGTCTGATCGATGACATCATGGCTGTAGATCGACAACGCATCCCGGCTGAGCAGCAGTGTGCGCGGTGCGGTGCCGGTCGGGACGTTGGCCTGGGCCAGTCCTGCCCGCAGGTCGATCACCGAGACGCTGCCGCTGCCCACATGCGCAACGTACAGCCGATTACGCGCCCGGTCCAGCGCGGCGGCACCCGGCAGATTGACCAGCCGGTCCACCGTCGGCAGGAAGAGCTGCGCTTCCGGCAGGGGCTGCATGGTCGCCAGATCAACCACGCTGACGACCGGGATCAGCCGCGCATCCGGCGGCACATCGACGCCCGGGTTCGCCAGACTGTGCGGCACGTAGGCGCGCCCGCTGCGGTTATCAATGAGCGGCGTGCCGATCCGCGTCGCATTCGACGCGAGCTGAATCGTCTGTACAACCTGTCGCTGTGGCAGATGAACGAGGCTCAGCAGGCCGCCCGGGTCATGCGCGACCAGCAGCAGATCGCCCCACAGGGCGAGTGTGGTCGGGTTGGGCGGTGTGGGGATGCGCGCCAGTCGCCCACCGGTCGCCCCGTCGAGCAGCAGCAGCGCCGCCTCGCCTTGCAGGCTCACCAGCACCTGCCCATCCCGGGCGATGACGCCATACGGCAGCGCCCCCAGCGATACCAACCCGCTGACATCCAGCGGCGCGTCGCCATCCAGGGCGAGGCGCGTCAGCGTGCCGTCCTGCCGGTTGATCGCGTAGGCGCGGTCGCCATCAGCGGCGATGCCGTGCGGCTGCCGTCCGGTTTCCAGCTCCGCCTGCAGGATGCCACCGCGCAGCGCCACCCGCGAGACACTGTTGCTCAGGGCGTTAGTGACGAGCAGATCATTACCCACGAGCGTCATCGTCCCGCTGCTGATGACCGGCTCGTTCGGGCCAGGCAGCACATACAGCGGCTCCTGCGCGATCACGCTGCCCAGGCTCGCCAGTAAAAGCAGGCCAACGAGTAATCTGAACACTGCACGGCTGCCAGTTGCCCCACCAGATCGTATCCTGTTCATGGCTGCGGCTCCGTATAGAGCTGATCGAAGAGCAGCGTCGCCTGCTGTGTGGCGATGGTCGGGCGGCCTTCCGCATCCAGGCCGGTGAGGGCGAAGCGCAGCCGCACGATATCGCCCGCCGCCGGGCCGCTGCCCCGGCCCCCCGTCTCCAGATGCGGGAAACTGCGCACCAGATCGCCCGGGCTGAACGTGTAGACGAAGCGCCCACTGCTGATGCGCGGCTCCAGGTCCGCCAGTACTACGCCGGGCGTGCTGATCGTGGCGTAAGCGCTCAGGTCGGACCAGCCCGCCGGTACATCCAGCGTCAGGCTGACCGGCTGACCCGCGAAGATTTGCGAGGATCGCAGGTTGAGCGCGGGGCTATCCGGTGCCCGCACGAAGAAGCGATAGCGCCCGCCTTCCGTGCCCGGCACGCCCCCGCTGACCGAATTCGCCAGCGGCCCGGCGGATGTCTCCCCGGCGTAGGTGACACGTACATCCAGCGTCCATGCGCCGATCTCATCGAGCGCAACAGTCTGCTGGGGGTCGAATACGTAGCCGAAGCGGCTCGCCTGCTGGCTGAGGTCGTAAACCGCCCCAGAGGGTGCCGTCAGCTCCGCCGTCACGTCGGCTGGCAGCGGCGGCGCAACGTTGCCCAGGAGCGCCAGACGATCACCCTGGGTATAGACCTGCCCCGGCTCCGGCGTGTGCGGCACGAAAACCAGCCGATCCGGGCCAGTCGGCAGCAGGGGTTCGCGCAGCGGCGGCACCACCCGCGCCGCGTCACGGCCCGCCGTGGTGATGGCCAGCGCCGCATAACCATGGCTGGCGGTTTCCGTAACAACGCCGCCGAACAGAAAGACCATATCACCAGGGCGATTGCCCGCCGCCCCCGCGCCGATCTGACCGCCGAGCAGGTCGTCATTGTGCCAGCGCAGGCGCGCCAGCGGCCCGCCGACCTGTGCGGCCTGCCGCAGCCAGACTGCTGGCCGCACCGCACTGATCAGCGCGAAATCCGGCCACATCACCGGCTGATCGTCGGGCAGCATCAGCACCGGCTGCAGGCCGCTGTTATCACTATCGGGCAGCAAGGCAACATCGCCGCTGAACGTCGGCATGTTGGCGATAGGCGGCAGGTCCGGCGCATCCGACGGATAGACGCGCGTGTCATACCAGGGTTGCGGCGCTCGCGTATAATCTGCGATGCCGCGCAGGCCACGCGCCGCAGGTGCGTCAGCCGTCGTGATGACCCCTGCCGTCCGCAGGCGACCATGCCACAACTGGCCGTCTGCATCGCGGGCCTGCACCTCATAATCGACCACGTAATGCCCCGGCTGATCAACACGATGTGCGTGCAGTACAGGCCCGGTCACGTCCTGCCAGCGCATCACCTGCGGCGCGCCATCCAGCGGATAGACGGTCAGCGTGGTCTCGGCGCGAATTTCCGTCAGTATGACGGGCGGCAGCAGCGCAACATTCGGCGCGAAAGCGTCGCCAACGACCAGCGGCGTGCCCGGCAGCACGACCGGCACAAGCCGCAGTTCATTCGCGGCCAGCGGCGCTGACGCCGTCGGATAGTGTGTGAGCGCCTCCTCCGGCGCGGACCAGCCCGTCAGCAGCGACCGGTCGGGCTGCGGCGGGGCATCGCCCACCCGCAGGATGACCGGTATCACCGTGCGTGAACTGCCCGCCGACCCGCTGCCCTCCGTGCCAAAAATGCGATTGTCGTACCAGTCGAAAGGCGCGCTGCCCGCAACCTGCGCTGTCCCCGTCAGCGCCAGGATGTACAGGCCCGTCGGCAGGTCATCCGGCACGGCAGCGTCAAAGCTCAGGCTGAATTCATAGGTACGGGCTTCGGCATCGCTGCGAATGAAGGCCGTTGTCACGGCGTCCAGGGGGCGCGGCTGCGCCATCAGCCCGGCCACTGGCAGCCCGGATGCCGTCAGCGCCTGCACTTCCAGGCTGTTGAGCGGATCGCGCAGCGGCCAGGGGTCGGACAGGGGGACAATTTCAAGGGCGGCACCCGCAGAGAGAGGCAGGTCAGCGGCGGCACCGGGCGCACTGAACGTGACGTCCAGGCGCAGCGACAGCCGTTCCCCGGGCGCGTAGTCGGCAGCGTTGAGGCGTCCCGCCGCCCACCAGACGCCGCTGCCGCGCGCCAGACGGCCACCAACGCCGATCTCAGTCGGCAGGGCCTGATGCAGCACGAGCCCGGGAGCATCCGCAGGGACGCCGCCCGCACGCCGCAGGGCATCCGGCAGACGCTCCGGCCACAGCAGGCGGTAGGGCATCGACGGCAGGCCGCGCAGGTCTTCGATCACGAAGCTGCCATCGGGGCGGGCGGTGCTGTAAGCGACCTCGCCCGTGTAGATGTTCTGCAGCGCCAGCGGACGCGCGCCGGGGATGGCCCCCGCCTCGCCCACCACGCGGACGGTCGCCGGCGACTCCCCGGCCTCAACACGGATCAGTGCCGGGTCGGCGTCTTCCTGGGCGATGGCGACGACGCCAGCCACCAGCACCACCCACAGCAGCAGCAGCAGCAGACGCACAACGCGAATTTGCATCGGGCGTCAGGGCCGCAGATGAAGCTGTGCCACCAGCGCATCGAGGCGAGCCAGCAGCGCTTCCGGCGCGTCATTGTTGAGCAGGGTGTAATCCGCGATGGCGATGGGGCCACCCTTCTCGATCATCTCGATCTCGCGGATGTCGCGCTCCTCGGCTTCCTGCGGGGTGAGTGGTCGCTCAGGGCGCTGGGCGAGCCGCTGATAGCGCAGGCGGCGATCCGCGACGATGGCAACCACCACCATCTCCCCGCCGAACTCCGCATGCAGCATTTTGTACTCGCTGAAGCTGTACAGCCCATCGATCACGACGCATGCGCGACTCTTGAGCGCTGTATGGAGCGCAGGCAGGGCACGACGGGCTATCGCCTCTTTGCCCTCATTGGCGCGGAACTCTTCGCGAACGTGACGTTCGTTATCCGGCGTGACCGGCCAGCCGCGCCGCTGGACTTCATCGACGACGATGCCGCCAAACCGAAATTGATAAAAACCGCGCTGCTCCAGATGCTGCGCACACAGCGTCTTGCCGGAGCCGGGCATGCCGACCAGCGCCAGCGCTCGGACAGTCGAATGGCTGCTCATGTGGCGTTGTGTCCCTATCTTCGCGTAAGTCAAGTTGGATCAGGCACGGCGGGCATTATAGGCAATGTCACCCGATGCGAACAGCGCCATTTACGACCGGCACCCTCCCTGCGTTCAGCACAAAATGTCGCCCTGAGGTAAACTTCCTGCAAGGAGACATGATGGAAACGAGCGATCCACAACACGAGCCTGATGGTCTACGCCTGCCCCTGGTCGGGCGTGATGAGCTGCTGGCGCGCATTCATCAGCACGCCCTGGATATGGCGTCGCCGCACGCGCTGGCGGTGATCGGGCCGCCCGGCAGCGGCAAGACGTCGCTGCTGCGCGCACTGGCCGCAGAAGATGAAGACATCATCGGCGTGTATATCTCCCTGCGCGATGCCGCTACCAATACGGAGACGAACTGGCTGCGCACGCTGATCGAAGCGACCAACACCGCCCTGCTAAACCGCGACTACAGCCAGAACCGCCTCGATGCTATGGAGAGCACACTGGAGAACCCATTAGCACCAGCACTGCGCCCGTGGATCAACAGCGACTATCTAAGCGGCGTGACGCGCCTCATCCGGTCGCACCGGCGCATCCTGTGGCTGCTGGATGATCTGGAAGCGCTGCTCGCGTCGATGGAAGTGGATCATCTGCCGGATGATACACTGCTATATCTGCATGGCCTGATGCTCAACCATATGCAGCTCGGCATCGTGGTAACCGCTGATCTCGATGCAGAAGGCCGCCTGCTGAGCCTGGCACCGTTCGTCCCGGTTGAGGCGATCCATCGGCTGCACCTGCTCGACCCGGAGGCGACACGCAGCCTGCTGCGCAGCGCCCGGCCCAGTCTCAGCGACGAAGACGCCGCCCATATCCACGCGGCGACCGGCGGGCATCCGCAGTGGCTGACGCTGTGCGCGCAAACGCTGAACGGCCAGCCACAGGCCACTGTTGAAACGATCAAACAGGCCGTGTATCCGCAGGTCACCGCCGATTGTGAGGCACTGTGGCAGCGTCTGAGCACGCATGAACAGATCATCCTGCAGGCGATTGTCAACCTGCACTACAGTGACCCTCTGAAAGCGATCACGCCGACGATGCTGGAGCAGTGGCTGATCGACAGCGATACGCCGCTGGATGCGACTGACATCGCCGCCGCCCTGCGCGGCCTGGATTATCGCGAGATCATCGGGCCGGACCGGCAGAATCTGCGACTGCGGTCGGGGTTCTTCGAGCGCTGGTGCCTGACGCAGCTCAGACGGGGTCAGCGCGTTGAGCAGCGCCGGACGACAGCAGCAACGACGCCGACGCCGGCAGCAGCAGACAGCACCCCACCCATGCGCCGCCTGAGCATCCTGCTGATTGTGCTGATCGTGATCATCGTGCTGGGGATCATCTTCGCCACAGCAGGCGGCGGGTTGAATCAGGCTGCGCCCACAGCACAGCCGACCGTCACGCTCAACGCAGACAGCTCATAAATGCACTTGTGACCTGATCAGGGCAGATCGACGGCACAGCGCACTTCGCTGAAGGTATCTGGCTGGACGACCGGGCAGGTCGCCACCACGTCCACACGCCCCAGACGCACCTCAAAATAAGCGCCACTATCGCTGGCGGAGCTGATCCAGAATGGCCGGGCCGTCTGGCGGTAGTACATCCGTGAATTGCACATGTCGGCTGGCGGCTCATCACCGGGCAGGGTGACATAGCGCAGCGTCCAGACCTGCAAGCAGGATTCCGGCTGCAGGCCGCGCCACAGTTCGCCCCATTCCGAGGCGCGATAGCTCTTTGTCTGGACGATCTCGATCTCTTCGGCGCTGGTGCCGCTGGAAGCGCTGGGCTGTATCTGCGGCTCGAACAGCAGAAAGCGCAGATTACGGACCTCAACTATGTCTGATTCCGCACGATTGTAGAGTACCAGCGTGCGGCCATCATAGCGCAGCAGGACCTCGGCATCGTCTGCATCCGTCATGGCGAAGCCAGGGGTCGCGCTGGCCCGTGATGAAGGCCGGCGTTCAGTGGCGGTGGTGGGCGGTCGCGGCGTTGCCGTGCGGGTCACGGTCGATTGCGGCGTGGCTGCCTCGTCTTCGGCCTCTTCGGCCTCTGTTTCGGCCTCTTCGGTGAGGGTGGCCGCCAACCGGGTCGTCGCAATCTGCGTCTGGGCGGTATAGACTGCCGCCAAAAAGCCCTGTGCAGAATTCGGCGTGCTCTCGACTGGCGCAGGCGTATCTGGCGCAGGCGTATCTGGCGCAGGCGTATCTGGCGCAGGCGTATCTGGCGCAGGCGTATCTGGCAGCGAGGTTGGCTCGGACGTGGGCGCGGGTTCGGTCGGGGTTGGCGTCGGGCTGCTGACAGCAGAGATCGCTGACGACCTCGTATTGTTGCTGGCAACCACGGCGAGGATCACCGCGCCCAGCCCGAGGGCGACGATCAGAGCCATGAGCAGGCTGACATAGAGCGGCACCGGGCGACGCAGCCCGGTCGGGCGCGAGTCTTCTACGGCCATCTTCGGCAGGCTGACGGGCGTGCGCATAAACGGTTCAGAGGCGCGGCGGGATGCGCTGGCATCACGAGATGGCTCGGAAGCCCTTTGTGATGTCCCCGGCGCGGGCCGTGCTTTGAGTTTTGAGGGCACTGGCGCGAGCTGCGGTACATCATGCAGGGTATGGACGCCATCCGCCTTCGTGTCTATCCCGGGCTGGGGTGCCGTATCGGGCCAGGCATCATCCTGTTCGAGACTGGCGGCCTCGAGACTGGCGGCGGAGAACTTGCGCAGATTGGCCGGCGGTCGCTGGCGTGATGGCAGCACCCAGTCGGATTCGGTATCAAAAGCGAACTGAAGTTCCTGGACGAAATCCAGGCAGGTGATGAAACGTCGCTGCACGGATTTATCCAGGGCGCGCATGACGACGCGCTCCACCCGCGATGAAATCTTGGGGTTGACGACCGAAAGTGAAGGCGGCACTTCGCTGATGTGCTTAAGCGCGACGCTCATTGCGGAGGCGTCATCGAAGGGGACGCGCCCACTGAGCATCTCATAGGCGATGACGCTCAGTGAGTACTGATCGGACTGGGGCACGGCCTGCGCCGACGAGATCGCCTGTTCCGGCGCGATGTAATGCACGCTGCCGAAGGTATTGCCGATGGTCCCCTCAGTGGCATTGAGGGCGAGGCCAAAGTCGGTCAGGATGGCCTGGCCTTCTTTATTGACGATGATGTTAGACGGCTTGACGTCGCGGTGGATGATGCCCTGCTGATGCGCATAATCGAGCGCGTCGGCGATATCACGGAGGATGCGCACCATATGCGTCGGGGTGAGGGCATCGGCTTCAGCGTTCGTCTGCATGATCTCGCGCAGGTTGCGGCCCTCGACATAGGCCATCGCGATGTAGTACAGATTCTGATACTGTCCAAATTGGTAGACGCCAACAATGCGCTGATGATTCAGCCGCGCAATCGCACGGGCTTCGCGGAGGAAGCGCTGGCGATATTCTTCCTGTTCAGCGCTGGCGATCAGGCGTGGCTCAATAACTTTGACAGCGGCATACCGCGCCAGTTTGCGATCGTAGCCACGATAAACGCGCGCCATACCCCCGGTGCCGAGTACGCCATCGATGGTGTAATCGCCCAGAGTCTTACCTATCATCGGGTCTGCTGACGACATCGCCTCTCCCCGCAGTGGGCCGGTGTGTTCGGTCATGTAGGTCTCTTATTGGGTATCGTCATAATTCATTATATCGACGTTCGATGCAGGGAAATGTCCATCTTGTAGGAAAACCTTAAGGTTTGGAATAGGTTAACAAGCTGAGGGACTCCATCGACGGGAAATTACGTTATACTAGGAACCATATCGTAGACGGGTGCATAGTTTCTGCGACAGCATCCGTCATATACGGACACATAAATTACAGCGGGTAAGCCCCTTGACGCCTCAACCAGACATACCAGAAAAAGAAATCCGCGAGCGCTGCGGAAAGTTCCTCAGCGCGGCTTCTGACGAGGCCCGCAGGATGGGCCACAATTTCGTCGGGACGGAACACCTGTTCATCGCGCTGACACGCAACGAAACCGGCCAGACGAGCCAGCTACTGCATCAGGCGAACCTGAACCCGCGTCAGGTGCGGGCGGAGATTCGCCGCGAGATCGGCACATCAGATGATCCTATCGGCGAAGTGCTGCCGCTGACGCCGCGCACAGAAATCGTGCTGTCGCTGGCGATCTTCCTGGCGGAGCAGGACGACATCCGCGATGTGGGCGAGATGCACATCCTGATGGCGATGCTGCAGGAAGGCGAAGGCGTGCCCATGCGCAAGCTGGTCGACCTGGGATTTGATATTAACTTCTGGCTGCAGAAGCTCATCACGCGGCAGCAGAACCAGCCCGGCCCGATTGAAGAAGACCTTAACTGGGATGACAGCGACTTCAACCTGGATATTTCCGACGGCGACCTGTTCCACCCGCTGAAGGCCGTCGCTGACGGCGAGACAACGCCGACGCCGCTGCTGAATCGCTACGGGCGCGACCTGACGGCCCAGGCCGCAGCGGGCAAGATCGCGCCGGCAATCGCCCGTGAACGTGAGATTCGGTCGCTGGCGCGAACGCTGGCACGCAGCAAGAAGAATAATCCGCTGCTGCTGGGCGATGCGGGCGTCGGTAAGACGGCAATCGTCGAAGGGCTGGCCTACGCCATCCATGACAAGACCGCCCCGCCCCCGGTGCAGGATTACCGCATCGTGCAGATCGAAATTGGCACGCTGGTCGCCGGGACGAGCCTGCGCGGGCAGTTCGAAGAGCGGCTCATCGGCATCGTGGACGAGGTCAAGCGCGCAGAGAACATCATTCTGTTCATCGATGAGATCCATACCATCGTTGGCGCGGGCGACACCATCGACAGCAACCTGGACGCGGCGAACATCCTCAAGCCGGCCCTGGCACGTGGCGAGATCAAGTGCATTGGCGCGACCACCCACGAAGAATACCGGCGCGCCATCGCCCAGGACCCGGCCCTGGCGCGGCGCTTCCGCACGATTGACGTTGACGAACCCACTGAGATGGATTCCGTCACCATTCTGGAGTCACAGAGGCGGCGGCTGGAGAATCACCATGAAGTGCGTATCAGCGCGGATGCCATCGAAGCTGCTGTCCGGCTGAGCACCCGTTATCTGGCTGATCGACGGCTGCCGGATAAGGCGCTTGATCTGCTGGACGAAGCCTGCACCCGCGTCACCATTCAGACGATCCACCCCGATCTGATCGAGCCGAACGGCGAGCAGGGTACAGCAGATCTGCGGCGCGATGTGACGCCGAATGACATCGCAGCGGTGCTCTCTGAGTGGACGGGTATTCCCGTCCAGGAGCTGACAAAAGATGAGAAGCGGCGGCTGGTCGGCCTGGAAGACGCGCTGAAGCGGCGCGTCATTGGGCAGGATCACGCGATCTGCATGGTGGCGGACGCGATCAAGACGGCGCGTACTGGCCTCAACGACCCCAACCGGCCGATTGGCGTCTTCCTCTTCCTGGGGACTTCCGGCGTCGGCAAGACGGAACTGGCGCGTGCCCTGGCTGAGTTTTTGTTCGGCACTGAGGACGCCATGCTGCGCCTGGATATGTCCGAGTTCCATGACGCGCACACCGTCGCCCGATTGATCGGCGCGCCACCCGGCTATAAGGATCACAACCGGGGCGGGCAGCTCACGGACGGGCTGCGGCGGCGACCCTACAGCGTCGTCCTGCTGGACGAGATCGAAAAGGCGGCACCGGAGGTCTTCGACATCTTCTTACAGATCTTCGACGAGGGCCGTTTGAGCGACGCGCACGGCCGCCGTGTCGATGCGCGGCACGCTGTCTTCATCATGACGAGCAATATCGGTACCCAGGAGAGCGCGCGCGTGCTTGGTTTCAACCGGGATGAGACCGGCCGGACGAACTATGCACCTTTCCTCAAGCAGCGCTTCCGGGTGGAATTTCTGAATCGCATTGACGAGGTTGTGACGTTCCAGCCATTGACGCAGGAGACGCTCGCTAAAATCCTGGAAGTGCAGATCGAAGAACTGCGCCGTCGCCTGCGCGAACAGGGCCTGCACCTGGAAGTGAGCGAGGCGGCCCGCGCATACATCCTCGAAGACAGTTACGACCCGGTCAACGGGGCGCGCCCGCTGCGCCGCGCCGTAGAGCGCCTGCTGACCCGTCCACTCAGTTCGCGGATTGTAGGCAGCCACTTCGAGAGTGGCGCGACCGTCCTGGCGGATATGCGTAACGGGACGCTGCACTTCGAGACAAACGTGGTCACAGACTGATAACGACCGTCATTCATCCGCTAACAAATCCAATGGATCCAGCAGAGCGCATCTCTGCTGGATACTCCTGTATAATTATATACAAATAAGAGCACAATCCCTCATCCCCCTCCACATACACCTTGTGCCCCATCGCGGCTTCAGACCTGGCATATCAGGCCGAAGATGCGTTTCACAATCCACGGAGGGAAAGCTCATGAAACGCTTTATGTTAATCGTCCTCGCGCTGGCAGCGGTTATGGCGATCGCTGCCCCGCTGCCGAGCGCAGCCTGCTGCGAACCCGAAGCCTGGGTCGAGCTTGTCCGTGCGCGCAGTTACGTCCCTGGTGAAGGCGTGATCGACTTCACCGTCGAGAAGACCGTTGATGGCGACTGGCGGCAGTCGCTGCTGCATGTTGTCATTGATGGACCGGGCATTTTCGTCAACACGCCGTTGATCGCCCTTGAAGGCGACCCGGACTGGGCAAGCGTCAGTGAGGATCTCGGCTGGGGCGGCCTGGATACGGTCGTACGCATCTACAACTCGCGTGCGTATACCTGGCATACGATGGAAATCCACATCGATAACTATGCCAATACCAGCACAGTCCGCGTATGGGAAGACAGCGGCTTCTGGTATCGCACGGCCCGCGTTAAGGGCTATGTGCTGCTCGATGGTGAGATGTTCCGTGACTTCAACCTGCCATACGAAGAGTACGGCTGGATTGGCAGTACAGCACATCCCGATGAGTGGTAAGCTCTGAGCGCATGTCATACCGGCGGGGTGGGCAGCTTTCCGCCCGCCCCGTTTTTTGCTGCCCGCGCCTGGGGATCGTATTAATGCATAGTATCGACCTGAGCATTGGCAGACGACCGCGTTCCACTAACTTCTTAATCGTTTTTGTGATCAATCTGATCGCAGATTTGTTGAGAAGGCAGGGCTTCTGCGCTACACTCTAGCCAATCTGTTCTAGCTACGGAACGCGCTAATCGCACATATGAAGCCACCCCTGACCCAACGCCGTCCGCCGCAACTGCCGGACGACGAGATTCGTCGCTTGCTGCGTCAGACGCACCCGAATGACGCCAGCGATCCATTTGCCACGGATCCACGCCAGGATGTTCAGCGGCTGGGCCGGTTGGCACTGCGCGTCTACCCCAACATTGATTATTACTTCGCCCTGGGTGATCTGTGCGCGGAGCTATCGCTCAGCCAGGATGGACGTTTGCGCGTGTTCTACGTGGGCAAGACGCTCATCGGTTATCAGCAGGCGCTGCTGCGCGCCGGTACAGATGATGTCAGCCGACAGATGGCCCGCAATGCCATCGATCGCTATGCCACCTGGCTGATCGAAGTCACGGAAGCTTACCCGAGCCAGCGGAATCTGGCGGTGGTGCTGTGGGCGACCGCCGATGATCCGATTGATGATTTACCCACGCCTAACGTCGCGCGCATCGCTGTCCGCGACATCCTCGATCATTACCGGCGGCTGCTGAACGCGCCAGGCAACAGCACTGGCACGCCTCAGAACAACGGGCCTGCCAATCGATCAGACCGCGATGACGACAGCCTGACTGAGTTCGCGGAGGAGCGGCAGTTCTATCAGAGCGAAATCAACGGGACGCAGATCGCCGATGACACGCCGCCCATACTGGAATCGATGGATGTGGCTGTGCCACCCGTCGTCATTGAGGAGACGCAGCTCGACGAGGGCAGCGCCCTGCCGCTCTCAGACCATGAACGGCGCGGGCCATCCATGGATGGCAGTGTCGGCGAACAGATGCGCACGCGACGTGGTCGGCAGCAGCTCCAGCCGGAGCTGCTCGAGTTTGACATCGGCCACCGCCTGCTGGAACGCTATGAAATTGCTGAGATCAAACTGGGCGGTATGGGCGTCGTTTACCTGTGCTATGACCACGAGAATCGCCTGCCGGTAGCGATTAAATCGTTCCAGCCGCGCTTTCTGGAGAACGTCAAGGCAGTCGCACGTTTCGAGCAGGAGGCCTATACCTGGGTCAACCTGGAGAAGCACTCGCACATCGTGCAGGCGCGACTGGTGCAGAACATCAACAATCGCCCGCACATCATCCTGGAGCACATCAGCGGGCCGGAGGGCCTGGGCGTCGATCTCAGCTCGTGGATTGGCCATCCGATGCTGACGCCGGAGCAGGCGCTGCTGTTTGGCATTCATATTGCGCTGGGGATGCAGCACGCCACCAGCAAGATCCCGGGGCTGGTCCACCGCGATCTGAAGCCGGCCAACATCCTGGTTACTTACGACAATATCGCCAAAGTGACGGATTTCGGCCTGGTGCGCTCGGTCGAGCTGGATGTCGACAGCGGCAACGGAAACAACGGGAATCATAGCGACGCAGCGGCCTCGCAGCGGCTGACACGACTGGATGCGATCGTCGGCACGCCACCGTATATGTCCCCGGAGCAGTGCGAGGCGCGCGATGTCGATTATCGCACGGATATTTACGCGTTCGGCTGTGTCATGTACGAGATGCTGACCGGCAGGCACGTCTTCGAAGTGCAGGGGACGAAGAACTGGCGCATCGCGCATATCACGCAGACGCCCATGTTCAACCCGGAGCCGGAAAACGTCCCGGCTGAGCTGCTTGCGCTGACGCTGCGCTGCCTGGAAAAGGCGCAGGATCGTCGCCCGCAGACGTGGCAGGCGCTCTATATTGAGCTGGCAGAGATCTACGAGCGGCACTATGGCGAGCTGCCGCTGCTCGAAAACGACGGGCCCGCCCTGGAAGCCCGCGAACTCATGGATAAGGGCTACTCCCTGACGGAGCTTGGTCGCTACGACGAGGCACTGCAGGCCTATCGGCAGGCCATCGCCCTGCAGCCGGATTATTGGTGGGCCTGGGCGCGCATGGGACGCACACTGCGTCTGCTGGAGCGCTACGACGACGCGCTCAACGCCTATAATCGCGCACTGGAACTCAAGCCGGATTACGCCTGGGCGCATAACGGCAAGGGCATCATCCTTGACCGGCTGGACCGGCTGGAAGAAGCATTGGAGAGCTTCGAGACGGCGACGCTGCTCAACCCGCGTGACGTGTGGATCTGGTATAACCGGGGCGACATTCTGCAGAAGCTGGAGCGCTACGACGAGGCCATCGAGATCGTCAGGCACGGCCTGAGCATTGATCCGCACCACCCCAACAGTTGGGCCAAGCTCGGCCAGATTTACCGGATGCAGCAGCGCTATGAAGAATCCATCGATGCCTATGACAAGGCAATCCAGTATCAGCCGGATTACGCCTGGGCACACAACGGGTACGGCCTCTCGCTAAAGGCGCTGGGCCGCGCCAATGATGCGATCCTGGCGTTTAAGCGTGCGGCCCACTATGAGCCGGAGGTCGTGTGGCACTGGTATAACCTGGCGGAGACGCTGGTCAACATCGGGCGCTACACTGAAGCGCTTGATCCGATTGAGCAGGCGACACTGATCGACCCTGGCCACGCGGCGACCTGGAGTAAGCAGGGGCAGATCCTGCGCTATCTGAAGCAGTTCGACGGGGCGCTGACCGCGTACGAACGGGCGATCAAGCTCGATCCGCAATTCGACTGGGCGATCAACGGCAAAGGGATCGTACTGGAGCAGATGGGCGAGCTGGAAGAGGCGCTGATTTGCTATCAGCGAGCGACCGAACTCGACCCGCAGCGCGAGTGGTACTGGTATAACCAGGGCAAGGTGCTCTCGCTGCTGAACCGTCACGATGAGGCGCTGCAAGCATTGCAAAAAGCGCTCGCACTGGACACCAAGCACAGCGGTAGCTGGGCGCTGATGGGCAGCATCTATCGTCAGCAGCAGCAGCTTGAGGAATCGCTCAAGGCGATCCGTAAGGCGACGCAAATCGCGCCGGATTATGCCTGGGCCTGGAACGAAGAAGGCATCACCCTGGAAACACTCGGGCACTATTCCGAGGCGCTCGATGCATACAAGCGCGCCAGCCTGTATGCGCCGAATCAGGCGAGCTACATCTATAAACAGGCGGATATCCTCGTCCTGCTGGAACGCTACAAAGAAGCCCTGAGCCTGCTGGAACAGGCACTCAAGCTCAGCAGTCGCAGCGCGTACATCTGGGCGAAACAGGGACAGGTGCTGCGCAAGCTCAACCGGCTGGAAGAAGCGCTGGAGAGTTACACCCGTGCCGTTGAACTGGAGCCTATCTACAGTTGGGCATGGAGCGGGCGCGGTCTGACACTCAGCCAGCTCCGGCGTCATGATGAAGCGCTGGAGAGCTTCCGGCGGGCTATTGAGCTGGACGAAAGCGACATCTGGGCGTGGTACAACTATGCTGAAGAACTGCTCATCCATCAGGAGCCGGAGAAGGCGCTCGAAGCGCTGGACGAAGGGCTGCGGCTCAATCCTGAGCACGCTGAGAGCTGGTCGAAGTGCGGACAGGCGCTGCGCCTGCTGCATCGTTACGACGAAGCCCTGGCTGCCTATAACAAAGCTGTCCAGTATCGGCCGGATTACGCCTGGGCCTGGAGTGGGCGCGGCCTGACGCTTAAAATGATGGGACAGCTTGAGGAGGCGCTGGTGAGCTACGAGAGGGCCATCCAGGCCGAGCCGGGCAGCGTGTGGTACTACATCAACAAGATGGCGATTCTCGTTGAGATGGGGCGTCAGACAGAGGCACTTGAGACGATCAGCCGGGCGGCACAGGTCGCGCCGCTGAACCCGCAGGTGTGGGCGCGCAAAGGCAAGGTCGAGCGCACGCTGGGACGGATCGAAACCGCCATCGAGAGCTATGAGCGCGCTGTCGAGCTGGACGACGCCTATGCCTGGGCCTGGAACGGTTTGGGGCTGTCGCTGGCAGAGTGCAAACGCTGGGCGGATGCCGCCCACGCCTACGAACAGGCCATCAAACACGACGCCAGCGACGTGTGGTTCTGGCACAATTACGGTAATGCCCTGTGTCATCTGGGGCGCATTGACGAAGCCCGCCGCGCCTATGAGCGGGCACTCCGTATTCAGAAGGGGCATTTCCCGACAAGGGATAAACTGCGTAAACTGGACAACGGTTCCTGTGATTGATCGGGCAGCAACAGCCGCCTGAGAGAATCAGCAGGATGATCGGTTTCTTCAGGAGGTTATTATGTCCGAACGTGGTGAAATCAGCATCACGTTTATGAGTGGGCCGAAAGACGGCGAAATCCTCAAGTTCGAGCAACCGCCCGCCGGTCAGGAGCGCGTGCTGACCATTGGCCGCCGCGAGACCTGCGACGTGTATCTGCCTAACGACAACCAGGTTTCTCGTCTGCATGCGCGCCTGGGCTGTCAGAGCAAGAAGATCACCGAGACCGATGTGACGTCACTGCCCTTCCTGCTTGATTTCTGGCTGGAGGATGGTGGCAGCCGCAATGGGACCTACGTCGAAAAGCTGCCAGATCGCATCACACGGCGCGTCAGCCTGCGACCGGGCAGCCTGTTCCGCATCGGGCGTACGTGGCTGCGCCTGGATGTGCCGATGTCCTTCGGCTAAAGGGCGTTATCATAAAGGCGTTGTCATCACTGGCCACACATACACTTACCAACCCACCCTCGAGTATCAGTATGCACCATACGATCGATCATTTCATCAATCCGCAGGGGCAGCACATCCACACAGAGAGCTGGCTGCCCAGTACACCGGCCCGCGCCGCCATCCTGGTGGTTCATGGCTACGCGGAGCACATCGGGCGCTATACCCACGTTGCCGAAGCGCTGGCCAGCGCGGGCTATGCCATCTACGGCCTGGATCATCGCGGGCACGGGCGCAGCACGGGCGTGCGGGCACATTTCCGCCATCTGGATGAGCCGGTCAACGACCTGATTATCTATTACCATCGCATCCGCCGCGCCCAACCAGACCTGCCGATCATCGTGCTGGGGCACAGCATGGGCACGCTCATCAGCCTGACGTTCACACTGCGCCTGCAGGATCAACTGGCCGGGCTGATTCTCTCAGGTACGGCCATCAACGGCGATGAGACCGTCACGCTGCCCTTACAGATCCTGGGCACTGTGCTGCGCCCGATCGTGCCGCTCCTGCGGCTCGTCCCTGGCCAGGGCACGGAAGCGCTGACCACTGATCCCGTCATGGTCGAAGCAGCCCGCACGGACCCGCTCAGCGACCACGGCATGTGGCGCGTCGGCATGGGCACACTGCTGCTGCAGACCGGTCGCAAGCTGCGCAAGCGCCTGCCGGAACTGACGCTGCCGCTGCTGCTGCTGCACGGCGAAGACGACACGATCACGCCGGTCAGCGGGGCACGGGCCATCTATTCACAGGCCAATAGTGCCGATAAGACGCTGCTGTTGTATCCGGGGATGCGACACGAAGTCATGAATGAGCTGGAACGGCAGCGCGTACTGGAAGAAATCATTAGTTGGCTGCACGCACGCTATTGAGCGTTCAGCGCGGGGACAGGCAGTGCCTGTAAGCAGTGTCCGTAGGCGGTGTCTGTCCCCATAAATAACGTCAGAATCAGCGGTAGAGCCTGATGCGCTCGTAAATTTCGTCGGTGTCTTCTTTGCGGCAGAGCTGAGTACCGTGCGTCATGACGGCGGCAGAACCGGCGGCGACGCCGTAGCGCACCGCATCGAGCAGGTCGCGGCCCTGCGCCAGACCGAGCACAATCCCCCCGACCATGCTATCACCTGCGCCGACCTTGCTGCGGATCGGCACTACGGGTGGGCGCAACTGCATGTAGTCATCAGCGGTGACGAAAGCCGCGCCACCCGCGCCCATCGAGATGACCAGGACTTCCGCCAGACCATCCCTGATGAGCTGCTGTGCCACGGATTGGACGCGCAAATCGCCCCGGAACTCCTCACCGGTCAGGATTTCCAGCTCGCGGATATTAGGCTTGAGCAGGAAAACATGCTGATTGGCGAGCGCCTCGAGCGCAGCGCCGGAAGTATCCACGATAAGGCGACCTGAGACGGCTTCCGCCTGCTGTGCCAACCGCGCATAGAAATCATTGGGCATGCCGGGTGTCAGGCTACCGCTGGCGACGATGTAATCGGCGTGCTGCTCGAAGGTGGCCTTCACGCAGGCGTCGATCTCCTCATCGGTAAGTTCTGGCCCGGGCATGCCAAAGCGATACTGCAAGGTTGTTAATTTCTCAAAGATGGTGAGGTTTTCGCGGGTCATGCCCTGGATGGGCACGGGGCGCTGGCTGATGCCTTCCGCGTCGAGCAGTTCCTGCAACATCTGGCCGGTGCCACCGCCTGACGTGAAGATGGCCGTAGAATCGCCGCCGAGCTTTTTGATCGCCCTTGAGACGTTGATGCCACCCCCGCCCGGGTCGAAAGTGGGCGGATCACAGCGCAGCTTGATTTCAGAGGCGACATTATCGACGCTGCTGCTCTTATCGACCGTCGGGTTGATGGTGAGCGTGATGACTTTCTTCTGATCTGGCATAGGCGCTCCTCAGGGCGAGTAATCGAACGTTTTTGAAAACGATTATACCCTAACGCCCTCGCAGCGGTCGCCAGGTTGGCAGCAGATAGTTGATCTCCGCGGGAACAGGCGTCAGCAGATACACATCGACGTAGCGGCTCCAACTGACGAAATCCTCGTCGCTGTAGCCCAGGTCGATCCAGTAGGGCGAGCTGCGCGGGCCACCTGTATCAGCCATAAGGCCGGTGCCATAATCGGGGACGAAAAGGTTCGTCCGATAGGGGATGATGCGGGGATCAGCGGCGATGATGCCCTTTTGCAGCGTCATGCCGATGGACGTCACGTTATCACCGCCGAGCGCCGCCGGATGATAGCTGGTCGCATAGACGCGCAGCTTACGCCAGTACTCACGCGGGCCTTCTGGCGTGTCGATGCTGCGCAGGACGATCTGCGTGCCGTAGGCGACCACCTCGTTTACGGGGGCCTGCACGAGCTGGCTGCCATCCGGCTCTCGGCTGACTTCGACGCCGTCCTCATAGCGGACGCGGGTGTAGTTTTCCTGTACGCCATTCTGCCCGGCCTGACGCACTTCGCGGGCGTCCAGTTCCAGCGCAGGGTCATCAACGAAGACGGTTTCATAGGGAACAGGCTCAGTCGAGGTAAGCCGTTCTTCCGTCGCGCGCACCACACGGATCGTCATGCCGGCAGCGATGGGCGCATCTTCTGGCGGGTCGGTGTAATCCAGGCCGACGAGCGACACGCCCGCCGCCGCCAGTGCTTCGATGACGGTGCCCTCCTGGGCGCGGGTTTCGATCTCGGTGCCATCCACGCGGATCGTGAGCGGGTCGGCGCGGTCAATGGTGACGGTCGTATCGGATAGCAGCGGCGCGCCTACATCCGGCGCGACCTGATCAGCAAGATAGAGCGTGATGCCCGCTTCGAACAGGGCCGTGCCGATAGTATCAGCCGTGGTGCGGTGCGTGATGGTCTGGCCGTCGTCCTGGATGACCAGGGTGACGGCGCGCTTCAGGGTGATTTCCTGGACGGGCAGCGGCCACAGCAGCGCGTTGCCTGGCTCCGTCTCGACGCCATCCAGCCAGAGGCGGTCGGCATCATCCAGGTCGACGTTGACATGCCGCAGGATGTCGTAGGGATTGGTCAGTGGCGTGCGGAGGGTCTGCGGCTGGCCATCGATCGTCAGGGTGACAATGCGTGCGCGATCGATGAAGACGACACGTCCGGCGCGCAGCGGCGCGTCGAGCGGGTCGGAGATGGCATCGTCCGGGCCGAGCTGAATGCCCTGCTCGCTGAGCAGGCCGCCGACCGTGGTCGCGGTCGTCTGTACCTGAAGGCGCTGCCCGGCGACGTCCAGTTCGACCGTCAGCGGGACGACCGTCGGGCCGACAGAGGCTGCCGACCGGTTGGCCCACCAGAGCGTCGTCAGCAGGAGCGACATGCCGGCCAGGATCATGACCATTAACAGCAGGCCGCCCTGTCGAGGCCGGATGCGCATGGGCTGGGTGTCATCAGGTTGTGGCGGCGGCACGAGCATGCAGCGCGTCCTTCATGGATGGGCCAGCTTAAGGTAGGCGTATTTTAGGGGGATCATCGCAGGCTGCAAGTGCAGAAGCCGGGCCAGAGGCCTTATCCGGCGTGAAGCTGCGTCTAAAACTGAGCGCAGGGCAATCAAAAAGTGATTGCCGCAGAGCAGACCGGGGCGACTCACGACACCCGGGTGGCCACCTTAGTGCTGCTGCCTCTCGGCCCTGACACGGTTCGGTGATTCCCGCCGCGTGAGGCCCCGATCTGCTCAACAACAATCACTTAAGGCTAGTATAAAGGCCGGGATTAGCCCCGTCAATGGCGCGCTAATTTATCGCAATACAGGCGCGGATACAGGCCCACTATAGCGACAAAGGGCGGCAGGCCCTATACTCGACAGTCGATCCGATTACAACATATGCGCCTATGAAACGCCTGCTGGTCAACAGCCTGATTGTCCTCACATCGCTGCTGCTCACGTTCAGTCTGCTGGAAGGCGGCTATCGTCTGGTCACTTACCTGAATGCGATCAACGGCTATGCGCCCTTCACGTTCTGGTGGGTGGATCAGGCGCTGTTCCTTGAGGATACTGAGGTCGGCTATCGCTATGCGCCCGGTGTCGACGTGCGCTATACCCAGACGCGCGCGGATAACATCAGCGTCCATGCCAGCAACGTCATTACGAATGGGGATGGGCTGGTCAACACGGATGACGTCGCAGTCGAAAAAGCTCCTGGTGAGTTCCGTATTGCGTTGATTGGCGACAGCTTCACGGCGGGTGTGTTCAACGATCAGCCCTGGTCACGGACGCTGCAGGACCTGCTCAACGCGGATGAGGGCCTGCTCGATGCCTGGGACGCGGAGCGCGTGACCGTGCTTAACTTCGGCATGGAAGCGGTCGGGCTGGTGCAATTTGACGATATTTATCAGCAGCGTACCGCCGCCTATGCGCCTGATCTGGTGATTGCAGGCTTCATCAGTGATGATATACGGCGGCGCTTCGTGTGGCGCGGGGACACGCAGGTGACGTACGAGGGCCGCACCTGGGACCTGCACCTCAATTGTTACAGCCTGCCCGTCAGCATTGAGAATCCCGCGTGCGATTACAGCGTGCTGATCCTGCCGCAGTTCTTCGTCGCGGAGGCGCAGCGCAGCGACCCGGCCACGCTGGATCGTCTGCGGCGTGATCTGTACTTCAGCGATATTGCGCGGCGGCCCTGGTTTGGCATCTATCCTGAGCTACTGGCAGCGACCATCGGCGGGCAGATCGGCCTGCCGCCGCGTCTGGCAAGAGCGCGAGAAGCCGCGAGCGTGCGACTCTACGCCAGCGATGCGGAGGCCTTCGCCCGCAGCCGCGAGGCGCTCGACAGCCTGATCGCCAGCGCGCCGGATACGCTGCTGCTGCACATCCCCACACATCTTGAACTACTCAACAACGCGCTGGACGCCCCGGCACCTGCGTTCCTGGCGACCCAGGCCGACCTGGGCATCATCGAGACGGGGCCTTTCCTGCGCGCTGATCCTGAGCTGAGCGAAGCTGATATCCTGAGCTGGTACAACGTGCCGCACGATGGTCACTTCAGCGATGTTGGCTCGGTAGTGTTCGCTGAAGTCGTCCATCGTGTGCTGCGAGACCATCAACTGCGGTGATTTTCGGATAAAAGTTAACCTCTCATAATAAAACGCTGGAAAGACGCGAAAACGCCTCTATAATGAGAAAACTATTAATTCACACGATCTAGAGTTTTTTGAGGGAACGCCGTGAGCCAGTCCCGACAACTAAAACCCGAGATTCACATTGAGACGGAACACAAAGATATTGTTCTTCTGGCTGTAGAAGAAAATGGCGAGATTATCGGTTATGCCCCTTACCACCGCGCACAGCGGGCCGTCATCAGCATGGATGAGGAGCAGTTGTACCGGTTGTTTAAACGGGCAATCGCCAAGGCCAGCGCCAGCGTTTAGACAGCGCGATCAGGCACCTTCGCCGAAGACCGCGACTAACGCATCCGGGAGTTGATCACGCCATGCCGGGTAATTGTGCCCGGCATTGAACTCTCGGTAGATCGGCGCATAACCCCGCTGTCTGAGCAGGGCGTTCATGTGCCGATTCTCCTCGATGAGCCATTCGTAACGTCCCACATCCTGCCACAGCCTGAGATCAGGGCGCGGCAGCAGGTTAAGCAGCGTCTCCGTCAGGCTGGGAATACCGGACAGCATCCCCGACTGATACGCCCCCGACTGAGCGATCACACGGCCGAAGATCGGTGAGAGGCGTAACCCCGTATACAGCGCCATCAGGCCGCCCATCGATGCACCAAGTACGCCATACGCGCCCGGCTGACGTGCCGGATCAATCAGCTTCAGTTCCGCACGAGCCAGCGGCAGGACCAGCCGCATAACGGCCATCAGTGCCGTTTCGCTGGCGTTGTACTCCATGTATCGGGCCCGGCCTGCGTTTTCGACCAGGGCCATGGCCAGCGGCGGAATGCGGTCCTCATCGATCAGGCGATCAACGATCTGCGGTAGATAGGCGCGGCTGAGATAATCATTGCCATCATAGACGAGCAGCAGCGGCACCGCCTGATCTGTCGGCGGTGCATACAACCAGACGCGGCGCTTATCGCCCCGGGGCAGTACTCCATGCGCGATGGTGTGCTGCGTCAGTTCACCGCGCAGCATGTAGTTCTCAGCATCGGCGATGTAGGGCGTCGGCCTGTAAGCTGGCATGTGGAACGTGTTCTGCAGTTTGCCGAAGCCATTATCAACCGTGTGCGTGTTATGCGGATCAAGCACGCGTGAATCTTCATCTTCAATATCACGGAAGAAGCAGTACTCGATGTAAGCGTCTTCTGGCAAGGTGATGGTATGCATCCACAGGCCAGCACGCACAGGCTGAAGCGTCGCGGGCTGGTCTGGTCGATCATAGCCCTCAAACCCCCACAGGTTGAAATCACCGACTAACTGCGGCGGCTCGTCGCCCACCCAGACGAACGTCGCGGTGTCACCGTCGATCACGGGGTTGCCTTCACGTTTGACGCGCTCTTCGAGTGACATAGGGAGTCTCCTGTTGTGAAGTGATCGGACTAATGGGCGGCCTGTGCGATCTGCCCGGCAACGACTTCGTAGACCTGGGCGCGTTCCAGAAACTGCGGTGTGAAGATATCGAGTTCAGTCGTGGTGACGAGCGTCTGCGCCTGCCCGTCGAGCTGATCGAGCAGGAAGGCACGCCGGCGTGCGTCCAGCTCCGCGACGACTTCGTCGAGCAGCAGAATCGGCCATTCCCCCAGGTGGTCGCGCATCCAGCGTAATTCGGCCAGCTTCAGGGCGAGCACCGCCGTCCGCGCCTGGCCCCGGCTGCCGTACAGGCCGCAATCGCGCCCGTTGATCATCAGGCGCAGCTCGTCGCGGTGTGGCCCGGTTAGCGTAACACCGCGCAGAATGCTCTCGCGCTGCTCTGCCTGAAGCTGTTCCGCGAACTGCGGCGCGATCTTTTCAGGAGACATCTCGCGGTGCAGGTCGAAGCCTAACAGATCGAACGAGCGCTGGCCCTGCCCCTCAGCGGTAGGCGTGAAGCTCGGCTGATAGGTCAGTGTGAGCGTCTCACGACTGCCGGTCAGTTCGTCGTGGATGCGCTGGGCGCGCGTCTCAAGCTGGCGCAGGAACTTCTGCCGACCAGCGATGATGGCCGCGCCAGAGGTCGCGAGCTGCTCATCCCAGTAGGCCAGCTCCGCCGGGCTTGACTGGTGCTCCGCGATGCGCCGCAGCAGGGCGTTACGCTGAGGCAGCAGCTTATCATACAGATCGAGCGCGGCCAGATAATCGCGCTCCACCTGGCTGAGCGTGGTATCCATGAAACGACGGCGCTCGCTGGGCGAGCCTTCGACCAGGGCCAGGTCCTGCGGCAGAAAGAGCACCACAGACAACAGGCCGACGACATCCATAACGCGCTTCTCCACACCATTGAGCTTAATAACCTTCTTGAAGCGCGGTGTCCCGGCGGATTTATCCATCATCAGCGTGATCTCAAGGCGCAGCAGCGCGCTGTGACGGTTGCTGACATCGGCAGCGAGGCGCGCGTATGGGATCGGGTCGTCTTCGGTACGCCAGTGGATGAGCTGGCGGTCGCTGGTGGTGTAGGGTGAGCGCGACGTCGCCAGATAGTAGAGGGCTTCCAGGACGCTGGTTTTGCCCTGAGCATTCTCACCATGCAGGACGATCGGGCGCTGCGGCAGGGAGAGCTCCAGCCGCGCATAATTGCGAAAGTGGGTCAATGAGAGGTGGTCAATCTGCATGGATGATCCCGACGCATGTGGGTCAGATTTGTGCGGGGTGTGATATTGTTGAGGGTAGCGCAAAAGCCACTAAAATGACAGCCTCAGACGCAGCATGAAGGCACATGGGATGACCGTACAAACCCTCAGTTCGCCGGAGCATTTTCTGCGCAGGACGCTGTAGGCTAACGCCGCTTTCTGCACCCTGGCGGGCCTGCTCGTCCTGCCTCTGGCTGGCACGCTGGCGACCTTCACTGGCTGGCCGGATGCCGCCGAAGCCCTGCGCATCATCGGCTGTGATCATCTTCGCCTACGGGTTGCTGCTGGGTGCGCTGAATCAGCGCAGCGTGCGGGCTGCGGGCATCATGGCGACGACGCTTGATCTGGTATGGAGCCTGGGCAGCTATGGGCTGCTGCTGGCGCAGGCACTGCCCGTGAATGTGACCGGTAGCTGGGTCGTGCTGATTGTAGCTGACGTCGTGCTGATTTTCGCACTCGTCCAGTTGTACGGGGTCTGGCGATGGCGTCGGCTGAAACAGACCGGAAACTAACGGAAAGCCAACATCCCACCAGCGAAAAACTGATTCTGACAAAATCTTAAGGCTATAACAATTGTTGAAGGATAAAAATGTATCATAATAACTTTATGATCTAATGCCAACATCAACGATTGTTGACCTGAGATGTCAGAACATATGGCCAGCGTTTTACTCGTAGAAGATGACCACAGCACCGCAGAACTGCTGCGCTGTATTCTGCAAAGCAGTGGCTACGCCATCACCCACTACAGCGATGGACGTATGGCCCTGGAATCCGCGATGGCTCAGCGACCGGATATTATCCTGCTTGATCTGAGGCTGCCCGGCCTGGATGGGTGGAAGTTCGCCCAGCAGGCGCGCATGGACGCCAGCCTGACCAACGTACCGATCATCGCGGTGAGCGTGCGCGTCTCAGAAGAAGACGAGCGACGCGCACTGGAAGCAGGCTGCACCCGCTATGTCAGCAAGCCGTTCAGCGTCAATGAATTACGGCAGACTGTCAAACAGTTCCTGAACGCGTAAAGGCGCAGGCCATGCCGCGCCTGCGCTTATCTGCTGACTATTCACGATGCATTCAACGATGATCGTCAGGTTTAACCGCTGGCGATGACGCGCTCTGGCTTCACCTTGAAGACGACGCGCTGCTCTTTGCCACGGCGATCCGGCATGTTGCGATAGTAATCTTCATAGCCGCGATACTTCGCGCTGAGCTGGTTGATGTGGTCGAGCCCCTGCTCTTCGTTTATTTCCTGCACCAGCCCGCGTATTTCCAGATAGCGATAGGGGTTATCGGGGTCAATGCTCAGGATGGTCACCTGGGGACGTTCGCGCATGTTTTTGTCCTTCTGGCGACCGGCGGCTGTGTTGACCCAGATGTGAGTGCCATCATAGCTGCACCATACCGGCGTGGCCTGCGGCTGATTATCGGGCATCAACGTCACGAGGGTAACAACGACCGGGCGCGTCAGCAGATCAACATAGGCTTCTGGGATGGTATCGCTCATGTGCTTTCCTGCCTAACGGAATTTCTCACTGCATGTATTGTACGACCAGCCCAGGCAAACTGCGAGTGAAGAATGACCTATCTGCCGGGGGTGGTGTCACGGTCAGGGTAGTGTCAGGGTGCCCAGCAGCAGGCTATCCGCGCCACCGGCAAGCGGCACGCGCTGCGGCTGACCCGCCACCCACTCGTAGACGACGACGCCCAGACGATAATCACCGGGCGGCAGCGCTGCACCATCGACGGGCTGCATCTGCTTGGGATCGTAGATAACAGCGCCCGGCTCCCAGCGCGATGGTGGCGGCTGCGGCGTGCTGTCCTGTTGTGCGACCAGACGGCCCTCAGCATCAAGCAGGAAGGCTGACGTGACGTAATCGCTCGTCAGCGGCGCATCAGACGACCACAGCAGGTCGGCGCGCAAGTCTGGATAGAAGCGCGCATTGCGCAGCAACAGGCCGTTTGCATAGCTTGCGACAGGCTCATCAGGCAGTCGATCATAGCGGTAGAGATAGACATCCGGGTTGAAATCGACGGTGTACGTCCACGTCCGAATGAAATTCAGCTCGTCCAGCCAGGCCAGCGCCGACGTATCGCTGCCCCAGTAGAACAGCCAGACGGTATCGTGTGCGTCGATGATCGCAGGCAGTCCTGATTCATACGTCTCCGGCTCGAACTTACGCCAGCTCGTCAGGCCGCGCACAGTCACGTCGTCGGGCAGCAGTGCCTGATAGTGATAGCGCGGCGCGTACTCGTCGCCGCCGAGTTCCAGCAGCAGCGCGCTATCCACCTGCATGAGCGGCGCAGTCGCGGCGGCCATCGTGCGCCAGGGCAGCTTATCGCGCCAGAAATCGACGGTCGTCAGGCCATAGAGTACCAGCGCGGCGACCAGCAGCCAGCGCGCCGGTCGCTGGACGTTGCCCAGGCCGAAGGCGATCAACAGGACGACCGCCCCACTGATGATGTTCACGCGGCGCGGCTGATACAGCGGCAGCGCCTCATTGGCGATGAAAGTCAGGACGAGCGGCAACAGCAGCCACAGGGCAAGCAGAAGCCCAACCGAGGCCGGGCGCAGCCGCAGCCGCCAGCGATCGCCGGTATAGTCAACGTGGACGAGGGCCAGCAATGCCAGCAGCAGCGTCAGCGGCCACATCTGGCCGAACCAGCGCAGCACCAGATCAGCGATGACGCCGACGCCATGTTTACTGAGGCGGATCCAATCGGCGTAGCTGAGGTTATCCGTCTGCGCGCCGAGCGTCAGCAGCAACCAGGGCACAACCAGCAGCGCGGCGGCGATCAGGGCCACAACAGCGCCCAGACGGCGACGGCCGCGCAGCGTCAGCAGCACCCAGACGCCCTGCGCCACGCCGATCAGCGCGGCCAGGTAAAAGGTGTAAACCAGCGCGGTCAGGCTCAGTATCCACAGCAGGAGCCAGCCCCGCCCGCCGCACCGCGACCAGCGCAGCATCCCCCACATGCTGAGCAGCACCAGCAGCGTCTGCAGCGTGTAGCTGCGGGCTTCCTGCGCGAGAAAGATCTCTGCATCGAGTAGCGCCAGCAGCAGCGCGGCCAGCAGCGGCACAGTCGCCGCCACTGAATTGTGCCAGCGCAGCAGCTCCCGGCTGAGCGGTACGATCACGGCCACGCTGAGCAGCCCTGGCAGCACGCTCAGGAAGCGCATGGCGAGGACGCTGTCCCCTGCGAGCGCGACCCAGGCATCCGCCAGCAGGAAATACAACGGCGGATGGACATCACGCGACAGGATGTGCAGTGGATCAGGGGCCTGGGTCAGATGCCAGGTAAAGCCTTCGTCGATCCACAGGCTCTGCTGGTCGATATGGAGGATGCGCAGCACCGCTGCCATGACGAGGATCAGCGTCAGCCACAGCAGCATGGATGCGTTTTTTCTGGTGACAACACCGCCCGACATAAAGGCCGCCCGTCCCTGCTCAGCACGTATCAGGCGGCAAGCATAGCACGGGGACGAGCGACGGTCAGCGGTCAGTCAGTCGTGAGCGGCCCTAAACGACCGGGTCGTCATTTTCCAGAATCAGCGGCTTGGGCACCGGAATTTTGTGTGCAGCCAGGAAATCGACCAGGGCTTCGCTGAGGCGCGCTTCGCGCTGCTCGCCGTAGATCGCTTTCAGGTGGCGCAGGTGCTCGACCAGCCACAGATAGAGATCAGCTTCGGTATGGGCGCTGGATTGCTCCAGGACGCCATATTTGCGAATGAGGCGTATCGCCGGTTCATAGACGGTGTCGTACCAGCGAGCCGCCGCCTCCTTCATGGTGACCGCCCGGCCTTCGCGATACTCCATGACCTGCCGCACCAGCTCGACATGCTCGCGCAGGACCTGATATGACCCCGGTTCGGTCATGGTGATCTTCTGCTGATGTGGGCGGCTGATATTCAACTGCGTGTCTTCCAGAAAGTGCGCATAGGCACTGGCTGCGTCCCACTGACGGGGCGACATATTCGGTTCAATGTCGATTGGCGTAGGCAGTTCGGTCACGTAGGCCTGGATGGTGTTGTGACCCAGCTCACGGGCAACGCTGACGCGGTGATTGCCATCGCGCACGAAGTAGACATCATCGATCTTGTACAACTCGATGGGCGGCAGGCCCTCCAGGCTGTGAAACAGCGCATAGACCCGGCTCCAACGATCGGACATGCTGTTATTGCGCGGCAGAAAGCGCCGCGTGAAATCCTTACTGCGACCGACGCTGCCGACGATGCGATCCAACGGAACGTCTTGCAGGCCGCGCTCTACCTGACACTGCAGGGCGAGGCGTGCGCGAACGTCGTCGAAGCTCAGCAGCTCGACAGGCTTGCTGGACAGAATATCCAGCATCTGTGTGAAGAAAGAGCGCGTCCGAAGCGCGCTGAAGCGATTTTGCCCTTCAACGTACAGACTGACGTCTTCCTGACTCTGACTCATCAAACACCCTCATGCTCAACGTCATTAATCAGCGTAGTCAGAATGTGTATTGCTGGCAAGAGGGTCAGCGCACTAAATTCATTAAGTTATATCGGCAGATTATGACAGCAGACGCCACAGTCGCAGCACTTCGGCAACCGACCAGGCCTGGGCGACGGCACCGCGCGGCGTATGCGGCGCATTGCCATCGAAGATTTCGTTGATAGAGCCGATGCAATCGTGCTGGCCGAGCGACGTCAGCAGTCCCTGCAGGCTGGCGCGTGCTTTGTCGGCATCCTTGTAGACGCGATAATGAGCCGCCGCATACGGGCCAATCAGCCAGCCCCAGACAGTCCCCTGATGATAGGCCGCATCACGCTTGAACAGATCGCCACCGTAGACACCGATATAGTGGGGATCATCCGGGGCGATACTGCGCAGGCCCACAGGCGTCAGCAGGTGCTCAGTGCAGGCATCTACCACCGCTTTCTGATGCTCCGGCTTGAGTGGGCTGTGCGTCAGCGAGATTGCGAACAACTGGTTCGGGCGCAGGCTGGCATCGTGCTCACCAGAGGGCGTATCGATGACATCGTAGCAGTAGCCGCGCTCCGGGTTCCAGAAGCGGTCAAAGTGACGCAGCGCTTTTTCGGCGGCGCTGTCGTATTCATCCGCATCCAACTCACCGAGCAGACGGGCGAAATCGGCCATGTGCCGCAGGGCGTTGTACCACAGTGCGTTGATCTCGACGGCCTTGCCGGTACGCGGCGTGACCACCCAGTCTTCGAATTTGGCGTCCATCCACGTGAGGTTGAAGCCCTCCTCACCCGCGAACAGCAGGCCATCCTCAGGATCAACCCGGATGCCGTGGCGGGTGCCGCGTTCGTGGGCCAGGATGATCTCGCGCAGCCTGGGGTACAGATCGCGAATCAGCTCAACATCGCGGGTCGCCTCGAACGTGGCGTTGATGGCTTCGAAATACCACAGCGTCGCATCACTGGTGTTGTATTCGGGTGCCTGACCCGCATCCGGGAAGCGATTGGGCAGCATCCCCTGGCTGACGGACTGGGCGAACGTCCGCAGAATGCGTTTTGCCTCGTCTTCGCGGTGGGTAGCCAGCGTCAGTCCGGGCAGTGCGATCATGGTATCGCGGCCCCAATCCGTGAACCAATGGTAGCCAGCGATCACGCTACGACCGTCCGGGATGTCACCCGCGAGGCGGCGCACGATGAACTGATCCGCAGCCAGCACAAGATGCTGAACTTCTTCCGGTGCATCCGATAGTTTTGCCTTATTGATCAGATCATCGAGACGGGCCTGATATTCTGGATAGGCAGCCGCGCCACTCAGTTCGATTTCCGGATCAGTGGCGGCGACGATCGTCATGCTCTCGCCGGGGTGCAACTCCGTGTGCAGGTGGCCGCCATAGAGGTGATCGGCCAGCTCATCCATGCCACGGTAGGCTTCTTCTCGCAGCCAGTAATCCAGATACCATGTATGCTGTGGGATCACTTCTGCCCGGTCACTGAGCAGGAAGTAGGGCATCGCATCTTCGAAGGCTTCGATGCGCAGGCCATGTGTGACCGGCTCAATGCTCATGTACCAATCAGCAGCGCGTGCGTTGAAATGGTGATCGCGATAGTTGATGAGGGCCTTGACATCCAGCGTGACCGGCCCGGGTGCATCAAGAATGGTGTACTGAATGTAAGTCGCGTTTCTGCCGTAGCGCATCCAGATGCGCTTACGCAGGCGGACACCCCCGAAAGTGTACTGCCAGACCGGCGTCTGACCTTCGAGGTGGAAGTCTTCAAGATAGGCGCAGCCGCCAATGGCAGCATCCCGGTCGGAGTTCCAGATGTTGCCGAAAAGATCGTAAGACTCACCACCGATGTGGGCTGTCTCATCGAATTTCGTCAGCAAGGCGGTACGGCCGACCGGCGGCTTCAGCGCGGCGACAAGCAGCGCATGATAGCGCCGTGTCAGCACACCAGAGACCGTGCCAGCGGCATATCCGCCGATCCCATTCGTCACCAGCCATTCGGCTGTCGTCGCCTGGTCGGAATCACAGAGTTGCGATTGATCCAGTTTAAACACCATGCACTGCGCCTTCCCGTCGCGTTTCATTAACACCAGTTTAACGTGAACCGTGCAGCTTGTCAGTGCGGAATTATCAGAATGGATGTAAGTGGACTGTGACCGAGCACAGTCCAGCAGAGGCTTCAGGTTGTTTTAGGTTGCGTTTTAGGTTGCGTTTTAGGTTGCGTTTTAGGTTGCGTTTTAGGTTGCATCCATGTTGAGGGCAGCGCGCACAGTCGCCAGCAAATCCTGCGGAGGAAAAGGCTTGATCATGTAGCGGTAGACGTCTTCCAGCTTGCCGACGAGGCGGTTCGCGCCGTCGCTGTAAGCGCTGGTGACGATGACCGGCACTTTGTCTTCGCCATAGGTGGATTTGAGGAATTTCAGCACTTCCCAGCCGCTCTTGCCAGGGAGGTTGAGATCGAGCAGAACGAGGTCGGGGCGCTGCTGACTGATGAAATGATTGGCATCTTCCGCGTTGGTGACGTGGGTCACCTCCAGGCCAATGCGCCGCAGGGCGTGGATTGTCATCTGCGCAAAATCGAGCGTATCTTCAACGATGAGTATCACGGGTTGTTCAGCCGCTGACATACCTCACTCCTCAGGTGATGCTGTTTGACCAGCTTGCCAGGCTATTTGTTGTGGTTTCTCGCCCGGGTTACGAGATACACACGCGATGTCAGACGTGTGCAGGCGAGCGCCCATCAATATTTACTATAAACATATCAACTGCGTCAAAACGCGCAATCATTTTGATTTACTATAGCACAGACGGCTGTTTGAACAAGAAAGATCGACTTGAGGCGCGCTGTAGTCATCGAAACGTTTGCTATTGTAATCTTCCGTAAATATTGACATTTTCCCCGTCATAAATGCTTGACAAGCTCCTGGAGTTTTCATATACTAATGCCGTATTAAGATTATTGAGAAAACAATTTTTTCGACGCCCGCAACAGCGGGCGTTTTTCGTTTTCCTTCATATTCCTCACCGATTTTTGCGAAATCAGGGAATCGACAGCATCTGCCGTGCCTGGGTGGCGGAGAGGATACCAATAATCCGCTTACAGAAGCTCAGCGACTGGTACGAAGTGTAAACCACATCAGCGAAATGGCCCCCGCAAGGGGGCTTTTGCGTTATCAGGAGTACGCTAACGCTCGTCCTGTTTGAGTCGCCGCTCCATCGCCTGCACCAGCATACTACCGGTGACAGTCATCGTCAGGTAGATGAGCGACAGGACCGCGTAGGTCTCGACATATTGAAACGTACTGCCGGACCACTTACGCGCAAGCTGCGTGATCTCGTTGGTGCCGAGGATAGTCACCAGTGAGGTATCCTTGATGAGGCTGATGAAATCATTCCCGAGCGGCGGCAGCATCCGGCGTACGGCCTGGGGAATAATGATATAACGGAGTACCAGCGGATACGACATGCCAAGCGACTTGGCCGCTTCGATCTGGCCTTTGTCGATCGACTGGATGCCCGCGCGGAAGACTTCCGCAAGGAAGGCACCATACACCAGTGCCAGACCAGCAATCGCTGTGCCCGCATCACGTCCACGCCAGACCATCTCAGGGACATTGGGGTCGTTGAGCAGCGTCTGAAGCATGGGCAGAATGGTCGTATTGTACCAATCGCGGAACGCCGGCACGAGAATGAAGCCGGAAATCAGCAGGAAGACGAGCGGCGGAATCCCACGCATGAACTCGACATAGAAGGTCACGAGATTATAGACGACGGCGTGGACGATCCGTCCAAAGACCTGATCGGCACGCATGCCGCGCTCCGGTGGGCGTGGCGGATTGGCACGTACGATGCCTGCCAGCAGGCCGATCATGATCGCCAGGGCGTAGCTCGCCACCGCGAGATAGATCGTCAGGCCGATGCCTTCACTCAGTTCTGAAAAAATGGTGCTGTATTCAGGATCAGCGGAAATACTCAGGATGACCAGCACCCACAGCACGACGAACAGAATCAGCCACCAGGGCGCAGTGTACAGACTGGCGAAACGAACGCGCAGCCGGCCTTTACTACGCTCGACGACTTCTTCGTAGTCGTCGCCCACTTCATTTTTGCGTTTGGGTTTATCTGCTGTAGTCATCGGCTGATTCCTGCTGCTGACAGATGTTCACAGGCGACAAAGGGGCGCTAAAGCGCCCCCCGCGCACGTCTTCATTATGAGTATGATGGCTTATTCCGTCTCTTCTTCACCGCCGACGAGGCCCCAGAGCATGTTCAGCTCTTCCAGTACGCCATCTGCTTCCATGCTCTCCAGCGCCGCGTTGAAGGCATCGCGCAGTTCGCTGCCCTCCGGGAAGATGAAGCCCAAGCCGCCCTCTTCCGTCAGCGGTTCTTCCAGCAGCTCGATTTCGTCCGCGTTCACGCCCGTATAGCCCTGTCCGGCCACATCATCGATGATGACCGCATCCACGTCTCCCGCGATCAGCGCCTGCACCGCCGCACCGAAATCGCCAAAGCCCACGATCCGATCGTCACCTACCAGCTCCTGCGCCGTCAGGAAGTTCGTCGTCGCCAGTTGCACACCCACAACAAAATCACCCGACACGAACTCGTCCAGCGTCGCAAAACGATCTTCTCCAAGCTGCACCATCAGCCGCTGAACAATCGACACGTACGGCATCGAGAAATCCACAATCTCATCGCGCTCCGCCGTAATGGTGATGCCATCCGCCGCCATGTCGAACTCGTTGTTCGACACCGCTACAATCATGCCTTCCCATGATGTCTCGATGAACTCCGGCACGCAGTTCAGACGCGAGCAGATCTCCGCCACCGCGTCGTAATCCCAACCCACCGGCTCGCCCGTCTCTTCATCAATGAAGTTGAACGGCGGGTACGCATTCTCGACTGCAACCGTGACAACCTGGCCACCCAGATCAGGCAATTCGTCCTGCGCAAGCACCAGCGTGGGCAGCAGCAGCAACGCCACCAGAATCGCCACAAACCCTATCCGTGAGCGAATCATGCAGATCCTCCTTCGCGTATATCTTGCGATATGTGATGAAATGGTCATGAAAAAAACAACAAATGCGCATTGAAATATACCAGTTTCGTGGGTTATGGCAAAATGGAAGTCCCCACGAAATGTAATCGCCGGACTTGGTAGAAATGCCCAAGAGGATTATCACGGGCCGGGCGGATGCGACTGAGGGGGGAGGATCGGGCTTCCATTAAAACGTGAAGCGCGCATGTGCGGTGCGCGCTTCAACAGGAGATGTACCAGTGCATTACATGCACAAGTTGGATATTCTATCATAATCCAGAATGAATCTGTCTCACAAGTACTTGTGAGGAAATTCTTACCTTAAAACAGATGATTTTCATCGTTATTGCGATATAAGCCCAGGACACTATGTCATTTATTCACATTACGGATGAGGTGACTTCATGAAATGGATCAGACGCCTACTCGTCGCGCTGCTGCTGATCGTCGGGTTGTTTCTGGCGGGGGTCTTCAGCATCATTGCGATTGACACCGTCGCTGGCGAACTCGCCACAGAGTACACCAATGTCACGTATCCCGCTGAAGATGGCACAACGCTTAATGGCTATCTGGTGACACCTGAGGGCGAAGGTCCTTTCCCCGGCGTCATCATGGTGCATGAATGGTGGGGCCTGAACGCTGAAATCGTCGAAATGGCTGATCGGCTCGCGGAGCAGGGTTACGTCGTGCTGGCACCGGATACCTATCGCGGGCCGACGACACGGCAGGTACCGCGTGCGATCTTCCTGCGGGTGACCGTGCCAGAAGACCGCGTTGATGCCGATATGCAGGCCGCTTTCGACTATCTGGCCGGGCGGGAGGACGTCAGCGCTGATCGCATCGGCGTGATGGGCTTCTGCTACGGAGGCGGTGTCGCGCTGCGGCACGGCGTCCGGAACGCGGAGATCGCGGCAGTGATCAATCTGTATGGCGACACGATCACCGATGCTGAGAACTTCGGCACGCTGCCGGAGAGCGGCGCGCCCGTGCTGGGCATCTTCGGCTCGGCGGATATGCAGATCCCGGTCAGCGAGGTCGAAGCATTCGACGCGGCGCTCGACGGGGCGGGCATCCCCAATACGGTGACCATCTACGAGGACATGCCGCACGCCTTCGTCCAGCCGGACAATATCGATGAACCGGGCGCACCGCAGGATGCCTGGGAACAGATCATCGCCTTCCTTGACGAGACGCTCAAAACTGTCGAATAACCCACGCGCAGGCCGAGAGGCGCAGATTCACCGCCACCTTTCGGTCTGTCAGAATCTCTTCACAGTTGTAAAACATGCCCATGGTGCGGGGCCTGCGCCGTGAAAATCGCATATACTAGCCCTATCCGCAGGTGAGCACAGACGGAGTAAAGCGCGTGGTTACGATAAAACGAATCGCTCCCGGATCAGCGTTCAGGGTCGGCCTGTGGGTCGGCATCGTTGGTGCTTCGCTTCAGGTTACTCTCTTCGTGATGTTCCTGCTGCTGGTCGTAGGCGTCCCAGCGGGACAGTTTGGGCTGCCATTTCTGGTGCGCGTATCGACGAGCGTGTTCTTCACTGGCATAAGCGTCGGCATGATGGCCGGCCTGCTGGCGATCATCTATAACTTCGTGGCGCGCCGCTTCGGCGGGTTGAAGGTTGAACTGAGCCAGATCGAATGGCCAGAGAAGCGCAAGAACGACCACAGAAGCGACCACAAAAGCGACCATGACGACGAACTCTGATCGCTGCGCGCCATCCGTAAGCGCGCTGGCATCTGCTATACTGGCTATTGATGAGCAAGACAAGCCGCCAGTGAGTTACAAATGACTCAGATAAAGAAATCAAAGGGACGCCCACCGCTGCGCAGTCAGCTAACGGCCCTGGGCTGCACGCTGACCATCATCATGGGGGCGCTGGGCGTGGCCCTGGGTGGACTGGGCGCGATGCTGGTGGCCCCCACGTTTTACAACCTGGATACAACCCGCGCCGCAGTGCGCGCCGATTCAACCGCACTGGCAGCGACTGCGCAATGGCTGGTCGGCCAGGCGCAGTTCCTCGATGCGACCCGCGCCGCCAATATGGACGTCGCCACACGCGCAGCGCTGAGCGCTCAGGAGACGCAGGCACAACTCGTGCAGACAGCGACGCAGCAGCAGCGCTCTATCGAAGCCACGCAGACACAGCAGGCCGTCATCAGCGTGGAGCAGATGACACGGATCGCCTTGGATTATGCCGGGACACAGGCCGCACTTCAGCAGCAGGCAACACAGATCGAGCTGGATTTCCAGGCGACGCGCGCCGCGCTCGGTGACGATGGTCAGGCACAGGCCGCACCCGCAGATCGGAACAGCGCTGTCAGTCTGGCGGCGACGGCCACGCCAACGCTGACAAGCACCCCCGCACCAACGCTTACGCCAACGCCGACAGCCAGCGCGACGGGGACGCCTTCGCTCAGTCGCACGCCGACACCCGCCGCCGCACTCGACGTCGATTTTGAACGCCGCCCGGCGTTCAACGACTGGTTGTATGATTATGCGGATTGGTCATTGGAAGAACAGGCGGGTAACTGGGTCGCGCTCAGCGATGACGCACTGCTGCAGGCCGCCTGGTCAGATTACGGGGATGTGTCGGTCAGTCTGACGTTCATCCCTGCGGAAGCAGGCACGCACCGGCTGAATTTCGCCGCTGAAGATGGCACCATCCTCAGTGTGGAGCTTTTGAGTGATGCTGGTCGCCCGCGATTGCTGCGCGTCACCCAGCGCGATGCTACTGCATCCACGCCAGAGGATATCGGCAGCACGGCACTCAGTCTGCCGGCTGCACCCTTGTCACTCAGTTTGCGACGCAACGATAACCTGCTGGCCATCCAGATCAACGATCAGTTTGTGCTCTCGCCCATTGTCCCCGTCGTCAATGGTGGCCAGCGAATCAGTCTACAGGTTCCCCAGGGCGCAGCCCTGCAAACCCTGCGCATCACACCGCTGACGTAGACTATCGGGGCACTTGCCCTGATCCTGCACGATTGGCTTGCGCTGGTCGTAGAAGGCAGCCATGGACAGGGAACGAAGTCCCCGCATACCAGCGTAAGATGGCAATCGTAAGATGGCAATCAGACGGAGGCTTCGACCAGATTGAGGTTGAGCGCACCACTGACAGCAGCGGTGATCGTGCGCTGGAACATCCCGGCGACGTGTTCGGTAGCGGGTTTGAGGTCGTTGGCCAGCCACCACAGGATGAGGCCGAAGAGCGCGCCGGCGATCTGATGCGCGACGACGGGCACGGGTGTCGGCGGCGTGTGACCACGCGGCACCAGCGGCCTGACCTGCTCCGCAGCGATGCGGGCGATGTAATCCAGTGCGCGATTGATGACATAGGTCACGCCGCGCTCGCCCAGCAGCAGCGCCCGATAGAGCGCCTGATACTCGGCCACGTGCTGAAACACGATGGTGCTGGGCGGACGTTCGCCCTCTCGCCATGTGAAATCGAAGACGGGCGTATCCAGCGACTGCACCAGCTCATCGAAGAGCGCTTCCAGGCTGTCGGCGAGCAGCTCGTCCTTATCCTTATAGTGCAGGTAGAAGGTTGCACGGCTCAAATCAGCGCGATCAGTGATCTGCTGAATAGTAATCTGTTCATAGCCCTGTTCGAGTACGAGTGCGAGTAGGGCTTCTCGCAGGAGGCGGCGAGTGCGACGCACTCGGCGATCAATACGCGTCATTATGGGTTGTTTCTGTTTATGGACAATTCACGGTAAGTTAAGGCATTGTGTTCAATAATAGGCAAAAAGTCAATTGTCTTCATGCTTGATCCGGTTAAATCGGCACACATTGCCCTCCGTTTACCGTACGCAGTACAATGAGCGTGCATAATCCGCCCTGTGCTCAGTCATTGCGGCGATCCTGAATCAACGATACCTTCACCCGGCGCACTTAACGGAAACCGTAATCCATGAAACTGATTGACGTGCATATCGAACGCATCCGCCGCATTGGGCTGACCATGCATCATCTTGAAGTCACCGCGCCGGATAAATCACTGCGCAGTATGAAGCCTGGTCAGACGCTGCTGGCGCGCCCCGTCGACGCGGAAGGTGAGCCTCTCAACTGGGACCCGTACCTGCGCGATGTCTGGTGGCCGGTTGGCATGACAGGCAGCAGTACGCTGCTGATCGAACGCCCGGCCAGTACCAGCCACGAACCCGGGCGACGGATCAGCCTGCTTGGGCCGGTCGGGATGCCGTATGCGCTGCGACAGGGTGCGCGCAACATCCTGCTGATTGCGCACAATACATCGCCAACGCCGCTGACCGTGCTGGCCCCCTGGCTGGCGCGCAATCAGTTGAACATCACGCTGGTACTCACGGGCGAAGCACGCGCCTATCCGACAGATCATCTGCCGCCAGAGACAGAGATCATCCTCGGCGATGAGAGCTTCAACTGGCAGCAACCGGCGGATGCCTTCACCTGGGCGGACCAGGCTTTCATCGTCGCGCCGCAGGATAACGAGCTGACGCACTTCAGAGCTGTTATCGACCTGGCGCAGCATTACCGCATCGCGGTCGGACGACAGTTTTTGTACGGCGTTGTGCAGAGCGGTGTCGTCTGCGGGACGGGCGCGTGCATGTGCTGTGCCGTCCGCGTGGCGCGTAGTTCGCGGCCCCGGCTCGCCTGTGTGGATGGCCCCGCATTCGACCTGAGCGAACTGCTGCTGCCGGAAATCGGAGCGGGCTAGACGCATCCGCAGATACGGCATGGCCATTGAAAAATGGTCGAGCATTGATTAGGTTAAGATGACACAACCGAGCCAGAAAGGGCTGCAATGGATCTGACCAGTGACATCCCCATCCTGCGGGAACTCCCGCTGGATGTACAGGCAGTCATACTGCGCATCCTGCTGCTGTTGATTGTGCTGGCGGTCGTCTGGGTGCTGCGGCGGGTGATTACCGCTTTGCTGCTCACACCGGTTCGGCAGTTGGTCAAGCGGACGTCAGCCGGCACGGATGATCTGATTCTGCGGTCGATCAAGGGGCCGCTGAATGTCACCGTGATCGCCATTGCCATCGCGCTGACCGTCGCCGTGCTGGATTTTGGCCTCGACGTGACCACATTCGCAAGGAATCTGACGCGCTCGCTTCTGATCGCTGCCGCAATTTTCGCTGTGTACAACATCGTCGGGATCATCACGCTCACGCCGGAAGCGCTGCGGCGCGTCACCGGCATCAACATTGAAAGACGCCTGTTACCCTTCCTGACGACGATCCTCAAGGTCTTCATCGTGGTGATGGGGGTCCTCATCATCATTCAGGAATGGGGCTACGACGCTACCGGCCTGATCGCTTCGCTGGGTGTGGTTGGTCTGGCCTTCTCGCTGGCGGCGCAGGATACCGCTGCCAACCTGTTCGGCTTTACGGCTATTGTCAGCGATAACCCCTTCGATGTGGGCGACTACATCATCATGGGCGACGTCGCCGGCGTCGTGGAACACGTCGGCGTACGCTCGACGCGCATTCGTAAGCCCGATCAGAGTCTGGTTGCTATCCCGAATAACACGCTGAGTAACGCCGCCGTCACCAACTGGTCGCGCTTACAAAAGCGCCGCATTGATTTCTACATTGGCGTCACCTACAACACCAACAGCCAGCAAATACGCGAACTGGTCGCCAAAATCCGCGAAATGCTGATGTCGCGCGAACTCGTCGACCCAGAATCGGTCGTGGTGCACTTCGTCAATTTTGGCGGGTCATCGCTGGATATCCGCATCATCTGCTATGTGTGGATCGCTGACTGGAATGCCTACACTGCGGAGCAGGAGCAGATCAACCTGGAAATCATGGATATTGTCGAATCAATGAACCTGAGCTTCGCCTTCCCCAGTACGTCTGTCTACATCGAGAGCGTGCCCAAGCCGCGCAAGCCCTCGAACCAGCGGCCCAAGCAGTACGTCCCGGCCTCTCAGGAAGCCGCCGACGCTCTGTCAGACACGCAGCCGCGCGCATCTGACATGCCGGATCAGGCGAATGTGTCGGCGTCAAATGACGATGACGGGGATGATGCTCGATGAGCACACCGTCAGCTTCCCCGACGGTGGCAAACCCTGAAGCAGAACTCCCCGACGCGGATGCGATCATGTTCGCGCTGGGGTATACACCCGATGATCTGCATGCCAACCAGACCGGGACGCTGGGCGCGGCGCAATCAGAGCGGCTGCGGCAGATGAAACGGCGGGCGCTGCTGGCGGGCGCTGCGGGGTTTCTCAGCATGGCGCTGCTGGCAACGATCTTCCTATACATCGGTGGGCTGAATAACTCAGCGATTCTGACGCTGGTGGGCGTCGGGCTGACGCTGTGCAACGCGCTGCTGGTGGGGCTTATCGCGCGGCACTGGCTGCGCCTGGATGCCGATCTGCGCGATGGTCAGCCGGTGCGCGCACTGACTGGCTCACTGGAACGCATCATACGGCCGGGCGGCAACCTGACGCAGTACGTTTTACGGATTGATGGTAAAGAGATCGCCGTCAAGAAATCGGTCTTCAAGCTTTTCCGGCATGAGCAGGTGTATCGGCTGTACCGCACGCGACACAGCGGTATGTTAATCGGTGCTGAGCCACTCCACTGAAAGAACCCCTGAAAGAACCTCTGAACAATCCCTCAGTTAGCTCCAACGGAATGAATCGAGCAGGAGCTGGAGCGTCGTGAGCATGGCCGGGTCGGTAGCGACACCATCCGCGCTGAACAGCTCCAGCACGGCGGTTTCATCTTCACGCTGGAAGAAGAACAGATCGATCTGACCGTTGGGCAGCACAGTATCATCATTGACGCGATAGCTGCGGCGCAGGGTCCCATCTTCTGCGGTCGCTTCGCTGATAAAGCTGAAGCGTGCCAGATAATCCGGGAAGAAATCGTCCGGGGCGACGCGGTTGTCAAACAGGCTGACAGAGGCGAAGGCTTCGCCCTCAGGCGCTTTCCATAAATGCAGCAGGCGCGTCACGCTGCTGTTATCGGTGAAGATCCACTCAGAAGGTACGGAAATGGAATAAACGTCTTCCTCGCTGACGGTCGTCGCGCCCCTGAAGGGTGTCGGCACGACTGGCTCCGACGGGCCAAGTGGCAGCAGACCGGTTGCCGCGGCACCACCTACCCCCAGCACCAGGACCACCAGCAGGCCCACCAGCATCAGCGGCAGCAGACGGCGACCACCGGCGGCCTTTTCTGCGGGCTGGGGCTGTGACTCTGTATGCGGCGCACGGGCCACACCGCTGATCTGCGCCGCCGTCTGGCCGAGCGTGGTATCACCGGCGTTGCCGATTACCTGCGGCGCAACGGTACGCTGTGGGTCGTGGGCGGAGGCGGCGGGGCGCGTCGGCGCAGTTGAAGAGAGCGCAGCCCGGTATGCAGCGGACATCTCACCAGCGCTGGCAAAACGCGCGTTGGGGTCTTTGGCCGTCGCCCGGCTGACGACCGCCTGGATCGCCTCTGGCACGCCGTCGCGGAACTGACTGATCGGCGGCATTGGCTCGTTGAGGTGCATCAGCAGCAAGCCGACAGGCGTCTCGGCACGGTAAGGTTCGCGCCCGGTGATGAGTTCGAACAGCACAATGCCGAGCGAGTAAATATCGGCGCGGCCATCGATCGCCTGCCCGTTGGCCTGCTCCGGCGACATATAGGCCGGTGTCCCGATGATGGCGCTGCCAGTCAGGTTACTGTCCATAACGCGCGCGATGCCGAAGTCGCTCAGATAGGCGTTGTTGTTCTCGTCCAGCATGATGTTGCCGGGCTTCAGATCGCGGTGGATGATGCCCTGCTGATGGGCGTAATGCAGCGCCTCGGCCACCTGCATCAGCGGCTTTTCAAGGTCGGCGAGATCCGGGATCTCACCACGCCGGATCATATCGGCCATGCTGCCGCCCCCGAGATAGCGCATGGCGATGAAGGGCAGGCCATCGGCTTCGCCATAGTCGAAGATCGGCAGGATGTGCGGGTGTTCCAGCTTGCTGATTACATCGACTTCGCGCTTGAAGCGCTCCAGGAAGCCCGGGTCATGGAACAGGTAGCGCGGCAATACCTTGATGGCGACCTTGCGGTTCATGCTGAGCTGCACCGCACTGTAGACGGTGGCCATACCGCCACGGCCTATTTCCGATACGATCTTATAATTGCCGATCGTCTTGCCCGGCAATTCTGTATCGCCGCTGCCACTCAACCGGGTATTGTCGGTTTCACTCATGATTGCGTCCGCTGATTGGTGTGATTTGTTTATACACGTCGCCTGCGGCCCGCCCCGACATGGCTTCAGGCTTCATCGGCCAGCGCCGTAAAGCGCATGAACGCCCGCTCCTGGGGCGTCATGTCGTTGGGATAGTCGTAGGTATCGTACGTCTCCAGAATGCGATAGCCCTCTTTAATATAGCCGCGAATGGTGTGCAGGCTGATGCCCATCTCGTCAGCGGCCAGATGCGCGGGCATGCCTTCGATCACACACAGACGTATGGCCTGCCGCACGCGATCGGTCATCTCCGGGTATTCGCGCTGGCTGGGCAGCAGCAGCGCGTTGAACAGACGCATACTGCGCGTGCCCTGCGTCTGACGCTGCACGCTCGCCGTGACAACCATATCGTGATTGAGAGTGTAGACAATCGCCCAGGCGATGCGCAGGCGCACCTCATGCTTGAGGAAGAAGGCGCGTGCACCTTCCTCGGCGGCGACCTCCGCCAGCGTGGGGTTATCCATTGACTGCACCAGACACACAATCGATACCTGCGGAATCAGCCGCCGGATTTCGCGCAGGGTCATACGCAGGCCCTGCTCACCACCCAGATGCTCGGCATCCAGCGCGATAACGTCCGGATGTTCCACCGGGCTTAAGTCCTGCAGGTGCTCCAGCAGGAGTTCGCGGTCATGCGTCATAAACGTCACCCGTGTTCGCCGATCCCAAGCCAGATAGCTGTTGATCGCTTGCAGGGCATAGACGTCAGTGTCGAACAATATGACCTTGAGATTGAGGGTTCCGATACCAGGCATAAGTTTGACCGGACGACGGTTATACCTATCACATGTTTGGCTGCGATTTTAGTGTATGCCGAAATGTGGCATGTGGCAATTGAGGCTGATGCGTTAATCCGCCTCAATCCGGGTAAGTGCTGAAAAGAGGGATCGCCTGGCGATCACCAATGGAACAACTCAGGCGGAGGCGTAATGTCGATCAGCCTGCAGGCCCGTGTCAGGGGAAAGCGCATCGGTCCGGGCGTGGCGGAGGATGATCAGGCCGACGATCCCGGCGACCGCACTCGCGGCCAGCACGCCGATCTTGGCCTCCTGGGCCAGCGCGTGCTGGTCGGAGAAGGCGAGCTGCGTCACAAAGAGCGACATGGTAAAGCCGATCCCGGCCAGTACGCTCACCCCACGGATATGCCGCCATGTGACGCCGCGTGGCAGATCCGCCAGACGCAGGCGCACCGCCAGCCACGTAAACAGGCTGATCCCAATCGGCTTACCGACGAACAACCCGAGGAAGACACCCAGTCCTACCGGATGCGTGAACGTCTCGCGCAGGCTGGCCCCACCTTCCGAGAGGGAGACGCCTGCATTCGCCAGGGCAAACAGTGGCATCAGCATGAACATCACCCACGGACGCAGGCTCTTTTCGAGCTGGATGAGTGGCGGGGTCATATCCATCATGGCGTTCGACAGCTCCGATACGGCCTGACGCTGGTCGTGGTGGCGCAGGACATCATGACCCGTCATGCGGTCGGGGTCGAGGCGTGCGCGTATCTGCTCAAGCACGTGGATCGGTTCGCGCAGTGGGCGCGCCGGGATCGCTATAGCGATCACTACACCGGCAATTGTGGCGTGTATGCCGCTGGCGAAGAAGCCCAGCCAGATCAGTATCGATAGCGTGAAGAAAACCAGCGGGTTGTAAATCCCCCAGCGACCGAGCAGATAGAGGATCAGCCAGAATAACACCGCGATCAACAGACCGGTGATGTTCAGATGGCCGGTGTAGAACAGCGTAATAACGAGTATCGCGCCGATGTCGTCGGCGATCGCCAGCGTCGCCAGGAAGATCTTCAGGCTGAGGGGGACGCGCCGCCCCAGCAGCGCCAGGATGCCCAGTGCGAAGGCGATATCCGTGGACATGGGCACGCCCCAGCCAGACGACCCCAGCCCGGCGGCGTTCAGCAGCATGTAAATCGTCGCCGGGACGAGCATCCCGCCCAGCGCAGCGCCAACCGGCAGCAGCGCCTGCCGCACAGTCGACAGCTCGCCCACGAGAATCTGCTCTTTGACTTCCAGCCCGATGAGAAAGAAGAAGGCCATCATCAGGCCCTCGTTAAGCCACTGGTGCAGCGTCAGGCTGAAGTGCAGGTCGCCCAGTGAGACGGAGAGGGGCATCTCCAGCAGGCCGAAGTAGCTCTCCGCAGCGGGCGAATTGGCCCAGATCATGGCGATGATCGTGCACAGCAGCAGGAACAGACTTCCCAGGACCTCTGAATTGATGAAGACGCGCCAGTGTCGGATCACGCGGTCGACGGCAGCGGGCCGGGACTGATTCGCCATCGATCCGAGCAAGTCCTGAGGGAAGTTCATCTTGATTTGCTTTCTACGATAGAGCGACGTGTACAAACACGCTAACCCAGGCGGTCGGGCATGTCACGCCGCTTAATATAAGTATACGACTGTTCAGATTGCGGCGGTGGCGGCTGATATTGAGTAGTGACGAAGATCGTTAGCTGGCCAGACGTTCCTCCCGGCGCGCAACCCGACCACGCAGGCGCGCTAATCAGGCACTCATCTTGAGGTGAGCTTCGGACGATCAGTTACGAAATACTTCGTACAAACTGTACGATTTCCAACGGGCCTAGTGCGACAGCGCGTATATTTCATGGCCCGTTAAGCCACGTCTAGGGACTAGCTCACCCGGAGCCTGTGTAATGGTAAGGGTGTGTGGCTGATGTGCGGTAGCCCACACAGCAACGAAATTTGCATCTGTATTGGTTAAATCAGGAGATGTACCCTATGCGTAAGTTGTTTGCTATTGCAAGCGTACTGGCCGTAGTGATTTTCGGTCTGGTACCCGCCTTCGCCCAGGACGAAGATACCATCGTGGATATCGCCGTCGCCAGCGAAGACTTTGAGACACTCGTCCAGGCCGTACAGGCTGCGGGCCTGGTCGAAGCCCTCTCCAGCCCCGGCCCCTTCACCGTATTTGCCCCAACTGATGAAGCTTTCGCGGCTGCGCTGGATTCACTCGGCCTGACCGCTGAAGAACTGCTCGCCGATACGGCCATGCTCACGGATATCCTGCTGTACCACGTCGTCCCGGCTGAACTGATGGCCGCCGATGTCGTCAGCGCGATTGAAGCTGGTGGTGGCACTGCTACCGTCCCGACGCTTCAGGGTAGCAATCTGGAAGTGACGCTCGGCGAAGACGGCCCGGTCATCAACGGCACGGTCAATGTGACCGTGACGGATGTTGATGCCAGCAACGGCGTGATCCACGTCATTGACGGCGTTCTGCTGCCGCCCGCTACAGAAGAGATGGATGACATGACGGAAGTGCCGATGACGCACATCCGCGTACATCACTTCTCCCCGGATACCCCGGCGGTTGACGTATACGTCAATGGCGAAGTCGCCATCAGCGGCCTGGAATTCCCCAATTCGACCGGATGGGTTGATCTGGCTGCTGGCGTTTACGAAATCGCAGTGGCCCCGGCTGGCACCAGCATCGAAGATGCCGCCATCGGCCCGGCTGAGTTCGAGCTGAGCGTGGATAATTGGATCAACATAGCCGCCGTCGGCAGCCTGGAAGAAGGCACGCTGGCCCCGGCGATCTTCGTCGAAAACATGTCGGCTGAACTGGCCGAAGAAAACGCCCGTGTAACCGTCTTCCATGGGATCGAAGGCGCGCCTGCTGTAGACGTTCTGGCGGGTGGCGAAGTGATCATCCCGGACCTGAACTTCCCTGGTACGCTTAACGGCAACGACGGTGCCTTCACCATCGACGCGCCTGCTGGCACCTACGACCTGAGCGTCGTTGTCGACGACACCGATACACAGATCCTTGACCTGAGCGGCACCACCCTCGAAGCTGGCATGATCTATCTGGTAGCCGCGGTCGGTACGCCTGACGCTCCGCAGGCGGCGGTCGCTGTTGTCGCCGCGAGCGACATCATGATGGACGAGATGACGGAAGACACCATGGCGACAGAGCAGTCCATCACTGACGTCGTCGCCAGCAGCGCAACCAGTGACACGCCGGAGTTCACCATCCTGCTGCAGGCAGTCCAGGCTGCTGGCCTGGGTGAGACACTGGCCAGCGAAGGACCTTTCACCGTCTTCGCCCCGACCGACGCTGCCTTCGCGGCTGCGCTGGACCAGCTGGGCCTGACGGCTGAAGAACTGCTGAGCGATACTGAGCTGCTGACGAACGTGCTGCTGTACCACGTCGTCCCGGCTGAACTGATGGCCGCTGACGTCATCGCCGCCGTAGAAGGCGCAGGCGGCACCGCGAGCGTCGGCACGGCGCAGGGCAGCAACATCGAAGTCACCCTGGGTGAAAATGGCCCGGTCATCAACGACACGGTGAACGTCATCAGCACGGATATCAGCGCGACCAACGGCGTGATCCACGTCATCGATGCCGTGCTGCTGCCGCCGACGGAATAAGCACCACGGACTAAAATTTCTGCAACAGCAACAGAGGGCGCACCAGATGCGCCCTTTGTCGCGTTTTACCGTCATTTATACGCCGAAAACTGCATTAATCCTGAACAAGCTTTAATCTGAAGGTTCGCATTTTTGGCGTGAATTTGTCATAATTTGCGTGCGGAATTCTCTTTTTTAACGCACTGGGTTTTACATACATTCAGGAGACTGTTACATGCGCAAACTGGCGTTGCTTGTAAGTGCGCTCGTACTACTCGTCATGAGCGTGCTACCAGCCGCCGCGCAAGACGAAACAATTGTCGATATTGCGGCGGGTAATGAAGACTTTAGCATCCTCGTACAGGCCGTCACGGCGGCAGGGCTGGTCGATACGCTGGCCGGTGAAGGTCCTTTCACCGTCTTCGCACCGACCAACGATGCCTTCCTGGCAGCCATCGCTGCGCTCAACCTCGACCCGGCAGCCCTGCTGACCGACGTTGATCTGCTGAGCAGCATTCTGCTTTATCATGTCGCCAACGGCGAACTCACCAGTGACACCCTGGTCGACGGCGCGGAAGTTGTCACCGTCCAGGGCGAAACCATCGAAGTTGCAATCGGCGACGCTGTTGTACTGAACGGCACGACCACCGTCGTTACGGCTGATATCCAGGCCAGCAACGGCGTGATCCACGTCATCGACAATGTGCTGCTGCCACCGACCGTCGCTGAAGCCCTGGCGGGTGATGGCGAAGAAGCGGCCGAAGAAGAAGAAGAAGCCGCTGAAGAAGAAGAGATGGCCGCCGGCACGATTGTCGACCTGGCCCTGGCTGATGAAACCTTCGCAACCCTGGTTGCGGCGGTGGATGCTGCTGATCTGGTTGAAACACTGGCGAGTGAAGGCCCCTTCACCGTCTTCGCACCCACCAACGAAGCCTTCGCCGCCGCGCTGGAAGCGCTCGGTCTGACGGCTGAGGAACTGCTGGCCGATACCGACACCCTGACCACCGTCCTGCTGTACCACGTGGTCGCCGGTAATGTCACCAGCAGCGATATTGTTGACGGTGCAGAAGTAGAAACCGTCCAGGGTGAAACCATCCTGACAGAAATCGTTGACGGCGGCGTCGTGCTGAATGGCGCGGTCAACGTCATCGCGGCGGATATCACTGCCAGCAACGGCGTGATCCACGTCATCGACGGCGTGCTGCTGCCGCCCAGCCTGGTCGAAGCCTTGAGCGCCCCCGCTGAAGAACCGCAGCAGGAAGCCGCTGAGGAAGAAGCCCCGGCTGAAGAAACCGCTGAAGAACCTGCCGAGCAGTTCACCGGCCAGACCTTCCTGCGCCTGGCGCACCTGGCGGGTGACATCGGTGGTGCCGATATCTACATCAATGGCCAGCTTCGCCGCCCCTTCACCGACGTCCAGCAGGGCACGGTGACCGGCTTCTTCGCGCTGCCGGAAGGCAACTACCGCATTCAGGTCGTCCCGACCGGCCGTAACACGGGCCGTGCGGTCATCGATGCGGAACTGTTCCTGGGTGATGGCGAATACAACACCGTCGCCGCATATGGCAACGCCTTCAGCACTGGTATTGATGCCGCGGTTATCCCCGAAGATCGTGAGAGCACGCTCTCCGCGACCGGTGCCCGCGTGACCGTCTTCCACGCCATCCCGGATGCGCCCGCAGTTGACATCCTGGCCAATGGCAACCTGATCGCAGGCCGTATCGCTTACCCCGGCACCCTGACCCTGGTCGGTGGCGGCACCAATGACGGCGCCTTCACCTTCGACGTCCCGGCTGGCACCTACGACCTGGCCGTCGTCCCCAATGGTCAGACCAGCCCGGTCGTCATCGACCTGAGCGGCACGACCCTGGAAGCCGGCAATTACTACTTCGTGGCTGCTTACGGCACCCTGGCAGACCCGCAGGTCGCCCTGGGCGTCGCCGACTAAGTCACACGCTCAGGGGAGCCTGAAGGTTCTCCTGGAACAGAGTTCAGGCAGCAGGCCGGGCAGATGCTCGGCCTGTTGTATTCTGGCGGGCGGTTTCTTACAGGCGCAACGCCTGCTAGAATGGCGCACACCTGAGAACATGAGGTCCGACGGAGCGGTTGTATGGATCGGTCAATCATCCTGACAGTTGCCCTGAGCATTGCGGCGCTGCTGCTGGTGCTGGAGCTGGTGCGGCGGCGTAAGCTGCGCGAGGAATACAGCCTGCTGTGGTTGTTCACGGCGCTGGTGATGATCGTCGTCAGCGTGTGGCGCGATCTGCTGCATGGGCTGGCAACCCTGGTCGGGATCGCCTATCCACCCAACCTGTTGTTCCTGCTGGCCGCGCTGCTGATTCTGTTCATTCTGTTGTATTTCAGCGTGGTCATCACGCGGCTCACACACGAGAACAAAGTCAGCGCGCAGGAACTGGCCCTGCTGCGGCAGCAGATCGAGCAGTTGCACACACAGATAGGCACTACAGACCAGAACAGTTCAGGGAATCAGAATGGACAGCAGCAGCAGTCCGATCAGGCCGGCCCCGTAGATCGCCAGCCACCCCACCCAGGCCGTTGACGGCGGGTTGTCGTCGACGCCCTGCAGCCAGATGTCGCCCTCAACGAACTCGGGCTGTTGATCCGGTGGCACGCGGAAGCGTGGCCCGATCTTCCAGGCGAGTAGCGCCCCACCGATCAGGCCGCCCAGATGCGCCCAGTTGCCGATCAGCACGCCCTCGACCTGCGTCGCCGTCACGTAGGCGTTCGACGTCAGGCCGAACAGGAAGTTAAAGCCCATAATGAACAGAGATTCGCGCAGACGACTGCGCGCCCACTTGCCGTAAAGATCGCGGTGGCGATACAGATAAACGACCTCCGCACCCCAGACGGCGAACACCGCCCCGGATGCCCCGATACCGCCTTCGTTGAACAGCAGGCTCAGAAGGCTGCCACCCAGACCACCCAGCAGGTAGATCAGCAGCAGACGCCAGCGCCCATAGAGTCGCTCGACCACACTGCCGATGACGTAGAGGGCGATGCCATTAAACAGCAGGTGCGCTTCATTGCCGTGCAGGAACATCGACGTAAACAGGCGATACCACTGCGTCTGGCTGAGCTGGGGATCGTTGGCCCAGGCGTTGTAGAGATTGATCGCCGCCTCTGGTGCCAGGTAGTTCAGCGCGAATAAGGCGACGTTGATAGCAATCAGGACGAAGATCAGGACGGGGCGCTCCACGGTGCCGGGTAATCTCATCCTGACCTGACGCCGAACCGCCGCGTCGGCTGATTCCGCCGGCACCGAACGTGCTTCCAGCGGGTGCCGTGGACGCGATTCTGCGGGACGTTGTTCGAGTGGGTGACGCGGCTTCGGAGAGGGGTCGGGTGTGGACATGGGTTCAATCGCGGCTGTGGATGAATGATAAGCACAGTCTAGCGCAAAGCGTGCGCGGCGGTAGTGTTATCTGACCTGAAGCGGCTGTTTCTAATGCGCTGCATATGCCAGCAGGCTAAACTGACTGTGACGCGCTCACAACCATGCATCGCCAATGAGAGGCCAATCATGCCCGCGTATGATTTCCGCTGTCAGCAGTGCGGCAGCGAGTTCGAACTCTTCTACAAGAGCTATGCCGCCTACGATGCGGCCACCCCAACCTGCCCGACCTGCGGCAGCGTCCAGCTTGATCGCGTAATCCGCAAAGTGAGCGTGCAGCAGCCGGAGCGCGACTTCAGCCGGATGAACGCCAATGAAATGCTCAACGTGCTGGAAAGCGGCAATGAAAAACAGGTAGAGAAGATGTTTGAGCAGGTCGCCGGGGGCGGTACAGACCCGCGCCGCGCAGCGGACGCGCATCAGGCAGCGCAGGCGCAACAGGCCAGCCCCAAGAGCGGCGATAATACAGGCTAATCCGGCGTGCGGCCGTCCTGGGCTGCGGATTCTGACACATCGGCGACTGCTCCTGCTTCAGCGGTCGCTTTTTTGTCCGGGGCGACGCGCGGCAGACGCAGCCAGAAGCGGCTGCCGTATCCGGGTTTACTCTCAAACCCGACTGAGCCGCCGTGCCGCTCAACCAGCGTCTTGACCAGATAGAGGCCCAGCCCGGTGCCCTGGATGTTCTCCGTCTGCGGCAGCTTCACACGGTAGAACGGCTCAAACAGGCGTGTCTGCTGATCGGCAGGGATGCCGTAGCCCGTGTCGCTGACTTCAAGCTGAACGAACTCCGGTGACTGTGGGCCATTGGCCAAGGCTGGCTGCACCTTCACGGTGATGGTGCCACTCTCAGGCGTATATTTGATCGCGTTGGAAATCAGATTGCCGATGAGTTCGCGCAGTTGGGTCGGCTCACAGCGGACGTGAAACAACTGGCCATCGGGCGAGAAGATGAGGTGCTGCCCCGCTTTAAGCATCTGCTGGCGATGACTGACGCAGACTTCCGTCACCAGGGCGACCATATCGACATCCTGTTCTGGCATTTTGCCGCCCAGATCAATGCGCTCAAGCGTCAGGATATCGTTCGTCAGTTGCTCCATACTGGTGAGCGACTGGTTGATCCGCAAGACATTGCGATTCGCGGCAAGATCATCTTCCGGCACCAGCTTAAACAGTGAGCGCAGGCTCAGCCGGACGTTAGTCAGATAACCTTTGAGGTTATGCCCGGCCACGCGCAGAAGATTCGCCTTGAACTCTTCAAGCTGGCGCACCTGGGTATACAGCGCTTCTAGCTTCTGTCGCGTGCGGAACTGATCGACCGCATAGCGCAGGGTTCTCTCAAGCAGTTCAGGGCGCAGGTGTTTCTTCTCGAGATGGGCGATCGCACCAGCGCGCAGGCCCTCGAGATCGGCTTCGCGCTCCGGCCCGATCGTCAGGAGGATAAACGGGCAGGCATAGACACCAGCAGCAAGCGCCTCGCGGATAAAATCCGCCCCGTTGCGGCCCTGCGGGTCGTTGAGATCGTAATCGATCAGGCAAACGTCAATGCCGCCAGCGGCCATCAGTGACAGCGCGTCATCGATGGTGGTGGCTGCCTTCAGCTCCAGCGTCATACCTGTGATGCGAGCGGCCATACTCCGCAGGAAGATGTGTTCACTCTGACTATCGTCCAGATACAGCAGACACAACGCGGTTAATGTATCGCCGTCATCCGATTTGAGATCAGAATCAGCTGTTGGCATCAACGCAGCTTCTCCAGAATATTCCTGAGTCCAAGGGGGAGATCGGCGGTGAAGCGAAGGCGCTCACCACGGGTGGGATGATCGAAGGCCAGTTCCGCCGCGTGGAGGAAGTGCCGCTTGAGCCGCAATCGCTGCTTGCGAAAGCCATAGACCTGGTCGCCGACGACCGGACAGCCGATAAACGCCATATGCACCCTGATCTGATGGGTGCGCCCGGTCAACAGCTTGAGCCGGACCAGCGCCTGACCATCACGGAACTGATCGTCGATGACTTCGAACTCTGTCACAGCCGGGCGACCCTCGCGGACGACCGCCATGCGCTTGCGCTGCTTGGGGTCGCGGGCGATGGGCGCATCCACGACACCAGTCGCTGTGCCGGGCGTGCGTTCCAGCAGTGCCAGATAAAACTTATCAACGCTGCGCGCCTGAAACTGCGCCATGAGCGGGCGCAGCGCGCCGCTGTGCATCGCGACTACCATCAGGCCGCTGGTGTCTTTATCAAGCCGGTGGACGATGCCCATACGGCCTTCGGCGTCGGGGTCGTCCTGCATATCGATCATGCGCGGATAGCGGGCCAGCAGTGCGTTCACCAGCGTGTGCTGCGGATTACCAACGCCCGGATGGACGACCAAACCGGCAGGCTTATCAATTACGGCGATATCCTCATCTTCGTAGAGGACGTTCAGCGCCATCTCTTCGGGCATGATGACCGTTTCTTCTTCGGGCGGTGGCGGCAGTGTGATGCGTATGCGCTCGCCGCCGCGCAGTTTCACACCCGCTTTCACCGCCTGACCATCGACGGTGACGTGACCGTCCTTGATCAATGCCTGAACCTGAGTGCGCGAATATTCAACCTGTGGGCTGAGGCCGTCCTGAACCAATCTGTCCAGGCGTTCGCCCGCAGTTTCTACCACGAATTCAATCACGTGTTCGTCAGTCATCAGATAAATCTTATCAGAAAACCCGGACAAAGTATGGAAATGTAACTAAATATTAATTCTCTTTGCTGTCTTTTTACGTATCGTATGCCCGTCATCAAAACGCTATAATGGCCCCATGAGCAAAACACGTGACCATGTCCCTCCCTCACAGACTGCCTACGTCATTCAGCAGGTGGGCGCGCTGCTTTTGTTAGCCCTGTTGATCGTCGGCGTGGCTGGCCTGATCGCCATCGGCCTGCGTTTCGATGGGCCGCTGCTGCTGATCGCTGCGCCGCTGCTGGCGAGTCTTGGTCTGCCGCTGATCCTCTTCCTGCGGGCGACGCCACCCCTGCTGGTCGATGATACCGGCCTGACCGCCACACCGCTCATTGGTCGGCGACAGCACATCGCCTGGGAGCAGATCGACTCGGCGCGGCCTTACCCTCTGCTGCCGACTGAGAATCATGAGGTCGTGCGCAAAGTGGTGTTCGAGGGCCGCAAACGCTATCGTCAGGCACGCGGGACGATGCTCATCGTACGCGGCCTTCCCTGGACATACCGGGTGACCGGCTTCTTCGCCGGTGTGGGATTGCGGCCGGTGATCGCCTTCACAACGCGCACCCACACCGATTATGATGCCCTGTTACGCCGTGTCGAGGCGCGTGTGGGCGCGGTCTCAGCAGACGCCAGCGCTTAGCGGTGCTTCCACCCCGGGCTGCGCTTCTCGACGAAGGCGCGCATGCCCTCGGCTTTGTCCTCACTGCCAAACGCCAGATAAAAATTGCGCTTTTCCATCTCCAGCCCTTCGCTGAGGCTGGCTTCATACGCCTGGTTGATGGCGTCTTTCGTCAGTTGAACAGCCAGACGGCTCTTGCTGGCGACCTTCAGCGCGAGCTTGACCGCTTCGTTTACGACGACTTCCGGCGCGACAACCTGATTCACGAGACCATATTGCAGGGCTTCAGCCGCAGTCAGCCGGCGATCGGTGAGCATGATCTCCATGGCGAGCGCCTTGCCGACAGCACGCGTAAGGCGCTGCGTGCCACCACCACCGGGCAGGATACCCAGGTTGATCTCCGGCTGGCCGAATACCGCGGTATCGCTGGCGACGATCATGTCGCAGGCCATCGCGAGTTCGCAGCCGCCGCCCAGGGCGAAGCCACTCACCGCCGCGATGATCGGCTTGTTGTACTTGAAGACGAAGTTATCGCTGACGCTGGTGCCCATCAGCATATCGACATAGGTTTTCTGGTCCATCTCTTTGATGTCGGCCCCGGCTGCGAAGGCGCGCTCGCTGCCAGTGATGACCATACAACCTGTAGCATCGTCAGCATCGTAGGCCCGCAGCGCCTGATGCAGTTCCCCCATCAGCCCATCATTGAGCGCGTTGAGCGCCTGCGGACGATTGAGCCGGATCAGGCCCACGCCAGGCTCAGGCGTCTCCGTCAGAATGTACTCGTAGTCGGTCACGGTTTCCACTCCAGGTCGAAGCGAATGGCAGCTACTCGCCTCAGAGTCTACCACAGGCGAGGCCGCTTGAGCGAAGATCAGGTTGTATCGTTGTCGGTGGGGATCGCACGGCTGCTCGGGAAAGCCATTATCAATGTCTTGTAGGCGCGGGTATCGGCGTCCCCGCGCTGCTGCTCGGAAAGGGATTCGTACTCGTCGATGAGCGATCGCAGCCCTTCGAAGAATTCACCGGCCTGCTTATCTGTCAGGAAGAAGCGCCCGCCGTAGACCAGCCCCTTAAAAATCACTGAGGCGTCTTCTTCCGTACGGATCGCGCCGTCGCGCAGGCTGGCCAGCAGATCGGTCTTCGCGTCTTCCAGCAGGCTGGTAACGGTCAGGTCCATGCCAGCGCCGCCACCCGGCGAGGTCGGCGACAGCAGGTGATCCGCCACCTGGATGTAGCGCGCTGCCACCTGATAGCGCTTCTCGATAATGCCGGAGACGATGCGCGTCTCCACCACGACGATTAGCCGGTGCTTTTCCAGCAGGTTGATATGATAGTAGAGCTTGGTCGGCGGCAGATTGAGCGCAGCCGCCACCTGCTTAACGGTCGCGGGCGTATCCATCAGTTCCAGTATGCGCAGGCGCAGCGGATCCGCCAGTACTTTGAGTGTATCCAGGTCTTCGACGAGGAATTGTTCAGCCGGTTCGAAGTCGAGTTTGCCGGGCACGCCGTCGGGCACCTGGCCAGTTAAGCCATCAGATTGATCGGTGGAGTTGGTCATGGGTTTAGTCGTGCCGCTACAACGTGATTATCTCATCGGACAAGTGGGAATTACAACATTCAAGCGAACTTGAATGTCCGTATTGTATCGGATGCCCATGACCCTGTCGAGACAACATGCGATACCATCTGCGACGTGGTACACCGCTGCCGCCGACTATCAGTCCGGGCATATTACGATCCAGAACTTATGTTCGTAACCCTGGGAGTAATCTACATGACCGAACCCTCTGTTCAACGGATGGGCCGCAGCCGCGTCAGCACGCGGCAGGCGCGCAGCGTCGAAGAAGGTCAGGCAGGCTTCAGGCCGCGCTGGTGAATCTGATCTGTCGCGGCCACTTAGCCATCAATACAGTTAAAAGCGGCACGGAAAGGCGCGCTGCGGTGTCCCGCCGCATCTTCCAATGTGATCCGCCATTCCACCGGGCCGATGAAGTTCTCCCCGGCCAGGCTGCACGAGATATACCAGCCGAGCGTGCCAGCGGACATATCGCCAGCGAGCAGGGTCAGGTCTTCGTGGATGCTGCCCTCCCAGGTACCCATCGGCGCGTAGATAAACTCACTCTCCAGGCGCACAATCGCGTCACCATCCGGGTTGAGGAATTGCAGCGGGCAGGCCATCTCCCCCGTATCGGAGACGACGCTGCACTCCTCCACGCTGACGATGGTCGGCTGTGCGGCATCAAGCACGCTGAGCGGATCAACAGGCTGTGGCAGCAGCGTCAGCGGCAGGCCCGCCACGTGATCCGGCTGCACCAGTTCAACAGTGAGCGCGCCAGCGGGCACGTTGCGCTCCGAAAGTGGCACCAGCACATGTGACCCTGCCGGGGCGTACAGCGTGGTGTCATCGCTGGCGATACGCGCCTGACCAGCCAGCACGTCGATCTCCATCGTCTGCCCTGGCATGGAACGCACAAATGCAGCCGCGTTCAGCTCAAGCTGCACGCCGTTGATCTGCAGGAGCACTGGCGCTGCCTGCATCTGAATCAGGAGTCCGCTGCCGCTGCCGCCCGTAACCAGGGTAAACGCCTGCATGTTCTCAAACACGGGCGTCTCGGGTGCGACCTGCGGCAGCGAATCATCCTCAAGGTTAACGCGGCGGGCGGGTAACCAGCCGACACTGCCATCCGCCTGCACGATGCGCAGCCAATTGCGCGTGCAGTTGCAGGCGTTGACGAAGACTTCTGTTCCCTCGGCCAATGTGCTCAGCACGTCATACTGGGAGCCAGGGCCGCTGTATATTTCAGCGTCTGCGACGAGTACGGCATTCTGGCCGACGTCGCCGCTGGAGACGCTCTGCATTTCGACATCACCGACGAGTGCCATAGTGACGGCGTCGGCCTGCGGCTGGACGCTCAGCAGCGCGACGCCAGCGTCACGCGTGCGCACCAGACAAACTGCATCGAGATTGAGCCGCTCATCGGGCGTATCAAAATCCGGGGCCGGTTCACAGTCGACGAGCAGATCAACCGTGCCCTGACCATAGCAGACCTCGTTCGGGCCGAGGTCGTCACAGGCGATGGCATCCACTGACGGAAAAGCACTGTCCTGTGCCAGTGCGGGTACAGTCAGCAGCAGAATAAGCACTATTTGCCAGAACTTCACCAAAAAGGCTCCAGTTTTACTTCCGCAGGTGATGCTGATAACCAGCAGCCGCCTGGAAGACGAAAATAAGTTGCGCAGGAGTCGTTTTCGGATTCCAGAAGCGATGCGGATGCATTGCTTCGAACAGCAGGCTGTGGCCTGCCTGCATCTCATAGACCGTTTCGTTGATCTGATAGTTCACACTGCCGCTCAGGCAGTAGACGAACTCCTGGCCAGCATGCGTAATCGGCGAGCGCGGCGGCGATCCCGGCAGCACCGTCACCAGGAACGGCTCTAGCTGCTGATTGCGCAGACCAGTCCCCAGACTCTCTACCAGAGTCACGCCATCCGCCGATCGGTCACGTTCGGCCGGCGTCACGTAGACGACTGCCTGCTCAGGCTGTGCGACGAAAAAGTCCGTAATTGAGACGCCCAGCGCGCCAGCGATCAACTGCAACGACGCAACCGTCGGCGAATTATCGCCGCGCTCAATGCGACTGATTGCGTTCAGAGAAAGACCGGAGCGAGCCGCGATCTCGCGCAGGGAGAGGCCAAGCTGCTCTCGACGCTCACGGATGCGGCGTCCGACGTTGGGTTCATCGTTGGCGACCATGAATCTCCTCTTTCAACTTATAGTGTACATAGTTCACATAATAGTGTGAAAGTGATCAATGTCACAGCAATAGCAGCGCGGTTGTAATGTGCGCTTGTGACAGAAATCACAGACGGGACATGACGCTTGCGATTGTGTGGGCAGTCTACACAGGCAGATAATTGATGTATTCGGAAAAGCGAATACATGGATGGATCACCTGTGACACTGCCTACCGCTGAAGAACTCGAAACGCTGCACTACCACATCTGCCAGGCCGTCGGTGATACGAAGCGTATCATGATCCTCTTCGCGCTGCACGAGCGACCGCGTTACGTCACCGAGCTGGCCACCCTGCTGGACGTGCCACAGCCGACCGTCTCGCGGCACCTGGCGATCCTGCTGGAGCGCGGCATCGTCACAAAAGACCGCAATGGTGCCGCCGTCGTCTACCGCCTCGTCGATGATCGCATCGTCACAGTGATGAACCAGATGCGAGAAATTCTGGCTGGGCTGCTGCCGTCCCAGCCCTCACAAGAAATGGATCATTCATGAGAAGACAACGTTACGTCTGGTTATTCGGGCTGCTGGCAACAGTACTGATCATCGTGGGGACGATCATGCTGCTATCGACGCCCAACGTCAACGCCGCCGCCGACCCATGGGCGAATGTCCCGGTACGCAGCGGCGCGACCGATCATAGTGACCTGATGAACCAGCCGTTCGCCACCGGGTCGGAAGTCACGCAGGCGTGTCTCGCCTGTCATGAGGACGCGGCCCACGAGGTCATGCAGACGAATCACTGGACGTGGCAGGCCCCACCCGTCGAGGTCAACTGGCGCGACGAGCCAGTCTCGATCGGCAAGGCCAACACGATCAACAACTTCTGCATTGGGACACAGCCGAACATCTCCGGCTGTTCGCGCTGTCATACTGGCTATGGGTGGGTCGATGAAGACTTCGACTTCACCGTCGAAGAAAACGTCGACTGCCTGGTGTGTCATGACCAATCCGGCGGCTACGTAAAAGCCAGCGGCGGTTATCCAGCGGAAGGCGTCGACCTGCTGGCGGCAGCACAGAGCGTCGGCTCGCCCACGCGGGTGAACTGCGGTAGCTGTCACTTCAATGGCGGCGGTGGCAATGGCGTCAAACATGGCGATATGGATGAGACGCTCTACTTCCCCTCGGAGAACGTCGACGTGCACATGGGTCGCTATGACTTCCAGTGCATCGACTGCCACCAGACAGACAGCCACAACATCATGGGCCGGTCGATCAGCGTCAGCGTTGACAGCGCCAATCAGATCGCCTGTACAGACTGTCACACCCCTGAGCTGACGCACAGCGATCAGCGCATCAACGATCATCTGGGCACCGTCGCCTGCCAGACCTGCCACATCCCGGAAGGCGCGCTGCGTGACCCAACCAAGATGGACTGGGACTGGTCCACTGCGGGCGATCCGGATCGGGAAGAGGACGAACACGAGTATCTGCGCATCAAGGGCAGCTTCGTTTACGAATCGGAGTTCACGCCGGAGTACTTCTGGTATAACGGCACAGCCTCCCACTACATCCCGGGCGATACGATCAACCCGGATAGCCCGACCGCCATCAACAATCCACTGGGTGATATCAACGATCCGGCAGCGATGATCTGGCCGTTCAAGCTGCATACCGCACGCCAGCCCTACGACGTCGTCCATCAGATCCTGCTGGTGCCACAGACGGTCGGGCCGGACGGCTACTGGTCGACCTTTAACTGGGAACTCTCCTTGCAAAATGGCGCGGATGCCACCGGCCTGCCCTACAGCGGCGAGTTCGGCTTCGCTGAGACGGTCATGTACTGGCCATTGGCACATATGGTCCAGCCGGTTGAGAACGTCCTGCAATGCACCGACTGCCACAGCGACAACGGTCGTATGGATTGGGAAGCGCTCGGTTACTTCGGCGATCCGATCCAGTGGGGCGGTCGCACGGTACGTCAGGGAGGCGAATAGACCATGAAACGCACCCTCGTACTCACCGTCACGGCTGGTGTGTTGTGTATTGCGCTGGCGCTAGCGATTTTCGCCAGCACGCCGATTCAGGCCCAGGAAGCCCTGCCGGACGACCGCGTGCCCACGCGGGCCGCACTGCACCCGAGCTTCGCCATGCTGGACGCGACCGGCAGCAACGTGCTGGTATCCGGCCAACCGGTCAGCACCATGCAGACCTGTGGCAGCTGCCACGACGCGGCCTTCATCGCTGAGCACAGCGTCCATACAGACGCCGGTATGCGTCTGGTCGGCAACGTTGAGGACGTGCGCGCCTGGGTCGATGGCCTGGGCTGGTATGGCGGCTGGAACCCGATCACCTACGCGGATAGCGACCTCAGCCTGGAGGACTGGCTGCGCGAGTATGGCTGGCGACACGTCGGTGGCGGCCCGGCTGCTGAAGCTGGCGTCGAGATGAACTGCTTTCTGTGTCACATGCCGGATGCCAACAACGAGGCCCGCATCGCCGCGCTGGAGGCGGGTCAGTTCACCTGGGCCAGCACGGCAACACTGCCCTTCGCGCAGCCGACCGACGGCGGCTGGGCGCTCGATCCGTCGGCGTTCGATGAGAATGGTTTGCTACTGCGCGATAACATCACGCTGGGCGCGCCCCGGGATGAAAGCTGCGGCTTCTGTCATGGGAAGGTCGATACCAGCGCTCAGGTCCCGTTGGCAGCCGACCCACTCGACATGACGCAGTGGACGACGCTGACCACCGGACAGGTATTCTCCCCGCAGCGCATCAGCAACAGCGGCCTCAATATCGAAGCCAAACTACAGCTTGCTCGCTCCTGGGACGTCCATGCGGAGCGCGTTGTCGGCTGTACGGATTGCCACTACTCACTGAACAACCCGGTCTTCTACGTAGAGCCGGAGACAAGCCGTCCCGATCACCTGGAATTCGACCCGCGCCGCATGGATTACGACGACTTCCTGCTGCGCCCGCTGCATCAGTTTGCGAATGGGGGCACCGCCTACGCGGACGCCTTCCCCGTGTTCGAGCGCAGCGTGCGCGACTGCGCCGGCTGCCACAATGCAGCCGCCTCTCATACGTGGCTGGAATATGCAGAGCGCCACATCAACGCACTGGCCTGCGAGAGCTGCCATATTCCGACAGCCTATGCCCCGGCCCTGGCGGCCGTCGATTGGACGGTACTGACGGACACGGGCGACCCCCATCTGACCTATCGCGGCGTCGATACGAGCGTTGCGCCGGTCTACATCAGCGGGTATGAGCCAGTACTGCTGCCAGATCGCGATAACAGACTGGCACCGCACAATATCGTCAGTGCATGGTACTGGGTCTTTGGCGAACCAGCCCAACCCGTGAGCCGTGACGACCTGGCCGCCGTCTATCTGATGGGCGACGGCTACGCGCCGGAAATCCTGACAGCGTTCGACAGCGATGGCGACGGCCAGCTCACCGACCGCGAGCGCGTGCTGGATACAGATGCCAAGATCGCCCTCATCAGCGAGCGACTGCAGGCGCGTGGCCTTGATAATCCGCGTATCGCGGCGGAATCCCAGGCATATGGGCTGCATCACTCGGTCACACATGGCGAGTGGGCCACCCGTGAATGCAGCACCTGCCACACGCAGGACTCCCGACTCAATCAGACTTTCCTGATCGCCAATACCACGCCCGGCGGCGTACAGCCGGTACTGCTCAGCGAGAATCTATCGGGCAGCCTGCACGCCGACGACAGCGGCGCGCTGCACTTCACACCGTCACTGGCGGTGGGTGAACACGGCCTGTACATCCTGGGGCATCACAGCGTGCCACTGGTGAACGTGCTGGGCGTGCTGATCTTCGTCGGGGCGACCTTCGGCGTCATGCTGCACGCCGGTCTGCGACTGCTGGCGGCACGGCGTACGCCCGCGCCTGCCGAGCCGGAACTGCGCGAAGTCTATATGTACTCCATATATGAGCGGCAGTGGCACTGGCTGCAAACAGTGGTCATCTTCGGCCTGATCTTCACCGGCATGGTCATTCACAAACCGGATATCTTCGGCATGTTCAGCTTCCGGGGTGTGGTGATGGTGCATAACGCGCTGGCCCTGCTGCTGATCATCAACGCGGCGCTGGCGGCCTTCTATCATCTGGCCAGCGGCGAGATTCGTCAGTTCCTGCCGGAGCCGCGCGGCTTCTTCGGGCAGATGTTCGCCCAGGCGAAGTATTACGCTTATGGTATCTTCAGGGGCGAACCGCACCCCTTCGAGAAGACGCGCAATCGCAAGCTGAACCCCATTCAGCAGCTGACGTACTTCGGCCTGTTGAACGTGCTGCTGCCGCTGCAGGTCATCACAGGCACGCTGATGTGGGGCGCGCAGCGCTTCCCTGCCCTGACGGATCTCGTCGGTGGCTTGCCGCTGCTGGGCCCGTTGCACACACTCGGATCATGGCTACTGGCGACCTTCATCGTCGTCCACGTCTACATGACGACGACAGGTCACACGCCAATGGCGAATATCCGGGCAATGATCTTCGGTTGGGATGAGGTCGAAGTCCACAGTTCTTCACAAAGTACTTCGTGATTTATTTCCTGGGAGGGTGAGATGGCGACACAAAATCCAAGTTTCAGCGTCGCGGCGTCTGCAGAACCAACGACCGAAAGCAGCGCAAAGCCTTTCGTTAATCCGTATGTGGGCGGCATTCTGCTGGGGCTGGTCCTGTTCCTGTCGTTTCTGATCACGGGCAACGGGTTAGGTGCCTCCGGCGGCCTGAACCGGCTGCTGGTCGTCGTGGAGGATGCCTTCTGGCCCGGCCACGTCGATAACGTCCGCTACCTGATCGACATGGCCGGGGGCGACCGCAACCCGCTCGATAGCTGGGTGGTGTTCGTCACACTGGGCACGATCGCTGGCGGTTTCTTCGCCGGGTGGCGCAATGGGCGGCTCAAAGTCGAGACGATCAAAGGCCCCCAGATCAGCCGTGAGACGCGCTGGCTGATGGCCTTCATCGGCGGCACGGCGATGGGCTTCGGCGCGCGGCTGGCGCGTGGCTGCACGTCCGGGCAGGCACTTTCAGGCGGGGCCGTACTCTCCGTCGGGAGCTGGGCGTTCATGCTGGCGGTCTTCGCCGGGGCGTACGCGCTGGCCTACTTCGTCCGCAGACTGTGGCTGTAGGAGGCGCATCATGACACCCTTCCCACTCCCCTTAGGTGAACTGCTGGGCCACTGGCCTTCTTATATCGTCTACCTGGTGATTGGTTTCGCCTTCGGCTACGTGCTGGAGATTTCAGGCTTCGGCAAATCGACCAAGCTGGCGGCGCAGTTCTACTTCAAAGAACTGACCGTCCTCAAGGTGATGTTCACTGCCATTGTGGTCGGCATGTTGGGCGTGTTCCTGTCGACGGCGCTGGGCGTCCTCGACTATAACCTGGTTTGGGTGAACCCCACTTATCTGTGGCCGGGCATCGTCGGCGGGCTGATCATGGGTGTGGGCTTCATCGTTGGCGGCTTCTGCCCGGGGACCTCTCTCGTCAGCGCGGCGACCGGCAAGCTCGATGGCATCTTCTTCGTGCTCGGCGTGTTCTTTGGCATCTTCCTGTTTGGCGAGACGGTCGGCCTGTTCGAGGACTTCTGGAATTCTTCGTTCATGGGCCGCTTCACGCTCATGGAGCTGTTCAACACCTCAACCGGCGTGATCGTCATTGGCGTGACGATCATGGCGCTGGCGGCGTTCTTCTTCGCAGAGCAGGCCGAGAAGTTCATCGGCGGCATGAATCTGGCGCAGTTCGGCAGATGGCGCTATGGGGCCGCCGTCGCGCTGGTGCTGGTGGCCGCCGTAGTGCTGACTATCGGCCAGCCAACGAACGCCGATAAGTGGGAGGCGATCGCCGCGACGCAGCAGCCGCGCATCGACACGCGGGCGATCTACGCTTCACCGGGCGAAATCCTTGATCTGATGGAAGACCCACGGCTCATCGTCGAGTTGATCGACGTGCGTTCTGAGACGGATTTTAACCTGTTTCACATCCAGGATGCGACGCATTTGCCGCTGGCCGATGTGCTCGATTATGCGTCTGAGCTGCAGGCGCGCCCGGCAAATATGCTCATCGTCGTGCTGAGCAATGACGAAGCCGCAGCCACGGAAGCCTGGCGCATCCTCGTCGCTGAGAGCGTGCCCAACGTCTACGTGCTCGAAGGTGGCGTCAATCAGTGGCTGGATACCTTCAGCGACGAAACATTTCGCACCGCGCATAAACTCGCCGCCCGCGAACCGGACCAGCTTGGCTACCGCTTCGAGGCGGCACTCGGGGCGCGCTATCCGGCGGCTGATCCAAACCCGGACGTCTTCGAACTGGAATATACGAGCGTAGTCGAGCTGCAGATCAAACGCGGACCGAGCAGCGGCGGCTGCGGCTAAAGCACAGATACAGCGCGCACATCTGCCATAAGTGAGAGAAAGGCGCATCAACCCACCCCGACGCCGGACTATAACTTTGGTCAAAATCGCGCCATCCAGCGGCTGACTGATTGCCGCACTTGCGCTGTTCCTTCATAATGGTTGTAAGGTCAGGTGGAGATGCAATCTGATGAGCAAACCACATGAAGGCGTAAAACAGGCTAAAGGTTTCTTCGGGCGCGACCGGGATATTGACAAGTTATGTAAGATGCTGCGCGCACCACAATATCGGCTGGTGACGCTCGTCGGGCCGGGCGGCATCGGCAAAACGCACCTCGCACAGCAGGTGATGCAAGCACTGTCTGACGATTTCACTGAAGGTGTCGTGATGGTGCCACTGCAACCCGTCATCGCCACGGATGGCCTGGCGTCCGTCGTGTTGGAAGCGCTGAACCAGCCACTGATCGGCAGTATTGCGCCTATGGAACAACTGCGTCGCCACCTGGAAGATAAGCACCTGCTGATCGTGCTCGACAACTGCGAACACGTGCTGGATGCTGTCGCCGAACTGACACATTTGCTGGATCATGCGCCCGGCGTTAAGTTCCTGCTGACATCGCGGGAAGTGCTCAATGTCACTGAAGAATGGACGTGGCCGCTGACTGGTCTGGCTTATCCGGCTGATCCGCAGACAGCGGATGCCGAGCACTACGCTGCGATTCAACTGTTTGCTGAGCAGGCCCGCCATGTCAAACGGGATTTCTCGCTCAGCGCGGAGCTGCCGCATGTCGTGCGCGTTTGCCAGCTTGTGGAAGGCATCCCCCTGGCGATTAAGCTGGCCGCCTCCTGGCTGCGATCCATGCCGTGCAGCGCCTTTCTTGAAGAAATCCGCCACGATCTCGACATGCTCAGCACGCGCCTGCGCGACGTCCCGGACCAGCATCGCAGTATTCGCACCGTATTCGATCGCTCGTGGCAGCAGCTTAAACCTACAGAACAGCGAACACTGCGGCGGCTGGCCGTCTTCCAGGGCAGCTTCAACCAAGACGCAGCGCGACACGTCGCCGGGGCCTCCTATCCGGCTCTATCCGCGCTCGTTGATAAATCGCTGCTCAACACGACGACAGACGGGCGCTATCAGATGCACGAGCTGCTGCGCCAGTACATGCGCGAAAAACTCGCGTCCGACCCTGCTGAATCAGAGCAAGCCCATGCGGCCTTTGCGGGTTGGTGCCGGGACTTCGTGGCCGGATTGTATCCCGGCAACGTGGACGAACGACAGCAGGCGACCGCTCTGGCACTGATGGCCGAGCTCGACAACATCAGGGCGGCGTGGCCGCGCATCGCGCAGACGGACGACATCGACGCCCTGCGCCGCCTGATCATCGTCATCGGCGACGTGTTCCAGTTCACGAGCTACTATGCGGAAACCCTCGACAAGCTCGAGAAACTCCAGCGTGACGTGGCGCAGCATCTGGCAGCAGCACCGGACTACCCGACATTGCAGATCGAACTGCTGACGAATATCACCTGGATGCAGATGCGGCTGGGGCGCATCAAAGAGGCGGATAAGAATATTCAGCAGGCGGTGGCGCTGATGGATGCCCATAATTTCGTGCCCCTGAATGCGATGGGCACAGACCCACGCACCGCGCTGGGGCTTGTGCGCAATATCCAGGGGCAGCATGAGGAATCGGCACGCTGGGCGCAGCAGGCCATCGACGCCAGCCGAGCGCGTGACGACCTCAACAATCTGAGCATTAGCCTGTACGTGCTCACGAGCGCGACCCTGGCACTGGGCGATTACGAGGCCGCCACCGAAGCCATACGCGAAGCGACAGAAGCAGCCCGTAAATCACGTAACAACTGGTTCATGGCGTACTGCCTGAACAAGCAGGGGCAGATCGCGCTGGCCCAGGGCGATTATCACACCGCCCAACGATACTATGAGGAGAGTTTCGGCATCCGTGAGAGCTTTGATGACCCTGAAGGTATGGTCGCCGCGCTGACGCACCTGGCGCTCATCGCGCTCTACCGGGCGGATTTCGACACGGCGCTCGCCAACTTCCACAAGAGCCGGCGCATTAGCGATAGCATCGGCGATCGAGGCTGGTGGATCACCACGACCGAAGGACTGGGCAGCACCTATCTCGCTATGGAAGACTACGCGCAGGCGCACGCCTATCTGGTGGAGGCACTG